>JAEEGH010007396.1_pt1 | contig 26474 bp, 23 predicted proteins | sample 9134181 | NCBI WGS metagenome assembly JAEEGH01 (sample SAMN16246544, study PRJNA631951) | gut metagenome | biome: gut microbiome; feature: rumen; material: DP-attached | host: Bos | place: Iran: Karaj | collected 2018-10 | reverse complement strand
AGGAAGTCCTGATACTTGCTGTAGTCACCTTCCTTAGAAGTAAGAGTGAATGGATTCTTTCCTTCCTTCTTAAGGTCTGGGTTGAATGAGAAGAGGTTCCAGTAACCAGCCTCTACAGCCTTCTTCATCTCATCCTGGCAGTGGTTCATACCACCCTTAACACCGTGAAGCTCACATGGTGCGTATCCGATGATAAGTGAAGGTCCGTTGTAAGCTTCTGCCTCAGCAAGAACCTTAACAGCCTGAGCCATGTTAGCACCAAGAGCGATCTGTGCTACATATACATAACCGTATGACATAGCGATCTCAGAAAGAGACTTCTTAGACATCTCCTTACCTGATGCAGCGAACTGGCAAACTTCACCGATGTTAGAAGCCTTAGATGCCTGTCCACCTGTGTTAGAGTACATCTCTGTATCGAATACCATAACGTTAACGTTCTCACCAGAAGCAAGTACGTGATCAAGACCGCCGAATCCGATATCGTATGCCCAACCGTCACCACCGAAGATCCATACAGACTTCTTAGCGAGGTAATCCTTAAGAGCAAGTGCTGCCTTAGCGTCCTCAGAACCGTTCTTCTCGAGCTCAGCTACGAGTACGTCTGTTGCTGCACCATTCTCACGTGTGCTGTTGATTGTCTCTTCGAACTTAGCAAATGCTGCCTTAAGCTCTGCAGAACCAGCCTCAGCTGCCTTCTTAGCAGACTCGATAGCGCGCTCGCGGAGGTACTTCTGTCCAACTTCCATACCTAAACCGTGCTGTGCGTTGTCCTCGAAGAGTGAGTTACACCATGCTGGACCCTTCTTAGAATCCTTGTTAACTGTGAATGGTGATGTAGCTGCAGGACCACCCCAAATTGAAGAACATCCTGTAGCGTTTGAAATATACATATGCTCACCAAAGAGCTGTGTAATAAGTCTTGCGTATGAAGTCTCAGCACAACCTGCACATGATCCTGAGAACTCAAGGAGTGGCTGATTGAACTGTGAGCCCTTAACTGTAAGGTCAGAACCTGCTGCTTCCTTACGTCCAACATTAGCTACTAAGTAGTTGAATACTGGCTGCTCGTCTGCTTCTTCTGCCTGTGGAACCATTGTGATAGCACCAACTGGACAAACTGTTGTACACTCGCCGCAACCCATACAATCAAGTGGAGATACTGACATTGTGTACTTGTACTCAGATGCCTTTGGCTTTGTATCAGCAAGCTTGATGTTTGCTGGAGCTGCCTTAACCTCGTCCTCAGAAAGCATGAATGGACGGATTGTAGCATGTGAACATACAAATGCACACTGGTTACACTGGATACACTTTGTCTCATCCCATGTAGGAACTGTTACAGCTGTACCACGCTTCTCGTATGCAGCTGCACCAAGCTCGAACTGTCCGTTAGGATTCTCAACGAATGCTGAAACTGGAAGTGAATCACCATCCATCTTAGAGATAGGCTCAAGGAGATTCTTAACCATCTTAACAAGCTCTGGACGACCCTCAAGTGCTGGCTTAGCAGGATCTGCTGCTGGGTTCTTCCATGATTCTGGAACATTTACCTTATGTACAGCATCTACACCAGCGTCGATAGCGTTGTAGTTCATCTGAACAACATCGTCACCCTTCTTGCCGTATGACTTCTTAGCTGCCTGCTTCATGTAATCTACAGCCTGATCGATAGGCATTACATCAGCGAGCTTGAAGAATGCTGACTGAAGGATTGTATTTGTACGCTTACCCATACCAATCTCGATAGCCTTATCGATAGCATTGATTGTGTAAAGCTGGATATTGTTATCAGCGATGTATTTCTTTGCCTCAGCGTTAAGGTGCTGCTCAAGCTCCTCATCTGACCACTGGCAGTTAATCATAAATACTCCGCCTGGCTTAACGTCCTGTACCATCTTCATACCCTGTGTAACGTATGCTGGGTTGTGGCAAGCAACGAAGTCAGCCTGGTTGATATAGTAAGGAGACTTGATTGGGTTGTCACCGAATCTCAAGTGAGAAATTGTAACACCACCAGTCTTCTTAGAGTCATACTGGAAGTATGCCTGGATGTACTTGTCTGTGTGATCACCGATGATCTTTGTAGAGTTCTTGTTAGCACCTACAGTACCATCACCACCAAGACCCCAGAACTTGCACTCCTTAGTACCAGGAGCTGATGTAATAGGAGCTGGCTTAACCTCTGGAAGTGAAAGGTTAGTAACATCATCTACAATACCGATTGTAAATCTGCGCTTTGGCTCAGACTTCTCAAGTTCCTTATATACAGCAAATACTGATGAAGGAGGAGTATCCTTAGAACCAAGACCATATCTACCACCACAGATTGTGATGTCATTAAGACCTGCTTCACGAAGTGTTGTAGCAACATCAAGGTAAAGAGGATCTGCGAGAGCACCTGGCTCCTTTGTACGATCGAGGATAGCAATCTTCTTTGCTGTCTTTGGAAGTGCAGCAAGGAATGCCTCTGATGACCAAGGTCTGTAAAGACGAACCTTAAGTACACCAACCTTCTCGCCGTGTGCGTTGAGGTAATCAATAACCTCTTCTGCAACGTCGTTGATAGAACCCATAGCGATGATAATTCTATCTGCATCAGCAGCACCATAGTAGTTGAAAAGCTTGTAATCTGTACCAAGCTTTGCATTTACCTTGTCCATGTACTTCTGAACAACTGCTGGGAAGTTATCATAATATGTGTTGCAAGCTTCTCTATGCTGGAAGAAAACGTCTCCGTTTTCGTGAGAACCACGCATTGTTGGGTGCTCTGGGTTAAGAGCGCGTGCTCTGAACTCGTTGATAGCATCCATGTTAACCATCTCTTTAAGATCTGCATAATCCCACTTCTCGATCTTCTGGATTTCGTGTGATGTACGGAAACCATCGAAGAAGTTAAGTACAGGTACCTTACCCTCGATAGCTGCAAGGTGAGCTACTGGAGCAAGATCCATTACTTCCTGTGGATTTGTCTCACATAACATAGCGAAACCTGTCTGACGACAAGCGTAAACATCTGAGTGATCACCAAAGATGTTAAGTGACTGTGTAGCAACTGTACGAGCTGATACATCGAATACACAAGGAAGCTGCTCTGCAGCGATCTTGTACATATTAGGGATCATAAGAAGAAGACCCTGTGAAGCTGTGAATGTAGTTGTGAGTGCACCTGCACCAAGTGAACCATGAACGGCACCTGCGGCACCTGCCTCAGACTCCATCTCTACAACCTTTACTTGATTTCCAAAAATGTTTTCAAGGCCTGCTGCTGACCACTGATCAACAAAGTCGGCCATTGGGCTGGATGGTGTGATAGGGTAAATAGCAGCGACGTCTGTAAACGCATAAGCAACGTGTGCTGCAGCCTGGTTACCATCCATAGACTGTTTTGCTCTTGGCATTTTTAAATCCTCCTTATTATATAGGACATTTTATAGTTACTAGGATTGGAGAATATAACACCGGCCCCAACCCCACAATGTCGTAAGTTTATGATAGAACTAATGAAAAATTTTTTCAACAGAACAAAGTGCCATTTCTGTTTATTTTAGAGTACAAAATTGTAAAATCTTTATGTTTTTATCCTCACAGGCGGACATTTGTCTTTCATGGAGTTACATGTCAAAAAAACTTTCTTCCAATAGCAAAAAATCAGCATATTTATTCAAATAATTTTATTGACTAACGGAACTTTGTTAAATATAATTTTAAAAAATTTATGTTCATTAAAGAAAGAGAGGTTGTTTTATGGCATCGATTATTGGTGATGGCATTACTTTCGACGACGTCTTACTGGTTCCTCAGTATTCGGAAGTAACTCCAAATCTTATTGATCTTCACACTAACTTAACTAAAAAAATTAAACTTAACATTCCTATGATGAGTGCTGCTATGGATACTGTCACAGAATCCCGCATGGCAATTGCTATGGCACGTCAGGGTGGTATCGGTATCATCCACAAAAACATGTCTATCGAAGCTCAGGCTGAAGAAGTAGACAGAGTTAAGCGTTCTGAGAACGGCGTTATCACTGACCCATTCTTCTTAGGACCAGACAACACACTTGCTGAAGCAAACGAACTTATGGGTAAGTTCAGAATCTCAGGTGTACCTATCACAAAGGAAGACGGCACACTTATCGGTATCATCACTAATCGTGACCTTAAATTCGAAACTGACTTTTCTAAAAAAATTAGCGAATCAATGACCTCAGAAGGTCTTATCACTGCAAAGGAAGGCATCTCTTTAGAAGAGGCAAAGGAAATTCTTGCAAAGTCTCGTAAAGAAAAGCTTCCTATCGTAGACGAAAACTTCAAGCTCAAGGGACTTATCACAATTAAAGATATTGAAAAACAGATTAAATATCCTAACGCTGCAAAGGATGACCAGGGTCGTCTTCTCTGTGGTGCTGGTGTTGGAATCACTGGAAATATGATGGAACGTGTTGATGCCTTAGTTAACGCTCAGGTTGACGTTATCGTTATGGATTCAGCTCACGGTCACTCAAAGAACATTATCGATGCTGTAAAGAAAGTTAAGGCTGCTTATCCTGATCTTCAGGTTATCGCAGGAAATATTGCTACTGGCGATGCTACTCGTGCTCTTATTGAGGCTGGTGCAGATGCTGTTAAGGTTGGTATTGGACCTGGTTCTATCTGTACAACACGTGTTGTTGCAGGTATTGGTGTTCCACAGATTTCTGCAATCATGGAATGCTACGAAGTTGCAAAGGAATACGGTATTCCAATTATCGCTGATGGCGGTATCAAGTATTCAGGTGATATGACAAAGGCTCTCGCTGCTGGTGGTTCAGTATGTATGATGGGTTCAATGTTTGCAGGATGTGATGAAGCTCCTGGTTCATTCGAGCTCTTCCAGGGTCGTAAGTACAAGGTATACCGTGGTATGGGTTCTCTTGCAGCTATGGAAAACGGTTCAAAGGATCGTTACTTCCAGGAAGGTGCAAAGAAGCTTGTTCCTGAAGGAGTTGAAGGACGTGTTGCTTACAAGGGAAGCCTTGAAGACGTTATCTTCCAGCTTATCGGTGGTATCCGTTCAGGTATGGGTTACTGTGGTTGCCCTACTATCCCAGAGCTTCAGGAGCGTGGAAAATTCGTTAAGATTTCCGCTGCTTCACTTAAGGAATCTCATCCACATGATATTCACATCACAAAAGAAGCTCCTAACTACTCAGTAGAAGGCTAATCTAAATAAATAATACAAAAAGCCAGACTGTTACGGCTACAAGCCTACTGATTTCTCCGCTCGATGAAATATCTCGCTTGAGAAATAGTAGAGCTTGTTACCTACAGCCTGACTTTTTTTGTTTGTGTAAAATATCTACTTCGTATTTAGTCGTGCATTACGATACGGAATTAAACTCATCCACGATTTCCTGTTCTGGAGCTGGTGTAAGCAAGCTTACAACTACGCAAAGCACAAGGGCTACGATGAAACCTGGAAGCAATTCATAGATTCCGAATACACCGCCAAGTGGCTTAATCAGGAACTTCCAAACGAATATCATTACACCGCCGCCAATCATTCCTGCGATGGCACCATATCTATTTGCTCTCTTCCAAAACAGTGCTAAAAGCATTATTGGTCCAAAAGCTGCACCAAATCCTGCCCATGCGAATGAAACAATTCCAAATACAGAGCTGTTAGGGTCTCTTGCAATTACAACGCCGATTGCTGCAATAATGATAAGTACTACTCTAGCCATTACCATCTGCATGTGTTCTGAAAGTTCGATTCCAAAAGTCTCATGCAAAATGTTTTCTGAAACTGATGAAGATGCAGCAAGCATCTGCGAATCACAGGTAGACATTGTACATGCCAAGATACCTGCAAGAATAACACCTGCTAAAAGTGATGCTAAAAATCCATGCTCTGCCAATGTCTGAGCAATGATAACAATAGCTCTCTCTGAATCTTCAAGCTCTGGAAGCGCTCCTGCATGTACCATTGTTCTTGTCATGACGCCGATAAAGATTGCTACGCCCATTGCGATAAACACCCAAACGGTAGAAATGCGACGGCTAAGCTTAATCTTTTCTGGATCTTCGATTGCCATAAATCTAAGAAGGATATGTGGCATTCCAAAGTATCCTAAGCCCCATGCCATTGTGGAAACGATTGTAATCAATCCACCGTAAGACACTCTGCTACTTGATTCAAAATCATGTGTAGCAAGAAGGCTGATATAGCCATCCAATGAAAGTGAATAATCCTGAACAGTAGCTACGCCGCCTACTGTTGATAATCCGAAGCAAACAACTGCAATAAGAGCTACCGTCATAATAATTGACTGGATAAAGTCTGTAACAGATGCTGCAGTAAATCCACCTGTAGCTGTATAGCCAATGATTACTGCTGCAGATACGAGCATCGCGATTGTGTAATCAATTCCAAACAAAGATGAGAAAAGCTTGCCGCATGCAGCGAATCCTGAACCTACATAAGGTACAAAGAATACTACAATGATAAGTGATGATGCCACCATTAAGATGTGACTTTTGTCTCTGAATCTGTGTTCAAAGAAATCTGGTATTGTAACCGAATTGTTTTTCTCTGAATATTTGCGAAGTCTTTTGGCCACGATTAACCAGTTTACATATGTTCCAATTCCAAGGCCAAGTGCTGTCCAAAACACATCACAAATACCTGATGCATAAGCGATTCCAGGAAGACCCATCAAAAGCCATGAGGACATATCCGATGCTTCAGCACTCATTGCTGTAACAAATGGTCCAAGCTTTCTACCACCTAAATAATAATCGCCAATAGTCTGATTGTCCTTTGCAAAAGTGGCACCCATAATAAGCAACGCTGCAAGGTACACTACAATTGCAATAACTATTCCTAGTGTTGCCATTCTATTCTCCTCTACTTAAGATAATTTGATAAGAACTGTCTAGTTCGTTCCTCCCCTGGATTGTCGATAACCTGAGCTGGTGTTCCCTGCTCTGCTATCACTCCGCCATCCATGAAAATAATTTCATCTGCTACTTCTCTGGCAAAACCGATTTCATGTGTAACGATAATCATGGTTGTGTGATTGTCAGCAAGCTCTCTAATAACCTTTAGTACTTCCCCTGTAAGTTCTGGGTCAAGAGCTGATGTAGGTTCGTCAAAACAAAGGATATCCGGTTTGAGAGCAAGGGCACGTGCAATTGCCACTCTTTGCTGCTGACCGCCAGATAACTGGTGCGGATAGTTATCCATTCTATCCGAAAGTCCCATTTTATTCAAAAGAATTTTTCCCTCTTCCAAAATTTCAGCCTGGCTTTTTCCGTTATTTTCAAGCTTTGGAGCCAAAATAACATTTTCCAGCGCTGTATACTGAGGAAACAGATTGAACTGCTGAAATACCATTCCGAAGTGCAATCTCTTTTCTCTTAAATTCTCGTTTTTTCCTGGTTTATTATTGCCATCAAAAAGAAGATTTCCGTTTACAGTAATAGTTCCTGAATCAGGAGTTTCAAGGAAGTTCAAACATCTAAGTAAGGTTGTCTTACCACTTCCAGAGCTTCCAAGAATGGAAAGCGTCTGTCCCTTTTCCATATCAAAACTAATGCCCTTTAGAATTTCTTCTTTATCAAAGCTTTTTCTAATATCTTTAACTTCTAATATCGCCATAGTTCACATCCATTATTTAAAGTAGTCTAATTTCTTTTCAATGTATCCGAAAAGCAATGTAAGCAGTCCACTGAATATCAAATAAAATACTCCAGTATAGAAAAGAGGCCAAATAATTCCAGCACTCTTTATAAATCTCTCGCCTTCCCAAATGATTTCATAAAAAGCAATAACTCTGGCAAGAGAGGTATCCTTTACAAGAGTGATAACTTCGTTTGAGATAGGTGGAACAATTCTTTTTACAACCTGAAGAAGAATAATTCTAAAGAATGTTTGCTGTCTTGTAAGTCCAAGCACAGCAGCAGCTTCATACTGTCCCTTTGGAATCGATTGGATTCCTCCACGGAAGATTTCACTGAAATAGCATGCATAATTGATTACAAAAGCAACAAGCGCCGCTGTGAATCTGCCTGAATCCCCTGAACCCCACAAATTTACGCCAAAGAATATGCCAGGGCCGTAAAAAATAATCAGCAGCTGTAACATAAGCGGAGTACCTCGAACCACCCATATGATAAATCTTATAGGCATTCTCACTACAGAGGTCCTGCTCATGGAACCAAAGCTAATTATCAGCCCCAGTGGTAAAGAGAATAATAAAGTTAGTGAAAAAAGCTTTAGGGTTCCGAAGAACCCCTCTAAAAGCGATATTGTAACCGTTGAAAACATGTTGTTAATAATCCTTTTTATAATTTTCGATTACTGCTCTACAACGGCATCCTGTACACCGTATGTTTCAGCAATTTCTGTCATTGTGCCATCTGCATAGAGAGCCTTGAACTGGTCGTTAATATATGCAGCTAAATCAGAACCCTTTCTGCAACCAACACCATACTCCTCTGTTGTAAGCTCTACAGTGTGTGTAAGGTCAGGATAGCTTGTTCCCTCTCCAACCATAGCGCCTGCCATAAGAAGATCAATGATGCAAGCATCAGATGTGCCAGCAGCAACTTCCATAACTGCATCTGCCTGAGATTTTACAGCTACATAATCGAAGCCATTGTCTGTAGCAACTGCCTCTCCAGCAGAACCTGACTCAACAGCAAAGCTAAGTTCCTTTGCTTCATCTACTGTTGTTACTGCATCAGCCTTGTCAGCATTTACAACTATAACCTGAGCGTTATTGCAGTATGCATTTGTTGTCTCCATTGCGTTTGTAACCTCTGGAGTAAGTGTCATACCATTCCATACAACATCAATTGATTTGTTTTCAAGCTCAAGGATTTTGTTATCCCAATCGATTTCTACAAACTCTACATCTACACCAAGGCTATCGGCTACAGCCTTTGCCATATCTGCATCAAAGCCAATCCACTCACCATTATCGTCCTTGTAATCCATAGGAGCAAAATCTGTGATACCAACGATAAGCTTACCCTTCTCCTGAATGTAAGCTACATCGCTTTCAGCTGACTCAGTTGATTCAGTTGCTTCTGCTGTATCAGATGTATTCTCTGTTTGGCTTGTCTGGTCCGCTCCACATGCAACAAACCCCATAGCCATTGTTAATGTCATAATAGTAGCCAATAATTTCTTCTTCATATAATCCGCCTCCTAAATTATGTTTAACGCACTTTAGTGTGATAAATCACTAAACTATCTTATACTTTAGTACATTATCACACTAAATTATTTTTGTAAACTATCATTTAATTTTTGGATGGCATTATAAATGTTTTCCGTCTCAATTTTACTGCAGGAAACCAGCATGGTTACGGCATTCTCAGAGGCTTCCAGTATATTAACTGCCACTTGTGAATTTTCTATTTTATCAAGAACTCCAACTCCTTTTATCCTCACTGCCATTTCCATTCCGCTTTCGCCCATAATAATTTCAGCATCATTTGAAAAGGAATCACTGAGTGCTTCGTACATAAGATTTCTTTTATCATCGTATAGACGTTTTATCTTTTTAATATGTCTATCCAAATGTCCATCTCTTAGAAACTGAGCCAGTGCGATTTGCTCTGCCTTAGAAGCTGTCTGGTTATACAGGCCTCTTATCTGCAGATATTCTTTTCTGGCTTTTTTAGGAAGAATCAAAAAGCTTATTCTTACGCTAGGCAGTAATACTCTTGAAAAAGATCCTAAGAAAGCCACATTCTCCCCTCCTGTCATGGCATACAAACTAGGTGTTGGTTTACTGGAATAGACAAATTCATTTTGATAATCATCTTCTATAAGAAGATGATTGTTATTGGTCACATGTTCCGCCAACTCTCTACGTCGCTTCATAGTCATTACATCGCCCCACTTTGTCATGTAGGATGGAGTTACATAAATGACATGACTTTCCTTATCTCTAAAATTGACAGCGAAACCAGCACTTTTAAACAGAATAGCTCCATCCATAAAATCCTTTGTAGGAAAAGATATTGTTTTTTCCCCTGGAATCAAAGGAATTAAAATCTGTAAAAGGTTTTGGAAACCAGCTCCAATCACAACATCATCTGCGCTACATATAATATTTCTGTTCTTTCTTACATAGGCAGCTATCTCCTGACGTAAATCGTACTCACCTTGATTATTAGCATATGACAGAAGTCTATCCTCCTGCCTCAAGGCAGATTTCATATACCGTCTCCACAGATTTAAGCAGGATACAGTTTTATCCTCTCCTATGGTAGCCAAGTCATATTCATAAACTCTCGAACCGGAATCTATATTCTGAGAAGTCTGTTCTTCATCCTTACTGTTATTTTCCAACATATCAGAAACAAAATAGCCCACCTTTTCAACAGAATAAATATATCCATCAGCAGCAAGCTCTAAAAAACCTGTTTCAATGGATGTACGGCTGACCCCAAGTACCTTTTCTGAAGTCCTTATAGATGGCATTTTATCCCCAGGTTTCAAGGCCCCCTCTTTCATTTGCTTAATGTAATATTCACATACCTTTTCGTATACCTTCATATCTGTCCCCTAAAAAAAAGTTGTATTTGCGTATTTTTACAGTGTCAGTTTGGTGATATTATAGCTCCAACATAACAAATGAGAAAGTACTTTTTCACAGAATTAATATAATGGGAGGACAATCATGAGTAACACAGCAACAAATACAACCGTAAACACCTCAGAGCGTACACGCACTTTAATAACAGCCGCATTATTTGCCGCTCTTACATGTGTAGGCACAATGATCATAAAAATTCCTACACCTACCATGGGATACATTCATCCAGGTGATGGTTTCGTATTACTTTCAGGTCTTCTTTTAGGACCAATATGGGGAACTCTTGCAGCCGGAATCGGCTCTGCATTATCAGATTTAATTGGAGGCTATTTTGTTTATGTGCCAGCCACCTTCATTATAAAAGCTTTAACAGCCTTGACTGCCTATCTGGTTTTTAAATTGCTCAGGAAAGTGATTAGTACAAAAACAGAATTGCTCCAGTTAATTATTAGTGGAATAATCGGGGAACTTGTTATGGTATTTGGTTATTTTATATTTGAAATCTTTATGCTTGCTATAGCAAATGGAACTGACTTACAGGCTGGCGTAATCGCATCGCTAGCGGGCATCATTCCAAACCTTATCCAAGCCACATTTGGTGTGGTAATCTGTACAATATTCTATCCAGTAATAAATAAAATAAATAAATAATTCTCAGAATAAATAAGCCCCCAGTAGGACACAAGCTCTATCATTTCTCAAATGAGACATTCCGTCGAATTGAGAAATCGATAGGCTTGTAGCCGTAACTGGGGGCTTTTGTATTGTATAGATTAATCTTCTTTAGGCATTACGATTGCGATGTGTACATCGTCAAGCTGCTTCTGATCTACAGTAGCAGGTGCATCCATCATAATATCCTGTGCATTCTTATTCATTGGGAATGGAATGATTTCACGGATAGATTCCTCACCAGCGATAAGCATAATCATACGGTCAACACCAGGAGCAATTCCTCCGTGTGGTGGTGCACCATAAGTAAATGCGTTGTACATAGCAGGGAACTTAGCCTTAACATCTTCCTCACCAAGACCAACAAGCTTGAATGCTTCAATCATGATTTCTGGATCATGGTTTCTGATAGCACCAGATGAAAGCTCAACACCGTTACATACTAAGTCGTACTGGTATGCAAGGATATCAAGTGGCTCCTGTGTCTGAAGAGCTTCCTTGCCGCCCTGTGGCATTGAGAATGGGTTGTGGCAGAACTCAAGCTCTCCTGACTCTTCGCCGATTTCGTACATTGGGAAATCAACAATCCAGCAGAACTCGTATGTATCCTTCTTCATGTGGCCCTCAGCAGCTGCGCCAAGAAGCTTTCTGAATACACCAGCTGTCTTCTGAGCTGTAAGAAGGTTTCCTGCAGCAAGACCAACGAAATCACCAGGCTTAAGACCAAGCTTATCAATAACAGCCTGCTTTCTCTCCTGAAGGAACTTTGCGATACCACCAACAAGCTCTCCATTTTCATCAAGCTTGAACCAGTATGTCTTCTGAGCTGTAGCAACCTCTACCTCAGAGATCATAGCATCAATCTGCTTACGTGTAGCTGAAAGGTTATCAACAACGATAGCCTTAACAACATTGCCCTCGAATGGACCAAATCCACAATCTGCCATAACATCTGTAGCATCCTGAAGAACAAGGTCGATACGAAGATCAGGCTTATCTGAACCGTATTTGTCCATAGCCTCAAGGTATGGGATACGAACGAATGGTGCTGTTGAAGCACTCTTGTATACACCGTACTTTGCAAAGATTGGAGGAAGTACATCCTCTACTACTGCAAATACGTCTTCCTGAGAAGCAAATGCCATCTCCATATCGAGCTGGTAGAACTCTCCTGGAGAACGGTCTGCACGTGCATCCTCGTCACGGAAGCAAGGTGCAATCTGGAAATATCTATCAAAACCAGATGCCATAAGGATCTGCTTAAACTGCTGTGGTGCCTGTGGAAGAGCATAGAACTTGCCAGGGTGATTACGTGCTGGAACAAGGTAATCACGTGCTCCCTCAGGTGATGAGCATGTAAGGATTGGAGTAGTAATCTCAATGAAATCGTGAGCTATCATTGCGCTACGAAGCTCTGCAACGATTTTGCTACGAAGAACGATCTTGCTCTTAACCTCTGGGTTACGAAGATCAAGATAACGATACTTAAGACGTGTGTTTTCATCAGCTTCCTTTGAACGGTTAATCTCGAATGGAAGCTCATTGTGGTCACACTTACCAAGGATTTTTATATCTGTAGGAACAACCTCAATCTCGCCAGTAGGGAGCTCTGTGTTCTTTGAAGAACGCTCACGAACAGTACCTGTTACAGAGATTGTAGACTCCTTATTTACAGAATCGATGATAGCCATCATTTCTTCTGTCTCTACTACTACCTGTGTAGTGCCGTAAAAATCACGAAGAATAAGGAAACCAAGATTCTTCGAAACCTTTCTAATGTTTTCAAACCAACCAACTAAAGTAACTTCTTTTCCTGCATCAGCAAGACGAAGCTCGTTACAGTTGTGTGTACGTGACTGAGTCATTGTGTATCTCCTCTTCTAAATTTGACATAACTAAAGGCCGTCAGTACACTGACAGCCTTTTAATAATACATCAGAATAACTATAAATTCAACTATCTGAGGGCATCAACTACATGGCCAAACGAGAAATTTTCTGGCCACTGATACGGCCCTTAGCCTTGAGTCCCTCATAGAGTAAATCCTTCAGTTCTTCTCTTCCAATAACGATTTTAGTATCATCATCCAATGTAACTACAACATTGGTTTCACATACAGGACAACTACCACCTGGACACGATTCATCGCAATCTGCATCCTCACAAAGATGCCCACAGTTGCTGCAGTCGACCTGATACATGTTTTTACGATTGATTACGCCTATTTCCTCAAGGGTATTTACCATACGATAAACAGTGGCGCTACCGATATTTTTATCCTTTTTAACTGCTTCTCTGTAGATTTCCTTAACGCATGATGGATCACCATTTAAAATGATATCCAAAATTGTTAATCTCTGTTTTGTAATTCGACAACCCGATTCCCTGAGCTGCTGTATAATAAGCTCTCTCTGGCCTGCTTCCATAATATCCATACTTCAGTACCCCTTGATAAAACTAAGAAAAACCCAGCCCTGTTTTAGGGCTGGAGTATTATTTTAAAATATTTTTTTCTGCGTAATCCTTGATTGCTTTAAAGCTTTCCTTGCTGAGTACATGCTCAATTCTGCATGCGTCCTCTGATGCGATTTCTTCATCTACACCAAGCTTTACAAGGACATCTGTAAAGAACTCGTGGCGTTCAAGAATCATCTCTGCAATGGCCTTGCCCTCATCTGTAAGGTATATGTAGCCTGCATCTGTAACAGTGATGTGATTCTTTTCACGAAGGTTCTTCATAGCAATGCTGACTGATGACTTTTTGAAGTTCAATTCATTAGCAACATCTACCGAGCGAACAACTGGTAATTTCTTGCTGAGCATAAGTATAGTCTCAAGATAATTTTCTGCTGATTCGTTTACAAAAGTTCTCAAAACAACTCCTCCTAAACTAAATGGATTTTTGAAATAAAATTTCAGTTGCACACAATCCACTTCACATAAACCTTATCATAAAACTTACCTCAGTGCAACTTATTAAACTAAAGTTAGTTTACACTAACTATTATAATATTTCAAGTATTCTAAATCAAATCTTAAACTTTTATTAAATACCATTCCAAAGTGTTGACGAACCTTATTTTAACAGTTAAAGTGCAACTAAACAACAACGGATTTACATCCGATATGAGGAGGCCACTATGAACGATTTCAGATATAAAATGGCACAGTTTTTCTCAGGTAGAACAGGTGTGGATGCACTTGGCAGAACAGTCACTTGGATTGCTCTCATTCTTATGTTTCTCACCATGATTACAGGTTCAAATATTTTATATCTAATTGCTATGGCTTGCCTCGTTTACAGTATTTGGCGCATGCTTTCAAAGAACTACCAAAAGCGTTATTACGAGAATCAAAAGTTCCTTGAAAAAACAGCAGGAATCCGAAGAAAGTTTTCTGGCTTTCCTTATAAAGCAAAAACATTCTTCTCTCGCACAAAAGCAAACTACGAGCAGCGTAAGGTATATGCAATTTTCAAATGCCCATGCTGTAAGCAAAAGCTTCGTGCACCAAGAGGTAGAGGCAAAATACAAGTAACATGTAGTAAGTGTCACGCTCAATTTATTAAAAAGGTATAGATAAGGTATCGATTTTGTTTGGATATATAAATGCTGATATGAAGCAGCTATCGGAGGATGACAAAAAAATATATCAACAATTCTACTGTGGATTGTGTCATCAGCTTGGCAAGGAAGCCGGTTTCAAGGGGCAACTCTTGCTCAACTACGACCTTTGCTTTTTAGCTATACTTCTGCAAAGCTTGTACGAGCCTGATCTCAGTCAGGACACACGTCGTTGCATAATCCATCCATTCAAGGTCAGAGATTTCTATAACAGCGACGCCATAAGATATGCTGCAGATATGGACATTATTCTCTCATATCACAGTCTTATGGATAATTATAAAGATGACAATTCCAAGATTTCAAAGCTAGCAGCTGATAGTCTTAACAAAGACTACAACCGCATCAAGGATAAATATCCAAAGCAAACTGCTGCTGTTGAAAAATATATAGCGCAGCTTTCAGCTGCTGAAAAAGCCCACGAAACCAACATTGATAAGGTTTCCAGCTATACCGGCGAAATGCTTGGTACACTTATGAATTGGAAGGATGACGATTGGAGTTGCACCCTTCACTGTATGGGCTTTCATATGGGCAAGTTCATTTATATCATTGATGCCTATGAGGATTTAAAGAAGGATGAAAAAAATGGTAACTACAACCCTCTTTCATTTATGAAAAAGGAGTCGCCAAAGGAATTTGAAACCTTCGTTAGAATCAATCTCACATCCCTCATGGCAGAATGTGCAAAATCATTTGAACGATTGCCAATAGTGGAGAATGCAGATATTCTTAGAAACATTATCTACACAGGGGTATGGACAAAATACGAATACCTGCAGATAAAGAAAAACACTCCAAAGGAGAAACCATAAATGCTCAATCCTTACAGCGTTTTAGGTGTCGAAAGAGGCGCCTCAGATGAGGAAATAAAAAAAGCATACAGAAATCTCAGCAGAAAATATCATCCTGATGCCAATATCAATAATCCTAACAAGGCTCAGGCAGAGGAAAAGTTCAAAGAGATTCAGGCAGCATACAACCAGATAATGGATGAGCGCCAAAACGGCAGCTACTCTAATAGCTACAGTGACAACTACTCTTACGGATATAACTCCTATGGTAGTCAGGGTGCTGGCTCAGTAGAGATGCAGGCAGCTGCCAACTACATCAACGCCAGACAGTTTGCCGCCGCAATGAATGTGCTTTACAGCATTCCTGACAGCGGACGAAATGGGCAGTGGTATTTCTTCGCATCAGTCGCATCTCAGGGTCTTGGCAATTTAAACGACGCCAGGGAATTCATTTCCAGAGCTATTGCCCTAGAGCCAAGCAACTTTAGATATAGACAGTTTGAGCAAAGCATCAACTTTAACAGAGGTTGGTATGAAAACAGAAGTGCCAGCTACGGCTACTACAGACCATATTCCGGTGTAGCCAGATGGTGCATTAGCATGGCATTTCTCAACTTACTATGCAACCTATGTTGCTTCTTTTAATTAGTTAATTACTTGGTCATTCGGACCGTTCATATATTTTCTCCCTTCAAATGCATGTCGGTTGATGTGCAAAAGAAAAGAACCTTGAGCTTCAGCCACTCAAAGGTTCTTTTTTCTTAGTCCGCAATAACTTCTTTTAGTATAACCTCGTTTCCTGTAACAAGATAAGTGTTGCCACTGCCACAATGTGGACATGTCTTACCATAAGCAACTGTCTCATACTCCTGTTTACAATCCTCGCAGAAAGTCACTGCCTTAATTGTTTCGCAAGTAAGCTTACTGCCTTCAAGTCTTGGATACTTTTTGGCATTCCAAGCCCAGCAATCAATAAGATAATCTGGAATAACTGTAGATACCTCACCAATTGAAAGAACTACTTCATTGATGTGATCTGCGTTATTCTCCTGCGCAACTTCCTCTACCTGTTTCGCCACATGAAACACAATACCTAATTCATGCATATTACTTATTACCCTTCTTATACTCCTTGTGGGCCTTTTCTGCAGCCTTCTCCGCGTCAGTCTTACGCGAGAATGCAATCTTAGCCGCACGTTTTACTGCATAAGCACCGATATGCTTGAACTTGTCCTCAGACTTAACCATGTGTGTGCACTCTGGATGAGTTCTGTGAAGGGTGATAGCGTCGAAGGCACACTTAGTTGTGCAGACACCACATCCGATACACTTATTCTCATCTACAACTGATGCGCCACACTTTAAGCAGCGGCTAGCCTCAGCCTTTACCTGCTCCTCTGTAAGTGTAAGGTGAGCATCACGGAATGAATGCTTCATATCAATGCTTGTATCTATAGCTGGCTCGTTGCGGCCCGCTGTGTCATATTCTTCCACAAGAATGTTATCTTTGTCAAGCTCAATAAAGTCACGGCGATTCTTTCCGATTGTCATAGAGCAACCAGGCTGTACGAATCTATGTAGAGAATCTGCTGCACACTTACCAGCTTCGATAGCGTCGATAGCAAACTTAGGACCAGAATATACATCACCACCAACAAAAATGTCTGGCTGTGCTGTCTGGTATGTAAGTTTGTCCGCTACTGGATAATTACCGTGCCAGAATTCTACCTTTTCTTTTCCATCACCAAGAAGTCCGCCCCACTCGATGCCCTGACCAATAGCAAAGATGATGTGCTTGCACTCTACTGTCATTGTATCATTCTCATCGTACTGAGGATTGAACTTGTGGTCAGCATCAAATACAGATGTACACTTCTTGAATACGATACCAGATACATTGCCATCAGCATCCTTGAGAACTTCCTTTGGACCCCAACCATTGTTGATTGCAATGTCTTCTTCAAGAGTCTCTGTAATTTCTGAGTTGTTAGCTGGCATCTCATCTCTAGACTCAAGACAGAACATCTGTGGGTTGCCAGCCCCAAATCTAGCAGCAGTACGTACGCAGTCGATAGCTACGTTACCACCACCGACAACAACTACGTTACCATCCATCTTCTGGCTCTGATCTTCAAGTGCCTTGTGAAGGAATGTAACAGCAATATCAATACCATCCTTTGCGTCTGTTCCAGGAATTGGTGGAATCTTACCGCCCTGGCATCCGATTGCTACGTAGAATGCCTTGTAGCCCTGAGCACGTAACTCATCAAGTGTGATATCCTTACCAACCTCAACGTTACACTTAATCTCAACACCAAGCTGACGGATAACATCGATTTCAGCTTCAACAACATCCTTCTCAAGCTTCCATGTTGGAATACCCCATGTGAGCATACCACCTGGACGACTGTTCTTTTCGAATACTGTTGGCTTGTAACCCTTTGTTGCAAGATAGTAAGCACATGAAAGGCCTGCAGGGCCTGAACCGATGATTGCAATCTTGTCATCCCACTGTGTTAAACGGTTTGAAGGGATGTCGATTGGTGGAATATATCTTGTCTCAGCATGAAGATCACGCTCAGCAATAAACTTCTTGATATCATCGATAGCAACTGGTGCATCGATAGTGCCACGTGTACAAGCAGCCTCACATCTCTTGTTACATACACGGCCGCAGATAGCTGGGAATGGGTTGTCCTTTTTGATGAGTGCAAGAGCGTCATCATAGCGGCCATTCTTTGCCATGTTTACATAACCCTGAACAGATACGTGTGCAGGACATGCTACCTTACATGGAGCTGTACCTGTGTCATAGCAGTTCTTTCTATTGTCATCACGATAATTCTCGTTGTATTTGTCCTTGCCCCAGTGAACTCTGTCTGGAAGAACTACCTTTGGATATTCAACCTCACTACCGTCCTTCTTGCACAGCTTCTGGCCAAGCTTAACAGCACCTGCTGGGCAGTACTCAACACACTTACCACAAGCCACACACTTCTCAGCCTCTACGTGAGCTGTGTATGCTGAACGTGACATATTAGGTGTATTGAAGAGCTGTGATGTACGAAGGGCGTTACAAATATTTACGTTACAGTTGCAAAGACCGAAAATCTTGTTTTCACCATCGATGTTTGTAATCTGGTGAACGAAGCCAAGTGTCTCAGCGCGCTCAACGATGCGCATAGCCTCTTCGTATGTGATGTCGTGGCCCTTGCCTGTCTCACGGCAATAATCAGCGAAATCACCAAGGCCGATACACCAGTTCATCTCATCATCACCGCAACCTTCTTCAAGGCAAGCACGTGATACACGGCATGAACACTGGCCTACACCGATGTGGCCTTCGTATTTCTTGAGCCAATATGAAATCTGCTCAAGGTCTACCTTTTCGTTTTCAAACTCGATAGCCTTCTCCACAGGGATAACGTGCATACCTACACCAGCACCTCCTGGTGGGATGAGGTGTGTCAAACCATCAAGTGGAATGTATGTCATTCTCTCGAAGAATGATGCTACAGCTGGATGTTGCTTAATTCTATTGTTTGAACGCTCACCTGGAACTGACTCTTCCATATTGAAAAGCTCTGCAGAACCTGGAACGAAGATAGGAAGCACATATCTTCTCTCAGACTGTGGAGCTGTACGTCCATTATGATCATAGTGATTTCCATAATCGTACTCTAAAAGTCCGATGTATGACATATCATCAAGTAACTTCTGGAAAGCTTCTTTATCCTTTGCCTTCTCAGGATTCATTTTGCAGAGATCCTCAAATGTGTAGTGATGACGAACCTTCATTGTAAGGCCAACCTCAGCCATCTCCTCTGTTACGATTTCTGCAAGACCCCAGTACTCTGGGTCCTCTACCTTAACGCCAAACATCTTGTGTGGCATAACATCTGTTATTTTTCTTCCAAGCTCGATAATCTTCTTGCTTGGCTCCTTATCATGCATGTGTGGTGGCATGATAGCTTTGCTCATTTCTGGCATAATATTTTCTCCCTTATTTATACTCCGTAATTGATATTATTTATCAATTACTATTCAATGTTAGCATAGGCAAATTAATAAATTAAAGGAATTAAAAGAGCCACAGCGATTTTCGTCCTTATCAACAAAAACCACTGTGGCACAAGTCGCATATTGCATAAATGTCTATTTAGTTTTCTTCTTCATGAAGCTTTTTGTTCATGTATGTGATGAGCATATCAAGACCTGCAGCATTCTCTCCACCACGTGGAATGATGATGTCCGCATGCTTCTTTGAAGGCTCAACAAACTCTTCGTGCATTGGTTTTACAGTATCGCTGTACTGACCAATGATTGATTCGATACTACGACCACGCTCAATCATATCACGCTGGATACGACGCATGAGACGCTCATCAGCATCTGTATCAACAAAGATTTTGATGTCCATCAAATCTCTAAGCTCTTTGTTCTCAAGAATAAGGATACCTTCCATGACAATAACTGTCTTTGGCTCAATTCGGATAGTCTCCTCTGAACGATTGTGATTTACATAATCGTAAACTGGCATATCGATAGCATATCCTTTGATAAGCTTTCTTACATCCTCTGCCATTCTATCTGATTCGAATGAATCTGGATGGTCGTAGTTTAATTTGCTACGCTCCTCAAATGACATATCAGGATGTGCCTTGTAGTATGCATCATGGCTGATAACCGCAATGTCCTCTCCAAAATAATCCTGAAGCTTTTTAATAATTGTAGTCTTGCCTGAAGCAGATCCTCCTGCTACGCCAAGAACGCAAATCTTTTCTGACATTTCTATACTCCTTAAGGTTTAAATCTCTTGAAACCCTCACCATATACAGCCTTTGATTCCATTATGACAATAAATGCGTCCACGTCAATCTTTTTTGCAACTCGATTGACCTGATACATCTGCTTGTCTGAGCAGGCGCACATCAATACCTGGCGCTCATCGCCTTTGTATCCGCCCTTTGCAGTGAAGATTGTAGTACCTCTTTCAACTGCTTTATCAATAGCATCTGCAATTGCTTCTGCTTTGTTGGTAACAATCATACACATCATACCTGAGTCAGCATTAATCATTACCTTATCAACAACAAGTGAACCTACATAGCTGATTACAAAACCATAGCACAATGCTTCAAATGAATGAGCATATGCAATTGTGTCGATTACAATGATAACCACATCGACTATGAAAAAGATTCGACCAAGTGACATATGTGGATTCTTTGCCTTGATAAGCATCATGATAAAATCAGCACCGCCTGTAGATGAGTTACGCATATAAACAAGAGCATATCCCAATCCAGTAAACACACCTACCACTAGAGCATTCAAAAGGATATTTGAAATCTCTATCTTAGGCACAAGGGGTGCCACAAAATCCATCATGGCAGTGCCAATGGCCATGGTCTTGAAAGTTTTAAGAAGAAACTTTCGTCCCAAAACTTTGTATGAAACCACTATCAGTGGAATGTTCATTATGATTGTCATAAGACCGATTTTCCATCCCCAGTACTGATAGAAAATCATTGCAATACCAGTCAAGCCTGTCAAAGGAAACTTGGCATCTGCAGCAAAGTTATAAATTGCGATACCAATACACAAGCCTGACAAAGCATCCATCAAAATATCTACAAATAATTCTTTTCTCTTTTCAGATGACATAATTCCCCCAGTCCGCATGTTCCATGCAAATCAATCCAAGTTCTTCATGCTCCCGCAGGGCCCCCCTCGTACTCGAGCTAGGCAACTTTCCGCTTCGCGGCTCCCTCCTAGCCCGGCACGATACTTCCCTGCTCGCGCTTGCCAACAATAATGCTTGATTTGCGGTCCATTCAACTATACAAAAACTATAGACGAGTATAATTACTCGGCTGCGAATTTCTTTACGATACCGTGTAGGACGCGAACTACTGTATCCATACCCTCCGCTGTAATGTGTTCCATTGGGCCATGGAAGTTGTAGCCACCTGTTCCAAGGTTTGGACAAGGTAATCCCATAAATGAAAGACGTGCGCCATCTGTACCGCCTCGGATGGCAACAGCCTTTGGATTCTCGCCAGCATCCTTTAATGCCTCGAAAGCGTAGTCGATAAGGAACATGTGTGGCTTGATCATCTCAAGCATATTCTGATACTGGTCTCTTATTGTAAGCTCGCATGTACCCTCACCATATTTCTGATTGATGATATTGGCAGCATGCTCCATAACCTTTTTCTTCTCTTCGAATTTATCTGCATCGTGGTCACGAATAATGTACCAAAGCTTTGCTTCTGCAACATCTCCAGACATATCAAGAAGATGGAAGAATCCTTCGTATCCTTCTGTCTGACTAGGTGTCTGTGTTGGTGGAAGCATTGAATTAAACTCCATAGCAACAAGTGCTGCATTAACCATGATATCCTTTGCATCACCTGGGTGAATATTTACGCCTTTGAACTTAATCTTTGCTTCAGCTGCGTTGAAGTTTTCATACTCAACTGCATTTTCTTCGCCACCGTCTACCGTATATGCGAAGTCAGCACCAAAGTACTCAACATCAAAATGATCTGCACCTGCGCCAATCTCCTCATCAGGAGTGAAAGCGATACAAATCTTGCCGTGTGGCTCATCACTTGCAAGAAGTTCCTCTGCAAATGTCATGATTTCTGCAATACCTGATTTGTCATCGGCGCCTAAAAGTGTTGTGCCATCAGTATGAATCAATGTACGTCCCTTTAAGTCTTTAAGATGTGGGAAATCTGATACTTTGATTGTTCTACCAGATGTGCCAAGAACGATATCTTCACCGTTGTAGTTTTCCTCGATTATCGGATTTACGTTTTCACCGCAGAAATCTGGTGCAGTATCCATGTGTGCAATAAATCCAATTGCTTTTTTGTCTTCGTATCCCTTTGTTGCTGGGATGCTAGCGTAAACGTAGCACTTATCATCTACCTTTGCATCCTCAATGCCAAGGCCTTTAAGCTCCTCTACTAGCTTGTGTGCCAAATCGAACTGTCTGGCAGTTGAAGGAACAGTAGTGCTCTCTTCATCGCTGGTTGTGTAAACCTTTACATAATTTAGTAGTCTTTCATAAGCTCGCATAACTAATCTCCAATATTATTTATAAACTTTAAGAAAGGTTCTCAGTGTGCACTGAGAACCTTTTTCTTTCTAATTCGGAATGTTCATTCCTCTTTTCAATGTGATTATTGGTTAATCATAAACTCCAATAATTTCTTTGCATCATCTGGCTCGTACGCAATAAGCTCAAGCTCAGGAATGCTTTCATCTGCCTGGAAAATATTTGCAAGTGAAACAAACTGAGAAAGCTTTGACTTAAGATTAAGTCTGTCGCCTTCGCCTGTAACAAGCTCTACCTTTCCCTGGCAGCTATCGATAACCTTAAAGAATGCTTCTGTGTCTTTGATATTAGTAAGCTTCATAAATACCTCCTTATGGGTAAAAACAAACTGTTAACTGTCGTTATCAATATAATATCAAACAAAATCCATTTATCAACATTTATGCTGATAAATCAAGGATTTTTCCCACATAATTCACAATTTGTTATACATTAAATCTAAATGTGATTACATCACCATCGGCAACTACGTATTCCTTACCTTCCATACGTACAAGTCCCTTTTCCTTTGCAGCTGTCATAGAACCGTTTGCCATAAGGTCGTCATAGCTAACAACCTCTGCTTTGATGAATCCACGCTCGAAATCTGTGTGAATCTTTCCAGCAGCCTGTGGAGCCTTTGTGCCTTTCTTGATTGTCCAAGCACGTGTCTCATCCTCTCCTGATGTAAGGTAAGAGATAAGACCAAGAAGTCTGTATGAAGCAGTGATAAGCTTATCAAGACCTGACTCTTCAAGACCCATAGCCTCAAGGAACTCCTGCTTTTCTTCCTCTGACTCAAGCTCTGAAATCTCCTGCTCAATCTGAGCTGAGATAACGAATACCTCTGAACCTTCCTTTGAAGCATACTCACGTACAGCCTGTACGTTTTTATTGTTTGCACCATCATCTGCAAGGTCCTCATCCTCTACGTTTGCAGCGTAGATAACTGGCTTTGCTGTAAGAAGGTTGTACTCCTTGAAGTAAGCTTCCTCATCCTCATCGTTAAGCTCGAAAGTCTTAGCCATGTTACCAGCTTCCATATGATCAAGAAGACGCTTCTGCATAGCAGCTTCCTTCTGAAGTGTCTTGTCCATACGAGCGCTGCGCTCTGTCTTAGAGTAACGACGCTCCATAACTTCCATATCTGAGAAAAGAAGCTCAAGGTTGATTGTCTCGATATCACGAAGTGAATCGATGCTTCCATCAACGTGAACTACATTAGCATCCTCAAAGCAACGAACAACGTGAACGATTGCATCTACCTCACGGATGTTTGCAAGGAACTGGTTTCCAAGACCTTCACCCTTTGATGCACCCTTTACAAGACCAGCGATATCAACGAATTCAATTGTAGCTGGAACTGTCTTCTTAGAGTTGTACATCTTTGTAAGCTCATCAAGACGCTTATCTGGTACAGATACAACACCTACGTTAGGGTCGATTGTGGCAAATGGATAGTTTGCTGCAAGTGCGCCTGCCTTTGTAAGTGAATTAAATAAAGTTGATTTGCCAACGTTTGGTAAACCTACGATTCCTAGTTTCATATTTTATTTATCTCCTTCTAAAAGTATTGATTTTACTGTGTTTTTCAATATTTATGACACTTTTGGTCATAGCCTTTTGTATATTACCACATTTCTATTTATTTCTCTACCCTGGGGAAAAATAGACCAAAAACGCTTAACCATAATGATTTGCAAATATTACAGAAGCCCGCTTGTTGCCATCAACGACTGTCCAATGTAAGGTTCTTATTTAAGATATTTCAACGTTATTCTTCAGCCTGTTCTTTCTCTTTCTTTTCTTCTTTCATGATTTCATAGCTTTTAACTGAGAAATATCCTATAAGAAGAAATCCTACAATAGCTGCGAGGACATTTAGTCCACTTGGGAAAATGTGAGCGATACCACATAATAATATCCCCAAAATAAATAAAGTAAGTAACTTCTGCTGCTCTTTTGAAAATTTCATTTTTATATCCTCCAATGTTGGTTGTTTTCGTTTAAAGTTTATTTGAATAGCATGATGAGTACTGCGGCTATGCCGCCACATACTACAGCAGCTATAACACCTGACAAAATAGTCGACAATGCTTTCTGATAAGGTCTTTTCGCCTCTTCTCTTATCTGATCTTCTTTAGAAAGCGTCTCTCCTTTTGTAAAGGCTATAATCTCTTTGTAAGTCTGAACATTATATTCCTTTTTGTACTTCTCGATTCTTGTTGCAAAATACATTGTGCAGGCAAACAGCACTACAAATGGTATGAAAAACCAAAATCCAGTAAAAAAAGCCAGTACTGGGGTTGTAATAAGAATGGCTATAATGGATATTACCATTCCTATCGCATAGGTATTCATCTTATTAATGTCTGTCTGCGTCTGTTCCGTGATAATTCTTTCCATCTTTTCAACATCTCCTTTTAATAGTTGGTCAACGGAGACACCAAATGTTTCACTTAGAAGCAATACGCTCTGAATGTCTGGATAACTTTTGTCATTTTCCCAATTAGAAATTGTCTGTCTTGAAACAAAAAGTTTCTCAGCTAATTCATCCTGGTTAATATTTCGTGCTTTCCTTAATTCTTTAATTCTGTTTCCAAGTTCCATAGTCGTATGTCTCTCTTTCCACCTCAGAATATCGAGATATTGATTTCATTACCATCAAAATGCTTTGACATTTACACTTTTTTGCAATGTCAAAATCTTTTTACATACCATAAAATAGGCATTTTTACGCACTTTTATAATCTTACCATATTACTAATGCTAAAAGATACGTATAGGTGCAAAAAAAGAACAGCTATCTCAATTTGAGATAACTGCTATAAGTAAGGCATAGGCAGCCAATCGCATTTAGCAAAATTAACAGCCAAGATAATGCTTTTTTCATATTTATAATCCTTTCAAACGTCGATTTATAGTTTTCTTCCCATTTCAATTCTCATATCATGATTTTCCGGATCATGATTAGAATAAGCATATCGATCAAATCCGATTATCTCAAATCCATGTTTCTTATAAAATGTAATCGCTTTAGAATTGTAACTTTGAGTCTCCAACACTACCATTCTAGCTCTACTTTTTATTGCCTCCTCAATAATTACATCTAAAAGCTTACCGCCAATACCTTTTTCCCTCGCATCTAAGTCGAAAACGCAGATGTTAGTAATGCGATATCTATTATTCCATTCTTCTAAAAAGCCCTCAACAAAACCAATGAGTTTGCCATTTGAATCAAAAGCTCCATATGCCACTGGATTATCCAGCCATTCCGATAACATATCATCTTCTAACTCTTTAACAAGAGGTTCTTTTACCTTTATCCATTTAATGTCAAAGCTGTCGCCTTCAGGCTCTATGGTCAAATACTCATTAGATAGTATCTTGGCTTTGTACTTCTTGCCCTTACAATCATTGTATTCTAGTTGCTTTATTATCATCGATTCACCCCTAAATTTGAAGTTGTCCTTATCTGTTCTCCATACAGAATATCAATATTGCTTGTTGTACTCTTAGCAAATCTTTTTTGAAATCATAGCCAACAAAAAAATTGGAATCAATTACATCATTAGAAACTTCTTCATTTCTATAAAATGGTGGACAAGGATTCAATAAAGCTCCTTTATTAGCCATTTTCATAATATCTTTTGTAATCTGAAAGCTGTTAAAATCATTTGCAA
>JAEEGH010007395.1_pt1 | contig 26476 bp, 26 predicted proteins | sample 9134181 | NCBI WGS metagenome assembly JAEEGH01 (sample SAMN16246544, study PRJNA631951) | gut metagenome | biome: gut microbiome; feature: rumen; material: DP-attached | host: Bos | place: Iran: Karaj | collected 2018-10 | reverse complement strand
GCTGTTTAGCCTTGATTTTTACAAATGCAATCAATCCTGCCAGAGCCACAAGAACGATAAGTCCAAATTCATTAAAGTACTTGGCAATGTTAACTGTAATTCCGGACTTTGCCTTCAGCGTGTTTACGCTCAGTCCCTTTGTACGCATTGCACACAAATCTTCTTCGCCGTTCATGTAGTCGATGGCGTTGCGGACAAACATTGCGATCGGCTGTTTTCCGCTGTCATCCATTACCTGACCTGTTGTGATTTTGCTTGAACCCACAACAAAAATCTTTGCGTTCTGAATTGCCTTTGCGTGGTGGTCGGTAAAACTGAATGCACCTGTTGAACCGTCTTTCTGTGCCGGGTTTTTGTCGAATGCGCTTTCAAATCTGCCTTCTACCACAACTGCGAGGTTTTCGCTTTTCATTACGGATTTATCTGCCGGCTTACGGATCAGCTGTGGAATCGTTGTAATGTTTGACTGCATGAGCCATGACTGAGGTGAAGATTTTGCAAGAACAGTTGCTTTTGCACCTTCAATATTATCAACTCCTTTCACATCGATTGAACTGTTCTGGAGCATGATTACGTAGCCGAGGTTCTTTGTTACCGGATTCTTTCTGTCCATATTTGTTTTCTGTAAAAGTGGTGCAAAGTAGAGCGGTGTTGAACCTGAACGCTGGTCCTTGTTTACGTAGCAGTTTTCGTCCATTACATAGTCCTGGCCGATTTTGATTCCGTATTTGTCCAGGAGTTTTGATAATCCGCTGTCAATCGGGTCGTATGTGGGAGCCTGGTAGTAAATGGCCTGGCCCTGAGGAAGTTTTTCGTTAAAGCTGTCGGCAAATACGATGAGGTTTCCGCCGCGCATTACGAACTGGTCGATTTTGTAGAGTTCTTCATCTGAGTATTTTGTTTTAGGACCGCAGATTACGATGCTCTTGAGCCCTGACGGAATATCTGTTTCTGCAAGGTTGATTGATTTGAATTCATAACGGTCAGAAATCAGGGAATTGAGAATTCCTGCTCCCTGTTTTGAATCGTTAAGGTCAAGTTCTTCATGGCCTGTGATGTAACCGATTACCGCAGGTTTGGAAACAAGGCTCTTGAGGTTTTCTGTAAGTTCATCTTCAAGGTTGTCTGTTCCTGCAATTATGTTCTGGCCAAAGAAGGTGCGTGTCATCTGGAGAGGAATCAGGCGGAACGACTCCCCGTATTCAAGGACGAGTCCCAGGGCGCCGATGCCCTTGCCTGTTTTAGGGTCATTCCAGTTGAGGGACTGAATTCCATACTTTTGTACAAGTTCAGGAATTTGTTCCGGGGCAGGGTCGATTGAATTAAAATCAATGCGGTCCATATTGTCTTTGTTTACTGCCTTGCATGCGGCTGTAACTGTAGATTCAAGATTTTTAAATCCTGCGATGTTAAAGTCAGCAAGTTTCTGTGTTGCGTAGAGTGTAAGGTTAACTTTGCCCTTAAGTCCCGAAAGAGCGGACGTTGTAGAAATCATCCTGTTGATTGTTGTAGTCAGTGTGTATTCGAGGCCGTCTGCCGAATTGAGCCCGTCGATGATTTCAGTGCGGTCAGCGTAAGAAACGGCGATTCCCATCCAGACCTGCTTAAAGCCGACTTCGTTGTTTTTAAGTTCCTGAATCTGAACCTGGCTGATTCCGTAGCCCCGGGCGATTTTCTGGTTTTCTTCCTTGTCCATGTCAAAGAATTCGCAGCTGAAGTTTGAATTTGCGGCTCCCTTGTATTCAACAAGAATGTCGCGGATGTACTGGTCGATTGTGTTGTATGGCGACGGAAGGTTATCTGTCATAAACACTTTGATTGAAAGCGGCTGTTCAAGGGTTTTGACAGTCTGTTCGCTTGATTTTGAAAGTGAATATGATTTTGGTCCGGTCAAATCGAATCTTGCATAGGCGTTGGAAAAAACGAGGTTTGCAAGAATGAGAAGAATTACAAAAAGAAGTGTGTCGCTTTCCGGGCTTTTGATGTATTCAACAAAGCTTACGGCATTTTTCTGTGACGCTCCGTTTTTGTCCAGAGAGCGTACTGTAAGCACAAAGAAAAGCCCTGCAAGGGAAACAAAGTAAATAAGGTCCCGGGTATCGATAATTCCGCGGGAGATTGAATCAAAATGGCTCAGTGAAGAAAGATAGGTTACAGGCCTTACAAAGACTGCAGGCAGAAAAACTGCCAGCTGGCTGAGCAAAGTCAGAATGATACAGATTGCAAATGCGACAAAGAAGGCAATGATCTGATTTTTTGTTTTGCTTGAAGCGTAAAGACCGATTGCACTGAATGAGGCAATTAAAAAGAGTGAGCCCAGGTAACCGCCTGCGAGAGGTCCAAAGTCAGGACTTCCAAAAATGTAACAGGTAATTACATAGAAGAGGGAAGGTAAAAGTAAAATTGCACCGCTTATAAAGGCCGCAATATACTTTCCGAGAGTTACGTCAAAGGCTGTAACCGGTAAGGTCATCAAAGTTTCCAGAGATGATGAGCGTTTTTCTTCTGCAAACATGCGCATTGTGAGCGCAGGAATAAAGAAGGAAAGTGTTATTGGCAGAAGGGAAAAGAAGTTTCTCAGTTCTGCGCGGTTTGCCAGGAAGAATGTGTTAAAAAAGAGAATTCCTGAAGCTGCAACAAAGAGCCCCGTTACGATGTAAGCGATAGGACTTGAAAAATATGATTTAAGTTCTCGTTTTGCGATAACAAAAGATGGATTTTGAGTTTTCATATTAGTTTTCCTCCGTCAGGATGTGGAAGATGTCTTCCAGACTGTTGCGCTTGATTGCAAGTTCGTAAAGGTTCCAGCCGTTTTGAATAACCGCCCTGGTGATTTGAGGTCGGATTTCGCTTTCACCCTTAACGGAAACGAGAGCGCAGGCACTTGTTGAATCCGCTACGCTTTCGCCTTCTTCTTCTGTAACCGAAGCTGCGCCGTCAATCTTTGAAAGACAGGCGCTGAGCTGTTCGTAGGAACAGCCGCCTGCCTGAACGTAAACGCTTGCTGCGTTGCCGTAGCGCTCGCGGAGCTGGTTTGTAGGACTGTCTGCAACAAGTTTGCCGCCGGAGATAATAATTACGCGGTCACAAATCATTTCTACTTCGCCCAGAATGTGGGTTGAAATGATTACAGTTCGTGTTTTACCGATTTCCTTGATAAGGGCACGAACGTCGCCAATCTGGTTAGGGTCGAGACCGCTTGTAGGTTCATCAAGAATTAAAATTTCAGGGTCGTTCATCAGGGCGTGGGCAAGGCCTACGCGCTGTCTGTAACCGCGGCTCAGGTCAGAAATGTTTTTGTGCATTACTTCTTTAAGTCCGCATTCTTCGCACAGTTTTTGTGCTTTTTCTTCAGGATCTTTACCCTGCATCTGTGCAACGTATTTGAGATAATCTTCTACAATCATCTCACTGTAAAGGGGAGCGCTTTCCGGCATATAACCGATTTTGCGCTTGCACTCAACGGAATCCTTTTCAATGTCCAGTCCGTCGATTTTAATTGAACCGCCTGTTGGCTTTAAGAATCCGGTAATCATACGCATTGTTGTAGATTTTCCGGCACCGTTTGGTCCTAAGAGACCAACAATTTGTCCTGTTGGAATGGAAAAGCTGATATCGTCAACAGCCTTAAAAGTCCCGAATAACCGGGAAAGATTGTTTACTTCAATCATAAGATCCTCTGTTTTGAAATATTGACCTGTTCAGGTTTATCTATATTATAACAAATTTATCATGAAAAGGTTACTGCCTGCAGATTTTTTGTGTGGCATGACTAAGAATAAAAGATGTGATATAGTTTGCCCATGTTAATTGAAATTTTAGGAATCGTTGCAAGTCTTTTTGTAATCAGCGCTTTTTTGTTTAAGGATATTAAGATTATCCGCATTCTTGACGGAATCGGCGCACTCCTGTATGTATTTTACGGCGTTTTAATTCACAGTTACGCAAACATTCTGCTGAATGTGGTTCTGGTTGCAGTTCAGGTTTATCACCTGACAAAACTCCGCAGGGCAGAGCAGGTTCAGATTCAGGATAAGGAATAGTTATGTTCAAAATTCTGCTGGTTGTTTTTTTGATTTCCATGGTTCCCCTTATTGAATTAAGGGGCGCAATTCCTGTGGGTGTGGGAATGCTCACCGCCGCCGGTTTTTCCGGGGATGCAGGCTTAAGCCTTAAATACATTATTCTTATCAACGCTGTTGCAATGGCCGGAAATATGGTTCCGGTTCCTTTCATCTACCTGTTTGCACGCAGGTTTCTTGAGTGGGGACAGGACAAAAAGTTCATCGGAAAAATCTGTACTTTCTTTCTGACAAAGGGTAAGCGCGGCGGAGAAAAACTCCAGCAGTCTGCGGGCCGCGGATTGTTTGTGGCACTCATGCTCTTTGTCGGTATCCCGCTCCCGGGAACAGGTGCCTGGACAGGAACTCTTGCCGCAAGCCTTCTTGATATGAACGCAAAACAGACTGTATTTTCGGTTCTTGCCGGAGTTCTGATGGCTGCGGTAATTATGACCCTTGCAAGCTGCGGTGTTTTTGGTGCTGCAGGCGCTTTGTTCCTAAAATAACTTCATCAGGGATTCGTCAAAGTCTTTTGACGGTCCCTGCCACAAAATCCTTCCGTTTTTTATAAGCACGATGGAATCACTAATTGTCTTTGCTTCGTTGATGTCGTGTGTTACAAAAATTCCGGTAAACTTTTCTGATTTTTGAATCGCCCTTATCTCTTCGCCCAGCTTTTTTCTCAGCGGTGCATCAACTGCCGAAAGGGGCTCGTCAAACAAAACAATCTTTGGCTTTATTGCCAGCGTGCGGGCAAGGCTTACGCGCTGGGCTTCGCCTCCGGAAAGTGTTTCGACGGAGCGCTTTCCAAAACCCTTAAGATTCATTTTGTCCAGTAATTCTTGGGCGGCCCTGCGGGCTTCGCTCCGTTTTACACCGTGGCAGACAGGACCGTAGGCAACATTGTCTTCTACAGAAAGGTGGTTAAAAAGAGCCCCGTTCTGAAAAACCATTCCAATCTGACGGCGGCTTACAGGAAGTTTTGTAACGTCGGTGCCGCCGATTGTGATGGAAAAAGGGCTTGATTCATCTTTTGAATCTGACTTTTCCAGCCCGGCAATCATGCGTAAAACCGTAGTTTTGCCGCTTCCGGAAGGGCCGACAATTGCAGTCATTGTTCCTTCTTCTGCGGATAAACTTAAATCAACGGTAACAGTGCTCATTTTTTTGTATAAATTATTTGCGTTAAAAAACATTTTTATCCCCTTTCTTTCTGCTCAAAGAAAAAACTACTGCGCACAAAACGGCAAGAATCAGTCCTGCCGCACAGGCTTCGTTAAAGCGGTAGCGTCCTGCAAGACGGTAAGTGTACAAGGCTAAGGTGTCAAATTCCGGAATCGATAAAACCAGCGGAAGTGTTGAATCTCCGGCGCTCATTGCAAAACAGCACAAAGCCCCGCTCACAACCGCATGTTTGATTGAAGGCAGCATTACCCGTGTGAGAGTGTCAAATTTTCCACGGCTCAGCAAAAGCGAAGCATCGATGACCGGCTGAGGAATTTTCTGCAGTGCCGCATAAATCTGACGGAATGCCACAGGCCACATTAAAATGGTCTGGGCAATTGTCAGGGTAAACCAGCTGCCCTGCTGGATTATGAGTTTTATAAAGAATCCCGTCATGATGGAAGAAATTGCCATCGGTCCGAGAGGAATTACCTGGAGAATTGTTCTTTTCTGATTTTTGTCGTAAAGACGCAGGAAAGAACCGTACAGAAAGCCCGTAATCGAACACAAAACGGCTGTGCATCCTGCGGTTAAAAATGTCCACCCGATTGAATTTACAAAGCGCTGTGATTTAAAAAGGAATAAAATCGTGTTTAGGCTCAGGCTTTTTGTTGCCCTTGAAGTAAACGCGTTGATTGCAATTCCTGCCAGCGGTGCGATAAAAAATATTGTGATGATTAAAATGAGGGCGCCAAAGAGAAAGTGTTCTTTTTTGCCTTGTATTCTGGTTCGTTTTAATTTATCTGTATCAAAAGAAATTCCTTTGAGGGCGGAAGTTTTCTTTTCCAGTTTGCTGTATAAAAAAATGATAAAAAGTGCAATAAAGGTTTCGGTTCCGGCGATTAAAAAGCCGTCCTTAAAATTAAGTGTTCCGCGGACAATCTTGAATAATTCAACTTCCAGGGTGCTGTAGCCCACACCCGCAAAAATCAAAATCATTGTAAAACTGAAAAAGCAGAACAAAAAAATCGGAAGACAGGCCGAAACAAGAGCCGGCACAAGTCTTATGAACGTTATCGAGTAAAAAATCTTGAATTCACCGGCGCCTAAAAGACGGGCCGCTTCTTCCTGGTCCTGTGTTAAGTGTTCCCACGCTTCGCTTACGATTTTCATTACGAGAGGGTAGTTGTAAAAACCCTGTGCAATGATAATTCCGGCGGCTGAGTACAGAAAGGTTAAAGGCGGACGTTCTGAGTTCAACAAAGTCATCAAAAACTGATTCAGGCGGCCGTTCATTCCAAAAAAAGAAACATATCCCAGGGCGACAATCAGCGACGGAAGACACAAAGGTACGGCAGAAAAAGAAAGGAGAAAGCGTCGTCCTGCAAAATCTTTTTTTGCTGCAAAGTAAGCCGACGCAAGACCGATTAACGCGGCTGCGAGCGTAGAGAGAACTGCCTGGAATATGGTAAAAATGATTACATTCAACATAAAAAACACAGGCTGCCATAAACGGCAGCCCTCCGTGCTTATGTTATTTAAGGAGATTCATTACTGAATCAAGCTTTTTTTCTGCTGCTTCTGCGTTTGTAAACAAAGTCTTCTGTGGAATGATTGCTGCTTTTTTGTAGCATTCCGGAAGCTTTGTGTTTTTGTTTGCAGGGTACATCCACTGAGTCAGTGTCAGGATAAACTGAGCATCTTCAGTGATTAAGAAGTCCATGAATTTCTGTGCATTTTCAAGGTTGTGTGTGTTTGCAGAAATTCCGGCACCTTCTACCTGCATAGGGTGTCCGTCCGTAAACTCAAGGGCCTTGTAGCGGAATGAGTTTTCATATTCAACATGAGAAGCAGGGCTTGTTGTGTAACTGATAACAAGAGGAGCTTCTCCTGAAGTAAACAGACCGTAACCTGCGCTCCAGCCCGGAGCCATAGTAAGAATGTTCGGCTTGATTGCTTTCCAGTAGTCTTCTGTCTTGTCGCCGTAAACAGCAACAGTCCAGTTAAAGAAGCCCAGGCCTGGTGTTGAAGTTCTCGGATCCATGAGGATGATTCGTTTTTCGTAAATCGGATCTTTAAGGTCTTCAAGGCATGTCGGTTCCTTGATTTTTGATTCAGTGTCATAAATGAAGGCAAAGTGGCTGTAATCAAAGGGAGTCAGACGCCAGTCGCTGTCCAGGGCCTTGATGAGGTTTGAAGGAATTACTTTTGAAGCGTCATGAGGCTTGTATTTCTGGAACAGACCTTCGTCCAGGGCTTTCTGAACGAGGTTGTTGTCCAGACCGATAGCAACGTCACAAACTTTTTTTTCTTTGTCGAGAATCAAAGAACTCAAAAGCTGAACGCCGTCACCGCAGTCAACGAACTTAACTGTAAGTCCTGCTTTTTCCTTTGCAAGCTTTGCAAGTTCAGTGCCAGGACCCCATTCGCCGCAGAAACTGTCGTAAGTGAATACAGTTACTTCGTTAAAGGAGTTTGTGTTGACAGACTGTTTTTTTGTACAGCCAGATACGATAAAAATTGATAAAACAACTAAAATGAAAATATGAATACGTTTTGACATATCTTCCTCCGCCGGCATTATCCGGATCAGGTTTTGACAATCATACGAATGTCATCGGGTGTAATCTCAGCCGTGAGAAGGCGCGTTTGTCCTTGCAGCAGGCACCCCGGATGTTTTTGATTATAGGATAAATCATTTTTTATGTAAATGGCAGCCGTTCTGCCGATAATAGAACCATGAAGAAGATTTTTTGTGTATTAGTTTCGGTTTTTATGTTTACATCCGCCTTTGCTTCCACTTCTGTTGAATTTGGACTGGGGTCCGGCTTTATTTTTTACGGAAGCAAAACACTCAAGAACACTATCAGAAGTTTTGATGAATCAAGCCAGGTTATTATCTGCGCAAATGCTGATTATGGAATTACTCTTGCTCCTCAGGTTATTTTGAGCGCAGGTGTGGATTCTGTTTTTGACGCGCGCTGGAAGGGTTCAAATCATATTTATCTCTGGGATTATGCTGCAGAAGTGGGATTCGATTTTTATCCGGGGCTGGCAGGGCTTTTGTGCTCGGTTGATTACTGTCTTGGACGCCGTACCGATTTTGTGGATCTTGGAACTGACGAAGACGTTACAAGCACAAAGTGGGGTAACGGATTTGCCTTTGGCCTTGCCTACGATTTTGGTCATGGAAGGCTAGGCTTTGCACCTCAGGTCGGGGCCGCCTGGCGCCACATGCCGCGCGGTTCTTCAAGCGATAATATAATTCAAATCAAGCTTAAAATCAGACTGGATTAAAACTGGAGATTTTTGAAAAATCTCGTTGCGGTTTCGGTAAAACCATAGTATTCTATTAGAATAACTTAAAACTTTTTGGTAAAAATATGCAGATTCAAACTGAAGGTGTGATGCCTCAAATCCCGGATGATTACGAAGAACAAAAGTCTCTTGCAGACGTAGGACTTGCCGTAGACGTTGGAACTACAACCGTTGCAGTCTCGGTCTGGTCACTGTCTACCCGTAAATGCATCGCAACCGTCGCAGAACAAAACAACCAGGTAAAATATGGATATGATATTATCCGCCGTATTTCCTATGCGACCCGTCCTCCTTTGACCGGTTCCGCACAGGTTGTTGAATCAGGCCCGTCGGCTCTGCATTATTCAATCATCGGCCAGCTGGAAAAAATGTTTACAAAGGCCCTGGCGCTTGCTTCAAGCAAGGCAGAGCGCGGAACCCAGCTTAACATCAGCCGTATCGTAATTACCGGAAACACAACAATGCTCAGTTTTGTCTGCGCAGTTCCTGTAGACGGTCTTGCTGCCGCTCCTTTTAATCCTGCTTCTCTTTTTGGCTTTACTACCGAATGGCACAAGGTCAGAAGCGGAAGTGTAAGTTCAGTCTGCCAGCCTCTGGATTCTCCGACTGCCGACATGATAAATCTTTACGAATCAAGCGTTGTTGACGAGTCAACTCCGGTTTACTTTCCGCCCTGTATCGGAGCCTTTATCGGAGCCGACACAGTCTGCGCAATGCTTTCTGCAGGATTTCCTGCTCCGACGTCAGCTCTCTCCCAGTCACACACCTGGGAAGCTCCTCTCAAAGCGCCGCTTCTTCTTGCCGACATCGGCACAAATACAGAAATCGTACTCTATGTACCGCAGCAGGAAGGCAAGCCTGCAAGAATTTTGTGTACTTCGGCTGCAGCGGGCCCGGCTTTTGAAGCGGCCAACATCAGCTGCGGTATGCCTTCCGTAGAAGGTGCAATCGATAAAATTGAATACAACGGCGATCTCGTATGTCACGTTATCGGCGAAAAAAATGCCCGTGGAATCTGCGGTTCCGGTCTTATCAGCGCAGGTGCAACACTCCTCCAGAATAAATTTATCGACAAAAACGGCGTATTCCAGCGCTCTGTTTCAAAACTAGGGGACGGTTCAATCTGTATCCAGCTGACACCGGCAGTATACCTTTCCCAGCAGGATATAAGAAACATGCAGCTTGCAAAATCAGCCGTAAAAACCGGACTTGCATACATGCTCGAACGCTCTCCGTCGGTTCCGGTATTCTGTCTGGCAGGCGGATTCGGTTCACATATAAATATTTCTGACGCATGCGCAATCGGGCTGATTCCAAAAGCCCTCGAAAACCGCTGTGTCAATCTCGGAAACGCGGCTCTCGCCGGTGCGGCGGCCCTGCTTTTTTCAAAGGCTCTCCGTCAGAAAGTGGTTGACCTTGCAAAACACAGTATCCAGATAAATCTTGCGGCTGTTCCGGATTTTCAGCAGAGATACCTCGGTTCAATCGACTTTTAAAAGTTATCTATTTCTCTACATTATAAATCTTTGTTTGACATTACATACTTCTTGCTGTATTATATAAAGTGATATTTTGGGGGCGGTTTTTGCGTCGGATTTGTTGGTGGCTTATCTGGCTTACAAAATCCAATCTTAAAATAGATGCAAGGAGATGTTTTTATGAAACCAGTCTGGTTCGTAATTCTTCCCGTTGCTGGTATAGTTCTTGGATGGATTATTCGCTGGCTATTTGCCATATTTCAATTATCTTCGGCAGAGCAGAAAGCTGAACGTGTTAAACAGGACGCCTTAAAAGAAGCAGAAGCCCAGAAAAAAGAATATTTGCTGGAAGCAAAAGATCAACTCATTCGTGAACGCAATCAACAGGAACGGGAAAACCGGGACCGTCGTAAAGAAATTCAAGTTTACGAAGCCCGAATTACAAAAAAAGAAGAAATTGTTGATAAACGCAATGCAGAGATGGACAAAAAGGAACAGGAGTTTGTTGAACGCGAACAGGCTATGGCTAAACGCGAACAGCAGCTTGCAGTTCAGGAAGAGACTTACCGTCGCGAACTTGAACGCATTTCCGGCCTTTCAGCTCAGGAAGCAAAGAATCTTATCATCAAAAATCTTGAAAACGATGCCCGTCATGACGCACAGGCATTGTTGAACAAAATCGAGCAGGAAGCCCAGCTTACCGCAGAAAAGAAAGCACAGGAAATTCTTGTTACTACTATTCAGCGTCTGGCTACAGAAACAACAAGCGATGTAACAGTTGCTACAGTTTCTCTTCCAAGCGACGAAATGAAGGGACGTATCATCGGTCGTGAAGGCCGCAACATCCGTACCCTCGAAACTCTTACCGGTGTTGATATCATCATCGATGATACTCCGGAAGCAGTAGTTATCAGCTGTTTTGATCCGGTCCGCAAGGAGATCGCAAAGCAGTCTCTTGAACGCCTTGTTACAGACGGCCGTATTCATCCGGCACGTATCGAAGAAATCGTTCAGAAGGTTACAAGAGAAATTCAGCAGCGTATTTACGAAGAAGGTGAACGTGTTCTCTTTGAACTCGGAATCCACAATATGAGTCAGGACGGTGTAAGGGCACTTGGACGCCTTTACTACCGCACAAGTTACGGTCAGAACGTTCTGGTTCACTCTAAGGAAGTTGCAGAAATCGCAAGCCTTATTGCTGCCGAAATCGGAGCAAACAAAGAGCTTTCCAAACGCGCAGCACTTCTTCACGATATTGGTAAGGGAGCTGAAAACGACAGTGACCAGAACCACGCAGAAGTTGGTGCAGAAATGGCACGTAAAATGGGAGAAGATCCTAGAGTTATCAATGCAATTGCCGCACACCACGGAGATTGCGAGACAGAAACTCTCGAAGCCATTATCGTTCAGATTGCCGATGCTATTTCCGCAGCACGCCCTGGTGCACGTAAAGAAACTGTAGACAACTATGTTAAACGTCTTGAAAACCTCGAAGAGATTGCAGAGAAGTTTACCGGTGTTGAAAAGGCATATGCAATTCAGGCAGGCCGCGAACTGCGCGTGCTTGTTAATAACGAAAAAATCCCTGACGGAGAAGTTAAGGATCTGGCACAGAAAATTGCCAAACAGATCGAAACTGACCTCCGTTATCCGGGCCGCATAAAGATTACAATGATTCGCGAAACCCGAATTATTGAATACGCAAGATAAGACCGGATTTTATGGCGCGTCAATGCGCCGGAAAAAAATATTCAAAAAAAACGCAGACTTAATCAGTTTGCGTTTTTTTTTGATAAAATTTAAAGTTTGTTATAAGATCAAAATATCGCAGTGACTTTTGGGAAAGTAGTCTGTAATCATTTAAATTAGCCATTTTTATAACTCCATATTTTTATTCTATTGGCAAATCAATTCCATAATAAGGTTCAGATTCATGAACTTCCAGAATATCCTGAAGCGGTACATCTGAATATTTATAAATCTTTTCCTTGTATTTTTCTTTGATGGAAATATCATCAAGTTCTAATCGTCGTTGTTTTGATAATTCAAGAAAATCAGAACTTTGTTCTAACCCTAAATATCTTCTTCCCAAAAGATTAGCTGCAATTCCTGTAGTGGAAGAGCCAGAAAAAGGATCTAATATCCAGTCATTTTCTCGAGTAGAGGCTAAAATGATTCGGGCAAGTAGTGGAAGAGGTTTTTGAGTAGGATGCTTTCCGCAGGATTTTTCCCATTTTGCAATAGCTGGCAAACTCCATACATCACGCATCTGGGTTCCACCATTTATTGATTTCATTAAATCATAGTTAAAATAATGAGGTGTCTTTTTTTCTTTTCGAGCCCAAATAATAAATTCTGTTGAATGAGTGAAAAATCTACATGAAAGATTTGGAGGGGGATTTGTTTTCGCCCAAGTAATGACATTTAGAATTCTGAAGTTTAATTCATTTAGCATTTGTGCTGCTGAAAAAATATTGTGGTACGTTCCGGAAATCCAAATGGTTCCATTCTTTTTAAGTTTATCCCTGCAAAGAGAAATCCATTGCCGATTAAAATCATTATCTTTCTCAAAGCCTTGAGATTTATCCCAATCGCCTTTGTTAACAGAAACTTGTTTTCCACTTTGAACAGATATTCCTCCATTTGATAAGAAGTAAGGAGGATCTGCAAAAATCATATCGAATTCAAAATTGATATTCGGAAGAAGTTCCAGACAATTGCCTTGTGCAAGAGTAAAGTCTAAATTATTCGAGCGGTACCAAGGTTTTATTGAAATTTTAATCTACTCCTGGAACTGGTAATCCTAATTTCTGTAATGGAATATATCCAAAATAATACTGACATCTAACACTGTGAATATAATCAAGGATATCTTTATATTTTGGATCCTTAAACCAATCGCTTAATAAATAGATATATTCAACTTCAACATTGAGTTGAGCTAGCAGTTTTTGATATTGTTTTTTCTTAAAATCGCAAGTTTGAAGCTTTTCATCAACAGAGCCTTTAACTTTTTGATATTTACATTCAATAATAAAGACTGTGTTATTAGCTATAACGAAAATTGAGTCATCAGGTAATAATTGCTTAGAAATATGTTTTTTCCAATCAATTCCATGAGGTTTAAGGAAATATTTGTAAAAATCATGTATTTTATAAATATTGGCTACAAGTTTTCCTTTATAAAATACATCATGTTCTATTACTTTATAATCGTTTTGACCAGATAAAAATGTTTTAAGATCAACTTCACCCTCAAAAACTAAGCCGGTAAGAGTATTTGCTCCGCCATAACCATTCTGCTTCATTATTTAAATACCTCTTTCATAATTCCATTTTGCATATCGTTGATGCTGTAAATATCATCAAGTACATCAAATGTTTCTTCGAGGTTTCTGGCTGCAGATTTCCATCCGGCTCCATCTGTAAACCAGACAAACTTTGCACCTTTTACATTTTTCATTTCAGTTGCAATTGTTTTGTAGCTGCGGGCTGTTTCATTAAGTTTTGAACCACCGCTTCCATAAAAGTTTGTTTCAATGAGATAGATACAATTATCTGTTTTTACTACGAAATCCCAGCGTTTTTCCATTTTTCCCTGGTTTGAAACTGCAGATAAATCAATATTCCATTTTTTTGAAACTTCAGAAACATACATTTCTTTGAAGTAATTTACATCACGCTTAAAGCCTGCTTTCTGAATATAACTTTCAACCAAATCTTCCATCTGATGGCCACCACGATTTTTACGACCATTTGAATCAAGACCGGTTTCAACACCAGTTACATAGTCATACAAATTATTAATAATGTGATTGGAAAGAAGGTCAAAAAGACCTGTTTTTCTCATAAATAATTTATAATCTTCAATTGTGTTAATCTGGTTATTAAAAGTATAAAGTTTTACATCACCATTTTCGCCTGCAAAGATCTGATATTCGCGGACAGCTAATAAGACAGGAATACATTTTAATGTTTCTGGATATTTTGCAATTAAGTTCTCGAAATCTGATTCAATATTTTTGGACCCAATTAATGAGTTTAGGATATTCAACTCAATTTTAATTGAATCAACATTTTTATAAACTTTTGCAAAATCAATATAATAGCCAAAGTCAGCTATGCTATATCTGAAACTTGACAACCATGTGCTAAAGTCTCTTGTTGCCATAATAACCTCTAAAATACACCAGCAATATTACTGATCAAAAGTTCATTAATTGCACCGCGTTTCTTTGCATTTGAATTTATCATTCGTGATGCAGAAACTCGTTCAATTTCAAACTTTGAATAAAGGTTTTCAAAGAAATCATCATTAATATCTGAATTCTTTGGGTCTGAATTACTGGCAACAACCAATGCACCTTTATTTGATATTTCTGTAATAAAGTTACCAAGTTCAATCTGTTCTTTGTCGGTAAAACCGTTTTCTGAATAAGAAGTAAAGGCTGAGGTTTGTGTTAGTGGACGATATGGAGGATCAATATACACAAAAGTGTTAGAGTCTATGAAATCTTCACATCCTTTATAATCACCAACTCTCATTTCAACATTCTGGAGTAATTCAGAACAAGCTCTGAGATTGTCTTCATCACATAAAAGTGGATTCTTTGCATTATTAAAAGGCACATTAAAAAGGCCTTTTGAATTAACACGATAAAGCCCATTAAAACATGTTTTATTCAAGAAAATAAATAAAGCAGCTTTTTCAAGATTTTCAGCATCGTTTCCATTAACTTTAAGGTCATTATAGCGCTGACGTTTTTCGTAGAAGAAAGCTTTATTTTCTTCCAATGTGTGTGATTTATAAATTGATTGGATTTCTGATAATTGAGAAATCATATCATCACAGTTGTCTTTAATCTGTGAATATGCGTTTATTAATTCTTTATTGATGTCATTAATGAGAACTGTTTTGGGATGTTTTTTGCTTAAAATATCAAAAAGCACTGCACCGCCGCCAACAAATGGTTCGCAATACTTTTCTATTTCTGAGGGGTACTTTTCTCGAATTTCTTCCAAAAGCTGGCTTTTCCCACCAACCCATTTAATAAACGGTTTTGCCAACATTTTTATTCCCCTTTAATTATATATTATATATCTAATAAGTGACAAGTAACGACACTAGTTATAAAAAAAACAGGAAACTGCATCTGCGGTTTTTTTTGTTTACATATGAAAGTTTTCGCCAAGGTAGATTTCGCGAGCTTCCGGGCTTGCAATAATGTCTTCTTTTCCGCCCTGCACAAGAATCTGTCCGGTCGAGATGATAATCGCGCGGTCCGTGATTTCCAGTGTATCGCGTACGTTGTGGTCTGTAATTAAGATTCCGATTCCGCGCTTTGCAAGAAGTTTAATCATTGCCTTGATGTCGGCAACTGCAATCGGGTCAATTCCGGCAAACGGTTCGTCCAGAAGCAGGAATTTTGGTTCAATTGCAAGGGAACGGGCAATTTCTGTACGGCGTCGTTCGCCACCGCTTAATGTAAAGGCCTGCTGCTTGCGTATGCGGCCGATTGAAAATTCTTCGATAAGTTCTTCGAGGCGCTGTTTTTTCTGTTCATGAGTAAGGTCAACGCGGGTTTCAAGAATTGACCAGATGTTTTCTTCTACAGTGAGTTTTCTGAATACTGACGGCTCCTGCGGAAGGTAACTGATTCCAAGTCTGGCGCGTTTAAACATCGGAAGACCTGTAATACGCTGGTCGTCCAGAAAAATTTCGCCTGCGGTCGGTTTGTAAAATCCTACAATCATGTAGAATGTTGTTGTTTTGCCGGCTCCGTTCGGGCCTAAAAGTCCGAGAACTTCGCCTGTGTGCATTTTAAAATCTACGCCCTGAACAACTTTTTTGCGGCCAAACATTTTGTAGAGCGAGTTAACCTTGAGTGTGTGATAATTCTGTTCCGCTGCGTCCTGAATCTGAGGTTCTCCTGCTTGTACCGGAGCTTCAGTGGATTGAATTTGAGTATTGTCGTCCTGAGTCTGTATTTCCTCGGATTGAACCGGAGTTTCCGTTGTTTCTAATTCGTTTTCATCATTCATCTGCGGAATCTCCTTTTTCGCTTTCCACGGGGTCAGAAGGTGCTCCTTCCGGGGCTGCTTCCGGCGGAGTATCTCCATCCGGCGGATTTGCTCCGTCCTTTTGTGCGCCTCCTTCAGGTTTGGAATCGTCCTTTTTAGCTTCTGTTTTCTTTTCTGACTTTTGTGAATCTGTTACTGTTCCGCGGACACGACCGTCGAGCGTGATTTCCTGGCTGTCGAGGTTGAGGGTAATTTCCTGTGCGCGGAAAGTATCCTTTCCCTGAACAATTTTCGGGTTGCCGCTCATTTCGAGCATCTGGGCCTTTTTGCGGTAAATTGCGTATGCGGAAGTACAGGTATTGTCTTTTTGTTTGAGTGTAATTGCAATCTGCATAACCGCAGTTTCTGAATCCTGGTTGTATTCAATAATCTGCGCGTCAGCCGTTACATTGTTTGCCGTATCTACGAGGTGAACCGAGTCTTCGAGGCGGGCAATTTTAGTTTTACGGTCGTACTTCATCCGGCCGCAGTCAAATTCAAGCTGGCTTTCGGAGTTTGTGCCCTTTACGTTTCCTTCGGCTGTGATGAATCTAAAGTCGTCGCCTGACAATTCAATTGAATCCGCCTTGATTTCCATCGTGTCAGTCTTTACAAAGGCGTTTCCTTCAAGCGTTGTTGAATCCGTTTTGCTTCCTGCAGTTCCCTTCATGTAATCTGCAGAAAAGTTGATGGTTTCGGCTGACAGGGCGGCTGTGAGTAAAAGTGCGGCCGGCAAAATAAAGTTTTTCTTCATTACTGGCCTACCTCGCTGGTTACTTCAGGAAGTTCATCTTCTTTTTCTTCACTTTCGGTAACGGTTCCGGAGATTGATGAATTAAATGAATATGTGCGGTTTACGCCGCTTGCAGAAAAGCCTCTGCCTGTAACTTCTGTGTTCTTGCGGATGATTTTTACATCGTCATCGATTGAACCTGTGAGCTGTTCTGTTTTGCCGTCAAAGAAAAGTGCCTGGGCGTTTAAGGTCATGTCCTGACTGTGAAGGGAAAGGACTATGTCCTGGTAAAGGCTGTAGTGTTTTTCGCGGGTGTCTGCGGCGAGCAGTGTGCATTCGCCTTCGGTGTCCAGATCGCCGTCATCGTTGTAAGTTTTGAACTGTGCGTCCTTTGCGTAGGATCTTCCGTCGCTCTTGTACTGTTCAAGACGGCTTGCCTTGATTTCTGCAGTTTTTTTATTATTTGAATATCTGTTGTATGTTGCGTTTTCAAAACTGAATTCAGGAACTGAACTTTCGGAACTCTGTTCGTTTCCATAATTGAGGGAACATGATACTGTGAGAATCAGAAAAAGTGCTGTACCGGATACTTTATTGAATAAACGCATTTTCGTAATTTTCCCATTACGGTCGTTTTTTGTCAACGGAGAAAATTCTGTTACGATTAGCAATTTAATTGCTATTTCAGATTTATCGGATTATAATTATGCTTATGACTGGTTTACTTACAGATGCAGAATTTGATATGTTCCGCAAAGTCATTTATGACAAGAGCGGCATCACATTTTCGACCACGAATCGTTCAATTCTTGATTCTCGTTTAAAGGAAAAGCTCCGCGAAAAGAGCCTTGGAACTATCAAAGAGTATTATGATTTGATTATGTCCGACGAAGCAGAAATGAATATTATGCTCGACTCGGTTACAACAAATCTTACACGCTTTTTTAGAAATCAGCCGCACTTTGATGCGCTTATTCATTATGTAATTCCTCACGTAATTGAAGAAAAAAAGAAGGCCGGGGATTACACAATCAAAATTTGGAGTGCCGGATGTTCAACAGGTGAAGAGCCGTACACAATTGCAATGATTCTCAAGGAGATTCTGCCGCCTCCATTTAAATTCCAGATTACAGCTTCTGATATTTCACTTAAGTCCCTTATGGTTGGCCAGCAGGGATTCTACCCGGAGTCCCGCATTGCCGGAATTCCACCTAATTTTTTAAGCAAATATTTTATTAAAAATGATAAAGGCTATCAGGTCGTACAAGATTTGATGTCTACAATTAAGTTTGACTACCATAACCTTCGTAACGATTCTGGTATGAGAAATTTGGATGTAGTTTTCTGTCGTAACGTTCTTATTTACTTTGATGAACCGGCTCAAAAGGCTTGTATCGACAGATTCTGGGACGCAATGGGTCCTAAATCTTACTTATTCATCGGCCACTCTGAATCTTTGTTCGGAATGGAAACAAAATTCGAATTCCTCAAAACTGACTGGGCTTGTCTTTATCAGAAGAACGTTTAATTTGAAGGAATTAAGGCTATGGATGATATAAGTGTTCTTGTTTGTGATGATTCAGCTTTGATGCGTAATGTCATTTCCAGGGTTATCGATGGTACTCCGGGAATGCACGTCGTAGACAAAGCCATGAATGGCCAGATTCTTATAGATAAAGTTGCTGCCTGCAACCCTGATGTAATTATCCTCGATATCGAAATGCCTGTCATGACAGGTATTGATTATCTCAAATACCGCAAGCAGAGCGGGGGCGATGTTCCTGTTATCATTCTGTCATCAATTGCAGAAAAGGGAGCCGCTGTTACTGTAGAAGCCCTTGAACTTGGTGCGAGCGACTTTATTACAAAACCTAACGGTTCAGTTTCTATGGACATCAACGCAGTTGCTGATCGTCTCGTGGAAATGATTGCCTCTTATGGCGGTGCACGTGCGCGCTCAAAAGGCAAACAGGTTTACAGCTCAGAATATTATTCAAAACTTGCAGAAGACAGGGCAATAGAAAGAAAGCTCCAGGAAGCAATGGGCAGCCGTCCGGTTCCTTCAGCTCCAAAAATTCCTGTTGTTCCGCCAGTTGACTTTAAAGTTGAACGCAAACAGCCTGCAGTAATCACTCCGGTTACAAATCCAGGCCGTGTTGATGTTATCGCAATCGGTATTTCTACTGGCGGTCCAAATGCCCTGAGGGACGTTTTTAAGGAAATAAGCCCGGACGTTAAACAGCCGATTCTCGTAGTTCAGCACATGCCGGCAGGCTTTACAAAGGAGTTTGCCGCATCACTTGACAGAATCTGTCCTCTGACCGTTACAGAAGCAATTGACGGCGAAACTCTCAAAAACGGACATGTATACATTGCTCCGGGTAACTACCATATTTATGTTGAACGCTCAGGCCTGGGTTCTTACACACTCAGAACAAGTCAGGACCCTCAGCGCAATGGTCACAGACCTTCCGCAGATGTTTTGTTTGAGTCTGTCGGTAAGATTTTTGGAAACCACGCGCTCGGCGTAATTATGACTGGTATGGGTAAAGACGGTGCCGTAGAACTTGCAGGAATGCGTAAACAGGGTGCCTGGACTTTAGGTCAGGACGAAAAAACATCCATCGTTTACGGTATGCCGCGCGTAGCCTATGAACTTGGTGCCGTTCAAAAACAGGTTTCCCTGGAAAACATGGCCGGCGAAATCAGCCGCATCGCACTCCAGAATTCGTAACTTTTATAAAACACCCGTGATTTGATAGCGGACCGCTCTTATCCTGATTCTGCTTAATATTGTGACAAAGGCAATTGAAAAAAACAGGGCAAGTGCGGTTAAGCCGAATACCTGTAATTCGTTCAAATTCATAAAAAATTGAATTTTTACATTTTTGATAACCAGGTATGCTGCCACTGTAAAAACAATCGGAAAAAACAAAGAAAACAATCCCTGCAGCGCCGAAATGACGGGCGGCAGCTGAATTGTTACGTAGTCGCCCGGTTTTAATTCAAGATTTTTGGGATTATCTACTGTAAAAGATTTTTGCCTTGTAACACAATCACTGACGCAATTGATACAGGAAGAAGTTTTTAAAAGCTTAACTTCTGCCTGTGAGGTGCCGGATTTTTTTACAAGAGCAAGATTTGTCATATCTGTCCGCTGTCTTTGATTGCCTTCATCTGTTCAATACAGCTCAGGTAGCCTGCCTGATTGCCCGTTTCCATATAAGTGTCGCGGAGGTTGAACAGGGCGTCGTAATAATACGAGTTGATTGAAATAGCGTTTTCAAAAGCGCTGGCGGCCTGGCTGTAATTTTCCTGATTGTAAAAAATTACACCGAGGGTGTTCCAGATATGTGCGTTTGAAGGATTCAAGTCGATTCCTTCGTAGCAGTATCTGATGGCGTCCTGTGTAAGGCCAAGGTTGTAATTTACGAGTGCGAGGGTTTCGATTACTTCGTCGTCTTCGTTTTCGATTGAATATGCCTTTTCGAGTGACTCCATTGCCATAAGAAGATCGCCTGAATCACGGTAAGTTACACCGAGATTGTACCAGAGAAGGTAATTGTTGCGTTCAAAGCTGAGTGCCTTTTTAAAGCAGGCAATGGCTTCTTTATACTCACCCTTGGAAGCAAGTTCTATTGCCTGGGTATTTAACTGTGCTGCGTTTTCTACCATAAAACTTACCTCCTTTTATTTTGGCTGGAGCATTTTTGTAAAAAGCTCTTCGATTAATGAACCGGCATCGGTTTTTACGCCATAAAATTCTGCCAGTTTTTTTGCTGAAGTCTGTGCAAGTTCAAAGCCGGCTTTCTGGGCCTGTTGAATTGCACCTGACGAATTTAACAGTTCAATTGCTTTTTCTACGGCCGGGCTGTCGATTCCTTCGGCTGCGGCCCGTGAAAATAAGTCTGCAAGAGCCTTTTTGTCCGACGGCTTATTCTGGAGATGAATCAAAACAGGAAGGGACTTTTTGCCTTCTACAATGTCGTCTCCGCGTTTTTTGCCCGGGTTACCTGTCGTAAGGTTTGTTACATCGTCAATAATCTGAAAGCCGACACCGATGTCCTGGGCGATTTTTCCTGCTTCTAGAATTTCTTTTTCTGAAGCTCCGCCTGCAAAAAAGCCTGCTTCTACTGCAAGACGGGCGAGGGTACCGGTTTTGTTGGAAACCATTGCCTTGTACTCATCCTGTGTCGGAATCAGTTCCTTGTTTCTGTGCCATTTAATGTCCATTGCCTGGCCCAGGTGCAGAAGGCGTAATTCGCGGAGGAAAAGTTCGTAGAGTTTAAGTTTTTCTGAGTCAGAAAAATCCGCGCTTAAAATTGCTGCGGCGCCTTCAAAATAAAGCCAGGAGCCTGCGTTGATTGCGCGGTCCATGCCGTAAGTGATGTGTGCGCACGGCTTTCCTCGGCGGGTGTCTGCTGAGTCTTCGATATCGTCATGAATCAAGCTTGCATTGTGTGCAAATTCAACAAGCGGTGTAAGGGAATATGCCTTTTTTTCGTTAAAGGTGGTCTTTTTGGACTGGCTTACAAGCTGTGCACATAAAACGAGCAGAAGAGGGCGCCAGCGCTTACCGCCGAGTTTGATGAGATTTTTACATGGTTCTATGAGTTCAACAAAGTGGTCCTGACTGATACATGGAGCAATCTGGCCGAATGCGTCGTTTACCCAGTCTTTATTTGCAGTGTCAGGAAGGGCAGTGTTGAGAGTGTTTTCTATTTTTTCGAGTATATTTATAAATTCCTTATTCATTCTACAGTCTATTATAAATAAATTTGCTTCCAATGACAAACTTTATATACAAAATATTAAAAATCTGATTAAATTCAACCGATTAATAAATATGGCATCGAACTCTTACAAAAGTCCGGATTACTGGTCTCAGAAAGCGTTTTCTGAAGGATATCCGGCCCGCTCAGTCTATAAGCTCAAAGAAATCGACGAAAAGTTTGGTATGATTAAAAAGAATTATACCGTGCTCGACCTCGGCGCCGCTCCAGGAAGCTGGACTACTTTTCTTTTGAGAACTATGGAAGGAACAGGTAAGGTAGTTTCCTGCGATTTGAATCCTTTGTCAAAAGATGTTAAAGGCGATAATCTTGTTTTTATTCAGGGCGACTTGAATGAAAACTCGATCCGTGAGTCAATCAAAAAAGAAGGTCCTTTTGACCTTGTTGTTTGTGACGCCGCTCCTTTAACAACTGGAAACAGAATTGTTGATACGGCAAGGAGTCAGGGGCTTGTTAAGATGGCAATTTATTATGCTCAGACAATGTTAAAAAAGGGCGGTAATTTTGCTGTTAAAATCTTCCAGAACGGAGATCAGCAGGCTCTCTTAAAGATGATGAGAGAAACTTTTACCCAGGCAAAAGGTTTTAAACCTGTAGCCTGCCGCGCAGAGAGTTTTGAAACTTATCTTATTGGAATTAATAAAAAATAGCATTTTCGGGGCACAGATCAAAAATGAAAATTGAAAAAATAAAAGAGCAGATAATTTTTTATGCCAGAAGAATGGTTAAAAGAAACAATCTCATAAAAACCGTTGAATGTGTATCGGTTGCAATGGCCGCATGTTCTCTCGTGATTGTTTCTGCATTGATTGTAAATGCACCGGCTCAGGCAGAAAACGGTCAGGGTGGTTTTGAAACACCGGGCATGCCTGTAGTTACAAAAAACACCGGCACAAGCCTTCAGTCTTCAGAAACTTCTGAAACCCCTAAACTTTATTATACATCTTACCGCGTACGTAAAGGTGATATCATCGGAAATATCGCTGAACAGTTTGACATTACTTCTGATACAATTATTTCTGTAAACAATGTGCGTTCATCAAGAACAATGCAGATCGGAACCTATCTCCGCATTCCGTCAATTGCAGGAATTATGTACACCGTTCGTAACGACGGCGAAACTATTGGTTCAATCGGTAAAAAATACGAAGTTGAACCGGCAAAAATTGCCGCTTTGAACAATGTTGAAGAAAGTGCAGTTCTAAAGGCTGGTAACATGCTCTTTGTTCCTGATGCAGAACTCGACCGCATTACACGTCAGGAAATCAACGGAGACCTTTTCAAAAAGCCAATCCACGCACGATGGTATATGTCTTCTTCATTCGGCTGGCGTAAGTCACCGTTCTCAGGTGTCCGCTCATATCACGGCGGTATCGACATGGCCTGCCCTCAGGGAACTTCAATCTGGGCCGCAATGCCCGGAAAAGTAACTGCAACAGGTTACAACAACACTTACGGAAACTTCGTAATTATTGAACACCACTCAGGTTATAAAACTTTGTATGGACACATGAGTCAAATCCTTGCAGTAAAGGGACAGTGGGTTGACCTTGATACCCGTATCGGACGTGTAGGAAGTACAGGCCTGAGTACAGGACCTCATCTCCACTTTACAGTGTTCAAGAATGGTCGTCAGGTTAACCCTGCCAACCTGTGGAACTAGAAAAACTGATATTCTGTAAAATAGACAGCAGATAATTTTTGTAAAACCAGAAGCGAGTTTATTTGTTCAAGCAGTTCTGCTTTGACTAAATCTTCTCCTTTCTGGTTTATTTGTTTTAAAGTGTATCCTGAAAAATAATTTTGAATTGTCTGGCGAATTTTTAAGCTTTTTGAATCCAGTTCTTCGTAAAAACTTACATCTTCTGTTTCGTATTCAAGATAAGGTGTAATTACAATCACCGCTGTTGAATTTTTACCGTCGGCCTTTGTGCTTGAGCGGAGCTGACCGATTTGTTTGTAAACAGGTTTTTTCTTTATTGTAAAAATTGACTGGTCGCTGCTTTGTTCAACAGGTGCAGTTTTTGTGTCCTTATGGGTCAGGATAAAAATTCCTCCCGCGATTAAAAAAAATGAGACAAGTGCAGCAAGAATAAAAAGAAGAAGGCGGTTAAAATTCATAAAATTAGGATAACAGATAAGGCTTTAAAAGGGCAATAAGCTTTCCGTCTTCCCGGGTGCCGATACGGGCCGCAACCTGAATAAACTCTTCCTGCCAGATTTCGTTGATTAAGATGCCGTGGGCGCGGATTTCTTTTACAAGGTCATGTCTGTCGTGCGGAAGTCCAAAAATGCAAATCGGCCCCAGAAGGGCGTCCTGAACTTTATTTAAAAGGTCGTCAAAGCCGGTTTTGTTTTTTGCGCTGATTTTAATTGCGTCAGGAAAAAGTTCGTCCAGGCGGTTCTGCATAAATTCTACCGGGTTTGCGGTATCGGTTTTGTTTAAAACTATGAGACTTTTTGCTGAATCTGCATCGATTTCGCCCAGGACTTTTATAACCGTTTCATATTGTTCAATTACATGAGGATCGCTTGAGTCGAGCACGAGAAGCTGTAAGTCTGCAGTGGCCGCTTCTTCGAGAGTGGACTTAAAGGCGTCTACGAGGGAGTGGGGCAGGTTTGAAATAAAACCAACTGTGTCCGTCAAAAGAATTGAACTGTTGTTCTGGAGTTTTAATTTTCTGGTAGTCGGGTCGAGCGTTGCAAAGAGTTTGTCTTCTACAAAAACTTCCGCTCCGGTCAGGGCGTTCAGCAGGGTGGACTTGCCCGCGTTAGTGTAGCCGATGATGGCGACTGTCGGGCACGGAGTTTTGGAGCGCCGCTTTCTCTGGGTCTGGCGGTCTTTTACAACCTGTTTGAGTTCCTTTTTTAAAAAGGCAATTTTGTCACGCACCTGGCGCTGATCAAGTTCCAGCTGGGTTTCGCCTGAACCTTTTGAACCGTAGTTGCCGCCGCGCTGGCGTGCCATATCGCCGTACATGTGTGCAAGGCGCGGAAGTGAGTACTCGAGTCTTGCAAGATTCACCTGGAGAACTGCTTCTTTTGTCTGTGCACGGTCGGCAAAAATGCGTAAAATAACTTCCTGCCGGTCAAAGACTGCAAGCTTTGTAAGTTTTTCCCAGTTGCGCTGCTTGCGCGGGCTTAATTCAAAATCAAAAACAATGGCATCGGCACCGAGTTCCTGTGCAAGTGCATTCAGTTCGGCGGCCTTTCCTTTTCCGATACCGTAAACAGGATTCTGCTCGATGCGGTTAAGGTTAACGCTCCGTAAAATTTCGTAACCGGCGGTCTTGCAGAGACCTTCGAGTTCTGCCAGAGAGACGTCAGGTTCTCCGATTAAGAGGACTTTTACTTTCTGATTCTGTTCCTGTTCGACTTCGATCATAATTCAATAAGAAAAGTATAAATTATTTTTGAAAAACAGTGAATTATAAAGCCCGGATTGCCGAAAATAAAAGGAATAACTATAGTTTTTTTTGGGGAGAATAGTGACCTCGAGTCAAAAATTTTCTGTCAGTTTATTAATCTCTGTTGTGGTATTTGCCATATTTTCTGTTCTTGCACTTTCGGGCAAGTTCAGCTTTATTGAGGCCAAATTCTATCAGCCTGCCGTGCGAAGACCAATTGAACAGAAAATCAACGACCTTGAAAAACAGCACAAACAGTACACACAGATTCTTTCTGAGCGCTTTGTTGAATTTGCTTCTGACCCGTCGATTGCTTCATTTACACAGGGCAGGGCCTCTGACGAAGATGTTAAAAACCGCTCTGTTGTGTGCGCAAGATTATTTGCTTCTTCTCCTTATCTTCTTGGTGTGCGGATTGTAGATTCGACCGGACGCAAAATTCATTACAGTACATTTGAAAGCGATAAAAAACGCCAGGATGATAAGAAAGTTGTTTACGAAGATTATTCTTCCATTTCATCCGGCCTGAACGAACCTAAATTTTCGCGCTTTGCTGTGGAAGAAGATTCGAAATATTCAATTTACAACGACAGCGCCAAAAACAGAATTATTTACTCTGTTCCTTTTACAGGCAAAAACGATAAAAATATCCAGAACGAAAAATGTCTGATATTGTTTTACTGTCAGGCCACAGATTTTGTCCGCTACCTCTTTTCTAAAAACATCATCACCTTAAGCGAAAAGGACTCGGCAGAATTTTTAGTTTTGAACGACAATAATTCGGCCTATATTTTTGGTCTCCCGTACAGAAACCTCGATTTGTCAAAAACTGCAATTGAAGCCTTAAAAGGCGCCATCGCAGAAAAATTGAATTCAAACAGTGATTCTACTTTGTTGAATGAGCAGAGCATTTACATGAGCGGTGCTTACAAGCTCGTGGACAAGGCAAACCAGCAGGGCACAGAACTTAATAATGAAGAATTGAGTCAGGCAAGCACGGAAGAAGAAACTGCGGCAACAGAACTTGTTTCTGAGCACGGCTGGATTTTATTCTCTAGGTTGAATTCAACAGACTCAAAAAACGCAAACTTTATCGGCTTTGTATACGATGACGATATTTTTACGGTAGGACTCGGAATCCGCGTTCTGCTATTGGTTTTATTCTTTATTACATTATTTCTGCTTGTGTTCCTCGTATTCAACCTGCGGCACGACGATATGGTTGTCATCAAGGACAGAATCAGACGGTTCCAGCTAGCATTTATTACCGAATACATCAACGGTCAGGACGGCGACTTAAAGGCCCTGCCGCAGAATATCACAAACAGAAAAGAAGCACTCTCGGACGAAATCCGCGCAAGCCTTGGAAGCCGCGGCAAAAAACACCGCGAAGAAGTTGACGCCCTTCTTGAGCGCAACTGGACAGAAATACTTGCGTCCCTCGGTTCGCACCAGGCCGGAA
>JAEEGH010007394.1_pt1 | contig 26483 bp, 22 predicted proteins | sample 9134181 | NCBI WGS metagenome assembly JAEEGH01 (sample SAMN16246544, study PRJNA631951) | gut metagenome | biome: gut microbiome; feature: rumen; material: DP-attached | host: Bos | place: Iran: Karaj | collected 2018-10 | reverse complement strand
TTTCTACCGTGCGGTCCTTGGAATCGTTGTCCACGCCAATGATTTCCACAGGATACTTACACCGTATCTGGCTGATAGCCCAAAGGCAAGCCTGCAGGTGCGTCTCCTCGTTATATGCAATAATGACGATGGATGCAAGCGGCTCCTTGCTTTGCAGGTTAGCCAGCCGCTCTCGCGTCTCTTCGATGACGCGCTGCGGCACCTCACTGAACGGGCGACCATAGATGGTCATGTACGGGTCATACCAGTTTGCCATAGATATGAGTATTTAGATTCATTAATTATTGTCGATTTTGGATTTTCTCAAACAGTTCCTTCCACAACGGCATAATGCGCTCAGGCAAGTAACGCTGCGCAGCGTTAACGGCGGCCTGTCCCATGCGCTGGCGCAACTCCAGACTTTCTATAAATTGGCAGACACAATCAGCAAAAGCCTCAACGTCACGACCTGGGACAACGAATCCGTCCGTACCGTCGGTAATGATGGCAGCAGGACCAAAGGGACAATCGAACGCCACGACAGGCAGTCCGCACGACATTGCCTCTGGAATGACGAGGCCGAAAGGCTCATAGACGGAAGTGACCAACAGCATAGCGCTGCTGAGATATTCGTCGAAGACATGGGCTGTCGGCGGATGCACGGTGATGCGAGCATCAAGGGTTTCGGCACGCTGGTGGTAGTGGTCCCACTCTTCGCCCTGACCATAGAGGTCGAGTTGCCAGTCAGGGTGCCGCTGATGAACAAGCTGCCATACGTCCATCAGGGTGCCGATACCTTTCTGTTCGGTAAAACGCCCTGCAAACACGGCACGGTGGACAGTGCCATCGCTCAGCCGTCCCGTATCGTTCAAATGCACAACATTCGGAATGACCCATACCTCATCGCTGACACGTCGCCATTGGCGCGCATCGCCCTCGGTCAGCGTCACGACGGCATCGGCCTTTCCGATATAGTGGTTGTTCACACGTCGCTGCACGTGGTGCCACAGCGTATCGGGATGCGAGTAGTTAAGGTGCGACTCGACCACCAACGGAATGCGCCCCTTCAATTTCAGCAATTGCTGCACTTGCTGGAAGGTTGTACATACCAGCACGTCGGGCTGGAGTTCGGTCAGTGTCTGCCGCAGGCGTGCTGCATAGAGTCGCTTCAGACGGCGATACTCCCACCAACGGCGCAGCACTCCGTAGCGATAGCGCTGATGGAAACGGATATCGAGGTCGATATGGCGTACCTGCGCATCCAACTCGAAGGGAATAGCATGACTGCCCTGATCCGACGTTACAAGCGTCACGTCGTAGCCGTAGAGCTGCACCAGCAGGTTCATTTTATCGACGAAGATGCGCTCTATGCCGCCATAGATGGCCATCGAGGGATACAAGTAGACTATTCTCATCCGTAATCGTTCCCGTTATCGTTCACTAACTCGGTATCGCTTGATCATCGGTCGTAGCAACCACACACACAGGAAGGGTGGCACGACGCCATACAACCAGTATATCAGGTTGCGCTTGCGACCCGACTTTGCTGTCACAATCTGCCACAGCGTCATTGGGTGCCACATCACGTCGCGCACTTCGCGGTCGGTAAAGGGTTTGTCGAACTCAGCCCTGCGTCCCACCATTTCGCAGGCAAAGGAGCAGTCGAGCATCATCAACTGCGAGATGCGCTTGGCATAATAGCACTTGCCAGCCAGTTCACGGCGGTTCTTCTTTTCATCGACAGCCTGGATAGCCAGCGTCATATTCTGGCGGCTTAACACTTTCTTAAGCTTGTGTTTATCGATGCCACGGATGTAGTAATGATAGGTGACATCGGGCAACAGCACCGCCCGGGTGATAAAAGTAGGCAGGTCAATGGTGAACGTAAAGTCCTCGCCATAGCCGTGACCGACGGGCGTGACACGCAGGTTGTTGCGCCGTACGACATCGAGGGCTATCAGGTAGTTCCAGTTCATGCCCTGTATGCCTTCGTGGTAGGCATAGCTGGCAAAGGCATCGGGCTCGACAAACACCTTCTTGGGATAGTAGTAAGGCACCGTACTGACCGTCTGCCCGTCTTTCACATTGACGCGGTCGTAGCTGCCATAGACTATTTCTGCATCATACTGCTGGGCTGCGGCATACAGCCGCTCGATGGTATCAGGCTCTATCACGTCGTCGGCATCTAAGAAATAGAAGTAGCGGCTCTGCGCCTCGGCAAACATACGGTTGCGGCCTTCGCCCATCCCCATATTGCGGGGCTGGTGGAGAATGCGGATGTCCTTGCCGCGAGGATGCCCCTGCCGCATCTCCTCAATGATAGCCATCGATGCATCCGTGCCGCAGTCGTCGCATATTAGAAACTCTATGCTCCCGAATGTCTGCGCCAATGCCGACTCCATCGTCAGACGGATGTACTTCTCAACATTATAAACTGGTATTCCTATCGTAACCTCGTATGCCATATCTATTTAATGTTTTCGTTATCGTTTCCTTTCACATCCTCAAACAGTGCCTTCCACTGCTTGGCAATCTGTGCAATGCCAAAGCGCTGCACATTCTTCACCCCTGCTGCGGCCATCGACTGACGCAACGACGCATCGCTCATCAGCCTGACCATTGCGTCGGCCAATGCCTGCGTATTGCCGTTCTCCACCAACAGTCCGTCTTCGCCGTCGGCGATGATGCTGCGCGGTCCCCACGGACAGTCGAAAGCCACCACAGGCAGGCCACAGGCCATCGCCTCGGTGATGACCATACCGAAGCCCTCAAAACGCGAACTGAGCACAAACAGACTACTGTCAATGTAAGCCTGCTCCACGTCGTTCGTTCTTTCGTGCAGCGTGCAACGACTGCGATCGATGAGCAGCTTGTCTATCAACTGTTCGTAGTCCGTGCGGTCGCCGTCGCCATAAATATCTAACCGCCACTCGGCAACGTGCTGTGCAGCGACAGCCCACGCCTGCAACAGCAGGTCAATGCCCTTCTCGTGGGAATAGCGTGCAATAGCTACCACACGCTTGGCCGACAGGTCGCTGACTCTTGTGGGCGACAACGACAGCGCGTCAGGAATAGTCACCACATTGTCTAGTTCTTTCCATGCCTCGCGGTCCTTCTCCGTCAGCACCACTAAACGGTCGAGACGCCGCAAATGTCCTATCAGGTTGTGCGACCAGAAACTGGCAAAGATACGCTTTACCCAACCCGCCTGCTCGGTATTGAAATTGCGGTAATTAGCACGGTTGATGTGCAGCTCGCCAATTTTGCGGCTACCATCCTTGATGTCGTTGAGGAAATTGATTTCGCGGCGCAGCAGGCTCACCGTTATGTCAGGGCGCAGGCGCATCAGTTCGGCGGTCAACAATTTCTTGTAACGGCGCTGTTTCCAGAGATAGACACCTATCTTCTTAACAAACGAACACGTCCACAATTCCTCGAAATTGACGTCTAAGTTGACCACCTTAATCTTGTCTGACAAGGGATAGAAGTACGGTTTTCCCCTACCCTCCGTCAGCACGATGGTGATGTCGTAGCCATAGTGCTCGGCCAGATAGTTCGCTTTCAGCGTCAGCACACGCTCCACCCCACCTGCCATATAGAGGGCTGGCGTCACATATACGATCTTCAATGCTCTATCCTTCATCACCTCGTTGTTGTTAATTTGTTATCGACTTTCGTTCATAACCTCCTCTACCACCCGCTGCATCTGGATTTTCCACGTCAAATGCTCAACTGTCTTCCGTATATCTTCAGGTTTCATTGAAAAACAGTCTATAAAATCAATTATCTGCTGGATATCAATGGGAGATTCGTCGGCAGGTGCTTTCAACACATAAGGCTGGTGGTCGAAGTCAGAGTCTTGTTCACTATATATAAAAGGAATGCCACGGGTAGCGTATTCACGATTCTTGAGGGTCTTGATAACGGTAATACCACTACGATGACGTCCTAATGAACCTATGGCAAACTGGCACTGGTTAAAGACCTTTGTCAGTTCGTCGCCAAAGAGTGTTCCATGAAAAATGATATTGTCTTTGATGTGATACTTTTCTATCAAAGGTAAAAAGACATTATTCATGTGATTTGGATGTACACCGCCTACGATGTGGAAATAGACGGGTGTTTCACCTTTGTACTCTCCCAATCCTGCCACGAGGCGGTCGAACCCGTGCCACGGATGTACCTCAGCCACACCTATCAAATGTAATGCACGGTGAACGCCGTTCCCATTATCGTTCCCGTTAACGTTATCGTTATTTAACAACGGGATGCTGTCGAAATCGACTCCGTTACTGATACGGATAGTGCGCTGTCCAAAGATACGCTCAGCATCACTAAACGTGACTAAAGCATCCATCTGCTGATAGAGCTTTTTGCGGAATAGCTGATCAACCTTTAATCCCATACGCATCTTCCATTCAAAATTCTTGAATTCCTGATCGTACGGATAGGTAGGTATCTCCGTAACTGCATGGATGCCAGCCTTACGCAGTTTCTTAAAGAAAGTAATAAGCCATGGATTGGCATTCTGGAAACAACGGGCATAAACAAACTCTATGCCTTCACGAACGCAATAGTCATAGATACAGCTATAGTCAATACGCTGGCGAATAGCAGCCCAAGAGCCTGAACCATAGTCTTTGATAATGTCACCATTGACATAACGGCAACGGTGTCCCTCACTATTAAAGTCGTAGTAGCACAAACGGACATCATGACCATTTTCACGTAATCCTTTCACCTGATAATGTATCTTCTTAGAGATGCCACTATGCTCAGAAAAGCCATGATATATCAAGAATAATATTCGCATTACTATGATTGTATTTCATTCATGATGACATTATTTATGTGGCAAATATACGAAACAATTTTGAAATATCAAAAAATATCCTTATTTTTGCAACAAAATACAGCAAAAGATGAGAATAGGCATTGAGGCGCAACGGATATTCCGTAAGAACAAGCACGGTATGGACTACGTGGTACTGCAGGAAATAAAGGAACTGCAGCAGTTAGACCTTGTCAATGAATACTATGTGTTTGTGAAGCCTGGTGAAGACCGCTGTGTAGAGAGCACAAAGAATGTTCATGTCATTGAGCTAAAGTGTCCTTCATATCCCCTATGGGAACAATGGGCCTTGCCCAGGGCTGCCAAGAAATACGGTGTGGAGATTCTGCATTGTACGAGTAACACAGCCCCCATCTGGTGTGACATTCCTTTGGTGTTGACACTGCACGACATTATTTTCTTAGAGCCTCGCGACAAGCAAAACAAGTCGCTCTATCAGAACTTGGGATGGTTTTATCGTCGAATAGATGTGCCACGCATTCTTGACAAGAGTCGCCGCATCATCACAGTATCCAATTTTGAGATGGAGAACATCATCAGTAAGCTAAACATTCCAAGGGAACGGATGGCCATGATTTATAACGGTTACAATGATTGGTTTAGGCCTATCAACAACTGTGAATTGCCAAAAGCCATGAGCACTAAGCTAACTGCTAATGACTATTTCTTCTTCCTCGGCAATACTGATCCTAAGAAAAACACGGAACGGACGTTAGTGGCCTATTCGAAATACCTGAAGCAATCGGAAGTAAAACGAAAGTTGCTGATGGCCGATCTTGACCCAGACTACCTGAACGGCATCATTGAGCACAATCACATCGAAAACATCCGAGAAAACATTGTCATGCCTGGTTATATTGTGAACAGCGATTTACCATATATTTATAATAACGCCTTTGCTTTCCTGTACACTTCGCTACGAGAGAGTTTTGGAATACCTTTGCTGGAAGCAATGGCTTGTGGCACACCAGTGATTACCAGTAACACGTCATCAATGCCTGAGATTGGAGGCAAAGATGCCATCCTTGTCAATCCGGAGAGTAGTGACGAGATTACGGCAATGATGCTACGATTAGAGACTGACCAGACTTTCTACAATGAGCAAAAACAAATTGGTCAAGAACGCGCCAAACTCTTTTCATGGAAGAAGACGGCAGAGAATCTGCTGAAGCTATACCAAGATGTCTATCAAGAAATCGGAAGTAAAAAAGGATGAAGGACAAAGAAGAAATACGGCAGGGATTGAAGAAGAGTCCAAAGATTAAAAGATGTTTGGACTACCTGATCATGAACCAACGAGATGCAAGGCCCCGATGGTTTGTCCGACTGTTGGCTCCGCTATACCAGCACAGGGCATGGAGTTCTAAAGTGTATTGGAACGTCAGGATGGACACCCCACCCTACAGGCGTTTCTGGCTGGGCAAGAAGAGCGTCATAGAGTCGTATTGTTGCATCAACAATGCTGTGGGTGACGTGACGATTGGTGACTATACCCGCATCGGCATTCATTGTACGGTGATAGGTCCTGTGTGCATTGGCAATCATGTAAACTTAGCACAGGGTATTACCGTGACGGCGCTGAATCATAATTTTGCAGATGCAAACAGCATGATTGACGAACAGGGTATCAGTACGAAGCCTGTCATCATCGATGATGATGTCTGGATTGGAGCGAATGCCGTGATACTTCCTGGCGTCACCATTGGCCGTCATGTAGTGGTAGCAGCAGGAGCTGTCGTCACCAAAGACGTACCACCCTATTCACTTGTCGCAGGCGTTCCTGCGAGAGTAATCAAGCAGTTGGAGGTTAGCTGACATTCAGCAGTTTCCTAAAAATCTAAAAGCCAAATAAATCGAGGGAAAGGTCTTGCTGCACGGGCTTCTCTTCTTCTTTCTCCTCCTGCACATCACGGAACTGCAACACCATTTGCAGAGCGTCCTGCGAACCGGCAGTATTCAGCCGATAGTAGCCGCGCTGACCAGTATGTTCTATCAACGACTGCGACGACTTGGAATTTCGCAACAGGTACTGTTGCACATAGGCACGTATATCTTCATAGTTGGGTTGCGAGAAGAACGTACAATTCATGTTATAGACGTGCTTGGCAATAGCCTGCACACCTATCCCACGCTCACCGGCTTCGATGAGGATTTTCAGAATCTGACTGTCGTAACCCACTATAAAAATAAGGCAATAACTAACAACACTAAAAAAAAGACCGGTATGCCTCATAGCTTACCGGCCCTTTTATGCTTGTTGATTTGATTAAGCAAGAGTAATCTTATCGTCAGCAGCAACGAGCTTGCCCTCCTTGAAGAGCCAACCCAGACCGAGCAGAGTCTCCTCCTCGCTGATCTTAGCAGCCTTGGCGATTTCCTTCACAGTCAGAGCATTCTCTGCTGCGGCCAGAGCCTGATAAACATCACCAGCCTTGAAACCAGCGTTCTCAGCGTTTACTGCGATAGCTGCCTTCTTAGGAGCAGCAGCCTTCTTTACGGTTGCCTTCTTAGGCTCTTCTGCCTTTACTGCAGCGGCCTTCTTTGTAGTTTTCTTTTCTGCCATAGTTGTTAAAATTAATACTCTATTGAATAGATTTCTAAATACCTTTTTTCTTTTGACAGTGCAAAATTAAGGATATTTCAGAGTATTTGTTATCGCAAACAGCAGCTTTTTGCCATTTTTAGTATTATTCTTGACCTATATCAATCTACTCAACCGGTTCAACTACTGCTAACTGCAATTCTTCCAGCTGTTTAGGGTCTAATTCGCCTGGTGCATCCAGCATCACGTCGCGGCCACTGTTATTCTTCGGGAAGGCGATGCAATCGCGGATGCTGTCAAGACCAGCCATGATGCTGACAAAACGGTCGAGACCGAAGGCAAGACCAGCATGAGGCGGTGCGCCGTACTTGAAGGCATTGATGAGGAAGCCGAACTGTGCCATAGCACGCTCAGGCGTGAAGCCCAGAATCTGGAACATCTTCTCCTGCAGCTTACCGTCGTGGATACGCAGTGAACCGCCACCCACCTCGATACCGTTACATACGAAGTCATAAGCCACGGCACGGACTTTCTCAGGTGCAGTATCGAGCAAGGGAATATCGTCAGGATTGGGCAGCGTAAACGGATGGTGTGTAGCCATCAGGCGCTGTTCCTCGTCGCTCCACTCAAACAATGGGAAGTCGACTATCCACAGGCACTTGAAGACATTCTTGTCACGCAGTCCCAGACGGTCGCCCATCTCAAGACGGAGCGTGCACAGCTGCGTACGAGTCTTGTTTGCTTTATCACCACTGAGGATGAGCACGAGGTCGCCGTCCTTGGCACCCGTTTTCTCCTTCAGGTTTGCCCATACCTCTGGCGTATAGAACTTGTCGATGGAAGTCTTTACCGTACCGTCCTGATTGAACTTCACATACACCAGTCCCTTGGCACCCACCTGAGGACGCTTCACGAAGTCGGTCAACTGGTCGAGCTGCTTGCGGGTATAATCTGCACAGCCAGGAACGACGATACCACCGATATATTCAGCCTGGTCAAAGACAGGGAATGTACCCGTACCTTTCAGCACATCCATCAGTTCGACAAACTCCATACCAAAGCGCAAATCGGGCTTATCAGAACCGAAGCGGCGCATGGCCTCATGCCACGTCATACGCTCCAGTTTAGGCAGCTCCACGCCGCGAACCTCCTTGAACAGATGACGTGCCAAATCCTCGAAAATTTCAAGCACGTCCTCCTGGTCGGCAAACGACATCTCACAGTCAATCTGCGTAAACTCCGGCTGACGGTCAGCACGCAGGTCTTCGTCGCGGAAGCACTTGGCTATCTGGAAATAACGGTCGAAACCACTCACCATCAGCAACTGCTTCAGCGTCTGCGGCGACTGCGGCAGCGCATAGAACTGTCCGGGATTCATGCGCGAAGGAACCACGAAGTCACGGGCACCCTCAGGTGTCGAACCAATCAGAATAGGTGTCTCAACCTCTATGAAGTTCAGGTTGTCCAAGAAGTTACGGATCAGGATGGTCATGCGGTGGCGCAACTCCAGATTCTGGCGCACGCAATTACGGCGCAGATCCAAGTAGCGGTACTTCATGCGGATGTCGTCGCCACCGTCAGTATTGTCCTCAATAGTAAACGGCGGTGTCTGACTCTCGCTGAGCACGTTCAGTTTCTCAGCCAGAATCTCAATATCACCTGTCGGCATCTTGGGATTCTTCGACTGGCGCTCACTGACCGTACCTACAACCTGTATGCACCACTCACGTCCCAGCTTATTAGCCTGTTCACACAAGGCAGCGTCCTTCGACTCGTCAAACACCAACTGCGTCAATCCATAACGGTCGCGAAGGTCGACGAACGTCATGCCGCCCATCTTTCTCGTTCTCTGTACCCATCCGGCAAGCGTCACCTGCTGTCCGGCATTGGCAAGCCGCAGCTCGCCACAAGTATTCGTTCTATACATTATTATATCTTAATATTCGTATTCGGCCTGCAAAATTACTAATTATTTATGTAATTCTTGCAAACTATTGGAAATAAAATCACATATTGTGATAAAAGGCTACGGCAATGTCAGCGTAACAGTAAAAGTGGGTGCTACTGGTTTTGATGACGTCGGTATGGAAATGGCGTTCGTGCTGCATCTTGCATAGCGACTGCCAGGATGCTGAGAACGAACGGTTGTAGGCTGTGGCCAAAAGGCGCACCTGCTGTTCCTGAGACAATGGCTGCAGCTGTGACAGTCGCAGCTGTTGCAAGCGGATGAAGATGGCGAGATAGCGGCACTGGCCCTGCATAGTGCTGAGACGGCGCACCCGCGAACGACGCGCTTCGCTGTTGTCGGCCAGGTGAAACGAGAATCCATACTCCTTGGCCAACGGAGAAGCGTTCCACGCCTGCTCGACCTCCTCAGCAAACGAGGGCTTCATCTGGAAACGGCCTATCGAGAAGTCAGCTCCTTCCCTACCCTTGCTGACATACAAGCCATTGACGGCAGCACGTTCTATCTCGTCCTTCCACATGGAATAGCGTATGAGTTCTGGAAACACAATAGCCTCAGCCACGCGGCTGTCAACGCCAAACAGGTCGAAGTTCTCCTTCCACTCGTCGTGATGCTCCCTGACATAGCGTTCGGCATCCGTCCAGTCGGTGCCGAACACTTTGCGATAATTTACGGAGAATGCTGTGGCGCAGCCCATTGTGAGCAGCAGCCACAGCACAAATAAATGTCTTACTCCTGTCATTTACAGCTTATAGGTACACTTCACAATTTCGTTACCGTCGAGGACAATCCACTCCAGCGCGTTGTCCTTAGCGGTGAAGGCAACGGGGTAGAATGTAGTCATGCCGTTGACTATCAACTCGCCCGTCTTGCTGTATTCCACGACACGCTGACCGCTGCGGCTCTTGTAGGTTCCGTAAGGTGGCTTGTTCTTGCTGGCACTCTTCAGGCGCTGGTCAGCCTGCTTGTTGATGCGCTTCAGCTCGCTCTCGTTGATTTTGCGGAACTTTCCATTCTCTACTACGGCATACTGCACCTGATTGCCCGTGCGGTTGTCAGCCAGCAGGGGCCAATCGCCACCAGCCTTGAAGCCCTCGACAGCACCCATAAAGCCGCGACACTCCCAAATGCCGAAGTTCCAGTCTTTGGGCAGCGTGTAAAGCACCTCCCTGCAGACGGGCAGAGACTCCAGCTCGGGCAACTCCTTATAAGCAGCATCCAACAGGTTACCCGTCGTAATAACGGCATTCAGGTCCATACGTCCGACGGCACACTCAGGCAGGTCGCCACTGTCGACCACCTCCTGAGTGAGACGGGCATACTCTGCGGCAAACTTCTTGGCCTCGACAATCTGGCGCTGCAACGAGGCACGATACTCCTTGGCAGCCTCCAGGCGATATTTATAGAGTATCTCGTCGGCCTCAGCATAGAGTGCATCAACCGTTGCGGCGTCGTCGGTAGCACAAATCTGGTCATACAGTTTCTTCAGCTTGCCGTTATATTTCTTGGCAATGCTTTCATAGCTGTGGTTCTCCTCACGCCCTACAAATCTCACATAGTCCTGCACCAGCTTACCCATCTTGGCCTCGTAGCCGTTAAGCGCTGCCGTCATCTTATTGGCCTGCTTGGCGAAGTTGCCGGCATTCCGGGCCATCTTCATCATCTTCTGCGTGAACTCAGGATGCGCCTGGATGTAAGCCTCCTGCTCCTTCTCGCTCATCTTCTCGAAGCGCGCCATCTCAGCACGGTCAACGCCTTCGCTACCCATGATCTTCATCATCATCTTGTCCTGAATGGGCTGTTTCTTCGACTCAGGGGCGTTCTCGTCGTTCAGGATAGCAAACTCATCCTTCGTCAGGCCGAACAGGTCCTGAATCTTGTTTTCCCATTTCTGGCGCTCAGCTTCCATCTCTTCATCCGAGCATTCCTTGGCACTATTCTGCAACTGCTCGGCACGCAGGGTCACAGCGGCAATCTTCTGAGTATAGGCATCGCGCTCCTCCATCGAGCAGCGGGCCATCTTCTCGGCAGAGGGCAGCGAAGGAAGCTCCTTCATCAGCGCCGACGCTGTAGAAGCCGTGCTGGGCGTGATAATGCCGTCCCACGTGATGATCGATGTCTTGCGTTTGGGCACGATGTCGTCACCCTGGGCCACGGTAAGTTTTGAGGGATCGGCAGGCTCGTCGTTGTCGGCATCCTGTTCTTCACTCTCTTCATCCTCGCTGCCAGAAATACTGCTGACAGCGGCCTGAGCCTTTTGCTTCAGTTTCTTCAGGAATCCCTGTGCGTCGGCATCTGCCGTGCTAAGCATCAGCAGCGCCGCAATCATAAACGAAATTCTCTTCATCGTCTTCATTGTATAAAGAGTGCTCTTACTTCTTCATGTATTTCTCAGCATCCTTCAAGGCTTCGTCGAGGTTTTTCTGGACACCCTCGGAGAATGTCACGGCAACATAATTCTCTTGGGAGCCGTTCTGAAGATTTAGGTAACAGGCCTCAAAGTGGTCGTTCTTCAGGAATCCCCACTCGATTCTTTCGCCCCCCTGGAGTGCCTGTTCGAGCGACTTCTCTTCCAGAGCCTGTTCGCGTGTATTCACGTTAAGGTCGGTACCAAAACCGCGCACCACTTTGCCGTCCTGAGCCAGTTTTTTTGTCACGTTGTAAATCTTGGTAACATAGGCTTTCCATTCGTCGGGGGTGATGTTGGTACCGTCTTTCTTCAGATAGACAGCCTTACCGAGGTTCACGCCGTTGCCGGTGAAGCAGTCGAAGCCCTTTACTTTCTCCGTGAACTCAAAGTCGGGCTGTACATCGGCCAGTGCCAGCTTGCCTTCGTAGCGTTTCTGCCAGGTGGCTTCACATTTCTCCGTGCCAGTCATCTCCGACAGTTTCTTCTCTACCTTCTCAATCTTCTGATCAAGTTCTGCGTCACCCGTTGTAGGGGCGGCATCCTTCTTTCCTCCGCATGCCGTCAGTGCGAGGGCCACAATACACGTCAAAACTAAACTGAATGTCTTCATAATTTTAGGTTGTTTTAAAAAGTACACAAGGATTTCACCTGTGTACTAACTATAATTAAATTAGGTTTGTTACTTCTTGATGAACTCTACGCGGCGGTTCTTGGCGCGACCTGCATCCGTCTTGTTGTCAGCAACGGGTTCATGGGAGCCCTTGCCCACGGCACGCAGATTGAAGCCGTCGCAGCCAAGGCCTTCGAGCGCCTTCACCACTGCCTCAGCACGCTGCTGAGAGAGGGGGTCGTTGACGGCATCAGAGCCCTGATTGTCAGTATGTCCCTGTACCTCAAAGCGCACGCTCGGGTTCTTCTTCATGTAGTCGGCCACCTTCTGAATCTCAGCCATCGACTCAGGCTTCAGCGTTGCCTTACCCGTCTCAAACAAGATGTTGTTAGTCACGAACTTACCAGTTTCGGCAATAGCCTTCTCAACAGCAGAGAGATCTGTGGTCTGACGCTGATAGAGATCAGCAGCACCCTTGGCAAGAATCACGTGACCTACACCACGATACGGGTATCCATCCTGAACATGGAATTCGAAACGACTGGGAGCCGCCACATTAGGCAGATTAATGACACGCTGACCATTGATATAATATTTGAAAGCACGCTTGTTGAACGAGATAGCGAATTTGTTCCACTGTCCAAATTTAACACATTTCTGCAAATCATTCCAGTTCAAATCGCCAGACACATCACCTGAAGCGCCACCACCCTTCTTGAATGAATAGTTTCCATAAACGTCAGGACCCCAAGGACGGAACATTTTATAGATATTGCCAACCTCATCGTCACCCTGATAGAATAAGATATGCCAATTCATCTGGTCAATCTCACCGGGCTTGCACATAAACTCTTCCCACTCGAGGGTAAAGACATCAGGCAGATAAGACTTCATATTCTGCATCAGAGGGGAGAAGACAGTAGTTCCTGAAGAATTGCTGTGCGCATACTTCTTGCCGTTGACGGAAGCCACCTCCAGACTGCCGTCGCTGATATCCCACTTGGAGGGGAACTCACCCATCTGCTCGCCAGCGAAGTCATCCTCAAAGAGAATCTTGCTGCCTCGAACGAAGTCGCTCTTCTGGTCCTGACTGACTACGTCGGGCGTGTTATCCTCAGCGTCGGCATCAGAATTGTTGCTTTTGCTGGACTTGTCTTTCTTCTTGCCGTCAAGCACGTCGTCAGTTGCGTCTCCAACCTCCTTCTCAACTTTGTTCTCTACTGTACCCTTGACCTTGTCAAGAGCCTTGTCCTTCAGTTTACCAAGCCAGCCCTGAGCATCGGCATTCACCGAACAGGCTGCGAAAAGCATCACGATTGTCAATAGTTTCTTCATGTACATAGTTTTTGATTGTTATTTTAGTAATAATTTGTGGGCAAAGTTACACAATATTTTTTTAATATGCTTCCTTTAAGTATTAAAATATCGAAAAAAGGGACGCTAAATGATACAAATATGAAGAAAATAGCGTACATTTGCACGGAGTTTACTTAAACGGATTTAAAACAATGAAAAAACTGATATTAACAACCGTGCTGGTTGTTTTCGGCATGACAACGATGATGGCTCAGAAGCCTGCACAAATCAAGTTTGAAAAAACCACGCATAACTTCGGATCTTTCTCTGAGAAAGACCCTAAGGTGACATGCACTTTCACCTATACAAACGTCGGCGAACAGCCGCTGGTTGTCAATCAGGCTATTGCCTCATGCGGTTGCACCGTGCCTGAATACACAAAGAATCCTGTGAAGCCAGGCGAGTCAGGCGAAATCAAGGTGACGTACAACGGTGCAGGAAAATTCCCTGGACATTTCAAGAAGTCCATCACCGTACGCACCAACGGTTCCGTTGAGATCACGCGCCTCTACATTGAGGGCGACATGACGGAAGCCGAGAAGAAGTAAAAAGGTAAAAAAGTAAAAAGGTAAAAAAGGCTGCGCATCAGATGTTGGTGAGCAGCCTTTTATGTTGGAGTGATGTTTACCTTTTTACCCTTTAAAACGTGTAGGTGAGTCCCAGCGAGCTGTATTCCTGGAACTGGAAATAGCCTAACGACTCGTCGCGGGCATTCGCATCGTCAAAGCGCGGATAGAGGAATATATTGGCTGAAATATACTTGGTAACCTTCAGCTCTATCTGGTTTTCCCACTCTATCAATGCACGGTCGTAGGAGGTGAAGGCATAGAAGCGCGTTTTCCACGACACCTGGTCAGCCATCTGCCACTTCAGGTCAGCCGTAAAGCTGGAACCGAAACTCTCCTTCGTATGGTGATCGCCTGAGATGCCATTGCGCGAAGCCAGATTGCGACGGTCAACATAGATGAAGTTGAACGACAGCGGCAGGAAGTTCAGGCTACCCGTCAGTCGCTTGTTCTTCGTCTCTACCTTGTACTCCATACCAAGACCAAGGTTCATATTGAAAGGTGACATAAAGTCTGAGTAGACCATTTCGTCGTTAGCCTTATAGCCGCGGGCAAACTGCGTATAGGCCAACAGCTGCAAGGTATAGTACCAATGTTTATGAGCCTGCAGACCCAGCTTGCTGGTCAGTCGCAGCACGTCGTTGTTCGTCTTGAAGCGATGAACCGTGTCCGAGGGCGATGTCTGGATGCCGAGTTTCGACTCCAGCTTGTTTTCAAACAGCACCTTGTCCTTGTCATTATAGTTCAGTTCCATCGTGACAGCACCCACGGCCGAATAGTTACTTTCACCACCTTTGTGCCAGTTGTCGGAAACATAGTTCTGAAGGAACTGCAGGTTGCCGTCGAACTTGAATTTCCAGAAATTGGGCTTCTTCACCTCTAAGGCCAAAGGAGCCATCTCCTCAGGCACTTCTGGCGCCGCTTCAACCATCTCCACAAGTTCCACCTGCTGCTTGACTTCCTGGTTGACGTCTTCTCGCAACGTTCCGACGGCCTGCAACTGGCTCTCAGTGGCCTTGAACAGGTCAGGACGGCGCATGTACAGGTTCATCATGGCCTCATTGACGGCGACAGCTACATCGTCACTATCCTTGGGCGCAAAGGAAAAATACTGGTTGGCGCCTGAGTGATAGAACGTCGGCGGCGCAAAGAGCCTATAGTAACGGCCGTCAGCAGCCTCCGTGCGCAGCGAGTCGTTGACCTGAAGGACAGAGTCCAGCCTCTGGCGCAGCATGGCCAGCGAGTCCGCATAGTTTTTCACTATCTGAGAAGAGTAAGCCTTGGCAGCCTTACTGCCCCTGGTCTGCGCCTGTGTCTCAGTCGTCACCAACAGCGCCATCAATACGATCAAAAAGTGCTTGTATTTCATAATCAACTGCAAAGATACAAAATACTTTGAACATGGAACTTTGAACATGGAACTTTTTTTGTTTGAGGCAACAAATTATACACTTTTCACTTTTTTTTTCATGGCGGCAAAATAATTTTCAATTTTCAACTTTCAAATTTCAATTTATTTTGTACCTTTGCAGCTTCATAACAGAAATCAATCAAAAAGACAAGATGAATAAAGACACTATTATCGGCTTCGTGCTGATTGCCGCCGTGCTCATTGGTTTCAGTTGGTGGAACCAGCCCTCGGCAGAGCAGATAGAAGCTGCACGCAAACAAGACTCTATTGCTGCCGTCATGAGTGAACAGGTAGCCAAGGCACAGAAGGAAAAGCTCAAAGCCGCAGACTCCACAGCGGTGAACCGCCCTGACAGTTCTGTTGCCGACACGACGTCCCTCTTCCATACTGCCCTCAGCGGCACCTCTCAGAAGGTGGTGCTGAAAAACGCCAAGCTGGAGCTGACGCTCGACACCAAGGGCGGCGTCATCCGCAAGGCAGTCATCAAGGACTTCAAGAGCATTGACGGTTCGGACAATGTCACGCTGTTCGATGCTGACGACCAGATGATGAACTTCATGCTGGCTGGCAAGCAGGACAACATCGTCACCGCCGACCTCTTCTTCACCCCGTCAGAGCAGACCGACTCGACTGTCACCATGACGGCGACGGCAGCCAACGGCGGCGAGGTCGTCATGCGCTACCGCCTGGGCAAGGACTATTTGCTGAGCCTCTCGTTCCAGACTAAGGGACTGGCCGGCATCTTCGCCCCATCGTATAAGGAAGTGGAGATTGAGTGGACTGACCACTGCCGCCAACAGGAGAAAGGCTACTCGTTCGAGAACCGCTATACCTCTATTTATTATAAGGAGTCAGCAGGCGGCACCGACAAGCTCTCTGAGTCAGGCGAGAATCAGGAGAACACGGAGGAGCCTACTGACTGGGTGGCTTTCCGCAACCAGTTCTTCTCGGTGGCTCTCATCTCGAAGGACAACTTTGCTACGGGCGCACAGCTCACCAGCACCATGGACGAGAAAGGCAGCGGCTATCTGAAGCACTTCGATGCCAAGATGAAGACCGCCTTCGACCCAACAGGCCAGAAAGCTTCCGAGTTTGAAATGTATATCGGCCCCAACGATTTCCGCCTCATCAAGGACGTCGAGGAGCAGAGCGCCTTTGGCAAGGATCTCGACTTGGAACAGCTCGTCGACCTCGGATGGTGGCTGTTGCGCTGGATTAACCGCTGGTTCACGCTCTACGTCTTCGACTGGTTAACCGGTTTCGGACTGAATATGGGTATCGTGCTCATTCTCATCACATTATTGCTGAAGGCCATTACCTTCCCAATGGTCAAGAAGAGCTATATGTCGAGTGCCAAGATGCGTGTGCTGAAGCCAAAGTTCGAAGAGGCTACCAAGCAGTACGACAAGCCCGAGGACCAGATGAAGAAGCAGCAGGAAATGATGTCGCTGTATTCTAAATATGGCGTGTCGCCCCTCAGCGGCTGTCTGCCCATGCTCATCCAGATGCCCATCTGGCTGGCCATGTTCTTCTTCGTGCCTAATGCCATCCAGCTGCGCGGCGAGAGTTTCCTGTGGATGGCCGACCTGTCAACCTACGACCCCATCATTGAGTGGGGCAAGAACATCTGGGGCATCGGCGACCACCTGTCGCTGACGTGTATCCTGTTCTGCGGTGCCCAGCTGCTCTACACCTATTTCTCGATGCGCCAGCAGAAAGACCAGATGATAGGCCAGCAGGCTGAGCAGATGAAGATGATGCAATGGATGATGTACATCATGCCGCTCATGTTCTTCTTCATCTTCAACGACTACTCCAGCGGTCTGAACTTCTACTACTTCATCTCGCTGCTGCTCTCAGCCGTCATCATGTGGCTGTTGCGCAAGACCACTAACGACGAGAAGCTGTTGGCTATCCTGGAAGCCAACTACCAGGCCAACAAGAACAATCCCAAGAAGCAGAGCGGACTCGCAGCCCGCCTGGAGGCCATGCAGAAACAGGCAGACCAAATGAGAAATGAAAGGACAAGAAGATGAAAATCGGATTTGATAACGAGAAGTATCTGAAGATACAGTCGGAGCGCATCCGCGAACGCATTGCACAGTTCGACGGCAAGCTGTATCTGGAGTTAGGCGGCAAGCTGTTCGATGACCACCATGCCAGCCGCGTGCTGCCAGGTTTCAAGCCCGACTCAAAGCTGTGCATGTTCGCCCAACTGCGCGACGAGCTGGAAATCGTCATCGTAGTCAGTGCCGACGACATTGAGAAGAACAAGGTTCGAGCCGACCTCGGCATCACCTACGACGAAGACGTGCTGCGCCTGCGCGACGAGTTCATGAGCCGCGACTTCATGGTCGGCTCCGTGGTCATCACCCACTACAACGGCCAGCATGCCGCTGACCAGTTCCGCCACCGTCTGGAGCGCATGGGCATCAAGTCGTACGTACACTACCTCATCGACGGATACCCACACAACGTCGAGCTGATAGCTTCTGACGAGGGCTTCGGCAAGAACGACTATGTCGAGACCTCGCGACAGCTGGTTATCGTCACCGCCCCTGGCCCTGGCAGCGGCAAGATGGCCGTGTGCCTCTCGCAGCTCTACAACGAGAACAAGCGCGGCATTCGTGCCGGCTATGCCAAGTTCGAGACCTTCCCCGTATGGAACCTGCCACTAAAACATCCCGTCAATATTGCTTACGAGGCTGCCACGGCTGACCTGAACGACGTCAACATGATTGACCCGTTCCATCTGGAGGCCTACGACAAAATTGCCGTCAACTACAACCGCGATATCGAGATATTCCCCGTGCTGACAGCACTCTTCGAAGGCATCTACGGCGAGAACCCCTACAAGTCGCCAACCGACATGGGGGTCAACATGGTGGGCTTCTGCATCTCTGACGACGAGGCGTGCTGCAATGCTTCACGCGACGAGATTATCCGCCGCTACTACGATGCCACCAACAAGCTGGCCGACGGTGCCGACAATGAGCGCGAGGTCAACAAGATACTGATGCTCTTCAATCAGGCCAAGATCACGACAGCCTATCGCCGCGTCACCGTGGCAGCTGCTGCCAAGCAGGAACTCAGCGGTCACACCGCAGCTGCCATGGAACTGGCTGACGGCACGCTCATCACCTCAAAGAGCTCTCCCCTACTCGGCTGCTCAGCTGCCCTGCTGCTCAATGCCACCAAGCACCTGGCAGGCATTGCCCACGAGGCCAAGCTCATCCCCCAGAGCCTGATTGAGCCGATTCAGAAGACCAAGATAGAATACCTGGGCGGTCGCAACCCGCGCCTGCATACCGACGAGGTGCTGGTAGCCCTCTCCGTACTCTCAAAGGACGACGACCTCTGCCGCCGGGCCCTGGAGCAACTGCCGCGTCTGCAAGGCTGTCAGGTACACTCTACCGTCATGCTCTCCGAAGTAGACCGTAAGATATTCAAGAAGTTAGGTTGCGGCCTGACCTGCGACCCCGTCAGGAAAAAGTAACCTTGGAAAAGGCAAAAAAGGAGGGAGGGTGTGTCAAAATATTTGGCACACCCTCTCTTGATATGGCACGATGGCACGTTGGCACGTTACAGCATCTGTACGCCAGTCTTGCGGAAGGTGGAAAGCCCTGTAGTCGTACCCCTGCCATCAGTCACTTTCTCTATCAGACGGTCTCTCAGCAGACGGCGCGTCTTGCTGCGCACAGCTCCGTCGCTCGTCAGTCCAAAGCAGCGCATCACGTCCTCGCTGGTGAAGATCTCTGGCAGTCGGGCAAAGGCTTCGATGGTCTTTGGGCGACGTTGCACATTGACGCTGGCATCCCTTAACTTATTGTCGAAATAGGCCTCGGCCATCGCTCCAAAGTAGTGACGCTGGCAAGCGTACTGGATGTTCACGATCAGCTCTGCCAAACGCCAATCCACCTCGTCAGTCTCAAAGTCACCACACCAGTAGGTGCCATCCTGCTTGATACAATCCCAATGTCGCATGACGATAAACGGCGTTGCAAAGTTCAGGCCATGATAGGCACAACGCTTCAGCAGCATCTCGTCGGCCTTGGAGTCGTTCTCCTTAGCATCCTCCATACGGCGTGCCGTCCAGTCATACAGTTCGTCGACGATTTTCTGGAGGGTCAACTCACCTTTCATCTTGTCGAGTTTCTCTGCCCAATACTTCAGTCGCTCGTCACTCTCAAAGTCCACCTTCGACTCTCGCGCCATCATCTCAAAGTTGGTGGCAGGCAGAGGAATGCAAGTGAGGCGCGTAGCCAAACCGCTGCCAAAGTTCTGCTCATTCACTTTCTTCTTCAGGGCAATGGGCGTGCCTGTATAGATGAAGTTCCAGGTGACGTAAAAGTCCTGCAAAACCGAATCGTTGTTCGAATACGCCTGACCGTCCTCTTCATTGTGAAAAGCTTTCAATTCCAGCGATTGCTTGTCAATCCACGAACCACCCTTCTGAACCGTCACCGTATTGTCCAACTCCGTATCGAACGTTAGCATGTGCAGTTGCATCAGTTGGCCGTCAACTTCCTCCACAGAGTTCACCATGTCCTGAATGAATTGGGCGTTAGAGGTTCGAGCCGGATGGACGCGAACGATGACCTTCGGCTTCTTGGGCTTTTCCTTGTTCGCCCCCTTGGTGCGCATCTGCTCACGATAGGCGTTGATGGCATCCTTGCCTACCTTGTCGGCAGCGACGATAGGTGCAGCGAGCAACTTAAAGAGACGGGTGGCGAAGGATTTTCCTGATGCAGGGTCGCCAATAATCAGCGTCGAGTTGTTGAGCCTGCGCAACTCTTCAGGACGATGGTAGAAGCGATAGGTACAGCGCGTCATGAGCGTCATCAGCAGACCACCGCCGACAAACAGCGCCGCTGGATATTGGTTGCGTTTCAAGCCTTTGCAGATGTCCTTCAGCAGCGGGAAGTCCTTGCTCAATGCCTCAATCTGCTCACCCCACTCCCACAAGCGCTGGTCCATCGCTGCTTCACAGGGGACTGTCCCATCTGTGCGACTCGTCGCACTGGGGGACTGTCCCCACAATGCCAACACCTCGCGCATGGGTTTCGACAGTCCCTTTGGCGGTTCCTTGCAGGCCGACTCCACGATGCTGCGCAGTTCCTGTTCGTCCAGTCCCAGGCGCGGCATAATCTCCAAGAGCAGGTCGCGGTTGTTGTCGCAGACGGCCCTCAGGTTCACGGCTAACTGGTACAGCTTCACGTTCCTCTCACCCTTCTGTGGTTCGCCACCGTTGCGCCGCCACCACTCACTGATAATCTCCGAATACGGAACGCCCTTGAACTGCTTTTCCAAACACGGTGACTGTCCCGTCTGTGCGTAGACTGCGGAGCACTGGGGGACTGTCCCCTGCATGTCGCCGCAATGCGTACCCTGTGAATGGCCAGCACGATACTCAGCATTATATCGCTCAGCAAACTCCTTGTTCTCATACGTAAACAGTTCCTTATCCAAATACAAAATATCCGATTCCTTACAGATGAAGCTCATGCGGCTTGCATCCTTGCAACTTTCGTCAACCTCCACGCCAAGCACCTCGGCCATAGCGTGCTGATTGTCGATGAGATTACCCCACTCCGTGCGAGCCTTAAAGACAATCTTCAGACCGTGCCCTGAAGGGGTGATGTAGATGAGCAGAATGCCAAGCTCAGCAGCCCGCTGCTTGAAGTCGGCGGCAGCAAATTCTTCACTCTTCACTCTTAACTCTTCACTCTCAATGTGGTCAACATCCATCACTACGAGACCCGTCAGGCGTGTTGACGACTGCTTGCGCCAGCGCCCTACCCTGCCCGTCTTGGACAGAGTCTCGTCGAACATCGCCTGGAAGATGAACGCAGGCAACTTGCGCTTCAGCGAAGCCTCGCCCGTCTCACGATACTTGTCGATGTTCTCGTTCCATTGTGTCGCCCTGACGAGGGCCCAAAACCGGGCCTCGTCAACGGGCAACGTAGGATGACTGAAATTCTTCTGATAACAAAATCCCATAATAATCAATTTTCAATTACAAATGATGCATTAGCAGAATTCGATGATGTCCAGTTCGCGGTCGATGAGCGCATTCTTCGCATCCTGGTTGTGCTCGTTGAGCAGCTCGATGACCTGTGCCGTACAGAAGTCCTTCGGAAAACTGCCGAACACCTTGATGCGCTCCATAGACTCCCTCACCCAGCCCCAAGGCAGCTTCTTCACCAGACGGTCCTTCTCACGCACTCGTGGCTGGCGGTTGTAAGCCTTAAAGGTTAACTTACCCGTGCTCTGATCCATATACAGAACACCTTCCACACGCTTGCCATTCTTCAGCTGACCGAACAGCTCGATGGCATTCAAGACAAAAACATTTTTTCGCATAATCTTGTCGAATTGTGAGTGAAGGTCGTGTCGGAATTTGGCCATTTTCACTACGTAGACTTCCTCCACCACGCTTCGACTCGGTTACTACTTAATGATTACCTCTGTGGTTCCTTTCAGGCGAACCACACCTCCCCCTTTACCGGCATTCTTCATGCCGTCGCTCATCTGCCACTTCTTGCACTTGAACTTCTGCTCAACCTTCTGCTTCATCAGTGTGCAGACCCTTGTGCCTTCATTTCTAATGCACTTGTGTTGACAACTGGCGCAACATTTCTTAATCTTGCAGCCGTAAGCGTTACGAACGCTCGTGATTTTCATTTTTTTCATAACTCTTTTTATTTCGTTCTACAACAAAAACAGCACCCGCAAGAACGGACTTTCCGTCTTACGAGTGCAAAGTTATGATGATTTCGTGGGGCGGTTCGTTTACCCTATGTAAACCCTACGATGATTTTATTTGGAATTCCAGATGTCCTCCATCTTCTTTTTCATGTCCACGAAGATGCGCAGATGCTTTTCGAGCGCAGTACTGTCAGATGTAGAGCGAGACAAGTCTTTGTCGTAGTTCGACAAGTCCTTGTTGATGGCCTTGCCCATAGCTGTGAAGAAGTCCTTCTTTGTCAGACGCGAACCATCCCTTCCACGGAACATACCCAGCTCATACAGCACATTCAACACCCTGATGATGTCTATCTTGGCACCTTTCTCGTCGGACAGATATACAGGGCTTTCAACGTTTGTGCCATCGTCGCTTGCCACAGGTTTCTCCTGCGGATACAAGTGCTGTTCAACCTTGGTTCCCTCAGGACTGATCGTTATCACCGATTCGGAGTTGTCATTATATGTACCTCCTGCATTGATGAAATTCTGTATCTTAGTCATGGTTCTTGTCTGTTAGTTTTTGTTGCTCTTGATCATTGGGCGTGATGGCAGGTGTCATTGTAGACCCACTATTATCGTTGTAGGTTCCAGAATTGTAGAAGTTGTCAATATTAGGCTTATTCGCCACCTTCTCCATAGCTTCCGCCAGACGAATGTCCGTACGTTCAAAGCGCGTCATCTCGTCCACCTCCATCAGCACACTCATGGGCGTGCTGTCAGGCATGGTCTGATGGAACATGTGTCCCACAAACTGACGCCCGTCGTTGTCAAGCCCCTGCACGTAGGTGTGCGTTTTGGGGGCTGACAGCAAAAAGAATTGGTTCACCGTCACCTTGGGTTGAGTCAGGTTCTGCTGAGTCAGTTGAAACTCCAGCTCAGCAATGCGGTCTTCTCTCATTTTCAACAGGGTTTTCAACTCGGCTATCTGAGCATCCTTTTCCGCTATCTCCTTCTTGCGCCTCTCCTGCTCAGCCTCCAAACGTCCCTTGTTAGTGGCCATATCGACCATCATATTAAGCATCTTCTCTTCTACTTTCGACATATATATACTCCTTCATTATCAATTAAAATTAATTCCTCACGGCAAAAACCGCTTCTGTTTATGCTGCGCCACCATAATGCTGGCTGACATAGTTGTATACTGCATCGCGATATTGGGTGATGTTTTCCTCACTATAACTCTCTGGAAGTTCTTGCCACAGGATGTCACGAATCGTGATGATGATTGCCGCTCTTGTCTCTTGTTTGTCAAACGGATGATCCATTGTCGCCAAAAGGGCCTTTATCTTCTCAAGCAGCTCTTTGGCTACAGTCTTCAACTTCTTGATATCGTCTTTTGAAAGGTTATCTTTCATTAATACATCATACATGGAAAGCTGCTCATCGTTCTCAAAACCCTCGCGGACATAACGTTTTTCTTCTACCGTCAACTTATTCGCCAGTTCCATTAAATCCATGAATATCTTTTCGATATTGCCTCTGTTCTGCTCTTGATTATAGTCGTGAATAATCTCCTGGTACTTCTCGTAGAAGTTGATGCGTGAGGGATTCTGGGCCAGCATCTGGGCGATACGTTCCTGCAAGAGTTCCTGAATGTCTTTCAGAATCAGGTTCTTCTCACGACTTTTGGCAAATTCGCGACGAAGCAGTTCAAAGTTGATTTTACTGATATCAAACCGACGCTCCCCAACAGACAATGGCTTATCAACATCCACCTCCAGATGATCGTTCACTATGTCATTGATAGCTACACTCAGGTCTGTAATATCCGCATGCTGGCGTTTCTTCTGCAACTCCTTATAGATGGCCTCAATGGCATCTTTCTGCTGTTTCATCTCGTAAGTGATGTCCTCACGGTCGAGATACTTCCAAAGTTTCAGCAGCGTAGTAGCGTAAGTGCAGTAGGTCTTGCGTATCTCTGCCGTTTCGCACATCGCATTGGCAGCCTCTTTCAACAGGAACAACTTCATGAAGTTCTCAGCACGAATCAGTCTGACCAATTCAAAATCATGTTCCTTCAAGAATGCTGTTGCGGCAGCAATCGCTTCGAGAACGTGCTTAATCAGTTCCTCCTTATTGACAGTAGGGTCATTACCGCCATTACCTCCTTCAGGATTGGCCGTATAATCTGCCAATGCCTGTCGCAAAGCTTTCACGATGCCGATATAGTCTATAATCAAGCCGTTGGCCTTACCTTCCGATACACGATTGGCACGGGCAATGGTTTGCATCAGCGTATGGGCCTTCATGGGCTTGTCGATGTAAAGACAAGAGAGCGTCTTCACGTCGAAACCCGTCAACCACATAGCGCAAACAAAGACCACTCTCAGTTTGGAGTCGGCATCCTTGAACTGCTTGTCCAATTCCTCTTTCTCCATGCGCTCACGATGGGGTTTGATGTCCAAGTCCCACTTCTGGAATGTCTGTATCTCGTTCTGCTCCTGCGATACTACTACAGCCATATCCGTCTCCTTCATCCACGCCAGTTTGCGCTGCATCTCCTGCACTTCCTGTTGCGAGTCACATTTCTCTATGGCTTGTTCCAACACCTTGATTTCCCGTTGCCAGTACTCTTGCACATAGTTATACATGCGCACACACGTCACCTTATTATAACTGACGAACATCGCCTTGCCTGAAGTCCACAAGTCGCTATAGTGACGGACAAAGTCCTGAGCCACCAAACGCAGACGCTTCTTGGCTGTCAGCAGATGCACTTCCTTGGCAAACTCGCGTTCCAGTTTGGCCAGTTGTGAGGCATCGAGGTCGCCAGCCTGTTCCAATGCTGCAGCTATCTCCTCATTGATTTCCGGATTCTTCAGTTCCTGCAGCTTCTCACCACGATTCTCGTAATAGAGTGGAACGGTGGCCTTATCCTCCACAGCACGTTTGAAGTCGTAGATACTGACATAGCCACCAAAGGTACGGGCTGTGATATTATCATTCGACAGCAACGGTGTACCTGTGAAACCGATACGATGGGCTGTTGGCAGCATGTGCATCAGGTTATCGGCAAAGATGCCGTTCTGCGTGCGGTGTGCCTCGTCGCTCATCACAATGATGTCGTGGTCAGGATAGATAGGCTCTGCATTGACATCATTGAACTTCTGAATGAGCGAGAAGATGAACGAAGGATTGCCTTTCAGTTTCGTTTTCAAGTCCTCGCCACTACTGGCAATGAACTTCTTGGCTTTCACATTACCCAACAATCCACAGTTTTCAAACGTATCACTGATTTGTTTGTTCAGTTCGTCGCGGTCTGTCAGAACGAGGAACGTTGGCGAGCCTTCAAACTTACGGCGTATCTTCTGCGACAAGAACAGCATCGAATAACTCTTGCCGCTGCCTTGCGTATGCCAGAACACACCCAACTTTCCACTCAGGTACTGACGGTTGCGATACATCTCAACTGCCTGATTCACGCCCAAATACTGGTGGTTGCGAGCCAGAATCTTTGCCGTCCTTCCTCCGCTATGGTCGTAAAGAATGAAGTTCTCCAACAGGTCAATGAAGTTTTCCTTCTTGCAGATTCCTCGTAGCATCGTCGGCAGTTCTATGCTGCCTGCATCTTCCTCCGTCAGACGTTTCCACTCATGGAAGAACTCCCACTTCGAGTCGATGGTTCCCACGCGTGCCTCCAGTCCGTTACTGAACATGATGAAGGCATTATGGTAGAACAATTGGGGAATGGTATCCAGATAGTCGCGATAGTTCTTGTTGAAGGCATCCACCACCTCCACATCGTGGTTCTTCAGTTCCATAAACAGCAAGGGAATGCCATTCACAAAGCCCACGATGTCAGCCCTGCGACGATACAAGGCGCCATGCACCTGCAACTCCCTGACGCAAAGGAACTCATTCTTGTCTGGTGAAGCAAAGTCAATCACCTTGGCGCGTACTTCTTCCGTCTCGCCATTAGGCTTCACGCGGGTTACAGGTATGCCGTCACGAATCAGCTGATACTTCTGTTCGTTGATCTGCATCAGCGTCTGCGAGCTCATGTACTCCGTCATACGCTCCATGCACTCCTGCAACTGTTTCTCT
>JAEEGH010007391.1_pt1 | contig 26487 bp, 26 predicted proteins | sample 9134181 | NCBI WGS metagenome assembly JAEEGH01 (sample SAMN16246544, study PRJNA631951) | gut metagenome | biome: gut microbiome; feature: rumen; material: DP-attached | host: Bos | place: Iran: Karaj | collected 2018-10 | reverse complement strand
CCTCAACAACCTGCACGTAGGTCTGGAGATATACTCGCGCATAGAGCGCCAGAACGAGGCCTCGCCGCTGATAAACAAGAACTTCACCTATTTCACCCTGCCCGACGACGTGGCCAGAAGCATAGCCCAGTTTCCGCCATTGTCGTCGCCCTTCGGCGACTACAAACTGGGAGCCAACGGGCAGGCGCTGCTCAACGCCCGCATCGGGTCGGTCAACTCGGGCCTGCCGCTGATTGCCGTCACGCAGCAGTCGTCATCTCGTTATGCCTTCATTGCCGGCGAGGGGCTGTGGCGCTGGCGACTGGCCGACTGGCAGTCGAACCAGACACACAGCAACTTCAATACGCTTATCGACAAGATAGTGGTCTTCACCGCATTGCGGGCAAACAACGAGAAGTTCCATATCGATGCCAAGAACATCTTCGGCCAGTCGGAAGCTGTGACCTTCGACGCGCAGCTGTACAACGACAACTATGAGCCTGTCAACATTCCCGATGTGGAGCTGACGGTGCGTCGCGCCGGCGAGCAGGACAAGAGCTATACCTTCAACCGCACGGCCACGGGCTATTCGCTCAACATCGGCATACTGCCGCCGGGCTCATATAGCTACAACGCCACGACGCGCTTCAACGGCAAGAGCCTGACAGCCAGCGGTTCATTCCTGGTAGAGGACCTTCAACTGGAGGCGATGAACACTGTGGCCGACCATTCGCTGCTGCGCACTATGGCCACAACCACGGGCGGCACGATGGTGGCTGCACGCGAACTGGAGCAGATTGGCAAGCTGCTGCGTGAGCGCGACGATATGAAGACGCTGGTTTTCAGTGAGACATCATACAGCGATATGCTCAATCTGCCACTGATTTTCATCATCATAGTCCTGCTGCTCGCTGTAGAGTGGATTACACGCAAATATCACGGCGAGGTGTAAGGACGAGGAGTTGACAGGACGAAAGCAAAGAGAGGACGACCGATGGATTTGAAAAAGATTATAAAAGGCTCTTCGTTTATGCGCGACGGCATCACGCTGGTGTCGGGCAACGTGTGGGCGCAAGTCATCGCCTTTGCATCCTACCTCATCCTGTCGCGCCTGTTTTCGCCCGAGGATTTCGGATTCTACAATGTCTTTTTCTCTTACATAGAGGTGCTTGTCATCGTCAGCACGTGCAAGTACGAGTTGGCCGTAGTGCTGGCAGACAACGACCGTGAGGCGGCCGCCGTGAGCCAGTTGGCACTAAAGCTCAACACCATCATTTCCATTGCGTTGCTGACACTGCTGCTGGTGCTGTGTGTTGCCGGTCGCAGCGATGCCTTTGCCGGAACGAGGCTGGCGACGCTTGATCCGAAACTGGCGTTGCTGGTGCCGCCGATGGTGTACTTCTGCGGCACCTCGCGCGTGTATTCGCAGCTTCTAAACCGCTTCCGCAAGTTCCGCCAGCTGGCGCTGTCCGAGGTGGTGGGTTCGACGTCGGGCGTGCTGTTCAAGGTGCTGTTCGGTCTGCCGCGCTTAGCGGCGACGCTGTGGCACAGCATCGGTCTGCCTTTGGGAACAATCCTTGGCCGTATTTGCGCCAACATCAATCTGGCTGTGAAATGCCGGAGGCTGGGGCTGGCACACGACATAGGCCGCAGCGAGCGCAAAACGGTAGCGGCCCGCTTCCGCAACTTTCCGCTCTTCACGATGCCCAAAGACCTTGTCAACAGCTTGTCGTACAACCTGCCGTTCCTGTGGCTGGCACTCTATTTCGACAAGACGGAGGTGGGATTGTTCGCTATGGCTCTGACCTGCACCTTCAGGCCTGTCAACATATTCAACTCGGCCTTCGAGAAGCTTCTTTATGTGCGTGTCGCCGAGAAGGTGCGCGCAGGCAAGACCATCAGCAGCGACATCAGACGGTTTATCCTGACTATCAACGCCGTGGCATTGCCGGTATTTGTCGTTGCATTTATCTTTGGCGGGGACATCTTCGGATTCCTCTTCGGCGACCGCTGGAGCGGATGCGGCTACTATATCCGCTGCCTTCTGCCTTGGGTTTATGTGACGCTGACGTCGGCATCGCTGGTATTCATCAGCAATGTTTTCTCACGCCAACGGACAGAGTTTGTCTTCTATCTCGTTCTGTTGGCGCTGCGTATGGCGTCGGTGGTTTGGGGCATTACCAGCGGCGATTTCCGCCATTCCATTTTGCTCTTCGCGCTAAGCGGAGCAGTTGTCAACGGCGCACTGGCGGTATGGTATATGCGGCTGGTGGCGCGCTACGAGTCTAACGCTTCCTTATAGTGATTACGAAATGTTCCGCCTTGGGCACCAAGCGGTTAAGCAGACGGTCGCAGAGCCGCCAGAATGGGATGCCGAGGTGCGAGAGCGGCATTGCCAAGTGACTGCGCAGCAGCAGCTTGTTGCCTACAAGGTGCATACCGGCGATTTCGGCAGGCAGAGGCTCTACGATGTGGCGCATCTTGTCTTTGTCGAACGAATGAAGATGGGCATTGTGCGGAGTCTTGCAGTTGCAATGGATGCAGAGCGAATAGGCGATTTTCTCCTTGTAGGGCGTCGAGACGACAAGCGTTCCGCCGGGCTTGAGCTTTGAGAGCAATGAGGCCACAAACCCTTGCGGGTCGACGGTATGCTCGATGATTTCAGAAGCCACGATGCAGTCGAAGGTCTGGTCGGCAAAAGGCAGATGGTAGGCATCGGCCACTACCGCGGCGTGGGTGGGGAAAGGGTATTTGGAGAGGGCCTTCTGCGTGTTGGCTCGGGCTATGTCCATCGACACGACATTGATTCCTTTCGGGCAGAAGCGCTCGGCGACGAAGGCGCAACCGCAGCCGACATCCAGCAACAGCCGTGAGCCGGCAGGCACCTGTTTCATCACGGTATCGCGGAGCAAACGCAGGTGGGTGGCCGTGAGAAGGTCGGTACGTTCGCGAAAATAGTCGAACTGTTCGGCGTCGATGGCGTAGTGGCTGGTGTAGTCGAAGCCAGCTTTCGAGGGTTTCTCGCTGACAAACGACGGGATGCCGTCCTCCACCTTGAAGGAGTTGCCCGATGAGAGCAGGGTGTGCTCCTGTTCATTATATTTCAGCGATGCTTGTGTGTCGGGTTCGCGCAGTATGTCTAAAAGCCAGTCTTTCATTTGTGCGGTAATGTTTTGCGTCAGGCATTGTCGGCCTTGTGTTCCTGCTCTTCTTGCTGTGCTTCGCGCTGTTTGCGTGCGTAACCGGGTCCTTTGAACGAGAATACTATCTTGAGCGAACGCAGGAAATAGTGGGGTACATCCTGAGCCTTGAGTTCTTTGATTTCACGGCGTATGTCGCGGAAACTCTCGCCGCGCAGCACGCGGAAGAGAATGAGTATGCAAGTCAGTACAAGAGTTATGATCAGTAATGCGGAAATAATCATTCTTTGTTATTGTTTGGTGCTCTCTTAACGGCGCGAACCGCCTTTTATTGTATTGCATTCGAATTAATTTAAAGAAGAATTTTTATTTTTTTTGCGATTTTTTTTGGTAGTTTCAAAAAAGGTTGTACTTTTGCATTGTGATATCAAAATGATATCAAAACAAATTATCAACAGAAAACAATTATTATCAAGTTATTAAAGCAAAATTAAAACAAAAAAACAATGGAAACAAAAGAGTTTAACAGACAACTTTCGGGCAAGAACAACGGATTCCTGCACCTTTTCCTGAACCTTGTGATGCTGGTCGGATTCATCCTGCTGATTATCTGGACAGCCGGTTTGGACGGAATGGTCAACCCTGAGGACGGTGAGCCGACAGCGCTGGTGCTGCTGCCGATACTGGGTGGCGTAGTGCTGACTTTCGTCTACATCCTTCATTGCGTCGGCTTTATGATTATCCAGCCGAACCAGAGCCGCGTGCTGACGTTTTTTGGTCGCTATAGCGGCACGGTGCGCCAGAACGGTTTCTTCTGGGTCAATCCCTTCTACGCCAAACGTAAAATATCGTTACGCGCACGTAATATGGATGTGCCCCCCATCAAGGTGAACGACAAAAACGGCAACCCGATTATGATCGGCTTAGTGCTGGTGTGGAAAATCGCCGACACCTACAAGGCTGTGTTCGACATCGATGTGGAGACTCTGACATCAGGATCAACGGCTCAGCAGAACGCACAGGAGACCCAGCCGCAGCTGAAGGGCTACGACAGCTTTGTGCACGTGCAGAGCGACGCCGCCCTGCGCAAGGTGGCGGGCCACTACGCCTATGACAACATCGACCACAACAGCACGGAGCTGACCCTGCGCAGCGGTGCCGAGGAAATCAACAACCAACTTGAAGAGGAGCTCCGCAGCCGTCTGAGCATTGCCGGCATCGAGGTCATCGAGGCACGCATCAACTACCTGGCTTATGCCGCCGAGATCGCCAGCGTTATGCTGCGCCGCCAGCAGGCCGACGCTATCATCTCGGCCCGCGAGAAGATTGTCGAGGGCGCTGTGTCGATGGTAGAACTGGCTCTGAACAAGCTGAGCGAGCGCGAGGTGGTGCAGCTTGACGAAGAGAAGAAAGCCACGATGGTGAGCAACCTGCTTGTGGTCCTCTGCGCCGACGAGAGTGCTTCGCCCGTCATCAATACTGGTTCAATTTATTAAGAAGACGAAAACGAAAACGAAGACGAAAACCGAGACAACGTATTACTATGGCTTCAAGGAATTTTAGAGAATATCCGGTATGGAAAGATGCAGTAAAACTTGCAACCTTCATTTACAAAACTACGGGAGATATGCCGTGGTTTGAGAAAAAGGGATTGTGTGACCAAATGCAACGTGCCGTTGTCTCTATAAGTTCAAACATTGCTGAAGGATGTGGCCGTGAGTCGGATAAGGATTTTGTGCATTTCCTTAGCATTGCGCTGGGTTCGTCATACGAAGTTGAAACACAGATAACAATTGCCAATAATATTGGGTATATTGATAATGTCATCTTTGAATCGCTAGCAAATGACGTCAAAGGAATTGAAAAACAGCTTAATGCTTTAATTACGTCAATTCGTAACGATAAATAATCTATTTGGTTTTCGTTTTCGTTATGGTTTTAGTATAATAGTTATGAAAAAATCTTTTGCACTTCGGGTTGAAAGCGACGTCTATGACGCTATCGAGCGTTGGGCTGCGGACGAGTTCCGCAGCACCAACGGTCAGATAGAATGGATACTGTCCGAGGCGCTGAAGAAGGCCAAACGCCACCCGAAACAGAAAACCGGAGCTGATGACGGCAAGGATGCCGGTGCTCCGACAAAAACAGAGAACGGACAATGAAAAAGAAAAAAATATTCGCAATCATTTTGAATGCGTTGACACTGCTGAATTTCCTTGTCGGCGGATTGTTGGGATTTATCCTGATTAAAGGCGAAGACCTAAAGACATTCAGATTTATTTTTTATCTTTGTCTCGGGGCGACCATTTTCTGCCTGCTTTGCAGCTGGCTTGAATTACGTCTTATGAAGACAGGGAAAAAATACAACATACTGAGGTTGAAGAAGTGGCATATTGTCAAGGAACAGCGCCAATACAAAAGTGACGACAAATGGTCGACTGTCGGGAACATCGGCTTGTTAGACTTGATGCTTTCGTTGTTAGTGCCGTGGTTCGCACTCAGTACGATATGGCCCGAATCATTTCTGATGTCTTCGCTCGATGTTTATTTAAAATGTTTTGGAGTAGTTCCAGTGTTGTTTGGAATAATAATCATCATCCTGGAATATATACGTAAGAAAGGAGTAAACGAATGACAATAGAAGCCAAGAAAACATTTGCGCTGATTGGCTGCGCAATGGCAGCAATGATCGTCGTTGCCGGCAACATACTGATGGCGCTGCAGACAAAGACGCAAGGCTCGGGATTTTATGTCGGCTACTTGTTCTATTCGCTGGCCATCCTTGCCGGCGGAATGTTCATAGCGTGGCTGCCTATTATTAAGAACCAGAAAATGGGGTTTAAGTTGGTTGACGGCAAGATGAAATGGCAGAAAGACACGAGGGTTGTCGACGCCAATCGCACACGCCTTATATGGTGGCCGCTGATAACGCTGTTCTTCGAACTATACGGACTGTTTGACTATTGCTTCCAACTATGGGAAAAAACCGCATGCGAAGTCCTGAAGTATATCTTTGTGGTAATTACTTTATTGACTATTGCCGGCTGGTGTGTTATCATTATTGTTGAAGATCTGCGCGAGAAAAAGAAAAACAAAGGCCAGCTGTAATATTTCAAGGGGATTAAACGATGAATGTTAACTACAACTATGACCTTAACATTAACTTCAGATAGATTTAAAAACAATAATTAATTACTTTAACTTTAACTATAACTACAGATAGAATTAACGAAAACATACTTATAAAGGAAATATCAAGATTAACATATTAACATTCAAAAACAATGGAAGAGATTTTGCGTGTGGAAGGTCTATCGAAGACCTTCACGTTATCGAAAAAACAACAGCAGATTGAGCGCACCACCCAGCGCAAGAAGGTGGCTGTGGACAATCTGAGTTTCACCGCCAACCGCGGCGAGATATTTGGCTTGCTTGGTCCCAATGGTGCCGGTAAGACTACCACTCTGCGTATGCTGTCGACGCTGATTAAAGCCGACACTGGCGACGCCGTCCTGGATGGTTGCAGCATCAACGATGACCCCGAGGGTGTACGTTCGAAAATAGGTTTCCTTACCAGTGAGCTGAAGCTGGAGGATTTTTTCACCCCCAACTATCTTTTTGATTTCTTCAGCCGCCTGCACCAGGTGCCGGAGGATGTTGTAAGAGTACGCAAGGAGCAGATGTTTGCCCGCTTCGGCATCGACAAATTTGCCGAGGTGAAGGTGGCGAACCTCTCTACCGGCATGAAGCAGAAGTTGAGCATCGTCATTTCGCTGGTTCACAACCCCGACATTATCATCTTCGACGAGCCCACCAACGGCCTCGACGTTATCACCGCCCGCACGGTGACCGACTATCTACAGGAGCTGCGTGGCGAGGGCAAGACCATTATCTTGTCGACCCATATCTTCAGTTTAGTGGAACGCCTGTGCGACCGCGTAGGCATTATCATTGACGGACACCTCTCGGCTTGTGGCACATTGGAGGAGGTTTGTGACGGACTGAGCATCGAGGACCGCTTTTTCGAACTATATAAAGCACAGAAAGGAGACGAAGAATGAATAACATACCCCGACCTTCGGCCACCCCTCTCAAGAGGGGACGCAACAACACTTGGACCATCATCCGCAAAGAGTTCGCCCGCTTCTTTGGCGACCGCCAACTGGTGTTCACCTCTGTCATTATGCCGGGTCTGCTGATATACCTTATCTACAGCCTAATGGGTGTGGGCATCCGCAACATGGAGACCCAAGGCGAGCAAGACCTCGTGACCGTGCATGTGGAGAATATGCCTGAGAGCATGGCTGCCCTCCTGACGCCTACCGACAGCAGCATGTCCCTGCTGCAGCACCCTTTCGGGCAGGACGACATCGACGCGCTGCAAGATAAAGACCTCAACGCGGTGCTGATACGTTTCCCGCAGCATTTCGACTCGCTGGTGGCCACCTACACCCCTCAGAGTGGCGAACTGGCACCGAATATTGAGATATACTACAACTCCGCCAACAACGCCGCCAGCCGTGTCTATTATGCCATCGACGGTGCGCTGACCGCTTATGAGAACAGCCAGTCGAACCTCTTCGACATCAACCGCGCCGACAGCGAGGAACAGAGTTTCGACCAAGCCACCGACGACCAGGTGGTGGGAGACATACTCAGCAAGCTGATTCCTATGCTCATCATCATGATGCTCTTCAGCGGCACCATGGCGATAGCCCCCAGCGCCATTGCGGGCGAGAAGGAGCGCGGCACTTTTGCCACCCTGCTGGTCACACCCATGAAACGCTCGGAGCTGGCATTGGGCAAGATTGTATCGCTCAGCAGTATTGCTTTGCTCAGCGGCCTCTCCAGCTTCGTCGGCATCGCTTTGTCGTTGCCTAAGATGATATCGGCGAGCAGCGAAGAGATTAACATTCCCTTCAACTATACCACCAACGACTACGTTGCCCTGCTGTTGGTCATTCTGGCCTCGGTGCTTATCATGGCCTCTGCCGTCAGTTTGCTTTCCGCCCTTGCCAAGGACGTGAAGAACGCCGGCACCATGATTACCCCCTTTATGCTGGTGGTGATGCTGGCAGGCCTGCTGCCCATGTTCCAGACTAGCACACCTGACAACCTGGTGGTCTATCTCATCCCCTTCTACAACTCGATTGAGGTGATGACCGACGTGTTTGCCCACTCGCTGCGCTGGACACCCGTGCTCATTACCCTCGTGTCCGACATAGCCTATACCGGCATTGCGGTCTTTGGCCTGACGAGGATGTTTAACAGCGAGAAAATCATGTTCTCTAGATAATTCAGAATAATCGGAATAATCTGAATAGTCTGAGTAATCTGAATAATCCGACCCCTCCGACACTTCCGATTACTCCGACTCCTCCGAAAAAAAACAATCCCATGAAAAACCTCAAGCTCTACCTCGCCATAGCCTACGGCCTTATCTGGGCCGCAGGCTTGGCCTTATATCTGTCGGGAGCCATAGTAGCCTCCTTTTCGGGTGCTGCCACCTGGCTGGTATCCACCTGCATGTTCATCCCTTTGGTGGCGACGCTCATCTGCCAAAAGTCATCCAAAGAACCCTTGCTTCGCAATGTCGGCATCAGCTGGAAAATCAATCGCTGGTGGTTCTTCGGCTGGCTAACCTTCCCCATTGTCGCACTGCTCACGCTACTCTTCACCGACTGGATAAGCGGCATCGACACGCACACCGAAGTCATGCAGGCACTATGTGAGTCAATGCCCATCGGTCCTGCGGGAGCGGTAGCCTTTACCCTCCTGTCGGGCATGTTGGCAGGCGTCACCATTAATGCCCTCTTCGCCTTCGGCGAGGAGGTGGGCTGGCGCGGATACCTGCTCAAGCAGTTCGAAGGACGGTCGTTCCTTGGCACCGCTGTCATCATCGGCATCATCTGGGGTTTGTGGCACGCACCACTCATCCTCATGGGGCACAACTACCCGCATCATCCCCAATGGGGTGTCCTCATGATGGTGGTGGTGTGCATACCCATGAGCTTCATCATCCAGTATTTCCGCATCAAGAGCGGTTCCGTCATTGTGGCGGCCATCATGCACGGCACCTGCAACGCAGTGGCGGGCACAACGATGCTCTTTGTCGGCCTTGACCGATTCAACGACCTCCTCGATGGTGCCTGCGGCCTTGCCGGCATCCTCGCCATGCTGGTGGTCGCCGTGGTCATTTTCCTCTTCGACCGCTACGTCACCCGCGACCGCATCTGTACCTCGCCCATCAAAGGCAATACCGCGACAACCTCACCGTCCCAATTATAGTAGGCGGTCATGTTGAGAGGGTGTCTCAAAAGTTTTGAGGCACCCTCTTATTGTACAATTCGGTCTCATGTCACAAAAAAGTTGTATTTTTGCATCGGCGGAGTTACCACTCCGTCGATGCGTATTTTTTTGATTATTGCCTATTTATGAAAAAGTTACCTCTTTTACTACTCACTCTGTTGTTGGCTCTGTCTCCCTGCAGGCTTACCGCCCAAACAGCTGAAACCGACTCAATAGATGTGTTGCACTACGACCTAGCAATCGATCTGAGCGACACCACCTCGCACATGCTACGCGGTGTGGCCGACATCACTTTCGTGCTGACTCGCGACTGCAGTTCCGTCACCTTCGAGCTCATCTGCGACCAAGTCAGCCCCGTCAGCCTTGACGGCACCGTCACCCGGGGCTTCAGCTACAACCCCGACGACGGTCTGCTAAGCGTATACCTGTCAGGTGGACAAGTGGGCGACACCCATGTCCTCTCGGTACCCTACACCACAAATGGCTATATCGAGAGTTCGGGCTGGGGCGGACTGCACCTCGACCCATATATCTACTACAATCTTGGTGCGGCATTCTCTGCCTACCCGCATGCCTTCGGCCGAAGTTGGTTCCCCTGCCGCGACAACTTCTACGACAAGGCCACCTATCGCTTTACCGTCACGTCCAAACCCGGATGGAGTGCCATCTGTAGTGGCCTGCTGCAGTCGGTCGACACCCACCCCGACGGCACCACCACCCACGTCTACCTCCTCGACCACCCCACCCCCACCTACATTGCCTCCATCTCCTCAGCCGCTTGGAACACTATACAACGCCAATACCCCAGCCGCTACGGCACTTATCCCGCCACCATCGGCTATCTCAATCGCGACAGCAGCCAGGTGGCTGCCGCTTTCGACATACTCGACACCGTCATCCCATACTATGAGCATGCCTTCGGACCTTACCGCTGGGACCGCATCGGCTACATAGGCACACCCAAGGGATCCATGGAACACGCTAGCAACATCGGTCTGGTCGACGTCTGCATCGCCTCGACCGAGGTAGACTGCCAGATGACCCTATGCCACGAGTTGGGGCACGCCTGGTTTGGCAACCTCCTCACCTGTGCCACAGATGCCGACATGTGGATAAACGAGGGGGGTGCCTCCTTCTGCGAGGAACTCGCAGCCGAAGCCGCCTACGGTCGTTCCACCGCTACCCAACGCTATGTCGATAAACTCAGCTCGGTGGTGCGCAATGCCCACCTTGAAGACAACGGCTACCGTTCCCTCTCGGGCATGTCGCCCTTCTACACCTATGGCACCACCACTTACAACAAAGGTGCCATCGTCTGGCATTCCCTCCGTGGCATTATGGGCGACTCACTCTTCTACAGCTGTATGCACCGCCTCTTCGACCGCTGCGCCTTCGGCACCATCGACGCCGCCAGCCTGCGCGACAGCCTCACTCTCTACAGTGGCATCGACCTCAACGGCTTCTTCGACTTCCATGTCTTCACCCCCGGATTTGTCGACTACGACATAGACCAGCTGCAAGTAGAAGGCTACCACGCCACCATCACCCTGCGCCAACATCTCGTAGGCACCGACCACTACGCCTACGGCAACCATGTGCCCGTCACCTTCTTCTCCTACGACCTCGCACATGAGAAACGCTGGCTCCAGTTCGACGACAGCGTCGCCACCCTCACCGTCGACCTCCCCTTTGTGGCAGCCTTTGCCGTGGTCGACTACGACCGTGAAATCTCAGACCCCTGTACCGACAACGCCACCAGCCTGCGCACCAGCGGTACCAAGGTTCTGGGCAACAGCTTTTGCAAGATACAGGTGCCTACCAACACCGACAACCCCAAGGCTTGGGTCCACGTAGGACACCATTTCGTCCACCCTGGGGGCGACACCCTAGAAGGCATCGTCCGCTTGGCCAACCGATACTGGCAGGTCACCGGATTTATCCCTTGGGAGAACCAATACAAAGGTCTGTTCCTCTATAACCTTGGAAGCAATGGCTCTTCCAACGCCTCCAACCTTGACCTCGACTTCTACAACAACCACCGCAGTCTCGATTCCATCTGCCTCCTCTACCGTCCCGACCCACACCATCCTTGGCAGGTCGTCTCGCACCGCCGCACTGCCTCCAGCTCCATCACCACCGGCTATTTCACCTCCCGTCTATTCACCGGACAGTACACCCTTGCCATCGTCGACACTGCCATAGTCTCCATTCCTGCCCTACCCTCCACCAGTCAAAAAGCCCGCCTAAAACTGTTCCCCAACCCCTGCTCAGGCAACACCCTGTGCGTCGAAGTGGAGGGCTACGACAAAAATTTTGACCTCCTATTTTTCGATGCCAACGGGAAGAACGTTCTACAAATGAACAACATAAAGAGTGGCGACACTTTCACCCACACCCTTGCCCCAGGAAGTTATGTGGCAATAATCCAAAATAAATTCATATCTTTGCAAACGCAAATTATAGTACAATGAAAAATACAAGAACCCTCCTATTGGCAATTCTGCTGATGGCATCATACGCTGCCTCAGCCCAGTACACACAGCAACGGCCTAACACCGAATTCATGTTCAAAGTCGAAGCCGGCTACCTCCACTCCGTGGGCAACTATGGCAAACCAGAAATTGAGGCCGTCGACCCCGCCGACACCCCCTCTGGCTACCGCCTCAACCTCCACGAAGAAGCGGCTGGTCTCAACGTAATGGCCGGTGCCAACATCAGTCAGGACTTCTTCCTCGGTGGCGGACTAGGCTATGCCTACTGCATCCCCTTCTTCAAAGGCAACGTGGACTACACCCCCAGCCACATGGCTCACCTCTTTGTCGACATGGACTACCGTCCCGTAGGCGACATTTGGGCCCCTATGGTGGGCGCACGCGTGGGTGGCAGTTTCTTGATGAACCCCGGCAACTACGGCAACACCATCAGCCCCTACCTCGAAGTCTATGCCGGCCTCAACTGGTTTTACGACCATGCCCTTCAGCAGATGGACCGCAACTACCATAGCCTCTTCGTCGAAGCCGGTATCGTCCTAGAACAGCAGTCGGTCTTCTTCCCCCTGCGCATCGGCTGGAGATGGTAAAGAATGTGTTCGTCCGCTAATCTGTTTTTCCGTTAGTCCAAGATTCCATTAAGGCATCCCCACACTAACACATCCCCACATTCATTTTGTGATATGGATAGTACACGCCAACAGAAGATTTCACGTCTCATACAGCAGGACCTCGGCGACATCTTCCTCCGCGAGATGAAACCTGTGCTGGGCAACTCCCTCATCACCGTCACGGGGGTCCGCATCTCGCCCGACCTTTCTATCGCCCGCGTCCACGTCAGCATCATGCCTATCGGCAATATCCCTTCCCAAAACGGACAGCCTGCCCAACCCGCCACCAAGCAGGGCATCATCGACGCCATACTCACCCACAGTTCCGACATCCGCCGCCGCCTAGGCAACCGCGAGGGCAAGCAACTACGCATCATCCCCCAGCTCGACTACTATCTCGACGACTCGCTCGACTATGTCGAACGTATCGAACACCTGCTGAAAGAAGGCTGACCCCACCCTGAAAGCAACCCTTAAGGGAGGAGGCATCCCTCCCTCACTCCCTCAACCCTTCATCTCCTCAACCCTCAAAAAGGCTCTACCCCTTGAAATTCAAACTCAATCTCCTGATGGCATGGCGCTACTTCTTCTCACGCAAGCAGAAGACCGTCATCAACATCATCTCTTGGATTTCCCTCGTGGGCATCGCCGTCAGCACGGCGGCACTCATCGTAGTGCTAAGTGTCTACAATGGCATTGGCAACCTTACCCAGAGCCTCTTCAACTCTTTCGACCCCCAGCTGCTCGTCCAGCCCGCCAAAGGCAAGACCTTCCACACTGCCTCCCTCCCACTCGACAGCCTCCAGCACCTATCAGGGGTAACCGCCCTCTCACAGATAGCCGAAGAAAACGCCTGGATAACCTACCGCCACAACCAAGCCATCGTCACCCTTCGCGGCGTGGACGACCAATATCCCCAAGTGTCGGGACTCGACACACTCCTCTACGAAGGTGTCTACGGACTGAAAATAAAAAATGGCACTGAATATGCCAATACGGCAATCCCCGACTACGAAAACGACACCACCCCACTCCCACATTCTCACATTCAAGAATTCCCACATTCCACCACCTACTTCCTCCTCCTTGGTGCCGAGGTGTACTACAACCTAGGCATTCGCGAAGCTTCCAACCAACCCATCGCCATCCACATTCCCAAGCGCGGCACCGCCCTCGGCCTCACCATGGAGCAAGCACTCAATACCGCCTACGCCATGCCCGGTGGCAATTTCTACATCCAGCAAGACATCGACAGCCGCTATGTAGTGGCCGACATCGCACTCGTGCGACAGCTCATGAACTATGCCGACGACGAATGCACCGCCCTCGCCATCGCCCTTCAGCCCTCACTCAAACAAAGAGCACAGACCCAAATCCAAACCCAAATCCAAACACTCCTCGGCCCCGACTACACCGTCAAGAACCGCTTCGAACAGCAGCCCGTATACTACAAAGTGTTCCGCAGCGAACGCCTCGGCATCTACCTCATCCTAGCTCTTATCACCCTCATCGCCACACTCAACCTCTCCTCCTCACTCACCCTATTGGTGCTCGACAAGCGTCGCGACATAGCCACCCTGCTCAGCCTCGGCATGCCTCGCAACCACATACGCGACACCTTCCGCCTCGAAGGCATCATGATATCCGCTATCGGCGTAGTGGCCGGCCTGCTCATTGGCTTTGTCATCTGCCTTCTCCAACAGCGGTTCGGCATCGTCAAGATGGGTTCCGGCTTCGTCGTCTCCGCCTTCCCCGTTGCCATGCGTGCTGCCGACTTCCTCATCACCTTCCTCCTAGTCACCGCCCTCAGCACCCTGGCAGTCCTTGCCACCATCCGGAAGCGCAAGATACGCTGACCCCATCGTGTGGGTGGCCATTTATACCACCTCTGACGGCTCCCGCGACGTAAGTCCACTGGACTTCCTTAATCCCCTTTAGAGGGATACGCCGCCAGGCGGGGGGTATGCTACCCAAAGTACCCCCAAAAACAGAGGCTCAAAAACCTCCTATCCTCCCCATTTTCTCGCAAAAACGTTAAAAAACATAAATAATAGTTAAAAAACGCACCCAAATGATAGTTTTTGACTTTTGACGGGTTTATATATAAAAGCGGCGACGCTATGAAGGACGAATTATGCCTAAAACAAGACTACCTCGACCTAGTGCGTAGGTACGAAAGCACCCTCAAACGGGTGGCACGTCACTTTTACCCCACGGAAGGGCATCAATACGAGGTCTTGCTGAACGACCTCGCCACACATCTGTGGGAAGCGTTTCCCAACAAACCGCCCCACCTCAACGGGCAGGACGAACAGGCGTGGGTATACACCGTGCTGCATAACAAGGCAAACAACCTCGTACGCAATGCCCAAGTGCACTACAGCCACATCTATTATCGTGCCAACTTGCCCGACCTAGCGGACGAGAGCACCGAGAACCCGCTGGTGACCCGGCTCTACGAACTGGTGGAGAAACTCGAGGAGAAGGACCGCCAGTTGGTGATGCTCTACCTCGACAGCACGCCGTTCAAGGAGATGAGCATGATATTAGGGCAGAGTGAGCCGACCCTTCTGCGGCGGATGAGAAAAATCAAGGCGACACTCATCCAGCTGAACAAGCAGCTAGATTAGTTACTTCGGCCTGAAGTAAAAAATAGAAACAAGTCAAACAATAATAAAGATGAAAAAGGAATTGAACGACCCACAAGACATCCTGTCGATGCTACGTCTGGCGCGACAGGCGCATGAGGAACGAGTGCGCCAACTTCCGGGGTTGAGTGACGAGCAGCTAGAAGAACTCTTTGCTGAATTCTGCCGAGAGCACCATCCGTTGGAGCCTCTGAAGAAAAGAGCAAACCCGATAGCATGGACTCAGGTGCTGCCCGCCCTGATGTGCCTCGGCATAGCGGTGTTGGGCGGGGTAGTATGCCGACAAGTATGGGACGACCGGGCGTTGCGCACCATGGTATTGGCCTTGTCAGCCCTCAGCCTGTTCCTTGTCCTCCGTTGTCTTCGCCCTCAGACATCCTCATTGTTCCGGCACTATAGCATAGAAGCCATCAACGACCGCCAGCCGCCAGCCGCCACCTTCGGACTCAAGCGCGTACTACCGTTCTGTGCCATACTACTGCTCACCTTCGGGCTTGTCTCCACACTTACAGTGGGCGACGGCTACCATATCACTGCCCAAGGGAACCTCCGCCTAGCCTCCATAAACAATATCAACAGCATAATCACTCATTTGTCATGAAACGCACCGGACTCATCACACTTGCTGCCTGCTTTGCGGTTTTGGTGATGGCCGTCGTGGTCATCCGCTATCCGCGCACGGTGCCGCTGGATGAGTGCAGCGACGTGTATAAGCGCTACAAGGATGTCGAGGGGGTGAGGGCGACCTATGTCAAGGATTATAGGGTGAACGATACCTTGACAGTGGGGGTGACGCTGCTGGAGGCGACCGACTCGGTTGCATGGGTGAATCTTCTGCAGGACTTTAATGTGTCGGATGATATGCTGCAATATGCACGGACAAACCCTTCGTTCGATGTATGGGTGCGCAGTGTGTCCAAAGATAATCCCACAAAGCCATTAGACCCTAGCACTTTAAGAGACAGTGTCACTTACAACTTAGACTTAATGGCTGTATCGATGGTAAAGAGAGAAATATGCATATTCCACACCCTCAGCAGACAGGAAACAGAAGCAGTCCTAAATTATAATTATGACGTAATGATAGAAAACAAACAATAATCTCTAATTTTAAATACAATGAAAAAGATCAATCTAAAACTAATTGCAGCCTTAGCTTTGCCTTGCATCGCGTTTACCGGTTGCACAAAAGAAAACAACGAACCAACAGCTGTTGTAGTAACATCACAATCTGCCATCTATGTGGTCGATGGTGAATGGCTTTATGCCAATCCACAAAATGAAGTTGAATGGTCAGATTTTGTTAGCCACCTTATTGCATTGGCTGAAGAAGGTCATTCAGTACAATTTTGGCGCAACGAAAGTCAGCTAAGGGATAATTCCTCAAAAGTAATCGTGACCTTTACTACAACTAATTCTGATGAAGCAAAGAAGTGGGCAACAGAAAAAATAGATGAAGGTTACACTGTCTCCATAACCTATGACCACCAAACAGGTATATATACCTGTGTTGCAATAAAATAATAGAAATGAGTAGTGATTAAAAAATCAATAGCCATGAAACTGATTTAAAAAAGCCCCGCACGAGACAGTGCGCCGGAGTGCGGGGCTAAAAAAAATTGAGGGCGCAAGGCGGGAAGAAGTTATTTCGTTTTTCCCCTAAGAACACTTCTCCCGCCCGCAAAGCCCAAGGCATAGAGAGGTCTGATGCCGCGACAGAAAACGCAGCAGGGCCGACTTTATTGTGTGGGACGAGAAAAAGTCTGCGACGCCCACACAGCACGACAGACCGTGTATCCCCGCACGAAAAATAGGGGATAAACAAAAATCATCAACAAAAAAAGAATAATCAAAATGAAAAAGTTCATCATACTAACCATTGCTTTCTTAATGCAGTGCGGAATGCTGTCGGGCCAGACGGTGGTGAGAACAGCTCTCGTTGAGGATACGGCGACAGGCTATGCCTGCGGTATCCTACGTTCGTGGGGAAGTACAAAGGCTGTGGCCTTCCATGTCCGAGACGGAGTGCAGCTGTTCTCCATCATCGACTCCGCATCTAGAACCGTCTATTCGGCAAAAGTGCCCGACTTCTATGCCATTAGAGATTTGCGTATTGTGGGCGACACCGCCTACTGTTGCGGCTCAAGCCACGACTCAGCCATGATTGCCTACTTTGACATCAGAGAAATAAGAACAAAAACAACTGTTGGTTTCAATGTCATCAGACTAGACAAACTAAGGATGGTAACCAGACTTGCAGCCTATCGGAACAGAGAGAAATGTGGGGTGGGGATTGCTGCCATTGGAGAGGAAGTGAGGAAAATCGAGGAGCATACTTACTTCCAATCCCACATGATTTGGTGCGACAATTTTTTTTCCAGCATATTTTTCTGTAAAGAAAGAGAATGTGACATCACCTGGAGTTTGACAGCACAATCCGAAAAGTTAAGCGACGTAGTGGTGACAGACGATTACGTGGCATTTGTCGGTATCTACACCAACACCAACACGCTATGTATCAGACGGGGCGATAGGAACGGCATCTTCACATCCTCGCTGATTGACACCGTACATAGATTTGCGTATGCATTTGAAACTATCGAATCGTTACCGATTGCGGAGCCCTTGGAGAGAGACACACTTGCCATAGCCGTGGCGTGCGAAGATATCCCTGGCGAACATTCTGAACAGATACACCTGTTCGACTTGTCGAACATGACCATGTACAACGCCCAACGAATAAAACTGTCAGATGGGGAAAAAGTGTCCGTGAACGAATTGGTGTATATGCGAAACCAGAGGAAACTGTTGACAGAGGTTGAATCAAGCGTTGGTCATCAGATTATCTATACGAATCCGTCTGCACTGGGGACATATTACGCCAAGACCCTCGCGCCTTCGACAGGCGACATAATATGCAGCATGGACCGCCACAATGGGAGTTACTATATTCTCTCAACATTGCGCCATTGGATGTTGCAGAGGATGGGTGCCATGCCAACGTCGGACACATGCATAACAGAGGACAGTCGAGAAGTTTTCATATGGACGGTGAGTTTGGACAGCCCGAGAGGTCATCAGAAAGTCCCAGAATCATACAATACCTTACCACGCAGTTTAAATCCGACAAGATTTAATACAGCACTCTCTTGTATACACTTCTAAAATATTGCAATCATGAAAAAACATGTTTTCTTACTAACGGTCATGTTAATGCTGGGAGCCTTTGCGCGGGGGCAGTATATCAACTTTAGTGACTCACTCTATATGTTTCACAGGCTTAACACGTTTCCTCCATCGATTAGTACCACTGGCTGCTACATCACGTACAGTACCCACTCGGTTTATCCATACGATGAAGGATCGTTGGGGGTGGACCAGCATGGCAGCATATTTCCTGCCGATTCCGTAGAACGCATATGCGGCATAGCCATTGTGGCCGACACCGTGAACACTTCGATGTACTATAGTGCAAGAAGGGACAAGGCCGTGAGCGTGATGCTGTATCTGTACCTAGTCCCGCAAGGCACGTCCGACTTCACACTGCTCGACTCCGTCGTGTTTGATGTGACAATGCCCTATTGGAGAAAGATGGTCTACTGTGGAATAGACAGCCTCTGCCCCAGCCCGTTGATATCAGACACAATGACCGTGTATGAACGCCTGTTCTCGCACGAGCATGTCATTCCGGCCGGGGACTCGGTGTTGGTGACATACATGGGGCTGCCGTCACCCAAGGATCACCCCCATTATCGTGGAGAGTCTATATTTCTTTACGACGAACAGATATGGGGTACCCCGCCTGAGGCGTATAGTCGCTATATCCATGAAGACACACTTTATTGCTACCATGGTGGGAGCCTCGGACCGATATTTCCCATCCGACACAGGGAGTGCCCGAGAGTGGAGGGGGTGCGCGTGGACACCGTGGACGGTACGACAGTGTGCATATCGTGGCATCCGGAGGGGGATGCGGACTACTACCTTGTGGAGTACGGGCCAGAGGGCTTCCAGTATGGAGGCGGGGCATACAGCGAGGGAGTGGTGGCGGACAGCGTCTATGACACGGCGTTCTGCGTGAGCGGCCTTGGGCAGGATACGGTATACGCATTCTTTGTCAGTGCCTGCTGTCACAAGACGATGCAGTACGGAATGCCCGACAGCGTGCGAGTGCTGACCAACGACAACGCGGAGTGTGCAGTGCCGAGCCGCTTCCGACTGCGGAATACCACGGCCACGAGCGCGGTGGTGGAGTGGGACACGGTGGGGGAGCAGCGGCGTTTCGAGATGCTGGTGAAGATGGCCGGCGACACGGCGGAGAGACGCTTTGAGCCGGACAGCAACCCGTATGAGCTGAGGGGCCTGGTACCCGGGGCGGTGTACTCCGTATGGCTGCGTGCGCAGTGCCACCACCAGTGCGCGGTGCACGACACGGTGGTGTGGGGACCGTGGAAGGGTCCGGTGCAGTTCCGCATAGGGAGAGAGGGCATTGACAATGTGCGAGAGGGAGGGCTGCGCTTTGCCGTGGTGCCCAATCCCGCGCACGGCACGGTGACGGTTGAGACGGAGGGCGTGGCTGCGAGAGGCGGCGGTGCCGTGACGGTCACCGATGCCGTCGGCAAGACGGTGCTGAGGGCTGCCGTGGTGTCGGACAGGCAGCAGCTGGACATCGCCGACCTGCCCGCGGGCACCTACTTCGTCACCCTCACCACCAAGGACGGCACCAGCACCCGCAAACTGGTGGTGGAATGAGACACTTATTAAAGTGAAAAGTGAAAATTGAAAATTGAAAAGAATGTGTTAAGGTGTTAGTCCTTGGTGCTTATTAAATTGAAAAGTGAAAATTGAAAATTGAAAATTAGTGACCAGTGACCAGTGATCAGTGACACGAAATTAAGTGATTAGTGATTAGTGAATAGTGATTAGACAATACAAATCAACATATCAACGTATCCACATATCCACATATCAACAGGTCACAGGTCACAGGTCACAAAAATGCACTCATATCACTGGTCACTAAAAAACTATTGAGGTAAGAACTATGAACTAAGAGTTAAAATAAATTGAAAAGTGAAAAGTGAAAGAACATACCCCCGTCACTACGTGGCACCCCTCTAAGAACATACTCCGGCCTTACGGCCACCCCTCTCAAGAGGGGACGGGGATGGCTGCCGCATTCATTTGTCTAACCACTAACCACTAATCACTATTCACTAATCACTAATCACTATTCACTATTCACTGTTCACTTAGTGATAGTAAAAAAATAACATATAACAATGAGAGGTAAAAATGGGAGTTAAAGTATTAAGGAAGTCCACAGGACTTTCTTAATACTTTAATTTTCACTTATCGTTACACCTTATTTTTTAATCGTTACTTAGGGTGCTTTGGGTTGGGAGAGGAAAAAATATTTTCGTATTTTTGAAAAAATGCGTACCTTTGCATCCGCTAACAGAATACCTAGAAATGGATAGGGGCTGTTAGTTTATGGAAGTCAAATATTTATTGATTATTGGTATGTATAAAATTGAACATCATCCAATCCTAGACATCCCGCAAAGCGAGGTGGTGGAATTCATTTACGAAGGGCAGAAAGTGCAAGGGCGTAAAGGCTACACCATTGCAGCCGCATTACATCAGGCAGGTTTCCCTGTACACAGTCACAGCCTGGACGGCCGTAACCGTAGTCTTAACTGTGGTATAGGCAAGTGTGGAGCTTGCGAGATGCTGGTCGACGGCCAAGTGCGCCGTATATGTGTGACATTGGTCGACGGTGTTAAGGAGGTTAGTCGCATCGACAGCCGCGAAGGCGAGTTGCCTGGCGTGCGGGATCAGAAATCTCGAGAGGTGAAGGTGTACAAGACCCAGGTGGCTATCGTCGGTGCGGGTCCTGCAGGCTTGGCATGCCGCGAGCAGCTGAATGCCTTTGGGATAGATAATATCGTGATAGACAATAATGCCAGGATTGGTGGTCAGTTCAATATGCAGACCCACCAGTTTTTCTTCTTTGAGAAGGAGAAGAAGTTCGGCGGTATGCGCGGATTTGATATCGCTAAGACGCTGGCGGGCGAGAACCACGAGGGTATTTTGCTGAACAACACTGTGTGGGATTTGCTTGAAGGCCGCCGTGTGGCTATTAAGAATATTGTCACTGGCGAGGTGGGATATGTGGATGCCGATCATATGGTAGTGGCAACGGGTGCGGTGCCTTTTATGCCGACGTTTGAGAATGACGATGTGCCGGGGGTGTATACTGCAGCTGTTTTCCAGAAGATGATGAACCAAGAGCATACGCTGCTAGGTAAGCGAGTGTTGACGGTAGGCGCCAGCAACATCGGCTACCTCACCTCCTATCAGGGCATGCAGGCTGGAGCTACTATCAAGGCCATTATTGAGGCCATGCCTCGCGAGGGAGGATTCCCGGTGCAGGCCAACCGTGTGCGAAGACTGGGTATTCCGATTATGACTGGTTATACGCTGGTGAGGGCTATACCCAATGAGGATTATACCGGAGTGACGGGTGCGGTGATTGCCAAGTGCGAAAATTTCAAGTCTATCCCTGGTACCGAACAGATTATTGACGGCATCGATATCATCAATATCTGCACGGGTCTGATACCCGACAGCCAGTTGTTGGTGAAGGGCCGAGAGGTGTTTGGTTTGAATACCTATGGCGCGGGCGATGCCATTCGTATTGGCGAGGGTACCAGCGCCGTGTTGCGTGGACGCCAGGTGGCATACGAGGTGGCTCAGGCCATGGGTATCAGGTTCGACTATGACGAGTATTTGGACATTTCGCGCCAGTATATAGACTCGCAGCAGCATCCTATCCGTATTTTGGATAAGCCCAACCTGCCCACCGAGGAGCGCATGAAGATGAAACCCTTTGTGCAGATGGACTGCCTGTATGGCTTTGCATGCAACCCCTGCTCGTTCAGCTGCCCTCAAGGGGCTATCACTAAGATTGCCACCAATACCACTCCGGTGGTGGATTACGATAAGTGCATCGGCTGTATGCAGTGTGTCAGCAACTGCCCAGGTCTGGCCATCTTCGGTTACGACCTGCAGAAGGGTGTGTGCTTCCTACCGATAGAGTACGAGGCAGAGGAAGGTGCAGAAGTTTATTTGGTCGACAACCAAGGGGCTAAGATAGGGGAGGGGGTGATTGAGAAGATATTGCGCAAGCCGAATAAGACGAATGTGGCACGAGTAAAGGTGACCGGTGAGCCCAAGATGACTGATATCAAGGGTTTCATAGTGAAAGAGAAGTACCCCGAGCCTCTTGAAATGAAGCCGTTGCATCCGGTAGAAAGCGAGACCTATGTGTGCCACTGCGAGGATATCAAACTCGACAGCGTGCTGAAGGTGTTGGGTGATCGCAAGACTATATCGGTGGACGAGTTGAAGCACATCACCCGTCTTGGTATGGGCCCCTGCCGTGGCAAACGGTGCATACCGCGTGCCCGTCAGATACTGCGCAGCTATGGTATCGAATTGGTGGGCGATGCCACCCCACGTGCACCATTGTCCAACCAGGTGACCTTGGGTGACCTGTATAACCCTCAGACCAAAGAGGTGTTTGTATTCCCGAAGATGAACAACGTGGAGAAGGAGCACATCGAGGTGCTAATTGCCGGCGGAGGTATTGCGGGCAGTGCCCTGTTCCGTTATTTTGCTGAGGCAGGAAAGCATCCTGTGATGATTAACTATAGTCGCGGTGCATCGTGGCGATGCATTGGTGGTGGTCGTCCGGCTTTCTCTAATCCCGACATTGCCGATATAGCAGTGCACAACCACGAGATTTTCAAGAATATGCAGAAGGTGCACAATATCAACTACCATCTGACGCACTACGTCAATCTGGTGCACGATGAGGCTACCTACAAGTCGTTGGATGCCTCGCGTGCATGGAGCGATGCCTATATGATTGAACGCAAGGACTTCAAGAAAGAGATTTCACCCCTATGGGATGACAGCAAGGATACCTATAGTCACGCTCTCATCACGCGCGACTGCTGGCAGGCCACGCCTGGGCGTGTCATCGACTATATCCGAGCTATCGGTGTGGAGAAGGGTGGACGCTACTACGAGGATTGCGAACTGCTGCATGTGCAGAAAGTGAATGGACATTATGTTGCCCTGGTACGCAATCACGAAGGCCGTTACATTGAATATACCTGTGACCACTTTGTAAACGCCATGGGTTGGGGGGCTGAGAAGTTTATCGACCAACTCGACCTCGACACGGGGCTCTATCCTGTCAAGCACCAGGCATTTATCACCCGTCGACTGCCTATGATGGGACCCAACGGTGGGCCGCTGGATATGATTATCGACCGCCGACACTACAAGGGTTTCAGCGCCGTTTATGGTCAGCAGTGGGGACACACGGGACAGATAATAGGTTGTGCAAGTCCCGACACCGATGCCTATGAGGCACGTCAGAACATCAAATACAACAGCAAGGAGTTCTTGGAGATTGTCAGTGAGGTCTTTGCCGAATGGATTCCCAACCTGCGCGAAGTGGGCTTCCTAGCAGTGTGGGCAGGCCGATACACGGAGCCACGCTATATTGTCGACCCAGAGGTGGGTCTCTGCACAGGTCTCCGCGGCCATGGTTTCATGCTAGGGCAATATTTGGCCAAACTATATGTCGACAAATACTTAGGCCGAGAGGTGCCTTCCTATATGGAGGACTTGAAGATCGGCGGCAAAGGCCTGTCGGAGAATGCCTTTAAATAAACCCTAAATTACATATCATTCAACCCAAATCGGTCATTAGGGTTTATGGCAGATTAGTATTTGTTTCGAGCAGATTGGCCGCATCGCTGGCGAAGGCGTAGCGGGCTACGGCGAGACAGGAATGTGGACAAGATGCCGAAAGAAATGCTGATATGGCATAAACAGATCTTAAAAAGCGAGAGAGGGTATAAAAGTCGGCCTAATGACCGATTTGGGTTAAACCCAAATCGGTCATTTGGGTTGAATGTATGAAACGTCATAATAAAGTGAGAATAAACAGAAAGCCGAGGCCAGCTAATGGTCTCGGCTTTCATTGTATCTGTGTGACGACATAGATTAGTAATTCTGCATGTTGATTTCGAAGTAGGCTTGGGGGTGGTTGCATACGGGGCAGACCTCGGGGGCCTGGGTGCCGACGACGATGTGGCCGCAGTTGCGGCATTCCCACACCTTCACTTCGCTCTTGGCAAAGACTTCTTTGGCCTCGACGTTGTGCAGCAGGGCGCGGTAACGCTCCTCGTGGTGCTTCTCGATGGCGGCCACGCCACGGAACTTGGCGGCCAGCTCGGGGAAGCCCTCGGCCTCGGCGGTGCGGGCAAAGCCTTCGTACATATCTGTCCACTCGTAGTTCTCGCCTGCAGCGGCAGCGGCCAGATTCTCGGCGGTGGTGCCGATGCCGTTCAGCTCCTTAAACCACAGCTTGGCGTGCTCCTTCTCGTTCTCGGCGGTCTGCAGGAAGAGGGCGGCAATCTGCTCAAAGCCTTCCTTCTTGGCCTTCGAGGCGAAGTAGGTGTACTTGTTGCGGGCCTCGCTCTCGCCAGCAAAGGCGGCATGCAGGTTCTTCTCGGTCTGAGTGCCGGCGTAGGGGTTGGCGGGTTTCGGCTCCTCGATGGGTTCGAATTTCTCCTTGTCCTGCTTGCAGCGCGGACATTTCCAGTCGGCAGGCAGTGCCTCAAAAGGTGTTCCAGGAGCTATGCCCTGCGTGGGGTCGCCCTGTGCCGGGTCGTACTCATACTTGCAAATGGTGCATTTGTATTTCATAATATCCAGTGTTTGTTTTTAAATAACTTCTTTGATTTCCTGATAGAGTGCATTTATTCCGAGCCACCAGTATTTGGTCTTCTCTTGCTCTAATTTTGCATATACTGGTGAGGTGTAAATCATCGTAAGCGCGTTTGCTATATCTTTGGCCTCCCCGTTCAGCAAAAGGCGGTTGGCCAATTGAGCTACCTTGTTGGGCAATAGCAGATGCACGTTGTCCTGGGTTATCTTCGGTTGCTTCATATTCTTACCTCCTTATTACCGACATATTTAAGTGTATCTAAAGACCTTTCGGTATGGAACAGCAGTTGGTCAACGAGTTTGTATGTCTTCAGCCGACGGATAAGTTCTCGTTTAGATATGAAGCCTGATTCATAAAGGTTGAAACTAAGGTAAACGTTGTCGTTTGCCACTGGGCCAGTGACGATATCATAGTCGTGGTTGTAGTCTTGAACGGTGCGATTGGCGTGTACGAAATCAACCCACGCCTCATTGGCAGAACGAAACAGGCGTGTGCGCAAGTCTCTTTGGGGAGTGTATTCGTATCTATTTATGAAACCGACAGAAGCCTGACTCTGTTCCATACGCAGCTTCACCCAACGCCGGGCTTGTTGCAGACTGGTGGTAGTATAGAACCCCGTGCCAAAGTCCAGTGGCCGATTGGCCTGAAGTATCTGCGGCTTTTCTACTATTTCGAGGCTTCCGTGATAGAGTGTCATAGCTGATGGTGTTTTAGATATTCGTCAATCTCGCTCAATATAGCCTGTTCTCCCTGGGTGTGCAATACCTCGTAGTGGTCGATAAGGAAGGTGATGACCCCTCGTTGGCTGAACATCTGTTCCACCACGCAGCCTGTCTGCTTTGTCGCCATCTTATATTGCTCAATACAGAAGGCCACAAATTCCAGTTTCGCCAGTTGTTTTGGGTCAGACATATTACTTGTTTAATTTAGATAACGTGATTATTCTGGTTTTCGTATGTGTGTTTGTAAATTAGAAAGGTTTGGTAGAACTGGGAATTATTTAGTTCAATGTCAACTTCTATTGCTTTCTTTGCGTCTTTTGGGTAATTGGATAAAGATTATTGTATTACAGATTGCAAATCCTTAAAGTTTTTTGCGTCAGACTACAAATCTGACGCAACTGAGAACATCCGCCCCAACTGGGGCAAAGGACTGTCCATCGTGATTGAAGACAAGATTGGGACTGCTGCTGGCTTCGGGGTAAACTCCTGGCAGGTTCATGTCTCCGCGCCATCTTTCTTTTGTCATAAGGAAATGCCTATATCTTTGTATAAGTCTTGTACTGTTTGTAAATCAATATGATGTGGACAATTAGAAGCAGTGTTATTGCAAGAGCTGTTCCAATGGCGACATAAAATAGGACTGTTTTAAGTTGAAAGTAAGAATTGGAAATAACCCTATGAGTTACCCAACATAAAGCCATATGTATTGTGGCGGACAGAAGCATCCACACGCATCGTTTATTAATTTTCTGCATGTTTTTTATATAAACACTTGCAT
>JAEEGH010007389.1_pt1 | contig 26493 bp, 25 predicted proteins | sample 9134181 | NCBI WGS metagenome assembly JAEEGH01 (sample SAMN16246544, study PRJNA631951) | gut metagenome | biome: gut microbiome; feature: rumen; material: DP-attached | host: Bos | place: Iran: Karaj | collected 2018-10 | reverse complement strand
AACGACCCTGTGATGAATCATACTTGAGAAGATGTGCAAGCATCTCAGGGCTTGTCAAATCATTGATAGCTACTACTTCGTAGCCTTCTGCACCGAACATCTGTCTGAAAGCAAGACGACCGATACGACCAAAACCATTAATTGCAACTTTTACTGCCATTTTAAGTTCCTCCTAAAATGAAATTTATTATCTGTTTTGATAAATTTTTATCAGCAACTTCAATTCTATCCGACTTTTGCCTATAAATCAAGTGAGAATCGTAAAAATATGCTATATAATATAATAAAAATTCAGTAAACTCAGAGGTCAAAATCATAATGTCAATTCTAGCCGATTTCCATATGCATACCCACCACTCAGGAGACAGTGAAGCTCCTATGAAGGACATGATTGAAAGTGCCATAAACAAAGGCCTTACCCACATATGTTTCACCGAACATCACGACAGCGATTATCCCACCTGCTATGATCTTCCGGATCTTCCTTTCATCCTGGATCCTGTTCCCTACAGGGAAGAATATCTTCGTTATAAAGAAGCTTTCGCAGGTAAGATCAACATTGGTTTTGGTGTGGAGATAGGTATGCAGACTCAGATTGCAAAAGAGAATCTGGCTTTTGTAAAAGAGCAGCCCTACGATTTTGTCATCGCCTCCCAGCACCTTGTGGATAAAAGAGATCCCTTCTATCCTGATTTCTGGGATCCCGATACAGTTGACAACATCTTCAAAAGGTTTTTTGACCTTACACTTGAAAACATGAAGCTGTTTCCGGACTTTGATGTCCTTGGTCACCTTGATTACATTGCCAGATATGTACCCGAAGGAGATACCACCTACTGCTATGAGCGCTATAGTGAAAAGATAGACCGGATACTCCTCTGGCTCATTGAAAACAAAAAGGGCCTTGATGTTAATTCCAAAGTTCTTGCCAACGACTCCGCCCTGCCTCCAAATCCTCACCCGGACATCCTAAAGCGTTACCGTGAGCTTGGCGGACGCATCATCACCTTCGGCTCCGACGCCCACTCCCCGGGAAAAGTAGCCTGCGGTTTTGATAAACTGGAGGAAATCGCCCTCTCCTGCGGTTTCAATGAATATTATACATATAGCGAAAGAAAACCTGTTGTGCATAAACTAACATAATCTTAACTTTATTCCGTAAACTAAACGTAGTAAAATATATTATAGCGTTCTAATACGGAGGATTCTGATGAAACCTGAGTTTTATGATAAGAGCAAAAGAGCTAACGTATACAATACAGTTTATCTCTACAAAGTAGTTTCTCTTGTGATCCTGGGAATTCTGACCATAATACTGGCTTTACTGTTCCATAAGGACAAAGTTGTTTTTCACCAGATTTCAGAAGCCGGAACCCCTGCGTTCTTTATTGTGATTGGAATCTGTATGGTTCTCTTTACACTGTCCATAGTCATTGATTTCTACATTCTCAGCAAAACTGCATCTATTGGAAGGCACCTTAATAAGATGGCATTTCTTGACCACCTGACCGGCCTCCCCAACAGATACAGCTGCGATCTTTTAATTGAAAGCTTCAACAACTCCGAGCGTCTTCCAAAAGCCGGCTTTATACTGATGCAGCTTGGAAATCTCGGCCAGGTCAATGATGACACCGGCCACGACAACGGCAATTGGCTCATTTCCGAGTTCAGCGCCATGCTTGAGGACATCAGTGAGAAATACGGTTATATAGGAAGAAACGGCGGAAATGAATTTATCATCCTGATCGAGAACTGCGACAGCACAGCTGCCGATATGTTTTTGCTGGACCTTGCAAAAAGGATCCAGGGCTACAATGAAATGAACGTAGGAACACCGATTGAAGTTGTCTATTCAAGAGTACTCAATGCCGATGAGCACATGGAAAAGATATCTGACCTTGTCTCACTTGGCTACAGGAAAATCCATGAAATGCCTCAGACACTTTCGTAAAAAACTTTCATATTCCACAGTCCTGATAATGGGAATTGTCACAGTACTTTCCGGTTGTTCGGGTGGCGATGGCAGTGGGAGTTCTTCATCCCACTCAGATGCAGCTGCTACCCTCCCCAGCATGGAGGAGGAGCTGCCCGAGTCCGAGAGAGTCAAGGGAAGTCGTGACAATACCCCTGTTTGTCTTGTGCCTGTTGCCGGTGGCGAAGTCGTATATGAGAACGATTACGCCCGGCTCGACGCATCCAATTCCTCCGAAGGATATGTAGTAGTAACTTACCTTGGTCAGTCACCAAAGGTAAAGCTCCAGATCACAGGGCCAAATTCAACAACTTATACCTACAATCTTTCCACAACTCCAACAGAAGAAGTCTTTCCATTGCAACAGGGAAACGGCGAGTATATGATAAATGTCTTTGAAAACATTGAGGGAACTCAGTATTCTCAAGCATTTACACAGCCCATTGATGTAAATATCACCAACGAGTTTTCGCCATTTCTTTATCCTAATCAGTACGTAAATTTCACCAGCTCCAACAAAGCAGTGGATAAGGGCAAATATCTCGCATATGAATGCAACACCGACCTGGAAGTGGTTTCCGAGATTTTCAACTTCATCATAAAGAATGTCATCTATGATCACGATGAAGCTGAGACAGTTCAAAGCGGCTACCTTCCTGATGTGGACGAAGTTCTGGCCACCCAAAAAGGAATCTGTCTTGACTATGCAGCGCTCATGACCACAATGCTTAGAAGCCAGCGAATCCCCACGAGGATGGAGATTGGCTACGCGGGAACTGCCTACCACGCATGGCTTTCTACCTACATTGAGGACGTGGGCTGGGTAAACGGCATGATCGAGTTCGATGGCAACGAATGGTCCCTGATGGATCCTACTTTCGCCTCAAACACCAAGGACGAATCACTAAAGGATTTCATCGGTGACGGCTCCAATTATTCCGTAAAGTATATCTATTAATGTATAAGTTTCTATGGAGGAAACATGAGCACAACACCTAAACTTGGCAAACTTAAAAGTTATGAGATCTCCAGCTTTTGCAAGCAGATGTCCCTTCTGCTCCGGGCAGGAATAGCTCCCGCTGACGGTATCGATATTCTGGAGCAGGACACAAGAGATGCTTCTGCAAAAAAAGTATACAGTGCCATCAGTCAGGTTCTCCACAGCGGAGAAAAATTCCATGTAGCTCTTGCAATGAGTGAAGTGTTCCCGGAATACGTGGTGCACATGGTCACCATCGGTGAAGAATCCGGAAATATGGATACTGTTATGGAATCTCTGGCCGACTACTATGAGCGCGAGGAGAATATTGAATCCAACATAAAGAGCGCGGTGAGCTACCCTCTCATCATGGTCTTTATGATGCTGATCGTGGTGCTGGTTCTTATCACCAAGGTTCTTCCCATATTTGAGCAGGTATTTGCACAGCTTGGAACAAGCATGAGCGGTTTCGCCCAGTCACTCCTTAGCCTTGGATCTGCTCTTAACAGATATTCCATTGCCATGATAGTCATTCTTGCCATCCTTGCAATATGCTTTATCTACTTCTACTGCACCAGCCAGGGAAAAGAGAATTTCAAAAAGATAATGCGCTCCTTTAAGCCCACAAGAAAGCTCATGCAGGATATAGAACTGGAGAGATTTGCAAGCGGAATGGTTCTTACTTTATCCAGCGGTATGGATACTTATGAAGGTCTTTCACTTGTAAAACAGCTCTCAGCAGATGAGGGCACCAAAGAGAAGATTGACCAGTGCAAGGAGCTTCTTCTTGACGGCGACAGCTTCCCTGAAGCACTTGAAAAGAGCAACATCTTCACCTCCTTCTACTCACAGATGATCAATGTAGGCTTTAAATCAGGTGCCATGGATCAGGCCATGAAGCAGGTTTCAGAAAGGATACAGAAAGATACTGAAAGAAAGATCTACTCTCTCATTTCAGTTCTTGAACCAACACTTGTCATCATTCTCTCTGTAATAGTCGGAATGATACTGTTATCAGTTATTCTCCCTCTTATGGGAATAATGTCATCCATCGGTTAAAGAGGTTTAAGCGTGGCAAACAGATTTGACAACGAAGAAAATAAACTCTCCATACCCCCTATCGTGTACAGAGCGGTTTCAGTACTGATCTTTGTACTGATCGTGGTGTTTTTTCTGATGGCCGTGGAATACTCCGGAAGGAGTACCATTGAGAAGCAGCAGGAATCTCTTGAGGATGCCATCTCCAGAGACATCGTTCAGTGCTATGCAATTGAGGGTATGTATCCACCCAGCCTTGAGTATATGGAGCAGCACTATGGTCTTGTTTACGATAAAGATACTTTCTTTGTGGACTACCAGCCAATCGCCGCAAACCTGTACCCTGATTACACAGTCATTCTGAGGTCTAAGTAACTATGGATAATAATCGCAAAGACAAACACATAATAGACTCTGTCTTCGTCATATGTCTTATGCTGCTCTTTGTCCTGTCAGCCCTTTCCGTTATTGCTATCGGAGCAAGCATTTACAAGAAGAATGTGGAAGCTATGTCTAATAATAATTCCCACAGAATTGCCAGTGCTTACGTTACCGAGAAGATCAGACAGGCCGACCAGAACGGAGAGATTTATGTAAAAGAGATATTCGGCGAAAACGCCCTGGTAATGAGACGGGAAATCAACGGCGAGGGTTACAGCACATACATATATGACTATGACGGCAACCTTATGGAACTAATGGCAAGAGACAGCCTGGATGTCTTTTACCCCCAGTCAGGTCAATGGATAATGAATGTTCACACCTTCGATATCCAGCAGGTATCTGATAACATGTTCAACGTTGTAATAGTTTTGGAAGACGGAACCATAGATAAATTGTACATCACTAAAAGGAGCATAAAAGGTAACTGATGGATCAGAGAAGTAATTCAAAATTAAGCCTCTTCCTCATGGAACTGATAGTGGCTATATTATTCTTCTCACTTGCTGCAGCTGTCTGCGTAAGTCTCTTTTCTTCTGCCCATATAATGGCAGATTCCACCGAGAACTTAAGCAGCGCCACCATGTGGTCCCAGAATCTCTCTGAAGTTTTCATGGGAAAAAGCGGAAATCTTGCCGAGATATCAACGCTTTACCCTGAGGGCTTTGTAACTTATGCAACAGATGATCCCTCCTTGAAAAATGGAACTCTCGTGCTGTTCTTTGACGAGAATTGGAATACTCTTAACAACTCTCTTACTACCGCGTCCTATGAGGCAATCCTTGAAACTAAGATTCTTGATGCAAAAGAAGTCTACGCAGATGTTAACGACTACAATGTTGAGCTTGTGGGAATAGCAAGCGTTGGAAAAATAGCTATTCTGGATATAAGAAATGTATCTGATGTCATATCAGAGATTCCCGAAAGCGATGATAACATCATTTTGCGGAGTTCTGTGGACGCCTACCTGGGAAAGGAGGTGCACTGATATGGGCGAAAAAAGACAGGGTTCCCACATAGGAAGCGCCTCAATTCTCCTGATATTTACCGTGCTGAGCATTATCTCTTTTGCCACCCTGACCCTGGTCAATTCCAAGGCAGATTACAATCTGAGTAATAATCTTGCCCAGAGACAGAAATTGTATTATGAGGCCTGCCATAAGGGAAATGCATTTGTAGCAGCGGTAAATTCTGGGTTTGAAACAGGGGCCGAAGATGGTATAATCAAGGAAAGCATACCACTTACCGATAATCAGTCGCTCGATATTGCGATAATGCTAAATAGCGCAAACAACTCGGTCAATTCGGACAATAATCCGGGGATTATACAGTGGCAGATAGTGAATCATGAGGATTTCGAGTATGATACCACTCTTCCGGTCATGAAGTAATGAATACACATTTCAAACAATTTTCCTTAAGACTTTATCAAATTTTAATTTTTTGCATGACGATTTAACGCGCACAAACAAAAATACGTGGTACAATAGATTATGTACCAAATGAAAATTCAAAAGAAGAATTGCTTCAATTTTTTCAGCTACTAATCATAACTTATTGGAGGTTCAACATGGGAAAAAGAATACTCATTACAGATGACGCCGCTTTCATGCGCATGATGCTCAAGGATATCCTCTCAAAGAATGGATATGAGATTGCTGGCGAAGCAGAGAACGGAAAAGTCGCAATCGAGAAATATAATGAGTTGAAACCCGACCTTGTAACTCTTGATATCACAATGCCTGAGCTTGATGGTATCGGAGCCTTGAAGGGAATCAAGGCTGCAGATCCTAATGCAGTTTGCATCATGTGTTCTGCTATGGGTCAGCAGGCAATGGTTATTGAATCTATTCAGGCCGGTGCAAAGGACTTCATTGTTAAGCCTTTCCAGGCTGACCGTGTTCTTGAGGCCGTTAAGAAAGCTATCGGTTAAATTAAAGATAGCCTTTCAAACTATGTCTGTTAATCAGGGAGCTGCATTTGATATATGCAGCTCCTCTTTTCATGGAGTATGAGTCATGGCACATTTGACTGACTATGTCCTTTGGAGAGGGGATCTGTCTTTCTCTGAAAGGCCTTTTAGAACTGAAGATGATCTTGTGCTGGCGGAGCTCGTGTATATTGACTACAAGAGCGTGATTACCGGACAGGAATCCATGACTCTTTGCGATGCTATTACATTGCTTGACCAGAAGGGACTTCTTAATAGCACCAGGGCCGGCTCCGGCATCGAAGATCTCGACTTTGCAAGATACTGCGCCTCTTCTGTGCGCTACGGCGATATTCTCCTTGTGGACTTTCAGGACATCTATGACAGCCAGGACAAACAGTTTGCTTCAGTGACCTACAAACTTCCTGATGGTCCTACCGTCATTGCTTTTCGTGGAACTGATTCCACCATTATTGGCTGGAAGGAAGATTTCATGATCAGCTACACCAATGTTCCTTCCCAGTATCTGGCACTGGATTATGCAAAAAAGCACATTGATGAAGCAGAGGAAAATGTTATTTTCACAGGTCACTCAAAAGGAGCGCATCTGGCTCTTTATGCTGCTGCCCATTTGAAAACTCATGAACAGGATAAGCTGGAACATGTTTATCTATGCGACGGTCCCGGATTTTGCAGCGATATTCTTGATAAAGCCCTCATCTACAGGATCCTTAGCAGGGTCACAAAAATAACTCCCGAATACTCCATAATCGGCAGAATTTTTGAACCTCCGGCAGGTGAGAATATCATTGTAAAAAGCTCTGCAAACCCTCTTCTTCAGCACAGCATGCAGACCTGGATGCTTGAGCCGGATGGTCTTTTAACGTGCCAGGATCACGCCCCTGAAAGCCATCTGATAACAGATCTTATTGCCAGATTCGTTGAAGGGATGGACATGGGTGCAAGGGAAAACTTCATTGACTCCCTCTTTGATTCCATGACAGATACCGGCGCAACCACCATCAGGGAATTTGCAGCCCTTGGGCCTGCCGCCTTTGAAGACCTGCTTATGAAAATGGCCGGAAATGACGCTTTAAACCTCAAAAACAAGGCCAAAAATATCAAGCAGGAGGATGATGACTCAAAGGGTATTTTTGTACGAATATGGGGCCTTATAAACAGAAAACAGCTGATCAGGATAGCTCTCACTCTCATCCTTTCAGCGCTGTGCTTTGCCTTCCCTGATTTTGCAATGGAGTCCGTTGTACTTTTTGCTCTTTCGATCCTTTGTATTTACGAAGTAGTACTGACTATCAAGCACCTAAGAGACTCGGGCCTTGAATTTCGCAAAGAAAGACCCAGAGTTATGATGTGCATCATCCTCTGGGTTCTAACCTCTGCCGTTCTGGTTAAAGACGGCGCATTATTCATTATTTCAAGCATGCTGATAGGCGTAGTCCTTCTTTCTCTCGCCTACCAGAATATCATTAACTTCAGGCTCTACAACAAGCTCTTTGAACGTTTCAGGTACTCTTTCGAAGGTATTATAACCCTGCTCCTTGGAGGCTATATTCTCATGGCTCCCGAGGTGGCGAACAGCTGGTATATGCTCTCCTGCGGTACTCTCCTTCTTGTCGATGCCATTTTTGAAATTCTCAAAATGATAAGAGACCGGCACAATTAATGATATGCCGGTCTCCTTTTTTATGCCGTTTCCGGCTTCATTCCTGTATACAACTGATAGTACTTCTGTTTCTTAGCAATGAGCTCGTCATGAGTTCCCTGCTCAATTATTCTGCCCTGCTCCAGAACCACGATGCAGTCTGAATTCTTAACCGTTGAAAGTCTGTGGGCAATTACAAAGGTAGTTCTTCCGCTCATCAGCCTGTCCATACCATCCTGAACAATTTTCTCTGTTCTTGTGTCGATGGAGGATGTAGCCTCGTCAAGAATAAGCACCGGCGGGTCTGCTATTGCTGCTCTCGCAATCGCAAGAAGCTGTCTCTGGCCCTGAGAAAGGTTTGCACCGTCTCCCGTGAGCATTGTGTCATAGCCTTCAGGAAGTCTTTTGATAAAGCTGTGGGCATTAGCCAGCTTAGCTGCAGCCTTAACCTCTTCATCCGTTGCATCCAGTTTGCCATAGCGGATGTTCTCCTTTACAGTTCCCGTAAACAGGTGTGTATCCTGAAGAACTATTCCAAGAGATCTTCTAAGGTCTGCTTTCTTGATCTTATTGATATTGATATTGTCGTATCTTATCTTTCCGTCCTGAATGTCATAGAACCTGTTGATAAGGTTCGTGATGGTGGTCTTTCCCGCACCGGTTGAACCAACAAAGGCGATCTTTTGTCCTGGCTCTGCGTGAAGCACAATGTTGTGGAGCACCATCTTTTCATCGGTATAACCAAAGTCCACATCATTGAAGGTTACATCACCCTCCATAGGCTGATAAGTTGTAGTGTTGTCAGCCTTGTGATAATGCTTCCATGCCCAGTGCCCTGTGTGGTGGTCAGCCTCAAAGATCTGCCCATCCTTCTTTTCGGAATTGACCAGCATTACATATCCATCATCCTTTTCCGGCTCCTCGTCAAGGAGCTTAAAGATACGGTCGGCACCTGCAAGCGCCATGATAATTGAGTTGAACTGCATGCTCACCTGGTTGATGGGCATTGAAAAGCTCTTGTTAAATGTAAGGAAACTTGCCAGTGCTCCAACGGTAAATCCAACAGCCACGCTGTCTGAAAGAGCTATCGCAGCACCTATCATTGCGCACAGAACATAGCTTGTATTACCCAGCTGTGCGTTAATGGGTCCCAAGGCTCCTGAGTATGCATTAGCCTTAAATGCACTCTGGAACAGCTGTTCATTGAGCTCATCAAATCTCTCTATTGCTTTCTTCTCGTGATTGAAGACCTTAACTACCTTCTGGCCTGTCATCATCTCTTCTATAAAGCCATTTAACTGGCCAAGATTGCTCTGCTGAGCAACGAAGTTCTTACCGGAAGAAGCTGTAGCCTTTGCTGAGCAGAACAACATAACCGCTACCATTGCAAGAGTGACTCCCGTAAGAGGAAGAGATAGCACAATCATTGATGCAAGCACAGAAATAATGGTTATTGCGCTGCTAAGAAGCTGCGGAATACTCTGGCTTATCATCTGCCTTAGGGTATCAATATCATTTGTATAGATCGACATGATATCACCATGGGCATGTGTATCAAAGTACTTAACAGGAAGACTTTCCATGTGGACAAAGAGCTCTTCCCTTAGGCGCCTTAATGTTCCCTGGTTTATATATACCATGACCTTGGCCTGCACAAAGGCTGAAATAACACCTATTGCATAGAACACAGCAACCCTTGCCATTGCCATAAGAAGCGGCCCATAGTCTGAGCTTCCGCTATCAAGCATTGGCTGAATATAGTTATCGATAAGTGTCCTTGTAAAAAGAGTTCCCTGAACAGATGAAAATACTGTAAGCAGTATGCATATCAGAACAGTAAACATATGCACAGGATAGTATTTGAACACATATCCCATAATTCTCTTAAACAGCTTACCCGGGTTTTCTATCTTGGGCCTTGGCATTCCTCTTTTTACACCACCACCAGGTCCCGGTTTTATAGTTTTAGGTTCTGCCATATATCAAATTACCTCCAATAATCTGTCAGCTTGCCGAATCAAAGTCTGCATCGCCACTGACACCGGTCTGCGACTCGTAAACTTCTCTGTAGATATCATTGCTCTTAAGGAGCTCTGCGTGGCTTCCGAAGCCGTTAACCTGTCCGTCATCCATGACAATGATCCTGTCACAGTCCTGAACGGAGCTAATACGCTGTGCGATAATAAGCTTGGTTGTTCCGGGGATTGCCTCTGCAAAAGCCTTTCTGATCTTTGCATCCGTTGCTGTATCAACAGCACTTGTGGAATCATCCAGAATAAGGACCTTGGGCTTTTTGAGGAGGGCTCTTGCGATACAAAGCCTTTGCCTCTGTCCGCCGGATACATTAGTTCCGCCCTGCTCTATGAGTGTGTTGTAACCCTCAGGCATCTTTTCTATGAATTCGTCTGCACAAGCCATCTTACATGCTCTTATACAGTCCTCTTCAGTCGCGTTTTCATCTCCCCACCTCAGGTTGTCGATAATACTTCCGGAGAAGAGAACATTCTTTTGCAAAACAACTGACACCTGGTCTCGCAGAACCTCCATGTCGTAATTTCTTACATCAACTCCTCCAACCTTAACAGATCCTTCCGTCACATCGTAGAGTCTGCTTATAAGGTTTACAAGAGAAGTCTTGGCAGAACCCGTTCCGCCAATGATACCTATGGTCTCGCCGGAATTTATGGAAAGGGTTATGTCTTTTAACACAGGCTCTTCTGAAGTCTTGTTATAAGAGAAGAACACGTGGTCAAAAGAAATGCTTCCATCCTTTACTTCCATTACAGGGTCAGCTCCGTTTGACAGATCAGCCTTCTCATTTATAACTTCTGCGATACGCTTTCCGCTGGCCTCAGCCATTGTCATCATGACGAAAATGATAGCCAGCATCATTAGGCTCATGAGGATATTCATGCAGTATGTAAGAAGGCTCATAAGGTTACCTGTTGATAGCGCTCCTCCAACTATCATGTGAGCACCAAACCAGCTGATGAGCAGGATGCAGACATAGACCGTACCTGTCATTATTGGGCTCATGAAAACTATGTTGTTTTCAGCCTTAACGAACATGTTGTAGATATTTAAGGCTGCTTTTTTGAACTTATCGTCCTCATATTCTTCTCTTACATAGGCCTTTACGACTCTTATGGCCGATACGTTCTCCTGAACGCTCTCGTTGAGCTTGTCGTACTTTTCAAAAACTTCTTTGAAATACCTTGTGGCCTTCTTCATTATCATGGCAATTATCATTCCCAGGAAAAGAACTGCGATGAAGTATATACTTGCAAGCTTCGGGCAGATAATAAAACTCATTACAAGGGCAACGATCATGGAAGCAGGTGCTCTCATGGCCATTCGCAGCGTAACCATATATGCGTTCTGAATATTGGAAACGTCTGTGGTGAGCCTTGTTACAAGACCTGAAGATGAGAACTTGTCAATATTCGCAAATGAAAAGGTCTGAATGTTATCAAACATGGCCTTTCTAAGGTTCTTAGCAAGACCTGCTGAAGCCTTTGCACCAAAATACGCTCCAAGAAGGCCCGCAATGAGTCCTGCAATTGCAATGAGGATCATAATACCACCTGTCTCAAAGATATACTCCATATCCCCGCCATAGATACCCCTGTCAACTATTCTTGCCATAAGCACAGGGATTATCATCTCGCAAATAACTTCACCTATCATACAGACAGGAGTCAGGAAAGACGGCAGTTTGTATTGTTTTACCTGTGATAGTAATGTCTTTAGCATTTAAGTCTCCTATTATTGTGTCAACTTTCTTATTGTCTTTTTAAACTCATCATTTGATGTTTTAGTTGTAAAAGTATCGGAATGGAATCAAAATCCCGGCACAATTGAAGCCGCCAAAAAAGCATGCACAAGTATACGATAGAAGTATACATGCACACTCTTCTAAGCATGAACAGATTACTTCTATCGATATCCCCGGCACACTTTTCAAAGTATTCCTTGATCTCTGACAGTTCGCCATTATTAATTTTCAGGAAATTGGCAAGCGCACGTATCATATCACTTATTCATGAATGTTCTTACATTTATGCCATTAACCTCGATGTGATCATCCACCGCAATAACAAGGCACTGTCTTCCATCCACAATCCTTGACTCAACAAGGTCTGTCCTGTCAGGCTTAACCTTGATCACCACATCGGGAGTTTCAATGTCAAACTTCTTGGTGTGGGCAATATTGCTGGCCAGAAGAGGATAATCCTCATCTCCTGCACACTTGGTATAGTTCTCATCAAAATATCCAAGGCGCTCCTGTGATACACCACTATCAGAAAGGAGCTGCTTAACATCATTTTTGGTAAGCTCTAAAGGCTCCGGGTCATCCACATGATCCTCGATCATCTCATTTAAGTTGTCATGGATATTCTTCATTATGTCGTAATCAGCGTCTTCGCCGATTGTATTCTGTACGACCGCATCAAAAAGATCCTTCTGCTCCGGCGCAGAAATCGGTGCTCTTCCGCCAAACATAGCCTCAACAAACTCAGGCTGAAGGTCCTCAGGCTTCTTGGTAAAGTAGAGCATATTGTGAATATCTGTATTTCTCTCAATAAATGCAGGGAAAAGGAATCCCTTTACCGGTGCTTCTACAACCCAGTCCCTGTATCTCTCCTCAATTGAGTTAGTGGACTCGTTGTAGCCAAGCCCCGCCTTTGAGAGCTTAACAGGGCAAATGCTGCAAAGGATGTAGTCATAGACATTGTCAGACGCATCCTCCATCTCAATTCCGTCCTTAGTGATTCCGGGAACATCATAAGCCGCATGGATGAGGATAATATAGTAATTCTCTCCGTTCACATAATTTGCTATGATCTTGTCATAGAATTCATCCACAAGCTCATCGTCCTCGAGCTTGGAATTACGCAAAGTCAAAAGAAAGTCTTGAGTACCTCCAGGCTGTTCCTGGTCAAGTGGGAACTCAAGACTAATCAGATTCTTGCCAAAGGTCCCTGCCAGAGTGTGCTGGAAAATATCCAGATACTTAAACGTCTCCTCTTCCGGGAGCTGGCCAAAGGCCTTTTTAAATGTCAGTTTTTTGTTTTTTTCATGATCCACATAGCATCCGCAGATGCGATCAATTGTCTGTCTCTCCTGTGTAAACTGTTTCTTGATCTCTAGTGTTTCTGCTTTGTTCATTTTGTCTGTTACTTTCCTTTACTAATAAATTTGCCGCACATATCCTTTGCGAACTGCACAGGATATAGCTGGACCATAATGGAATCAATAAGATTTCCAATAGTCATCCTAAATGCTATTTTAACAAATTTATCGTAAGTAGTATCAAACATTTTTTCAAAAACTTTAATACTCTCTACATCGATCTGATTAACTATAGGAGTACTGATATCTGTAGTAACTCCCAACATAGAGGAAAGGCTGGTTGCACTTGTACCCATCATCTGGTTCATTGCCTCAGATGCAGCTGAAAGATGAAGCTCTGTGATCTCACCTGCTGTATTGGTTCCGTCACCGCCCATCATAAGATCAGTCATGACCTTTACATCATGCTCCTTAAGAACAAGGACATTATTACCCTCAAGTCCCTTTACGTAGTGGATCTGTACAAAAATACAGGTCTTTTCATAGTCATCAAGAGCCTCGCTTCTCTTGATAACCTTAACGTTGGGAGTTGTGATGTCAACCTTCTTGTTAACCATCATACTTAAGGTTGTAGCTGAATTACCCATACTGATATTGGCAATTTCTCCGAGAATGTCTATCTGTTCATTAGTGAGCTTAAAGTCTTCCAAAACTGTCACCTCCAAATAGTCTTAAATTGCAAATCCTAATAACTATTTTAGATGATTAAGACCGCCTTTGTAAAGGCGGTCTTACGGTTATTAGAAAAGCTTTATTCTTTTTTTAGATTATTTCTCATACTCTTTTAAAAGAATTTGTATCTCACCTTCTGTCTCAAGAGTCATAACCTTGTCAGCCAGTGAATCAGCCTCTGCCTTGCTCCACTTTGAGATCACGCACCTTGCACCAAGCACAAGTGCAGGATTGACTGAAAACTCTGTAAGTCCGAACGAAATCAGAAGTGGTATCATCAGTGGATCAGCAGCTGCTTCTCCGCACATTCCTACCGGGATTCCGGCATTTCTTCCGCACTCAATAATATGCTTTATAGAACGAAGGACAGCGGGCTGGAACGTGGAATAAAGATATGCCACATCACTGTTTCCTCTGTCAACACTCATGGTGTACTGCGTAAGGTCATTGGTTCCGATGGAGAAGAAATCAGCTTCTTTGGCCAGGATATCTGCAATAAGCGAAGCAGCGGCTGTTTCCATCATACAGCCCACTTCAATATCCTTGTCATATGCCACGCCTTCGCTGTCAAGGTCTGCCTTTATGGTCTCCACCATCTCTTTTACCGCTCTCATCTCCTCAACGCAGGTAACAAGCGGCACCATTATCTTAACCTTGCCGAAGGCACTTGCCCTAACAATTGCCCGAAGCTGTATCATATAGCTGTCCCTGTTTCCAAGGCAGTATCTCACAGCTCTGTACCCCAGGAAGGGATTGTCCTCCTTCTTCATGTTAAGATACGGTATAGCCTTATCTCCGCCGATATCAAGTGTCCTTATGATGACAGGCTTTCCCCCCAATGTCACAGCTGCCTCCTTATAAGCAGCAAACTGTTCCTCCTCGGTGGGCATATGATCGTTATCCATAAACAGGAATTCTGTTCTGAAAAGACCTATTCCCTCGCCGTCACACTCCACAGCCTTTTTGGCATCCTTTGGTGTGCCAATATTGCAAAAGAGCTCCAGGCTCACTCCATCAGCTGTCACAGTCTCTTTTCCCAGATAGTTCTTAAGTTCGGCCTGCTTTCTGATGTAATCTTCCCTTTTGGTCCTGTAACCGGACAGGGTATCCTCATCAGGATTCACATATACTTTGCCCTCAGAGCCGTCAACGATAGCAGTATCCCCGTCTTTAACAAGAGTCGTTGCACCCGGCACAGACAAAACAGCAGGCAATTCCAAAGCCCTTGCAAGTATTGCGGAATGGGAGGTTTTGCCACCGATCTCCGTAATGATGCCTGCCACATTTTCCTTGACTATCTTAGACGTCTGGGACGGAGTCAGGTCTTTTGCCACAAGTATTGTCCCCTGTGGAACCTTGCTGATGTCCACCTCCTCTATACCAAGAAGGAGCTTAAGAAGACTATCCTTGATATCAGCAACATCAGAAGCACGAAGCTTCATTAGTTCGTCGTCCATGCCCAAGAACATATCTATATACATGTTGCAGACATCTTCTACAGCAGCTTCCGCACACTGGCCCTCAGCTATCTTTTTGCCCATCTCCCCTGACATTGCAGGATCACTGATCATTATAAGATGCCCCTCAAGAATGGCAGCTTCCTTTGGTCCTATTCGTTTTTTTACATCTTCTGCCATGGCAGAAGTATCTTCTTTGAAACGTGAAATAGCTTCTTCAAAGCGTTTCTGTTCGCTTTCAATATCACTAACTTTGTGAGTATCATAGCTTAGCTTGTGCTCGGCAATAACGCAGATAGTTCCGATCCCGATACCGCCTGATGCGGCAATCCCTTCATACATTTCCTGCCTCCAAAGAAAGATTTATTTTCGAAAGAAATATTAGTCGCCAAGTCCGCTCTCTATGAGCTCAATAGCCTTCTTGAGAGCCTCCTGCTCATCAGGGCCGTCACACTGTACCTCAATATCCGCTCCGCACTTAATGCATGCTCCCATGAGAACCATTACGCTCTTGGCATCATATGACTTGTCATTGAAGATTACGTTTACTTTGCTGGCAAAAGGTGTCATAGCCTGTGAAAAGACACTTGCCGGACGCATATGCATGCCCTGTTCATTGGTTACCTTGATCTTCTGTGATACCATAATCTGTCTCCCTTTCTTTTAACAAAATTTACGCTCCCAAAACCTATTACTAGTATAACACCTTAAAGGCTTTTATAGAGTTCCATAATTGCTTCTTTAGTAGCAAGATCGTCTGAAAATGCAGTCGCGCTTCCGGCAGCAGTTCCCATCTTAAGAGCCTCCTTAAAACTACCGGTCCTTAAATACCCCGCAATGAATCATGCAACCATGGAATCTCCTGCTCCAACTGAATTGCTGACCTTTCCATCAGGGACACCAATGCGATACTTCTCTCCATTTTCAGTTATAAGCATTGCGCCATCTCCCGCCATGGAAATAAGGACATTTCTTGCCCCAAGTTCCTGTAGCTTTTTGGCGTGGGCCTCAATCTCATCATCAGACTTAAGAGTGGTTCCAAACATCTCACCAAGCTCATGATTATTGGGTTTTATCAGGAATGGATGAAATTTCAGAACATTCATCAGAAGATCTTTTGTCGCATCCACAACCACCTCGACCTTTTTATCCGAAACAAGAGCTATGAGTTTCTCGTAAACATCATCCGGAAGAGAATTCGGAATGCTTCCTGCCAGGATCAGCATATCTCCATCCTTAAGCTGAGTTATCCTGGAAAAGAGCTTTTCCCTTACTTCTTTAGAAATCTCAGGCCCCTGAGCATTTATTTCTGTCTCGGCGTCTCCTTTTATCTTTACATTTATTCGTGAAATGCCTTCTTCCAGTTCTATAAAGTCAGCATGAATTCCTTTGTCTTTGACGCTTTTCTCAATAGCTTTTCCTGTAAAACCCGCAATGAATCCAAGTGCTGTATTCTCTATACCAAGGTTCTGCAGAATGGTTGATACGTTTATCCCCTTGCCCCCAAAGTAGCATTCTTCGGATTCAGAGCGATTTGTCATCCCAGGAAGGAGCTCTTTTCCCATTCTCACCACATAGTCTATGGCAGGATTGAATGTAACTGTGTATATCATTTCCCCTTCATCACCTCCACAAATCCTATTATAGCCCATAAACACCAAAGAAGGGTGGCCACATTGTGACCACCCGGGACTATTTTATAGTCAAAAGGCGTTTTATTTGAAGAATTCGATTTCCTTGTTGAGCTGTTCTGCAACTTCCTTCAGGCTGTTTGCAGATCCTGCAAGTGTTGTAACTGTTGCGGAGAGTTCCTGCATGGAAGCACCTGTTTCCTGGGATGATGCGGCATTCTCTTCGGAAATAGCTGAAAGAGCACTCATGGTATCCACAACTGCATCCTTGGAGGTTGCACACTGCTCTGCACCCTGGCTGATTGTCTTTACGCCGCCAACTGTTGAATCGATATCGCCAAGCATTCCATTGATGGACATGATCGTCTCACCAAGAGCTGTCTGCTGATCGATGTTGCCCTGCTTAACTTCCTCTGCTGCAAGAACTGCTGCATTGGATTCCTCAAGAAGAACTTCCATCTCTTTCTTGATCTCATCTGCCATCTGTCTTGAATCGTCAGCAAGCTTTCCAATCTCACCGGCAACAACTGCGAAGCCCTTACCTGCCTCACCTGCTCTTGCAGCCTCAATTGAAGCATTGAGTGAAAGGAGGTTTGTCTGAGTTGCAATTGATGTGATTCCCTCAACCTTGGAGGAGATATTTGTAACGGCATCCTGTGTTCTCTGGATTGTTGTGGAGATCTCTTCTATCTTCGCAGTCATCTCTGAAGAAGAATCCTGGAGGGAAGCCAGGGACTGGCTTGAAACCTCGGAAGCCTGTTTCATCTTGCCTGCAAGTCCATCAAGATCATCAGTTGATGACTGAACGTTACCAACAGCATCACCAATCTTTCCAACGTTCTCAGCAGCACTCTGGATCTCGTCAGCCTGCTGTGTAGCTCCTGATGCAATTTCCTGAACTGCATTTGAAACATCCTCTGCAGTATGGGAGATCTGTTCGGCCATATCTGAAAGCTCTTCTGACGATGAACTTACAGTATTGGCAGAAGATCTGATTGCTCCAACAATTTCCTCAAGCTTATCAATAAGGCCATTGGTATTATTAAGAGCTACGCCAATTTCGTCTGTTCTGTCGAGATATTTATCAGCCTTGACAAATTCACCATTTGCCAGGTGTTCAATACTATCATTCATAGCCGTTACACCGCCGGCTATTCCTGCTGAAGCCTTTACCGCTACTGCAACGCATACAAGAAGAAGAACAGCGCTGATAATGATCATTGTTATTATCGATTTTCTGATCAGAGCATTTACATTTTCTCTGGAAACACCAGTAAATGCCATAGCAATAACTTTTCCGGAGTCATCCTTTACAGGAACATATGCAACGAAATATGGCTTCCCTGCAACCTGTGTATTTGTGGAAGTAAATGTATTGCCGCCGTTTATTACTGCCTTGATAACTGTATCAGCCGCTTTGGTGCCGATAACCGAGCTTCCAAGAGAAGAATTCTTTCTGGTATCACCATCAAACCAGGTAAAGTCATATCCTGTTTCATTTTTCAGAACAGTTTCTGTTTCACTGTCGCCAGCCTCTCTGTCCTGAAGGTGATTAGCTATGTCCTTATAAGTATAAGCGGAGGACAAAAGACCTTTAAGAATTTCTTCCTCCATGCCGGTCTTCATAAACCTGATGCCGGTGATCAGCATAGCAATTGTCAACACAATAGAAGGTATAACAGTAAATGCTATGATCCTTACTTTTACAGATAATCCTTTCTTCTTCATGGCGCCTCCTTTAAATACTTTTAAACATATATCGGCTTATTGCGTCAAATAGTTAACGGCTTAGCAACAATAGTATAGCACAAAAATGGCTTGAAATTAACGTAAAAGCGAAAATTTCAAGCCATTTTTTATTTCTTAATAATTTATATTTATTCGGAATTAAACGATTCCCTGAGCCTTCATAGCCTCAGCAACCTTAAGGAAGCCTGCGATATTAGCACCAGCTACGTAGTTGCCTTCCATTCCGTACTTTCTTGCAGCGTCATCAATATTGTGATAAATATTCACCATGATCTGCTTGAGCTTAGCATCAACCTCTTCGAAGCTCCATGAAAGTCTCTCACTGTTCTGGCTCATCTCAAGTGCTGATGTAGCAACACCACCTGCATTAGAAGCCTTACCACAAACAAAGAGAACCTTGTTAGCCTGAAGATACTCAGTAGCCTCGATAGATGTAGGCATGTTAGCACCCTCACATACAGCCTGAACGCCGTTAGCTACAAGCTGCTTAGCATCATCGATAAGGAGCTCGTTCTGTGTTGCGCAAGGAAGAGCAACATCACACTTAACTGACCATACGCCCTTGCCCTCGTGATACTCTGCTGAAGGTCTTGCTGCAGCGTACTCTGTAAGCCTTGCTCTCTTAACTTCCTTAACTTCCTTAAGAAGCTCAACGTCGATTCCTTCAGGATCATAGATCCAGCCTGTAGAATCAGAACATGTAACAGCCTTAGCACCAAGCTGCTGAGCCTTCTCAATAGCGTAGATAGCAACATTTCCTGCACCGGAAACAGCTACTGTCTTACCCTTGATGTCTGAGCCGTTGCACTTAAGAAGCTCTTCTGTAAGGTAAAGAAGTCCATAACCTGTAGCCTGTGTACGTGCAAGAGATCCGCCATAGGTAAGTCCCTTACCTGTAAGAACGCCCTCATATCTGTCTCTGATTCTCTTGTACTGTCCGTACATGAATCCGATCTCACGTCCGCCAACACCGATATCACCAGCAGGTACATCAGTGTCTGCGCCAATATGTCTGTAAAGCTCTGTCATGAAGCTCTGGCAGAAAGCCATAACTTCTCTGTCTGACTTACCCTTAGGATCGAAGTCTGAACCGCCCTTACCACCGCCGATTGGAAGGCTTGTAAGAGAGTTCTTGAAGATCTGCTCAAATCCAAGGAACTTGATGATACCAAGGTTTACTGAAGGGTGGAAACGAAGACCTCCCTTGTATGGTCCGATAGCAGAATTAAACTGAACACGGAAGCCATTATTAACCTGTACCTGTCCCTTATCATCAACCCATGGAACTCTGAAAAGAATCTGTCTCTCAGGTGTTACAAGTCTCTCAAGAAGGGCATCCTTACGATATTCCTCTTCATTAGCTTCAATAACAACACGAAGTGATTCAAGTACTTCTTTAACTGCCTGATGGAATTCAGGCTGTGCCGGGTTCTTTTCTACAACGTAATTGTAGATCTCATCAACATATGACATTGCTTTGCTCCTCCTGTCTTTCAATAGCATCAATATTGTATACAATTATACACTTTGGCAGTTTAAAGCGCAAGAGTTTTCTTTTATTATTCTCCGCCCTCAGTATTTTCCTGGCTTTCCGAGGATTCTCCATCATCCTGATATTCTTCCTGGTTCTCTGAAGACTCACTGCTCTCTTCTGAGTACTCCTGACTTTCAGATGCTTCGTCGCTTTCTACAGGTGTTGCCACCTCTTCCGGCGCAGACTCTTCCTCAGGGGGATCATAGGTTTCCCACCTGTAAAAGAATGCGTGGTTGCCAATCATTGTATACGAAACAATTCGATAGTAATCAGCCCAGTATTTGGTCATGAAAAAGAGGTAGTCACCTACACGGGCGCCGTCCAATACCTCCTGGGCCGCCCTAAGGCACGTGGAATTAGGGCCGTTGGAAATAATGAATTCAACCTTACCTGATCTGTATGGTGCAAACTGCATAGGCTGCGTAATAACGCCAATAACAGAATTAGGGAATGCAGAGCTCTTTACCCTGTTCATGATTACAGATCCGACGCCAAGCTTACCGGTATAGGACTCTCCGTCAGCTTCCGCCTGGATTGTAGCAGCAAGCCATATAAGCTCATTTTCACTTGCAGAATATGAACCTGATGTATCTTCTTTTGTAAGGGCAAGTCTTTCAGCAAGCTGCTGAGCCAGTTTAGCCTGAGCAGCTGCAGTCTGGGCTTCAAGTGCCTTCATCTTGTCATCAAGCTCTTTTAACCTGGTATTATAATCTGAAAGCTTGTTCTTCTCCGAAGAAAGGGAACTCTTAGTGGAATCCAGCTGTCCTCTTACTTCATCTGTAAGATTCGAGAGCTCCTCATGCTTCTCGTCAAGCTGATTCTGATATGCGTCGATCTCAGCTTCCTTCTCCTCGACAGCGGCCTTTTGCGCTTCAATCTGAGCCTGAATTCCCTGGTACTCAGCCATCTTCTGTCTGTCATATCTCACTATTGCGTTTAAATATTCGAACTTGGTGAGAAGTTCACCAATAGACCCGGATTCTAAAAGAACCCGAAGAAGTCCCGATGTTCCACCGCTTTCATAGGTGGATTTAAGACGTTTTTTGAGAAGTTCATATCTGTCCCTCTCCTGCTGCTGAGCTTCGGAAAGCTCATTATTCAGGCGGACAATTTCAGAAGAGACCTCTGCCATGGCATCCTCTGCCTCTGAGATCTCTTCATTTAGGGTCTCTAATTTACTGGAATAGCCATTGATAGTACTCTGTAATGTACTTTTCTGACTTTCCAGATTACTTACGCTTTGCTGTGTCTGCTGTTTTTGTCCTTCTAACGCACTGATTGCTTCTTTTGTCTCTTTTGACTGCTTCTGAAGATCTGAAATAGCAGCCTGGGTCTCGGCCTCTCTTTCAAGCATCTCATTGATGGTATCTTCACTTGCAGTGCTGACAAATGAGAACTGATTAAGCGTCAGTACAAGAAGCATTATCCCCGCTATCAGCTTTTTCTTCATACTCTCCCTGCTCCGGAGCCTGCATGGTCTCTGAATTATGCTCAGTTAATGCAGGCAATTGGGTCTGTTCAACTACTTCGCCCTCAACAGTTTCTATAACTTCTGCGACTTCCGAAGATGTTTCCGACTCAGTTTCCACAACTGTATTCTCTTCCCCTGGGAATACAATGTTGTTATTCTTTCTAATAAAGTCCATCATATTTAGTATCTTAAGACTCTCAGAATGAGGCATCTCAGGACACTCAAGCCATTTCTCGGAAATGGCTCTTACGCAGGCTAAAATCTCGTATTCGTAGCCTGTCTTCTGACTTGGTCTCTTATAATACGCAACCTTCTTGTAGTCACTTCCATAGACGGAAATGCCTTCAGGGTTGTTGATATTATCTACAACTATATATCCCTTGGTTCCATAAATAACACCGCTCCTGTCACTATTAGCAAGAGCTGTGGAATTAAGAACCGCCATCTTGCCATCTGCATACCTCAAAGTAATAGAGTCCTGCATATCCATGCCAAGATTGTTGAATGTACAGATAGATGCGATATCCGCCACTTCATTTCCAAATACCATGGAAGCAAAGTTAAGGACGTACACACCAAGATCCAAAAGAGCTCCACCGCCAAGTTCAGGCTTCTGGATTCTCTCTTTATAAGCGATATTATAGCCAAGGTTCGCAGTAAGCATGGTGGGCTCACCTATCACGTTGCTGGCAAGAATCTCCTGGAGCTTACTTCTCATAGGCATGTATCTTGTCCAGATAGCTTCTGTAACAAGAACACCCTTTTCCTCAGCAAACTTAAATATCTGTCTGGCCTGCTCTTCATTGAGCATGAAAGCCTTCTCACAAATAACGTGCTTACCAGCTGCGATAGCAAGCTTAACATTCTCAAAATGTGCTGAATGAGGTGTTGCCACATAAACAAGATCTACCTTGGGATCTGCAACCAGTTCCTCATATGTACCATAAGCCTTTTTTATGCCGTATTGCTGTGCAAATTTATTGGCATTTTCAGTAGTTCTCGAGCCAACGGCATAACATGTAACACCCTTTGTTTCTTTAAGTGTCTGCGCCATAACACCGGCAATCTTACCGGTTCCCATAATAGCTATTCTCAGTCTTCCAAACATAGATGTTACCTCCCTGAAAGGATTATCTATCACTCACCAAGAAACTCTGACTTAATATATCCCTTACTACCATTATACTCTACTTTTGACCATCCGTTTGAATTGTTTTCAACAACGTTCACAGAAGCGCCCGGGTAAAGAGTAGTAATAATCTCTGCCTCTGTACTTGCCTCTTTACGAAGTCTTACAGTCTCTTTTACAGTCATCTTGCCTGTCTTTGTTAAAGCTACAGTAGCTGATGAACCGGAACTGCTTGAAGTGCTTGCGCTGCTTGATGCGCTGGAACTACTTGCACTGCTTGATGAAGAGTCAGTTGTTGAAGCAGATGCAGCTGCAGAACTTTCGGATGAAGCCTCTGATGAAGCCTCTGATGAGCTCTCGGATGAAGCTTCTGATGAGCTCTCGGTAGCACCGGTATTCTTGTTAGGATTTGGAATCTCTTTTTCCTCCTCTGCCACAACTTCAAAGAACTCTGTCTTTACATAGGCCTCTTTTCCGTCGTACTCAACCTTACTCCAGCCATTTGCAAGAGCTTCAATTTCCTTAAACTCCTGGCCCTGAGTGGTCTTAGAAAGGATGTCAGCGGTCTCGGAATCTGAACTTCTGATATTTATGACATCGGTAGCCTTAAGTGTCCTTACAGTAATAGTAATAGTATCGGGTTCTTCGGATGAAGCCTCTGCAGCACTGTCCTCTTCCTCCTGTGTTGAAGCTTCGGATGAAGCAAGTGCCTCTCCCACTGAAACCTGGAGTCCTGAGCGCATTCTTGTAAGGAGCTCAGCCAGCTTCTCATCACCGCTTACCAATTCATTGTAGCTTGATGCGACCTTGTTATTAAGGTCAATGACATCAGCCTGTACATTGATCTGCTTAAGATAATCAAGCTCGTTGGTATCAGCTATATCACCATTGATGTAAAGATTACCGCTATCATCAGTACAGATATAGAGGGTTTCAAGTCCTGGGACTGTTCCATCATACTCATAGAGTTTAACTTCATTGTATACGTATGCCACATAGCTTCCCTCAACAGGGCCGGGCTTAGTATACACGGTGATATTCTCAAAATCGTCAATATATTCTGATGCTGCAACAGCCTTAAGTATCTCAGTCTCATCAAGGCCTTTGTATATCTTTGAAAGAGTATCGGCATCTCCCTCTGCTGTTGCCTTGTAATAGTTCTCTATCAAGGCATTCACTTCCGGATATGCGTTCTCCTCCATAGTTGCATCCGGCACCTCGAAAGTATCTGATGCAGATTCTGCTGCTGTGTTGGCAGCAATCTGTGTAGCTCTTCGATTTGCACTTATAGCTATAATTACCGTAACAAGTACAGCAACTATCAGTATAGCCGGCATCAGAAGCTTCTTATTATCACCAAGGATCGCAATTATATCCTTTTTGTCATTCCTCCATGTTGTAACTTGTAAATTGTTTTTCTTCTTTCTTTTCATAATAATCTAAAACCCCTAAAACATTTGTTGGCATAAACCACCAAAATGATTTTATATATAATCACTGGTCAAGTCAAGTTTTACAGCTATTTGTCGTATTCAAGTTGGCGATTTGTACAATATATGGTATTATATGCTAGTGTGTTGCACCCGTAGTCTAATGGATAAAACGTAGGCCTCCGACGCCTTTGTTGCTGGTTCGAGTCCAGTCGGGTGCATTTTTATATAATCATAAAAAGAGCTGCCGGCAATTCAAAGTGTCGACAGCTCTTTTTGACTTGTATTTACAGGAAAACCATTAATCCTCTATACCTGACTGGGTATCCTTAATAAGTCTGTCTAAAATCTCCGATACCCTGTCCTTATCACCCTTATCATTTGCTTCTTTAATATCCTTTAAATCCTGTAAAAGTCTTCTCAAATAGCTCTTAAATACACTCACTGAATTCTCCTCGTCTACCATAAGCTATCTCCTTTCCTGCAAAAACTTTTTACAAGAAAATGATAACCCGTATTGGTTTATAGCGTCAACAGATATGTAATTTCACTTCTCCTTTCTCTCTATCATACAAATAGAGGTTGTCACTGAGGACTTCTTCCTCTGCAACTGTAGTTGAATTAACCTCTCTGATCATCCCGTTAAGGAAGTCAGGCTCAATACCATAGTGATTTTCGGGGATAATGATAACTTCGTGGATTGACGAAGGGATAATATAAAGATTGCTCTCAAAGTCTTTTGCAAGTCCCTTTAATACTCCCGGGTAGAACATGACTGACGCCCCGAGAAGCCCTCCCTTGTTGGTAACAACGTAAAGTCCGCTTAGCTCATCTGCTCCGGCCATATATGTCGGAATGCCACTTAGTATATCCAGCATACCGGAAATCTTTGAAGGCTCCACAGAAGGCGCGTTTTCGAATACATTCTCCCAGAGTTCTTCCTCTGAAATCTCCCAGTGTTCCAAATGTTTTTTGCTAATAGTTATGGTACCGCAGCCCATCTCGACACTCTTATATTTCACAAGAGGGACAAGGGCAAGGTCAAGACAGCGCTTAATCGGCACATCCTCCAGTTTCAACCTGTTCTTATCGTAGTTTACCACCTTGAAAAAGAGCTTGTTACTCACTTTCGAAAAGTCGCAAAAAAACTCCACGTCGACATCCGAGGACGGCTCATATTTCCTGTAAGTATCAACCACATCGTCCACAAGCCCCATAAGATAATTACCCTTTTTATAGCACTCAAATAACTGATCAATATAAATTGTCGGAGCTACGTTCTGCCCCTCTTTTCTTATAGTCAGGGCATGGTATATAACGCCGTTATTCTTTAGCACTTCGTTATACTCAATATTTACTCCTTCTCCAAGCTTATCCCCAACTTCTCTTGCCATAATCCGGCCAAATTCTTTTATTTCCATATCTGTTTTCTCCTCTTAATACAAATTTTTGATTTAATGTGTTAAAAATGCAAAAAAAAGACAATAGTATCCGGATAATAAATTCCGAATTCCTATTGTCTTAAAGTAGTTTCTATAATTATTATGACTTTATTCTGTGTCAGATATGGTTTCGTAAATAACGATTATACTCTTGAGAGGTACTCACCTGTTCTTGTATCAATCTTGATAACATCTCCTTCGTTAACGAAGAGAGGAACTGATACGTTAGCACCTGTCTCTACTGTAGCAGGCTTTGTAGCGCCTGTAGCTGTGTCACCCTTGAATCCAGGCTCTGTCTCTGTGATAGTAAGCTCAACGAACATAGGTGGCTCAACTGCGAATACCTTGCCGTTGTAGGACATAACCTTACAAGTCTCATTCTCCTTAACAAACTTAAGAGAATCACCGATCTGCTCTGATGTAAGACCGATCTGCTCATAAGTCTCGGAATCCATGAAGTTGAAAAGATCTCCATCCTGATAGAGATACTGCATATCCTTCTTATCAATTCTTGCTGCAGGGAACTTCTCAGTAGGGCGGAAGGTTGTCTCCTTAACACCGCCGTTGATGATGTCCTTGAGCTTGGTTCTTACAAAAGCAGCGCCCTTACCAGGCTTAACATGCTGAAATTCAATAATCTGACATACGTTGCCATCGATCTCGATGGTTACACCATTTCTGAAATCACTTGCAGAAATCATAAAGTATTCCTCCTAAAAAACATTACTCAAACAACTAATTAAGTTTAAACTATCAATTGCAATTTTTCAACTATTTTTTTGAGAATGTATGAAGTCCATTGCTTCAAGAATTGATAAGAAG
>JAEEGH010007388.1_pt1 | contig 26493 bp, 22 predicted proteins | sample 9134181 | NCBI WGS metagenome assembly JAEEGH01 (sample SAMN16246544, study PRJNA631951) | gut metagenome | biome: gut microbiome; feature: rumen; material: DP-attached | host: Bos | place: Iran: Karaj | collected 2018-10 | reverse complement strand
GAAAGCCTTAACTGCAGCGTCAGCATCCTTCTTGGAGATGTCAGCCTTAACAGCGATTGCATCAACTAATTCTGTTCTGTTCATTATTAATTCCTCCCTTGGAATATGGGTTAATTACTTTGCCGGAAAGGCCTTTCGGCACCGACAATGCCGATATTATAAAGTTCTTTGATATTAAAAACAAGAGAATTTGAGGCTTTTTGGAAGGATTTTTTCTGAAAAAGCCTTATTTCAAGGGATTTGTAACATTATTACACCCTATTTATAAGGGGTTGACGGGTCTAATTGCGTATGATACTATAATGAACAAATGAACATATGAGCAATCGTTCATATGATAACGGAAGGAGAGACATAAGATGCCGCACAATCACGATGAGCTCTTAAAGCACGTTTCCGCAGATATGCCTTCTGATGAGCTTTTGCAGGATCTGGGCGACCTTTTCAAGGTTTTCGGTGATACCACAAGGATCAAGATCATGTATGCGCTCTATGAAGATGAGATGTGTGTATGTGCAATAGCTGACCTTCTGAAAATGACCCAGTCGGCCATTTCCCACCAGTTAAAGGTCCTTAAGGCGGCAAATCTTGTTGCTTCCAGGAGAGAAGGCAAGACCATCTTCTACCGTCTGGCTGACGAACACGTCAAATCCATCATCGCTCAGGGATATGAGCACATTACAGAGTAATTTAATTAGAAGGAGTTATACCTATGAAAAAGACATTTGAACTTGAAGATCTCGATTGCGCTAACTGCGCCATGAAGATGCAGGAAGCAATCCTGAAGATTCCCGGAGTTCAGGGCTGCGAAGTTAACTTCATCAAGCAGAAGATGACATTGGAAGCTGATGACGCTGATTTCGATAAGATCGTAAAGCTCGCAATAAAGGCCATAGCCAAGGTCGAGCCCGACTGCACTGTATTGCTTTAATCAGATGCCGCAGCCTTAAGACTGCGGCTTTTTAAGGAGTAGCCGTTATGAAGTACAAACTGACCCGCAAGCAGAAGAAAATGCTGATAAGGATAATAATCGCCTTTGTATTACTGGTGATCTTTATCGTTACACTGCGTTTTATCGAGCTCCCATGGTGGGCTGAACTCATTATCTTTGTGGTTCCTTATTTAATTGCGGGCTACGATGTACTCAAGACGGCATTTATAAATCTCATTCACGGCCAGATATTCGATGAGAAGTTCCTCATGATGGTCGCAACCATCGGCGCTTTCGGTACAGGTGAATATCCTGAAGCTTCTGCGGTAATGCTCTTCTATCAGGTAGGCGAGCTTTTCCAGAGCATTGCTGTCGGAAGATCGAGAAAATCTATCGCAAAACTCATGGATATCAGGCCCGACAGCGCGACTGTTATCCGTGAAGGCGAAGAGATCGAAGTATCTCCTGATGAGGTTGAAACAGGTGAGATAATTATCGTCAAACCCGGCGAAAAGATCCCTCTGGACGGTGTCATCATCGAAGGCGAGAGCTCTGTTAACCAGGCGGCTCTTACGGGCGAATCTGCGCCTGTCGATAAGGCATTGAGCGACAATGTCATTTCCGGAACGCTGAATCTTACGGGCGTTATCAAGGTCAGGACAACATCCACGTTCGGCCAGAGCACCGTGTCGAAGATATTGGAACTCGTCGAGAATGCTTCGGATAAGAAAGCCAAGGTCGAGAACTTCATTACCAAGTTTGCAAGATATTACACGCCTTTCGTTGTTATTGCGGCACTGATCCTGGGTATCGTTCCTCCCTTGATCCTCGGTATCGGTGATATCGCGATCTGGAAAGAATGGCTTACGAGAGCATGTGTCTTCCTCGTAGTATCCTGCCCCTGCGCGCTTGTCGTATCGGTTCCGCTGTCTTTCTTCGGCGGTATCGGCGGAGCTTCCAAAGAGGGAATCCTTATCAAAGGTGCCGGCTATATGGAAGTCTTGTCCAAGATCGATACGGTTGTGTTCGATAAGACCGGAACGCTTACAAAAGGCGTGTTTGGGGTAGACGATGTTCATCCCAACCTGATCAGCAAGGCTGAACTTCTGGATATCGCAGCCTGCTGCGAGAGCTTCTCGAGCCATCCTGTGGCACAGTCGATCGTAAGAGCCCACGAGGGCCATATCGATAAGTCCTTGATAGGCGAAGTTACGGAGATAGCCGGAAAAGGCGTAAAGGCCGTTGTAGAAGGCAAGACATACTATTGTGGCAACGGCCAGCTCATGGAAATGTGCAAGGCTGACTGGCACGACTGCCATATGACGGGAACGATCATCCATATAGCAAGAGAATACGACGATGCATGTGAGTATTTAGGCCACATCGTTATCAACGACCAGATAAAGGAAGATTCGGAAGAAGCAATAAAGAGCCTTAAAAATGTCGGTGTTAAGCGCCTTGTGATGCTTACCGGAGACAAGAAGAGCGTTGCTGAGAATGTTGCCGGCAAGCTCGGTCTTACGGGCTTTTTTGCCGAGCTCCTGCCTGCAGATAAGGTTGCTAAAGTAGAAGAACTGCTGAAAGACGGCAAAGGCAGGCTGGCATTTGTCGGAGACGGTATTAACGATGCTCCGGTACTGATGCGTGCAGACTGCGGAATCGCCATGGGAGCAATGGGCTCTGATGCCGCAATAGAATCAGCAGATGTCGTCCTGATGGATGATAAACCGTCGAAGATCGCAGACAGCATAAAGATAGCAAGAAAAACGATGAGAATCGTCTGGGAGAATATCATTTTCGCGCTTGGCGTAAAGGCAATAATCCTTGTGCTCGGCGCACTCGGTATCGCGAACATGTGGCTTGCGGTATTCGGTGACGTAGGCGTCCTCATAATCGCGATCCTCAACGCCATGAGATGCATGAGAAGGCTTAACAGGGAATAAATATGTTCTGGAATAAGATATCGCCCGTATATGATCTTTTCGAAAATGTTTACAACCGGAAAGTCTATAAGGGCACGGGCATTAAGGTCGCGGAATTCATTGATGAAGCGGACAGTGTTCTTGAATGTGCCTGCGGAACAGGCGCGATTACCGTAGAGATCGCGAAAAAGTGCCGGAAAGTATTGGCAACGGACTTTGCCGAAGGAATGTTAAAGCGCGCTTCCAGAAAGTGCAGGAAATACGGTAATGTAATTATCCGCAAGGAAGACATAACCAATATCAAATGCGCTGATGAGAGCTTCGATAAGGTCGTTGCAGGTAACGTCATACACCTTCTGCCTGAGCCTGCAAAAGCCATGAAAGAGCTTGAAAGAGTTGTAAAACCGGGCGGAAAGATAATCATTCCAACATATATAAACATGTCTAAAAGTTCGTCGGGATTTGCGGTTAAGTTCATCGAGAAGCTCGGCGCCGAATTTAAGAGACAGTTTGATATCGATTCGTATAGAAGATTCTTCGAAGATATGGGTTACAATGATGTAGAATACTTCGTTGTCGAAGGCAGGATGCCATGTGCTGTTGCCGTCATGACAAAGAAGTGAATCATTGAACCGGAGACATGCTGATCAGTGGATTTTGATCCTAAAACAAACAAATATCCGTATCCATTAGAGACGGACCGCCATTACCTTGAAATCCATAAGGACAGAGGGTATGTCTTCGATGCGGATTATCCTTATATCGACAAATCCTCATGGTTTAAGTTCAAGCAGAACATGACCCGAATCCTTCTTAATGTGGTCGTTTTTCCTGTGGCTACGGTCCGCTTGGGACTTAAGATCGAAGGGCGAGGGAACATTAAGAAATATAAGGATGTCATTGACGGCGGCGTAGTCTCCGTCTGCAATCACGTTCACATGTGGGATTACATTGGAGTAATGAAGGGGATCCGACCTCACAGGTCCGGCCTTCTTGCATGGGCGCCGAATATCAACGGCGAGAACGGAACTCTTATAAGGCTTGTTGGCGGAATCCCGATTCCTGAGCATACCGTGGCAGGGCAGAAGGCTTTCCTTAAAGCCATAGGAGGGCTTCTTAAAGACCACGGCTGGCTTCATATCTATGCTGAAGGAAGCATGTGGGAATACTACAGGCCGGTAAGGCCTTTCAAACGTGGTGCATCACTTATTGCGGTGAGCAACGATAAGCCGATCCTGCCGTTGGGTTACTCATACCGTGAACCCGGGTGGATAAGAAAGCATATTTTCAAGCAGATAGCGTGCTTTACGCTGCATATCGGCGAACCCATTTTCCCTGATAAGTCATTAAATCCCAAAGAACGCGAGAAAGATCTTACGATACGCGCGAACAAAGCTGTCTGCGCGCTCGTGGGAATCGATCCTGATAAGAATATTTACGAACCTGAATTCAACGACTCGAAGCGTATCGATTACTATACGGACAAATACGGTGTCGGATATAAGGGTTCGTGGTAAGGAAAACTAATGAAATACAGCATTACACGTATAAAAGGCGGAACTGATAACTGCTATTTAGTGTCTGATGGAAAGAACGCTGTTCTTTTCGACACGGCGAGCTCTGAAAATCTTCAGCAGGTAGAAGATGAGTGCAGCAAATACGATATGAAGCTTATTGTATTGTCACACCCTCATTTCGATCACGCTGAGAATGCTGAAGCGTTGTCAAAGAAGTTCAATATTCCTGTGGCTTATAACGCGGCAGATGACGGCATCTTTGACGACTATAATTCTCAGCCTCTGCATTCATACGGAATAGTGGGTTTTGTGGTGCTCAAGGCTTCGCTTAAAGTCTTAAGCCAAACCAAGGTCACACGCCCTGAGAACCGCTTCTTTGTTAAGGAAGGCGATGCGCTTGCCGAATACGGTTTTCCTGATATTAAGGTTGTTGAACTTCCGGGGCATTCGAAGGGCTCTATAGGCCTTCTCGTGGCTGATGATGCACTTCTGGTAGGCGATGCACTCGACAACTGGATAAGGCCCGGAATGGGGCATCTTTATACTGATCTTGAAGTGCAGAAAAAGACTGCTGACAAGATCCGTTCATTCGGCAGACGCACTTACTATTTTGGGCACGGCAACCCTGCGGAGAAGTTTTAATCATGTATCTGTATCACTATTACGATAAAAGGTCCGGACCGTTTAAGAGTCTTACTGCGCTTTCCGAGGATAGAGCTTTATCTGTTCTCGAAAAGATCAAGTCAGACAGACCGGATTCCCTGACTGCTCAAAGAGATGCGGACTATATCTCCAAACGGATGAACTGCGAGAGGATAGTACGCGAAGAAGCAATGAAAAAAGGCATCTTAATGGATATCCCGTCGCCTCATTATCTCGTGGTGGAACACAGTCCCTGGCTTTCCACATGGTTCGAAGAGCCCGGCGTTATCAAGATCCCTATAGAAGAATTCGATACCCGCAAGTTATCATTTACTTATGGCGATTCAATGCCGACATTCAGCCCTCGCGTAAAAGACGGGAAAGAATACAGGAAAAAAGTCTATACATATGAGGAGATCCTGGATGTAATTGCAAGATACGGACTGCCTCAGGACTGGAACGATGACGGAGCCCACGGTCCTGAAAGATATATCGAAGTTCAGGTCTGGTGTGACGATCCGATCAAGCGGTATATGTAAAGCAACAACGCGTTTCTTGTTTTCGCATAGTGCCACAGACATAATGGAACTATCAAAACAAACGGAGGCAAAAACTTATGGAAACCAAAGACGTATTAAAGAAGATCCGTGAAGATAACAATCTCACACAGGAAGAATTTGCAGAAAGAGTTCTGGTCACAAGGCAGGCCGTAAGCCGCTGGGAAACAGGCGAGACACAGCCTAACACTGAGACTCTGAAGATCTTATCAAGAGAGTTCAATGTATCGATCAACACTCTCCTCGGAAGCCCCAGACAGCTTTACTGCCAGTGCTGCGGAATGCCGCTTAACGAGGACCTCAACATCAGCAGGGAACCTAACGGTGACTTCAACGAAGACTACTGCAAATGGTGCTACACGGAAGGCGATTTCGTTTACAAGTCCAAGGATGCCCTTCTCGATTTCCTTGTAGACCACATGCCTAATCCCGAGAACCTTGGTGACAGCGAGAGACGCGCCCAGTACGACGGCTGGCTCTCACAGCTCAAGCACTGGAAGTAATACGGGATTCATAAAGAACTGACGGGCATCTCCTCTTTGATATAATGATTGAAATCAATAGAGGAGATGCTTTTTTATGCGTGTCGGAATCATAGGTTACGGAAGTATGGGAAAGATGCTGCTTTGGAAGTTTTCCGAAGCGGGAAACATAGAAAAAGAAGACCTTTTTGTATCCAACAGGACTGAATCAAAGCTTGAGGAAGCAAAAGCTATAGCAAATGCTGTAAGCAGCAGGGAACTGGCTTCTTTGTGCGACATAGTCTTTGTCTGCGTGCGCCCGGTTGACCTTAAAGCCGTGCTTGAAGATATAAGGGATTCCATTAACCCTGACGCCCTGCTCGTATCCCTCAACGGAAGCGTCTCCTTTGAGACTATCCGCAAGGTCATAGATATTAAGACCGCAAAAGTCATTCCGAGCCTCACGGCAGAGATTGGAAGATCGCAGACACTGGTCTGCTTCGATGAGAGGGTCAGTGATAAGAACGCGCTCAAAGACCTTTTGAGCACGATAGGCGATGTTGTCGAACTGCCCGAAAATGAGATGGGCATGGGTTCTGAGCTCGTAAGCTGCATGCCGGGCTTTATCGCGTCAATCTTCGATGTTATCTGCAGGTCCGCAGAAGGCCACACCGCCATTCCCAAAGACCAGATAGTAAAGATGGTCCTTAGAACGATGAGTGCCACGGGAGACCTCATGCTGCAGAAAGATATGTCATTTGAAGATGTTGTTACAAGAGTTGCCACAAAAGGCGGAATTACCGAAGAAGGCACGAAGGTCGTATATGAGAACTTCCCAGAGACGGCAGAGCTTCTTTTCGAGAAGACCCTCGAAAAAAGGCGATTAACGACAGCGATTGCGGAGAAGAACTTCTAATAGTAAAATTTCTTTGGCAATAAGGGAGGAAGAATAATGGCTGTATTATGTTCGAATTGTTCGGGCAGACTTATTTTCAATCCGGCAACCCAGCAGCTGGAGTGTGCCGCGTGCGGAAGTAAGTTCTATCCCGAAGATGTACAGGATATCAACGCTGATGTCCATTCAAAATATTACGATACGAGGGTCTATACCTGCGCCCACTGCGGAGCGGAGGTTATAACAAGTGATACCGAAGTATCGACTTTCTGCGTTTACTGCGGCAACCCGTCGATAAATTTCACCAGGATCTCAAAAGAATGCAGACCTGACGGCATCGTTCCGTTCCAGATAACAAAGGAACAGGCTGTAGAGAGCGTTAAGAAGAAATTTCTGAAGAACCCGATCATTCCCAAGGAAGTAAAGGCTAAAGCCGTTCCGGAGAATTTCAGGGGGATCTATGTGCCTTATTGGGTGATCAATGCGAGATTCTCGGAAACTGATTATCTGAGCGGAATGGTAAAGAACGACAAGCGTGATGAGAAAAGGTATTATCAGAGAGCAGGAACCTGCAGTTTTGCCAATGTCCCGATCGACGGCTCGAGCATATTGAATGATGAAGTCAGTATGAAGCTTGAACCCTTTATTTTCAACGGTGCCAAGGACTTTGATGAGGATTATCTCAACGGTTTTTATTCCAACACGTCGGATATGACTTATACCGGACTGCGTGAATCGGCTGCTAACAGATGTCACAAACTCTTTGCTGACGAGGCGCTTACCACGATCCCTGGAAAAAAGCAGAAGCTGGAAGACAGTATTTACTGGATAGATATTCAGGATGATCCTCTGTACATGATGATGCCTGTATGGTTTTTCACGTTCAACTATAAGGACAAGCCTTATACCATACTGGTCAACGGACAGACAGGTAAGGTCGTCGGTACGATGCCCTGGGAGGAAAAGCGCATATATGGTATAGGCTGGAGCCTGTTTATACTGTTCCTTGCTGTTCTAGGCACAGGTTTTGTGTGCATTGCCCTGAATTATGCTCTGCTGTCCGGACTGTTTAATTACATCATTACCGTTGTGATCGCGCTCGGTACGGCTCTGCTGGTCCCGGGAATCGTCGGTATCAATAAGATAGTCAAGAATCTGAGACTTACCCAGTCGGATGCTATCTTCAAGTTTGTTAAGAAAAGGCAGGCATAAATATGGGTATATCTGATGCATTTTTAAATGAGCAGATGTATATCATCGCCATAATTTCTATCATTTTATTCATTGTCTCATGCGCAGGCCTGGCAGTATTCATAACATTCAGGATCCTCAAAAAGTACATTGATTTCGGTGATGTTGTCTGCAGCATTCACCAGTATTCAAACAACGGCATCAAGTATACGGTCAACCGTGACAATGTCCTGCTTTGCGAGAAGAATGATTACATGCTCGTCCATGGTGATAACCCTTACGAGAACATCCAGAGGTCTATTCCTGACCAGCTTCTGAAGAATGCGGAGAAAACGGGGGACAACCTTTAAACTGTCCCATTAATCGCTTTGAATTTACCTCATAAAACCGTAAAATTAGTGCATAAAGGTTTTTGAGGTAAGAGCATGATCAGGTTTAAGACATATAGTGCAATAAGGCCGGTCTCGCGCGAGGTAATCGAGGATGCATACAGCGACCTTAACGGCAGGGATATCATCTTTGTCGCACCTGAATTTGCAAAGGCGCAGGTAGAGCGCGAGGTCTTAGGCTTCAAGGAGGCCCATTCTGCAGGAGAAGGCTCGATCGATACCGGAGACGGCATTATCAATCTGTCATCATCTCTCGTCTCAGGCGATGTTTTAAGCTTCAGGAAGCTCGCAGGCAATATCCTGGATGACCTTGGCACCAATTATGTTGCCGAGGGCGGCGAGATCATGCTCCGCAATGCGATCTATAACATCCTTGCCAATAACAAGTCCAGGCTTAAGGCCTTTGGCACGCTGTCTTCCAGAATAGACTATATCAACATGATGATCGCCCTCTTGGGCGACTTCTCGCGCTATGGTGTCGGCATAGATGATATCGGTGAAGCGATCAAAGCCGTTGATAATGCTTCATCCACAGTTGCTTTCGTTAACAAGCTTAAAGATCTCCATCTGATAATGGGAGAACTCGAACAGATGAACTCCAGGTATGGCTTGAATCTGTTAAGAGAGCCCATCGCACTGGCATGTGAGAAGTTATCTTCAACAGATCCTTCGAAGCTCTCATCCAGAAGGGCGGGCGGCCTTACTTCTCTTTTGAGATCCAAAGTCGTTTTCATCGGTTTTGGCGCAACGCGTATGCTGACGCCAAAGGAGATAAGGCTCATATCGCTTTTATCAGAACTCGGCTGTGATATTGAATTCAATGTCATTTCCGGTGATTCAGGCACCTCATTCTCATCTGTTTATAAGGCCGGTGAAGATTTTAAGGGTATGCTTGAAGCTCTTGGCGCGGCTGGTTCTGAACTTGCGATCAGGGATCAGGGAGATGTCCTAAGCCTTATAGTCAAGGGCTTTGCGACAGATTCCGTGCCTGAAGGTATTGCCTGTGAAGGTGAGGTCAGACTGGCTGAGCTTTCAGGTCTTGATGACAGAGTCGGATACATCTTCAACGAAGTGATAAGCCTTACCAGAGAGCAGGGCTACAGATACCGTGATATCAGGATCGTATGCTGTAATGAAGACCTGATGAACAGAATGAGGAGCACGGCAGAACTCTATGGATTAGACGTCTTTATCGACCGCAAGATCGCTTTAGGCGGCACAGTTGTTCCTTACATGATGCAGATCATCTTAGAGCTTCCAAGAGCAGGATTTACATTGGAACTCATCATGAAGGCTATGCGCTCCGGCATGCTCAGGATCCCGCCTTATATTGCAGACGGCTTTGAGAATTACTGCTGTGCAAAGAATATTACTGACAGTGTAAGGCTTTTCGATGAGAATGCTTATATAGATCCTGATGACGGCGGACACAGGAGGAAGAACGGATTCTTTATCCTCGAAGGTACCGTTCCGGGCATTAAGGAAGGCTTTGTCGACAGCGGCAGGTTCTTCTATGAATATGTTGTCGTAAGGACGCTGATCCCTCTCAAGAAAGCCTGTGAATCCATCTACGGCGAGAAGACTTTGTCCGGCAAGGCAAGAAAGAGCCTGGAATTCTTTAACAGTATGAGAGGCTTTATAGAGCCTTTGCGCGACGAGTTTATCGCAAGAGGTGATGACGCCGCAGCAGTAGCTCTCGTAAGAGGCTACGACGAGCTCATAAGCCTTCTTATGTGTTCAACTCACGAGATGAATGACTGTGAGATAAGCCAGAAGGATTTCCTCTCCATGATCAGGACTGACATGAGGAACAGGACCGAAGGAACGATCCCTCTTAAAGTGGATTCGATCGAGATAACCACACCTGAACATGCTTTTGTTACGCCCTGCAAGGTCCTCTTTATCGTTGGCGCCCAGAAGGATAATTTCCCGTATGTCCGCATGAGGGAAGGCCTGTTAAGCGGCATTGAGCTTAAGAATCTTTCAGCTGCCACAGACAGTATCGAGCTCCCTGATAAAGCTCAGAACAAGATGAGGGAAGAGTTTGTAACATGTTGCCTTCTTTTGGGTTCTGCAACTGACAGGCTCTATATGGTCCAGGAATACGGCAAGCCTAAGAGCCGTGTCTTCGAATACCTGGAAGGGTTTGCAGGCAAATATCACATCGTAAATACGTTTAAGAATCCTATAGCAGGTGAGGCTGTCAGGTTCAGACACGACCTTGAGAAGGACTCTATCCCTCAGGAGACAATGAGCAGGCTTCTTACAGTAAGAAAGGAAGACGGCACCACCGGTAAAGCTATATATGCGAGCGTTTCTTCCATTGAGAGCTTCAGGGAATGCGCTTTCCAGTACATGCTCAAGAGCCAGCTTAAGATAGGCCCGAGGGAAGATAACACCAAGATCCAGGCAAATTCCTTCGGAAGCCTTATCCACGGCATGTTCGAAGAAGCTTACAGAGGTCTTCGTGATGCGAGCGGCAAAGATCCTGAGAAGTTCAAGAATATCGCAAATCTCCTGCTTACTAACGAGGAGAAATATAATGAATTCGCTGATATCTGCTTAAGAAGTGCGGCCTCGGAGAGAGCCATGTTCGGATCTGTCGATAAGGAAGGACGTCCTACTGACAAGGTTTTCGAGATGGATACATATGCCAAGCTCAGAAGGATGTTCACGAAGATGTTCAGAGGCGTGCTTCAGGATTCTGTGGAGACAGGCTTTGTGCCTGAAGGGATCGAGGAGAAGATCGGCAGCACGGATCTGGTGCTTAACATCCCTTACGAAGGCGTGGATCTGAAGTTCACCGGTTACATAGACAGATTCGACTTAAGAAGAGATGAATCGGGGAAGATCCATTTAAGGACGATCGATTATAAGAGTTTTGAGAAGGATGTTGATGCGGCATCTCTCATGAACGGCACGCAGATCCAGCTCCCGACATATTCAGGAGCGATCCTTGATAAGTATTCTTCTGAAGGCGATGCGGTAATCGACGATTACGGCTATGTGCAGGTCGGACTTAAGGCAAGTGACAAGGGCGAGCCTCTTACTTGTGTTCCGAAGCTCTCTGGATACGATGAAGCCGCAATGAATATCGCTATCGATTACTCGAAATTCATCATTAAGGAGAGCGTAGACCAGATAACATCAGGCAAGGCTGATGCAGTGACTGCCGAGCCCAAGCTCAAGCTCTGCAATTACTGCAGTTACAAGGGTTACTGCGGCAATGACCCTGCGAGCCCCAAGTACAGGAAGCAGCCTGATCTGGGAAGCTCCGGCAAATACGGAACTATGGTTACAAACTGCGAGAAGTTTGCTGAGCCTACAAAATCCGGAAAAGCCAGGAAAGATCCGGGTTACGACGAAGTCACCAAGAAGATCGGTGCCGATAAGAGCATGAAGAAATCCGACAGGATAGCGATCCTCGGCATGAAGGATATATTGGAAGGCACTGATGAGAAGGGAAAGGAGGAATAAGTTATGAAGTTCTCTGCTGAACAGGAAAAGATAATCAACGCGGAACTTGGTAACAACCTCGTTTCCGCATCGGCAGGATCCGGCAAGACCACGGTCCTTACCGCAAGGATCGGTGATGAAGTAATGAGCGGCAGGCTTTCTGTGGACAACATGCTCGTTGTTACCTTCACGGAAGATGCAGCCGCACATATGGCTGACAAGATCGAAGAGAAATTAAGAACCCTTCGAAATGAGGCTGTCCTTAATGGCGATACTAAGATGGCAGAAAGGCTCTCAACGCAGATAGATCTCCTGCCTAATGCTTATATCCAGACCATGCACGGCTTTTGCTCACGGGTCATTAAGGAGAAGGGCTATCTTCTGGAAGACGGGCCTATGGCTGATTTTACTGACCCTTCATGCAGGATCTTAAGCGAAAGTGAACAGGACGTACTGCTTCAGACTGCTGTCGATTATGCATTCAAGGGCATGTATGAGGAATGCAGATCAGAAGACGATAACTTCATCAGGTTCACCAGAAGATTCGGCGACGGCAGGAGTGATGATTCTCTCGGAAGCATCGTAACAAGCACATATAAGACATTGAGAAGTTTGCCCGATTATCTTGATGTCTGTGAGGATTTTGTCGCAGACAGGGAAGAGCGCGACAGCAAAGACCAGATCATGTATTTCGAAGGTGAGAATGAGATACCGCGTGTTATCACGGAATACCTTGCCAATGTCAAATCCATGATCGAAGACAGTGATTTTGATTCCGTTCTTGCAGATCACGAGACGTATCAGATCGTTGATGAATACTCAAACGATGAATTCCTAAGCCTTGTAAAGAGCAGGATAGATAATGTTATTGAGCACTATAAGACTCAAAAAGGAGCTGATTTCTTCAGCGCGCTGATCCCGCTTAAGGAACTTGGTGAATTAAAGTTTAAGTCCATCTTCAGAGGTGCCGATCTTAAGGGTGACGATAAGCCGCTTCTTGCGATCGTTACATTAAGGCACTTCCTGACTCCTGATAAGTGGACTGATTCCAAATACGACAACCCCTATGACCTGCCGGAAGAATACAGCAGCCTGATAGGATTTACAGAAGAACAGATCCTCGCAAACCAGAAAGAGGGAACCAAAGCCTGCAGGGCATTTGTCGGTCTTTTGAAGAAGACGGATGAGTACTATGCGCAGGTCAAGAACAACATGCATGGCATGGATTACTCGGACCTTGAGCATACTGCATACGAGATCTTAAAGACTGATGAGGCATCGTCTTTCTACCGCGAGAAGTTTACTGAGATCTTCGTTGATGAGTATCAGGACAATACGAGACTTCAGGATAAGATCATCGAGAAGTTCGAGCGCCCTGACGGCAATGTTTTCCGTGTTGGCGATATCAAGCAGAGTATCTACAAGTTCCGTTTTGCTGATCCCAAGATCTTCGGCACGAGAATGAAAGAGATCTCATCAGGTGAGCAGAAGGGAACTGTCCATTATCTGAGGGAGAACCACAGAAGTACCTGTGAGGTCCTTGCTTTTGCCAATTATGTCTTCAACCAGATAATGAGCGGTGAAGCATCTGAGATCGAATATGACTTAAGCCAGCGCCTGAGCAAGGCCGATGAGACACGTCATGGAGCGCTCCCGAGGATCATTGTCACAGACAGTGCTGTGCCCGAAGAAGATGACGGCGATAAGACAAAACCTGAAAGAAGGGCTGTCTTTGCAGCTGTCGAGAGCGAAGTCAGAAGATATCTCGAAGAGTGCACCAGGGTAGACGGAAGCAAGACTGAATTCAAGGACATCTGCGTTCTTACAGCTTCAAATAACCAGGCTGAATCCATAGCGAGATATCTTAACGGCTGCACGTTAAAGGACGGCAGAAAGATCGAAGCATCAGGCAGGTTCACGACTGATGTTTTCGAAGACCTGGATATCCACAGGATAATCAACTTCCTCATCTGCTTAGGCAACGAATACAGGGACGAATATCTTGCAGGCGTAATGCTCTCAAATTACAAGTTCTCGAATTTTACCGTAGCGGAAATAGCTGATATCCAGGCCTTTATCCATGAGCTCCAGGGAGCTTCGCTTGATAAGGAGCCCCTGATGTTAAGACTCCGGATCTTTGCAGATAAGAGCAGCAGTGAGCTTGCCTTAAGGGTAAGGAACTTCATTGATGTTTTCGACAGGATAAGAATGAGTTCAATGGTATCCGACATCGACGACATTATCGAGATGATCTACCGCGAGACCGGCATAAAGGCTACTTTGGAAGCAAGAGAAGGCGACAGCAGCAAGTTCGACGTCTTCAAGGACTGGCTGTCTGAGAGCTTCAAATTAAGGGGTTCTGACCTCTCGGGTATCGCCGGGGAGTTGGAGCAGATGAAGATCCAGATCAAGAAAGCTGACATCGAAGTAACTGATGCCAACAAGAATAAGATCACCACGATGACCGTCCATAAGAGTAAAGGTCTTGAATTCCCATTTGTTATCCTTGTTGCGACAGGCGGTCAGGACGAGAGGAAGGATACGCTCGCGAGCATCATGTTTGACCGTGATGACGGCTTCATCACAGAAGATTTCAACTTTGAGGATATTACGAGGTCTCATTCCTTCGAGCAGTATATCTACAAGATGAAGATGAGATTGGAGAGCAATGCCGAGACCTGCAGACTCTTATATGTTGCACTTACACGTGCGGAAGAGGATCTGTCGATAATCACGAGCTGCGATATAGAAGATAAGTCGAAGATAAGCCCGATGAGAAAGGCCTTTACGCAGGCAATCGGATATAAGGATCTGCAGTTCGATAAGAGGCACTGGCTCGCAGGAGACATGAAGCTTCCTTATTGCCTTTTCAGCGCCCTTGCAAGAAGTGCTGACGGAGCGGAATTAAGGAAGATCGCCGAATCGGGTGACCTCAAAGGCAGCAATACAGTTGCTTTCAAAGACCTTGACGGCAACGAAGCCAAGGGATTTGAGGTCAGCGTAATTACGGCTGATAAGACTACCGAGCTTTACAAGGCTCAGAAGATCCAGGCCGTTAAGAATGCTGAAGAGGAAAGAGAGGCAGAAGGAGAGAAGAAGGCTCCGGAATTTGATTCCGACGGCAAGCTCGTTTTCCCTGAATACAAATATCAGGAGAGCGTAAGTATTCCGTTCAAGGTGTCCGTAACAGGCATATCAGGCGACAGGAAGCCTTCTGATACTACCCATGTCGATCTGGAGATAAGGAGCATCGATGATTTTGAGAGCGCCGGAATGTCCATGCTGACGGCGGCTGCAAGAGGTACGATACTCCACAGGATAATGAGATTCATTGATCTTGAGGGCATCAGGACGGGCAGGATACCGTTTGAGGATGAGATCGAATCGCTGATTGCTGAAGGCTATCTCAATATCTGCTCTGCCGATAACGCAAGGGAAGTGGCAGCGCTCTTTAAGGACGGTATAACGGCCTTCTGCGGAAGCGACAGGTGCGAAGAGATCATCAGAAGCTTTGAAGAAGGTACGGCAAGGTCTGAGAAGCCTATTGTTTTCGCTGTCTTCATAGAAGGCAATGAGGGCGATTCGGCACTTGTCCAGGGTATTATCGACCTGATCTACAAGACTTCTGAAGGTTACACGATCCTAGACTATAAGACTGACTGCTTAAGCGGTGCCGTTCCCGAAGAGCGTGCAAAGGAAGCACTTGAGAGGCATGCGTTCCAGCTTAACAGCTATGCTGCCGCATGCGAAGAAGAGGGCCTTAAGGTCGCCCATAAGCTCCTTTATCTCGTCCGTTACGGGGAGTTTGTTGAGGTTTAATCAGCAGAACGCTTCTTTCCGGCATCCCTTTTGCGGATGGCACGGAAGAAATCGAGCATCATCTGGGAGCACTCCTTCTCCATGATGCCGCCTTCGAATTCGACCTTGTGGTTGTGACCGTGGGACACTTCGAAAATATCATTGCAGGATACTACGGCGCCGCTCTTGGGTTCGTATGCACCGAAATAGACTTTGCGGATCCTTGACTGTATGATGGCACCGGAGCACATCGTGCAGGGCTCTAATGTAACGTACATGTCCATGTCTTCAAGACGCCAGTCGCCTAACTTCCTGCAGGCCTTATCTATGGCGATGACTTCGGCATGTGCTATGGCATTGCCTCTTGTGAGGCGGAGGTTATGGGCCCTGACAAAGACCTTGCCGTCCTTGACTATGACGCAGCCGATAGGACATTCGCCGAGATCAATGGCTTTCTCAGCCTCCTTGACCGCTTCGAGCATGAAGCGCTCCTTATCGGAGGAAGGCTTAAAGTCAGGATATAACTTGGATCTGGTCCTTGGCACAGGGATACCTCGCTTGTGGTCTTATGGGTCTGATAATACAGACGGGGAATGGAAAGTGTCAAGGACTATGATGGATTTATGCTTGACGATATACCATTAGCATATTATAATTTACGATTGCTATAAGCAGAACTATGCCTGCACAGAGGGAATGCCGTATTTACGGCCCGTTTTCAACATTATCCCTGAGATATAGTCGGCGCCGGATTTGCTTAAAGCGCATACTTCAGAATAAAGGACGATTTTTTAATGGCAACTAAACAAGGTATGTGCAAGAACTGCGGTTCGCTTGTTATGTTTGATGACAGAGACGAACTTTGCGAGTGCGTATTCTGTAATTGCGTTTTCCCTTCGGAAGAAGCTGCTAAGATTCTTGAGAATCCTGACGGGTATGAGTTCAAGAATGAGAAATTCGAGAAGAATACACAGGCTGGCGCTAAGCACTATTATTCAAATCCCGTTATGCCGGACGTTGTAGAGAAGGCAGTTCAGAGGGATAAGACATCTAAGGCACAGACAGCAGAAGTAAAGCTTAAGCCCAATGAGTTCGAGATATCTCCTAATGATGTCAAGGCACCTAAGAAGCTTGTTATCGGAATGGTAGCTGGCATCGTGCTCTTTATCGGAATCATTATTGCTGTTGCATTGCCGCTCTACCTCTCACGTGAGGCATTGCGTTCTGATCTTTCTGCTGATATCGGCAAGATCTTCGAGAAGACAGAACCTGAGACGGTATCTTACGACGATTTTGATTACAAGCAGTTCAACATTTATGGCCTTTCCTGCCAGTACGTAAAGCTCGGTCTTTCCAATGAGATTACAGATGATCAGGCAAAGGCGCTTTACAACAACTACTCTGAGCTTCGTGCCGAGAAGAGAGGATTTGCCAACGATGATGTCGAGATGCATATCTACACACCGAATGCAATCTATTTCGCAACCAAGGACGGAATTACGAAGGATACTCAGCCTACTGTTGAGATTTTGGAACCTACTGAGACCAGCAAGTAATCTTTACCGGCCGTTAAAGACGGTCAAGTTTGGTTTGACAGTAAACAATTGACGATCTATGAGGTGATCAATCAATGACAGATTTTGAGAAAGCACTGGCACAGGCAAAGAAATTCGCAGAAAAGAACGAGAATCAGATTACTGAGACAGAATTCGAAGCAATCACTGATTCATATAAGATCGAACCTGATGAGATGATCAATCTCAGAGCAGAGCTTGAGAACGGCGGCGTTAAGATCAGCGATCCTGACCTTGATAATGACGATACTGATCTTGATACAGACGGCGAGGACGCTAACGTAGTAGATGACTCGGTCAAGATGTATCTCAAGGAGATCGGCAAGATCGAGCTTCTGGATGCAGAGCAGGAAAAAGAGATCGCACAGAGAATGGCAAAGGGCGATGAGGAAGCAAAGGTTCTCCTTATCAACTCCAACTTAAGACTCGTTGTATCTATCGCAAAGAAGTACATGAACCGTGGCCTTTCACTCCTCGATCTGATTCAGGAAGGCAACATCGGTCTCATCAAGGCTGTTGATAAGTTCGATTACACAAAGGGATTTAAGTTCTCCACATATGCTACATGGTGGATCCGTCAGGCTATCACCAGAGCTATCGCAGATCAGGCAAGAACGATCAGAATCCCTGTTCACATGGTTGAGACCATCAATAAGCTCACAAGAGTTCAGCGCCAGCTCGTTCAGGACCTTGGCAGAGAGCCTACGACAGAAGAGCTTGCTGAAGCTATGGGCATGGAAGTAGCAAAGATCAGAGAGATCCAGAAGATCTCCCAGGATCCTATCTCCATCGATAAGCCGGTAGGTGAGGAAGAAGACAGCCACCTGGTTGACTTCATCTCCAACGATGAGCTTGCTGCACCTGAAGAAGAGGTTGCAAGGATTCTTTTGAAGGAAGACCTTATCCAGGCTCTCAACGGCTTAACAGACAGAGAAAGAAGAGTTATCGAATTAAGATTCGGTCTTAAGGACGGAGTTCCGATGACATTGGAGCAGGTTGGTAAGAAGCTCGGCGTTACACGTGAGCGTATCAGACAGATCGAGGCTAAAGCCATCAGGAAGCTCAACAGATCGCCTAAGTCAAAGAAACTCGAAGGTTATTCCGACTGATAAGCCTGTCAGCTTAAATAACCTTCCTTTTCGGGGATAATAAATAGTGGCAGACCGAAGACGATATTCATTTTACAGAGGATTATTTACAGGGGACGTTTTGAATTTTTCGAAGCGTTCCCCTTTTGTCAAGGAGATCATGTTCGAGAGGATCTATCCCTCGAAGATCATCCTTCCTATGAAGATGCATTACGGCGTCCCTGCTATCCCTGCAGTTAAGGTCGGTGATTATGTAAGGATCGGCCAGTGCGTTGGCGTTCCCGAGAAAGGCTCATTCTCTGTTCCGGTCCACAGCGGCATCTCCGGTAAGGTATCTGATATCTCTGAGATCGTGCTCCCGAACGGAATCATTACGCCTGCCGTTACCATCGTAAATGACATGAAGCGTACAAGACTTGATTCGGTAAAGCCCAGATCGGGTTTTAAGATCAGCGCCAGCGAGACGATCGGCATTATCAGAGCTGCAGGTATCTGCGGCATGGGCGGTGAGGGCATTCCGACATCGGCTAAGCTCAGCAGAGCCAGGACTGAAGTGGTCAAGGAATTCCTTGTAAACTGTCTTCAGAGTGAGCCTTATTCGACATGCGACCTCGTGGCCATAACGGAATATCCCGATTACGTTGTTTTGGGTTCATGTGCATGCGCAAGAGCCGTAGGCGCATCCAAGCTCGTTTTCCTCATTTCCGAGAACAGAAAAGAGCAGAGAAAGGCTCTTGCCAATTCCATAGAGAAGATCAAGGGAGACTTTAAGGACCTTGAATTTGATATCAAGCTCTTCAGGGAGCGTTTCCCCCAGGGCTATTACAGACTTGTCGCAAGAGCTTTGTACGGCAAGAATCTGGCGCTTGGCGAGACACTCGAGAAGTCATGCAGGGCGGTCCTTTTCAACTGCTCTACAATGCTCGCGTGCTGGGAAGCGTTATCTGACAACATCCCTATGATGAGCAGGATCGTTTCCGTAACGGGAGACGCTTCAGGCGGACATAACATGCTTGTTCCTATCGGAACACCGGTATCAGAGATTCTGGCCAATGCACAGGACATCAAGAACGGAAGCGACAGAATAGTATGGGGCAACTGCCTTACCGGAATCGAGATAAAGGATCCGGAGCACACGCCTATCGTAAAGACGACTTCTGTTATCTCCGTTATCAGGAGGTCAGAGGTGCCGAAGACCCCCTGTATCCATTGCGGTCTTTGTTCCGAGTGCTGCCCGATGAACCTCTCGCCCAATACGATCTACGAGATGCTCAATCAGGGCTTGAGACAGAAGGCTTCAGAAGAGGGTGCCAGAGAATGCATCGCCTGCGGTTCATGCTCTTACGTATGCCCTGCGGGAATCAATCTTACGACATCCATTGCAAGCTTTGCCGGTGAGGGAAGGATCATTGAAGTTAACTCGCTTCTGGATAACAGCAGCGCAGGAGACAGGATGATCGAAGAATATGAGGCATCTTACATCGGTGAGACATCGCTTCTTGAAGATTATTCTGACTCAGACGAGAATATCAGTAATAAGTCGCCTGATTCAATTACGCTTCCTTTCGAGAGGGATAAAGAAGTATGAGTACTGATAACAGACAGCTTGCACCCTTTATCCATACGGAGAAAAACGCTCCGTATATCTATATCACGATCCTTGTATCGCTCGTGCCCTGTATCGTGTGCGGCGTTTTCTATTACGGCCTCAGGGCATTGATCCTTATCCTGTTCTCTATGGCCTCCTTTGTTCTGGTGGACAGCTTCTGCAGGAGATTTACCGGCAGAAGATCAGGCGGGGATTACTTCGATGTAAGTTCACTCGTGGAAGGCCTTCTTATCGCACTTATGCTGCCGCCTGACACGACGCTTATAACAGCTCTTACGGCAGTATTATTCGCATCTATCGTTACCAAGCAGGTTTTCGGAGGCGCGGGAAGCAACATCGTAAATCCGGCCTGTGCAGGAAGGCTCTTTGTTGAGCTCGTTATGCCTGCAGGAACCCAAGGCCTGTCCTATGGTGAGGATAATTCCAGACTGCAGCTCATGAGCCTCATCGTTCAGAAGAAGCCGGGTGCACTGCCTGATCTGACGCAGTTGTCTTTTACCGAGCTTATCAGCGGCAACTATCCCGGCATGATCGGTACCGCATGCTTTGCATGCATCCTGGCAGGCGGCCTGTTCCTTACCCTTAAGGGCACTATGAGACTTTATACTCCGATTACTTATATCACGACGCTTCTGGTCCTTTACCCGATCGCGTCTATTCTTGAGACGAGAACATTCAGCTTTGACGGCATGGTGGTATATATCATGTCCTCAGGTGCTTTTTTCGTAGCAGTATTCCTTCTGGGAGATCTGACGACGATGCCTTCAAGGTTTGCTCCGGGCGTTTTCGCGGGCGTTGTATGCGCTGCTCTGACGCTTATCACGAAGCCTTTCCTGGCACCCATGGTATCGCTCCTGGCGCCCGTCATGGCTGTTAACTTCCTCTCATTCGTTTTGGACTTCTTCTCGAAAACCCTTTCCAGAAGAAAGATCCGTTCAAGGGAGGTGGATGTATCATGATGACGCATACCCAGTTAAAGCAGCTTATAACTGAAGCCGTTCTCCTTCTGGCGCTTGGCATCGCTCTTGTTGTCGGCGGTTATTTTGTATCTTCAGATAACGCAAATAAGCGTATGCAGAGCCTGTACCAGACAAGGTTCGAACCTGTTATGAAGTCCGCTTCATATGAGAAGGTTAATAGCAAAGCTTTAAACGGCTTCCCAGAGATCAAGGGTGTTTATATCGGCTACAACAGTACCGGAGATGCAGAAGGCTATGTCATCGACCTTACCGTCAAATCTTTGTACGGAAAGGATCTGAGCATGCTCGTGGCGCTCGATTACGAGAGTACCAGGATCTCGGGTCTTGCTCTTGAACCCAACGATGACGAGAATGCTTTCTACATCAGCCAGAGCGACATGAAAAAGATCTCGGATAAGCTTATCGGAAAGCAGATCCCCATAGCATTCGTCAAGGAAGAGAAGAAGGACGATAAGAAGTCCGACAAGATCATCGTTCCGGGATTAAATGACGGCATTTACTATGCACAGCGCCTTTACGACGACAGAAGCCGCTATATCGATTATGTCGAGATGGAGGTAAAGGACGGCATCATTACCAAGGTCAACTGGGATGCCTTCAGTACCGATAAGACAAACCAGGACAGAAGTGAAGCTGCCTTGAAGGGTGCTTACGTCGTAAACGGCCTTGACTGGGCTACACAGTCTTATAACATCTGCCACGCGCTCCTCGAATGCCAGGATCCCGACAGACTCGCCATGAAGTCTGACGGTACCACGGATATCGTTAAGGGCGTTACATGCGATATCAGACCTTTTATCGAGCTTACGATGGAGTGCATCGCAAACTCACGCGCAAACTACGATAAGGAAAAGTACATGATCGGCCTGAACATGATCTTACTGCATCTTTTCCAGAAGGACGCAGCAGATCTTGAATACTTAAACGATGACGGCCACATAGTATTCTCTTTTGAGAAGAACCCTGAAATATATACCATTTATAACGACGATAACGTTGCTGTTGGCTATATGGGCGTTATGGAGATCGAAGCAAAGATCAGAGGCATCACGCTTCCCAATACCGGTGACGGCACCAACACACAGACCGGCAACAATGATGACAACACAGGCACCGGTGTTATCGAATACGACGGAACGGAAGATGGATTAAGCTCCGGAAGCTCGACGGATGACCAGATCTTTACAGAGAGTTTGGACGACCTTCCGATGACCGAGATGGCATCTTTCATCGAGCCTCTTTCTGACCGCTACGATCAGACGAGAACTGTAGTCAAGGCATGTAACACCTGTTACAAATTCCTCAAGGAATATCTGAACTGGAAGGTAACGTAATGGGACTGTTTACTGAGAAATACAACACTCCTTTTGATAACGAGCAGACCAGAAGGCCTGTGGAGGAGAAGCTGACCGCAGCTCACGTAAGACCTGCAAGATATCTTTCCACAAGAGCTTCATTGCTCCTCGGTTATACGATGGTGTCGCTCTGCCTGGAATTTATGATCCCCGGAAACGTTATCTGGTGGCCTGTTGCATGTTCTTTTGTCTGCCTTCTTGCATGGGCAATAACGTTGAGATTCTTCATGCCGAGAAATCTCTCGGTAATAACGTTTGCTTTCGTTCTGGCACTTTTCGCGGCAGCAGGCGAATTCTCATACATGTATGGACTCTGCGCGCCTTACGCTGTCGCAGGATTCATTCCTATGGCAATAGGAATCATGTCCGTCGCAAGATTTAAGGATGACGATAACGACAAGTTCACGAGGCCTGAATTCGGAAGCGAAGTAATGCTGCCATATGGCATAGCTCTCGTGTGTTCAGCCTTCGGTTCGCTCATGTCCTTTGTTTTCGAAAGGAGATTCCTCTTCGTATCACTCCTTGCAGCGGTAATGTTCCTTATCCTCGTGAGCTGGGTAATATCAAAGCTTACGGGAATTCCGAGATGTGCCACATCCAAAACGCTTACCGAATTCTGGGACATCCCGGTCGCAGATATTTCCGAACTTAAGAGGTTCTTAAGTGCCAGGGGAGAGTTCGCATTAGTATGCATGCTCTGCATGGCCGCTGTATTCGTTTTGAAGATATTTACCGATAAAGACCTGTTAAGGATCTCAGCGATCCCTGCATGCGTGCTTATAGCGCTTATAGTGGGCTCCATAATGGTTTATGCCTCAAAGCATAATTTCAGGAGCTCCATCTTCGGCTTAAGATTCTTTATCAGCGAAGTGTCCATCGCCGCAGCTTTTATCTCTGTGATCTTCCTGGTCAACCCAGGTTTCCCCAAGATCACCCATCTGATCGTTGCCCTGATACTGATCGTAGCCACGGATACGATCATTACGGGAATCATGTCGGTTATCAGAAGAAGACTGATCTTCGTCTCCAAATCTAAATATATTGACGGTTTGCCGTTTTACCTTATACTGATTTCCTTGGTAATAATGCTCGCGGAGACCTGTCTTTATAGTATTCCGGGTTTGTGATATAATCTCGTTCGCATGATTGTGTAGCTCAGCTGGATAGAGCGACCGCCTCCTAAGCGGTAGGCCAGCGGTTCGAATCCGCTCACGATCACCAGTATTTGCAAGGGGTTCAGGGTTTTTCTGGACCCTTTTTGCTTGGACGAAAAGTGGTTACAGGTGGTTACAGATTAATATTTTGATCAAGCAAGCTTTAAATTATTGAGCTTAGCTCTTACATTATCCACTTTTCTTCGGTCGCTAAATGAGTAATGTCTCTCATTTGTTTGCATTGAATGCCCAAGAACAAGACACCGTTCATTTCCATCAACGCCAGCTTCAATGAGTTTAGCGTTGAAAGCTACTCTGAAGGCGTGATTATGAGAAATCGGAATCCCCAATGTTTTGCATCTGCGCCTTAAGTAGTATTCATATGAGTCTTTTACGATCGGTTTCCCATTGGGGTGATGAAAGACATATTCAGATTCGCCTGGCAGTTCAGCAGCGATTTTAAGAGCCGATCTGCAGTTTTCGGTAATTGGTATAAGTCTTCCGCCCCTGGGGTTTGCTTTCTCGTTCTTGGTATACTCGAGATCCCTAATCTTACGATTTCTGCATTTTTCGTCTTCAAAAACTATTACTTGTTGACGATGGACCCATATATATTCGGTATCAACATCAGATTTCTTAAGTGCTGCCAATTCACCAAGTCGCATGCCTGTTTCCATAGCTACGAGCATCATTGCAGCATGGGGATTATTGCGATCATTAAGACAATACTCTCTCAATTTCACGATTTCTTCGTCAGAAAACGATCTTTGTTCGTTAGATCTCATGGAGAGATCACAGAATTTGTAGTAATCCTCTGCCAGAATGTTGAGAGCCGGATTGGAATAACAGTAGCCTTTACGCATTCCAAAGGCAAAAACCGCTTTTACTTGTTGAAGCATCTTTTTCATTGCTTCTTTCTTAGGCTTTCTTGAGAGAAAGCCCTTGACGAACCATTTCCTTAATTCCTCTTCTGTAATTAGAGCAATGTCTTCCTTTTTGATGCTTTCTGGTATCAGTTTGTGATAACGACGATATTCTTTAAGTGTTAGCTCAGATCTTCCGCGATCACGCTTGCTCTCGATAAAGCAGTCAAAAGTCTCATCAAATGTCTTAGTTTTGTCGTCTTGTTCTTTGTAGAAGTCGTATAAGTAATCGTAGATTTCGTCTTCGGTAGTTTTGTACACCACCTTTCTTTTACCGTTGACGTATAAATGTGTTGCCCAATTGCCATTGTGATACTTGTCTTTGGTTTGAAGCATAAATATTTTTTGCTTATGCATCTTAGCCACATAGAGTTTTTTAGCCTCTTTGTTAGTCATATCTAAAAACCTTTGGGCTATCTCGGGGTTACTCTTCAATAATATCATCATCTCTTCGGTTGTCATATAGATATTGTTTTCACCCCCTTTTCTTTGAATTAATTGCGCTGAATGCTTTATTGGAGAACTATTTCTTGGCTTGCTGCAAATTGTCTATTTTTTCGAAGATTACAAAATCATAGGCTTTGTTGCGTCCGCAGATATCACATTTGTCATATATTTTCTGGCTATGATTTGCTCGAACGATACGGCTTTTGTCGTCATCGTAATAATATCCGGCACATCTTGAACATAAACTCATGACCATTGGCTTTATCCAACAAGTGGGGACAAACAAAGCAACGTTGAAATTTTCATTGACTTCAACATAAATTTCTCTTCTTTTGATTTTTGACATGAGTGATCCTCCTTTCGCTTGATCTAAATCATTAAAGACAAAAGGGTGTGGCGGAAAGTTTAGATTCTCCCCGCCACATAGTTTTTGTGTTTAAGGAATAATTAGCTTTTAGCTATCTGCCCGTATTTATCGTCCACTCCCGGGCTTTAAGGTCCCCTTAATCTGGCTTCCTCGGATTCTTTTCTCCCGGAACCTACATGGGTTCCTCATAGGACTTCCACCTTTGACAGGGACTTGCTAGGTCCCTTAAGGTTCTCTACCTCCGGTAGTAACACTCCGGCTGCACTCATTGGGTGTGACGGCTCACGATCCTCGTTAATCGCTGCGACGCTCGGCCTGTGACTGTGCAGAAGTATCATTATCCCTAGTCGCCTATCCTGGCCTCACCGCATTTGTCTTGCGGTTTCCGCGGCTGTGGCTTTTATAAAAAGCAGTTCCGCGAGTGGCTCCTGACGTAAGGAATGTAAGAGAAAAGCTGCTATTCAGTTGTGAAGTATCGAGTCATTAGGAAGACTTCTTTTGTCGAAGCTACTTGCTTCCTAACTGATTCCTACTCTACGGGTTTATGTGAAGTAACAGAATGGAACTCGCAGTTACATGCTGCCCGTATATGCCGGGAGCTTTAAATAAAAGTCGGAACCTATTTCATGCAAAAACTCGCGGATTTCGGGGAGAGACTTTGTATACATGTTTCTTAAGATGTAGCTGAATATTGCATTTTCTTCATCGGATAATGTGAGGCGGTAACCGGATAGATAAAGCATGTGCTCGCTGATCTCGCTCGGGAGGTTTGCTCCGATGCACATGAAAACGATGCTGTCTATGGAAGCGTTCTTTTTGCCGGTGATTATGTATCCGATGCTCTTTTCGGATATCCCGGTCCTTCTTGAGAGCTCAGCCTGAGAGATGTTTTTCCATTTAAGAACCTTTCTCCAGGAATCGGTAATGTCGTTAGTTAAGGAACGATAAACTGCTGCTGCTTCCAAGATTTGTTCTAAAGCCTCTGATTTCATTTTGTTGTCCTTTCCGTGTCTAACGGAACAAGGGCAACGAACACGTGCGATATTTGGGAGAGCAATAAAAAAGGCGTCCTACCAATCTTCAGACAATGCAAAAGCATTATCCTGAAGACTCGCACGACGCCGGAGTCCAAGCCGTTTATTTTAACGACCGCCCATTAGATCACATGTGAGTGTTTTATTTAATTGTGTATGTTAACCAGCTTATGGCCAGTATTCTATTTCGTCTTCCTCTGAGA
>JAEEGH010007383.1_pt1 | contig 26506 bp, 22 predicted proteins | sample 9134181 | NCBI WGS metagenome assembly JAEEGH01 (sample SAMN16246544, study PRJNA631951) | gut metagenome | biome: gut microbiome; feature: rumen; material: DP-attached | host: Bos | place: Iran: Karaj | collected 2018-10 | reverse complement strand
TCGGTATGCTTGCCAAGATACACAGGATCAAAAATGATAAATATGGCTATAGGCAGTCAGGGCTTCATGATACATGGTTTGAAGCATTAAAGGCTATGGCTTCAAATCTCGTTTCTGATTGTAAGAAGCTTGGCTATGAAACTCCTGATGGGGAGAAATTCTTAAGTCTTATTGATAAGCATGAAGATCTCCTTAGAAAGGTTCCATGCAGGATGGTCAACTTCGACCTCTGGGACAGCAATGTTCTTTATAAAGATGGTAAGATCTGCTGGATCGATCCGGAACGCGGATATTGGGGAGATCCTGTGGCTGATTTTATCACTCTTGGCACTGGCCAGAAATCTCCTTTATCTTCCAAGCAAAAGGAGCTTGAAATATACAATGAGACTGCTGATGAGAAGATTACAATCTCACCGGAAACAGAAAAAAGATATGCATTTGCGGTATGCCTTCTGGCTCTTATTGAAGAAGTTGAAAAATATGTAAGATACGAACCGGATGAAGAGAATTATATCAGAAATACCAAAGATGCCAGAGATATGTATGATATGGCGTTTGCAATACTGTGATGAATGGTAAAACTTGACGAGATTAATGGAGATAATATAAAACGTGAAAACAGATATACTATTTAAAAACTATACTGACGATGATTATGAGGCGTTATGTGAGTTCCTTATTGCATTAAATGCGGATAATGACAGCCATATTAACTGGAACTGGGCGAGACTTGAGTGGATGATCGAGCACCCGGAGTTTGATAAGAGCTTAAAGAATTCAATAGGCCTTTGGACTGTAGATGGTAAGATAGTTGGCGCTGCGATCTATGATATGTATTTTGGAGAAGGCTTTTGCGGAGTTCTCCCGGAGTATAAAGATCTATATAAAGACGTAGTGGAATACGCATGTAAAGAACTTAAAGATGATTCCGGATTTGGCCTGGCAATCTGTGATGAAAACGCTGATGAAGTTAAGTCGATCAAGGACCTTGGATTTACGATCGCAGATCAGGACGAGACTATCATGGAAAAAAGCTTAGACGATGATCTAAGCGCAGAACTGCCAACTGGCCTTAAGTTCTTTTGCCCGGATCCTGTAGAAGATGTATATGATCTTGAGTGGCTTTTCTGGCAAGGCTTTGACCATGGCGATGATAAAGCTGAATTTGAGCGTGAAGAAGAAATCATCCCAAGAGTCAGGAAGCACTTTAATAAGGATTTAGGTGTGGCTGCTGTTAATGAAAATGGCGAGATGGTTGCATGTTGCCTTCTATGGTATATGCCGGGAACAGACTATATTTATGTTGAGCCTGTCTGCACTATTCCTTCATATAGAGGAAAAGGTGTAGCGAAAGCCTTGATATTCGAAGCACTTCGAAGAGCCAAAAAGCTTGGGGCAAACAGAGCCTATGTGATTTCCGATATGGAATTTTATGAAAAACTTGGATTTAGAAAGAAATATCATTATACTTTTTACTGGAATAACTAGGCAGTGGAGGGTATTGTGATTATCGAACTTTTTTATACTTTTGCAAGGATCGGACTTTTTACTTTTGGTGGTGGCTATGCCATGATCTCGCTGATACATGATATCTGCGTGGAAAAGAAAAGGTGGATCACCCATGATGAAATGATGGATATTACAGTCATCGCAGAATCAACACCTGGTCCAATTGCAATAAACTGTGCAACTTATGTAGGATATAAGAAGAAAGGAATCACAGGAGCACTTGCTGCAACAGTAGGAGTAATTCTCCCGTCCTTTATTATTATCTATCTGATATCATTATTTCTAGACAGTTTTCTTGAAATAGCATGGATAGCGAATGCATTTAAAGGAATTAAGATTGCTGTAGGTATACTGATATTGGACGCAGCAATTAAGATGATAAGAAAAATGTCAAAGAAACCATTTCAGTTGTTTGTGCTAATAACAGTTTTTCTTATTATGATGGGTGTAAATCTTTTTTCCATAAAGATATCATCCGTATCTTTAATGATTACAGCAGGGATCTGCAGTCTTACGGTGTTTTGTATCAGGAATAAAATGAAGGGGGAGAGTCGAAGTTAATGATATATATTGATCTTTTCCTTGGATTTCTTAAAGTTGGCCTGTTTTCTTTTGGCGGAGCTTACGCCGCGATACCACTTATAAGAGATGTGGTATTGCATTATGGATGGATTGATGATGAACAGGTTGCCTATATGATTGCAGTAAGCGAAAGCACACCCGGACCCATCATGGTCAATATGGCTACATATGTAGGCAGTACGACTGCTGGGGCTTTAGGAGCATTGATTGCAACATTTTCAGTTGTTCTTCCTGCGTTTGTGATCATCATACTTATAATGATAATGTTGAAGGGATTGTTAAAAAATCCCTATGCGCAAGCTGTACTCAGAGGACTGAAGCCATGTATCATGGGAATAATCCTCGCAATGGGGATTAGCATGATCATGCAAAACACTATTATCAAGGGCGCTGCTTTTTCTCCCGATTTAAAAGCAGCTTTCGTATGCGCCGCTTTGGCTGTTGTATACTTTGGTTCCAGAAAAGTAGTTAAGTCAGGGATATCACCGATCATGCTGATCTGCATTGCTGCTGTAATAGGCATAGCAGTGTATTAATAAGAATATAAGAAAATAAGTGTAAAACAGGCCTGGATAAGTGTATTTGGGTCTGTTTTTTATTGATTGTATATAGTTAATATATTAAGTATAATGAGTGATACAGTTTTATTGAATGGAGGGTTATTATGCTGACAGACATTTTTGAAAAAGAAAAGGCACTGTTTGAAGACGGTGTCCAGACTGTGCTCAGAGCGCAGGAAAATCGCACCAGGGTAGTTGGCATCTTGAAGGGAAATATTGTAGCTAATTCAAGAAGCGAATCAAGAGGTATAAGTGCGAGAGTTGGTAAAGACGGACTGTTTGGATTTGCATCTATTGCTGAATACAGTGATGAAGCTGCAAAGAAGGTTTTAAAAGCAGCAGCTGACAATGTTAAACTCCTTTCTCGTCATACAGATAGTAAAGGAATTGTTCTTCCACCTTCTTATGGGACAGGGCGTATTCCTACAAATTGTGACATTGTTGATGCCGAGCAAAAGAGAATAATTGACGTATGCCGTAAAATAGACGATTACATCGCTCAGAAATATCCTGATCTTGATAGCCGAAGCGTCTATTACAGCGAAGATTCACAGGACAGGATCGTGTATTCTTCAGATGCTTATGACGGACATCTGGTTACACCAAGGTGCTACATCTACATCAATATGAGTATGAAAACAAAAGATGGTACACCCGTAGAGCAGTTCAAACCTCTTGGCGGATTTGGCAGCTTTGAGGACAATTTCTCAGATATTGAACAGTATTATCCTGAACTTGAGAAGTTATATAAAAAGGTTAAGGACAAGACTGAAGGTGTTTACGCTCAGGCAGGCTACAAGACTGTAGTACTTGGCGGCATGATGGGCGGAATGCTTGCGCACGAAGCTGTAGGTCATACCGTAGAAGCAGACCTTGTTATGGGCGGAAGCGTTGCTGGACCTAACCTTGGAAAAAGAGTAGCTTCTGACCTTGTCACTTTAGTTGACTTTGCTCATACATATAATGGAGGCCTTGCGCCTCTCCCTGTATACCTTGATGATGAAGGTACCAAAGCAGAGGATGCAGTGCTTATCAAAGACGGAATTCTCACAGGATATATGAACAGTCGTGAAACCGCAGAAAAATATAACATGAAGCCAACAGGAAACGCCAGAGGATGGGCATTCAATGACGAGCCTCTTATCAGAATGAGAAATACCTGCATTCTTCCGGGTAAGAATACTGTCGAAGAACTGATCGAATCTGTAGATGATGGATATTATCTTATTGATTCCGGCAATGGCCAGGCTGATCTTACCGGAGAGTTTATGTTTGGCGTAACCTGTGGTTATGAGATCAAGAATGGTAAATTAGGCAGGGCACTTCTCGATACAACAGTTTCAGGTATTGCTTTTGATATGCTTAAAACTGTTGATATGGTTTCCAATGAAGTTGAATGGTCTTCAAGCGGATTCTGTGGCAAAAAGCAGCGTATGGCAGTAGGAATGGGCGGACCACATATGCGTTGTAAGATCATGATTGGCGGACGTTAATAAGGAGAAAGCACAAATTGATATTGCGAGCTCTATCAATTTGAACCATTAGTCACTCGCACACGAGGTTAAAAATGAACACTATAAGAGAAGTTGCAGACTTATTTGATAATATACTAAAAGAAAAAAATGTAAATAAATACACATATACTCTCGTAAACTCCGAAAAGCAGGAGATCAATGTCGAAAACGGTGAATTCAAGCTTATGAGAACCGTTTTTGATAAGTATACTTCTATAAAGGTTTTTAAAGATAATAAGATGGGAAGTGCCAGTGGAAATGATTTTTCCAAGGATGCTCTTATAAATCTTGCAGAGGCTGGCGTAAGTGCCGCAGAGTCTTCACCCGAGGATCCATGCCATGATATGGCTCCTGATCAGGGCAAAGAAGTATTCAGACAGGGCTTATACGAGCCTGATATGGATAAGTTTATCGATAGAATACAAGAATGTCTTGATACCATTAAAAAAGAGTATCCCAAGGTGCTTGTCATGAGCGCTGTAGGTTCCTATAACAAGAGTAATTGGATATCAAGAAACACTAACGGGACAGAATTTGAAGACTTTTCGGGCCATTATAATTTTTACATACAGATCAGTGCCAGTGAAGATGGCATTAACACAGGAATTAGCGGAGCAGGTGTATGCGTAGATAATCTTGATGCGCCATTCATTGAACTTGGTAACTTTAGAAAGAGCCTGGAAGACATCTGTAACAGCATTCATACTAAGAGCCTTGAAGGGAAGTTTGAAGGAACAGTCATACTTACACCTGATGCAGTTCAGCAGTTTTTAGGCATGCTTATTGGTAATTACATGTCTGATGGCGTTATCATCGACGAAACCAGTCTGTGGCTTAATAAAGTCGGAGAGCAGGTTGCGAGCGATAAGCTTACGATATCCAAGAAACCATTTGATGAGAGGATTGTTTGCGGAGAAAGAGGAACTCAGGACGGCTTCAGGACTGAGGATGTAACGCTTATAGAAAAAGGCGTTCTGAAAACTCACAGCTTAAGTCTGTATGCTGCCAATAAAACAGGAAGACCGGTAGTTAAGAATACAGGTTGGGATCTTATTGTTGAGCCTGGAGATAAGTCGCTTGAAGAAATGATCAAGTCTGTTGATAAAGGATTGATCATGGGTGGATATTCCGGTGGAGAACCTGGAACAAATGGAGAATTCTCCGGAGTTGCCAAGAACAGCTTCTTTATCGAAAACGGAGAAGTAAAGTATGCTGTATCCGAGACTATGGTAAACGGAAATCTTGGAGAGATCGTAAAAAATATCCGTGATATCTCCAAGGAACAGATTTGCGACGGAAGCTCTGTTGTTCCATATATTGCTGTTAGCGGCGTAGTTATTTCCGGAAAATAAAAGAGGATCTCTTAATTAGCAAGGAGGATGTCCGAATGAAAACAATAGGCTTAATTGGTGGCATGAGTTGGGAGAGCACAGTTACCTATTATGAGATTATCAATACTGAGATAGCCAAAAGTCTCGGAGGTTTCCATAGTGCTAAAATTCTTATGTATAACGTGGACTTTGCAGAGCTTGAAGAAAACATGAAGAATGGATACTGGGAAGGCAATGCCGTTATACTTGCAGATGCCGCTTCAAGGCTTGAAAAGGCCGGAGCAGATTATATTGTTATAGCCACAAATACAATGCATAAGCTTGTACCTGAAATAGAGAAAATTATAAAAATACCTATTCTTCATATTGCAGATGTAGCTGCTGGTGCGGTTAAGAAGGATGGAATAAGTAAGGTAGGTCTGCTTGGGACGAAGTTTACACTGACTCAGGATTTTGTCACTAAGAGACTTAAGAATGCGGGCCTTGAAGTTGTACTTCCTGATGGGAAGGATATCGAACTTGTTAATGACGTTATCTTTAATGAACTTTGTCTTGGTAAGGTACTTGATACATCAAGAGATGAATACAAGCGTATTATAGGAAAAATGAAGGAAGCCGGTGCCGAAGCTGTGATCCTTGGATGCACGGAAATAGGAATGCTCATCAAAGAGGAAGACAGCCCAATCCCTACTTATGATACAACCATCCTGCACGCACAGGCAGCAGCAAAAGAAGCATTAAATTGAAAGACCGTATTGACCTTGCCCCTAGGGCAAACTTTACAATGGTACATAGAAGTTCATCCATGAACTTCTGAACATGTACTAACTACATCCTGTAGTTGGTACATGGAATTGCATTTTATGAAATTGCAGGAGGAAATACGGTATGGCATCATGGATGGTTCACTTAAGGGTTGCAGATAAGCTGCTTGACAGAATCGAAGGACTTGACAAAACATTTTTTGTTGTGGGGAATATCGCTCCAGATAGCGGAGTTCCCAATGAGGACTGGTCTTCATTTACACCATCAGGAGATGTGACTCATTTTAAAGGAAAGGGCACAGATAAGAGAAACATAGATATCGACAGGTATGTTAATGAGTATTTCTCCAAAGACATGATAAAGAATTACTCTGCTAAGGAATTCTCATTCTTTTTGGGATATTTGACACATCTTTTGACAGATATTGAGTGGACCAAAGCGGCACGAGGCTCTTGGGGATGTAACGAAGAAAATGCGGCCAAAGAAGGTATGTCCCTTAATGAATTCATCTGGAAAAATAAGGAAGACTGGTATGATCTGGATTTCCTTTATCTTGAGCAGCACCCTGATTTTAGAGCATTTAATCTTTATGAGAATTCAGGAGATATAACAAATGTTTTTATGGAAGCCTTCCCTGCGGATGCTTTTGAAAACAGGAGAGGATATATCTGCTGGTTTTATCATAGCGATGAGCATGGAGATCTGCATAGGGATTATCAGTACCTGACTAAGGAGATGTCGGATAAGTTTGTTGAGGATGCAGTCGAGACGATAATAACTAATATTAAACCGTTAATATAAAATTTATTTATTTAGTAAAAAAGACGCCACCCAGAGTTGTGATAACGCATCAGGGCGGCGTTTTTATGCGCAAACTAAAAAACGTGTAAAAATGATGCAAATCAGTGTAAATAGATAGGGCCTTGAGATTATGTGATAAAAGATATATAGGAACAAAATCATTGAAAGTAACTGGAGGTATTAGTTATGGAAAATATAAGTTTTTTATCACTTGAAACCCCACTGATGAAAGAAAAATGCAAGACCTGGCGTCTTGAATATCTACAGTGTAAGTTGCCCGCGCCTATAGATTTGTACGATAAGAACTGGAAGGATGAGAAGATATGAACGCAGAAGTGTTTCAGATGGCCGACAAAGAGAAGACAGATAAAAGACGTACAATAATAGGAATTATTGCTACTTATGCTTTGATGGTCCTGGCAAATATAATTCTCAGTAATGCTTTTTCTTATATTATTATCAATGGAGTAAGTATTCCTTTTTATGTGTATGGGACTGTTGTTGAGCTGGGAATTGTGATGCCGGCGATCATATACACTGTGTTAAAAGGCGAGAGTATTACAGAGAGTTTTGGATTTCGCAAGATCAGAGTTAAAACAGTACTTTGGACAATGTTGCTTACGATTCTTAGTTTTCCCTTATATACGTGTGCAAATGTTCTGTCACAGATTTTTGTCCCGAATACAGTGATAGAGTCTGCTTCAGAAATGTCAGGATCAATATTTGGATCCTGGTTTGTGGTGACTATAGTAGCATCACTTTGTGAAGAGATTGCTATCAGGGGATTCTGCTTTAACAGATTGAAGAAAGTTTCTTCTCTTTTTGTTGCAGCAGCCATTTCTGCTATCATGTTTGGCGTTCTTCATCTTAACATCAATCAGATGTGCTATGCGATGGTTCTGGGCTTTATATTTGCCCTTGCAAATTTTGCAAGCGGTAGTATCTGGACATCTATCATTATGCATACGATAATCAATAGTTTTGGATATGCTGTTGTTATGATAGCAGAGCTTGCAACAGCTTCAGCAGGAATAAATCTTGAGGAGACAGCAGAGCTTCAAAGAACGCAGACCAGCTCATTTCTTACGACGGGGCTTGTGCTTTTTGTAATCTCGATAGGTTGTGCTTTTCTTATCAAAATGGTACTTAAGAAGATTGCTGTTAGTGAAAATAATCAGGAAGCAGTGGAAGTGTTTTGAGCGAAATAATGATATGACCGATACATGACATATCTCTGATATTTCCTGATATGTGCCGTGAGCCTTTACAATAAGAGCAGGTTATGCTACACTCTGTTAGCAATGTTCTTATGCATGTAGAGGTATCACGGCATTTTCGCCATTTATCCCTATTTTGGATTTTAAGATTATTACTGTAGATCGATGAACTGAATGATTTTTAGCTATATAGCTGGAACCTTTTTCTTTTTTGATTCTGATAAGTCTTTTTTCAAGGAATGCCTCTTATGTATTTGATGTTGCAAGCAAAAATATCAGTACATATAATGGAGGTAACAAATGGAAGAAGTAGTAACTGAAAACAGGGGCAACAGAGAGCACAAGGACAGATTTTTCAAGAAGGTTTTTTCATCAAAGAAAGCCTTGCTTAATCTGTATAATGCTGTAAATGGGACCAATTATACGAATCCTGATGACATTGAGATCAATACTATCGAGGATTTCTTATACTTGAACATGAAAAACGATGTGTCTTTCCTGTTTACAGATAAGATGAACCTTTATGAACATCAGAGTTCGGTTAATCCCAATATGCCGTTTAGAGGTTTTATCTATCTTTCGAAGCTTTATCATAAGACGGTATATGAGAAGTACGACTTTTTTGATGATAAGCTTGTAAAGATACCAATGCCGCAATTCGTGGTATTTTATAATGGAACCAAGGAAGAACCGGACAGGAAAGTACTTAGCTTAAGCGATGCATTTAATGGTTATGGTAAGTTCGAGCCTGCTCTTGAGTGTAAGGCTACTGTGCTTAATATTAATTATGAGCACAATAAAGAACTTATGGAGAAGTGCACCGAGCTTAGAGACTATGCATTGTTGATTGCTAGAATCAGAAGTAACTGTCAAAGCGGTATGGTTCTTGGAGATGCGATTGATAAGGCAATAGATGATTGTATCAACGAGGGCATTATGAAAGAGATTCTAGAAGCTCATAGAATGGAGGCGAAGGAAATGCTGTTTACTGAATATAACGAAGAAGCACATATCAATCATGTCAAAGAATCGTCTTATGAAAATGGTTATGGTAATGGAATAGATATCATGAGTGAATTGTACATTAAGCTAGAAGAGCAGAATCGTTTGGATGATTATTCTAAAGCCGTTAAGAATCCTCAATTTAGAGATGAGTTATTAAGGGAATTTTTTCCAGAAAATGGTAAGCTTGAAAGATAAGTAACCTTTTTATAGAATGGAGGCGAAGGAAATGCTGTTTACTGAATATAATGAAGAAGCGCATATCAATCATATAAAGGAATCGTCTTATGAGAATGGGTATGGTAAGGGATTGGAAGAAGAACGCGCTAGTGCTTTAATGAAAGAAAAAAAGTAGTAAAAGAGATCAATGCCACAGTTTCTGATCTTCAATAATTGAATCGAAGGAATTAACAATAATCTCTAACGAAAAGAAGCCATCCATTTGGATGACTTCTTTTTAAAATAACGTTTTTATAAAGCCTGGTCTGGCGTAATCTTATATTTGGGTTTATGGATTATCGGGTGCTTTTTAATATAATAAAATGTACAGATAAGAGTTGCAGCAGTAACATAACCAACAGCGTCAAGCACCAGATCATGTACATCAAAGTGGCGATACACTATGAATGTTTTATGAACCTGATCGCAGAAGCTTGCGAACGAACATATACCAATTGAATATAAAAATATAATCTTGGTAGATGAGTTGCTGTTTCTGAGTTTCTTACCAACAGGAGAGGTAATGATCATAAGGGTCATTACAAGACCAAGAGCACCGAACTCATAGACGTGTGCCAGCTTCCTTGCACTGTTAAGCCCAAGAGACAGCCATACGACATTGTGATAGTGCTTTGGAAATAGCTCAGGAAAAAGAGATACGACCAGCTTTTGTGTGCTTAACGTATCAGCTCCACTTTGCCTTGTAAGGTGTATGATAATTGCTATTACTGTAGCGGAAAGAAAAGATAATACCAAAAAAGATAAATCAATACTTCTACCCGTGTTATTCTTCATAGTCAGTTACCCCTTTTTACGAAGAAATTTTTGTTACCTGTAACACGCTTTTTGCTTGTTTTTGTAACTTTTAATAATCATCCTTGAATTAATTTTATCTTTATAACGTAAACCTAAAATAAAGCAATTTTTGCGATTGTTTGAACAATATATGTACACGAAAAACCGATAATTATATAACCATAACCAAAATGCCGCATTGGTCATGATGATCGTCTGACCAGAAGTAAATACTTTTTTTACAGTTATGATCATATGTTTTTTCCTATAATGAATTGTTGAAATACCTAAAAACATTTTTATGATAAATTGCGACGACATGAGAAGCTTTTTGGACTTGACTTTATTTAATCTATTTCTTAAAATATGTAAAAGTAAATGCATTGATCGGAATAAGTAGTTGAATGTACAAGCTACAGAGAGTGGCCGTTTGGTGAGAGGCGCAGCAACTGGCATTTGATGAATACCTCCGTGAGCAGCTTCCCGGAAACAATCAGATGATTTGTGAACATTTTTTGATTGAAAGTAGGGGAAGACGGAAATCCAACCGTTACAGTGGAAGGGTCTTCATTTTTAGATGAATCCGTAGAGATTTCATTTGTAAGGATGAGTACCTGCTGAGGCATAAGGCGTGAGTCTTGTGTGAATAAAGGTGGTAACACGGAACAATATCCGTCCTTTGTAGCTAATAACAGCGCAAAGGGCTTTTTTATTACCCAAAATCCTGTAGTGGTCAGGGCATAAGACCAAAGCCCCTCGTGCGCGAAATATTTATAGGGCACTAAGTGTGCAGAAAGGTAAGAAAATGGGAGTTTATGAAGAACTCGAGGCAAGAGGCCTTCTTGCCCAGGTAACAGACGGAGAAAAAATCAGAGAGCTTATCAATAGTGGTAAAGCTACATTCTACATCGGATTTGACTGTACAGCAGACAGCCTTACAGCTGGTCACTTTATGGCACTTACACTTATGAAGAGACTTCAGATGGCTGGTAACAAGCCAATCGCGCTTATCGGCGGTGGTACAACTATGATCGGTGATCCATCAGGACGTACTGACATGCGTAAGATGCTTACAAGAGAAGACATCGATCATAATGCAGAGTGCTTCAAGAAGCAGATGGAGAAGTTCATCGACTTCTCAGATGGCAAGGCACTTATGGTTAACAACGCAGACTGGCTTTTAAACCTCAACTACGTTGAACTTCTTCGTGAAGTTGGTGCATGCTTCTCAGTTAATAACATGCTTCGAGCAGAGTGCTACAAGCAGCGTATGGAAAAAGGACTTTCTTTCCTTGAATTCAACTACATGATCATGCAGTCTTACGATTTCTATTACATGTTCCAGAAGTATGATTGTAACCTTGAGTTCGGTGGAGACGATCAGTGGTCCAACATGCTCGGTGGTACAGAACTTATCCGTCGTAAGCTTGGTAAGGACGCTCATGCCATGACAATCACACTTCTTACAGACTCACAGGGCAAGAAGATGGGTAAGACAGCAGGTAACGCTGTATGGCTTGATCCTAAGAAGACAACACCTTACGAGTTCTACCAGTACTGGAGAAACGTTGGTGATGCAGATGTTATCAAGTGCATAAGAATGCTTACATTCCTTCCTCTCGACCAGATCGAAGAGATGGCTACATGGAAAGATGCTAAGCTCAATGAGGCAAAAGAGATCCTTGCTTATGAGCTTACAAACATGGTTCACGGCGAAGAAGAAGCTAAGAAGGCTCAGGAAGCATCTAAGGCTCTTTTTGCAGGCGGTGGAGACATGGCTAATGTTCCTACAGTGGCTCTTAAAGATGAAGATTTCAGAGACGGCAAGGTTGATATCCTTCAGGTACTTGTTTCTGCAGGCCTTTGCGCTACAAGATCAGAAGCAAGACGTAATGTACAGCAGGGCGGTGTAACTGTTGCAGATGAGAAAGTTACAGACGTAGCAGCTGCATATGACAAGGACTTCTTCGCAGGCGATGGCGTAATGGTTCGTCGTGGTAAGAAGGCATTCAAGAAAGTTACTGTATAAGACGAAAAGGACAAACAAATTAAAAGGAGCATTTTGGTGATTACCAAGATGCTCCTTTTTTGTGGTAACATATAATGTGTGGCACGATTTAGACTCGCAACGGAGGTACAGTATGGCACTTGCATCGGATCTTTATGTTGGAGAACTAGTTATGCGCCTTGTTGGTCATCAGACAGGTGAGATCAGCAAAGTTGATTATAAGCCGCAGAAACCGGCTTTTTCAAAAGAGCCCATGGAGGGCGAGACCTTTCTTGAAAGGGCGACGCCTGAGTCTCAGGGCGTTTCTGCAATGTGGGTCAAAGATCTTTTTGAAGAACTCCACGAATGCCCCAAATCTAATATGCATAAGATAATGGTCATGCGACATGGCAAAGTCATTGGCGAAACTTCTTTTGCCCCGTTTGATCTGGATTATTGGCATGTAGTTCATTCTATGTCCAAATCCGTTACAGGCATGGCTATTGGAATATTGATAGGAGAAGGGAAACTAAAAATTACCGACAAGGTTTTGGATCTTCTTCCTGATAAAAAAACTCTTACATCCATGTTAAGGCTTCGCGATGTTACAGTTGAACATCTGTTATCAATGACCAGCGGCGTTCAGTTCAATGAAGCCGGAGCGATAGCAGGCAATGACTGGATCAAAGGCTTCATGGATTCGGGTACTCTTTTTTCTCCCGGTAAGGAATTTAATTATAATTCTATGAATTCGTATATGCTTTCTGCCATTGTGAATGCAATTACAGGACAGAGCCTCTTTAGCTTTGTAAAAGAGAGGATATTTGATCCTATGGGGATCAAGCGCGTTTTCTGGGAAACTTGTCCTCTTGGTAATACCAAAGGGGGATGGGGCCTGTTTATGCGTATAGAAGATATGTGTAAGCTGGGCCAGCTCTATCTTCAAAAGGGCAAATGGGAAGGAAAACAGCTTGTGCCCGAAGGCTGGGTCGTGGCATCCACGACAGCACATGCTACAACTGATGTTCCGGAAGCTCCTCAGTACGGATATCACCTGTGGCTTATAAACAACAGGGAAGGTGCTTATATTTTCAATGGCATGCTGGGTCAGAACGTATATATATATCCTGATCTTGATATGGTTCTGGCAGTCAATGCCGGCAATAACGAGGTATTCCAGACAGGCTCCACCACGAATATAATATATGAGAAGATGACAAATATTGAAGCCTTTGATCATCCACTCAAAGAAGATCCGTTAGGTGACAAATTCCTTGAAAAGACTATTACACGTATTCAGGAAAAAGAGGTGCCGAATAAGCTGATCCTTCGCGGTGGCTGGAACAGACGCTCTGATGCCTATGACAACCAGCAGGACAAGATCATGAGGATCAGGACTTTGTATGGAAGTACCTATGATCTTGGAGATAGCGGAATAGGTATTTTCCCTCTTATGATGCAGATCACGCACAACAATTTCACTGATGGTATTACCAAGATTGGCTTTGTTCCTATAGATAAAAAGAGATTTGGCGTTCAGATATACGAAGGCGACCAGATCTACACACTTCCATGCGGGGATGATACCTATGGCAATTTTGTTTCGTTAAATATCCACGGGGAAGTTTATGATGCTGTTGTTAAAACAAAGCTTGCAACTGATGAATACAACAGAATGGCAATAATGCTAAGAATCTTTTTGCTGGAAGAAACAAGTGAAAGGCGTATCAATATCTATCTTGGAAGCAAGTACGCAGAGGAAGATACCAGAGGCTTTAGAGGCTGTAATGTTCCTGAAGGTATTGATGTTCATTTCAATGAATATCCGGGCAATGAGATGCTGAATACTGCGCTTTCATGTGTTTCAACTACCAAGGGTATTCAGGGGGCTCTTCTTAGCAAGCTGGATAGTTTTGGTGCTTCCATGCTTATAAGTAAGACGATACATTACACTATAAATCCCAGAGTTCATGGCTTTCTTATAAAGCCCGAGAGTGCAGAAGAAAAGCCTGCTGGTGATGCTGATAATTAATGAAAAGAACAGACATAAATGATGCATGCGTGGATGGAGGATATATAGTACAATAAATTGGTTGGAATCTTGAATCTGTGATTCGGGAGCCAAAAGAGTTTTTCTTTAACAGGAGTGTGTTTTTTAATGAATTTAGTATCCATGAAAGATGTCTCTAAGGCATTTACGGACAAAGTTTTACTTAAGGAGGCATCCTTTGGAATTGACGAAGGCGACCGCATCGGCGTTATCGGTATTAACGGAACCGGAAAGTCGACGCTCCTTCGCCTTATAGCAGGCCTTGTGGAGGAAGATGAGGGCGATATCGTAAAGGGAAGTAACGTGGTTATTTCATACCTTCCTCAGAATCCTGAGTTTGATATGGACTACACCCTTTATGAATATGTTGTATCAACTAACGTTCAAAAGCGTCATCCCCAGAACGGACTTGATGCCAAAGAGTTTGAGGCTCAGATAGAGGGTGAAGCCAAGAAGATCCTTAACATTCTTGGTTTTAATGACATAAATCAGAAGGTTTCCCAGCTTTCAGGAGGCCAGAGAAAAAAGGCTGCGCTTTGCGCTAGGCTCCTTGAAAACAGCGACATCCTTCTCCTTGATGAGCCTACTAACCATCTTGATAACGCCATGAGTGAGTGGCTACAGATCTATTTGGAAAATTATCGTGGCGCCCTTGTTATGGTAACTCATGACAGGTATTTCCTTGATCTTGTCTGCAATAAGATCGTCGAAGTTGATCAGGGTAAGCTCTACACCTATGATACAAACTACGAAGGCTACCTTGAGCTTCGCGCACAGCGTATCGCGTCAGCTCTTTCTACCCAGGACAAACATGCCAATATCTTAAGAAAAGAAATTGCGTGGATGAGAAGGGGCGCCCGTGCCCGTTCAACCAAGCAAAAGGCGCATATCAAACGCTATGAAGCACTTCGCGATGAAGAGAAGCTTAAATTCGATGAAGATGTGCAGATTTCGGCCATCTCTTCAAGACTTGGTAAAAAGACCATCGAGCTTTACAACATTGCCAAAAGCTACGAAGGCAGGACTTTAATAAAAGATTTCACCTTTACTTTTACAAGAGATGATCGTATTGGTATACTCGGCCCGAACGGCTGCGGCAAGACTACTCTTATGAAGATGATAGTCGGCAGTATCCAGCCTGATTCCGGCCATATCGAGATTGGCGAGACGGTCAAGATCGGATACTATGCTCAGGAAGCAACCACCATGGACGATGATCAAAGGGTCATCGACTATGTCAAGGATACAGCCGAGTACATCAAGACTGACGACGGCTACATATCAGCATCCCAGATGTGCGAAAAGTTCCTCTTTGCTGGAAGTCTTCAGTACCAGCCCATCGGTAAGTTATCTGGTGGTGAAAAAAGAAGATTGTACCTTTGTAAAGTCCTCATGGAAGCTCCCAACGTTCTTATCCTGGACGAGCCTACCAATGACCTTGATATAGGAACATTGCAGATACTTGAAGATTACCTTGATTCTTTTCCCGGAATTGTTATAGCAGTATCTCACGACAGATACTTCCTGGACAGAATAGGAAGACGCATGCTGACTTTCGATTCATACGGCGGCATACATCTGTATAACGGCTCCTATACTGAGTTTTTTGAAACTCATAAGGAGGGCGTTGATGGAAGTCTGTCCTGGGACTTTACAGATGATAATACGTCTGCAGCAGGCTCATCTAAAAAGCCCGTCGCAGGTAGTGACGGTGCAGGCAGTGCATCAGATGCTAATAGCGGGAATGTTTCAGGTGCTCAGGCTACTCGAGGCGAACATAAGTTAAAGTTCAGCTATAACGAGCAAAAAGAATATGAGACAATAGAAGATGATATTGCAAAGTGCGAGCAAAAGATCGCACAGTATGAAGAAGACATACTTGCAAATGCCACGAACTTCGGTAAGCTAAGAGAGATCGGCGAGAAGAAGGAAGCTGAAGAAAAGAGACTTGAAGAGCTTATGGAAAGATATGTATATCTTGAAGAGAAGGCTGAAGCAATAGCTAATCAGAAATGATTAACTTAAAGTAGATAAAATTAGCTAAGCTATAGAGTATTCCAGAGGCTGGTAGTTGATTATATTTTATTTACAGAGTTTAGTAATTGAAAATAAATAATAGAAAAAGAAAATATCAGAAAGAGGTGGAAGATGACTAATTCAAAAGTTTATGAAAAGGTTGAAAAATGCGTAGAAGCTATAAGAGCGAAGACAGACTTCGTCCCTAAGGTTGCGCTTACACTTGGATCTGGTCTTGGCGACTATGCTAAAAATATAGATATTAAAGCAGAAGTATCATACTCAGAAATCGAGGAATTCCCTGTATCTACAGTTCCGGGGCATGATGGTAAGTTTATATTCGGATATGTAGGCAAGACTCCTGTTGTGTGCATGAAAGGAAGGGTACACTATTACGAAGGTTATCCTATTTCTGATGTAGTTCTTCCTGCAAGAGTTATGAAGATGCTTGGTGCGGAGATTTTGTTCCTTACAAATGCAAGCGGCGGTGTTAACTACCATTTCAGCGCCGGTGATCTTATGCTTATAACTGATCACATCAGCTGTTTTGCACCAAATCCTCTTATTGGACCAAATGATGACAGATTAGGACTCAGATTCCCTGATATGAGTAATGTATATAATAAAGACCTTCAGGAAATTCTTAAAAAGACTGCTATTGATAATGGAATCGCTCTTAGAGAGGGTATCTACTGTCAGCTTACAGGTCCTTCATTTGAATCACCTGCTGAGATCCGTATGCTCAGAACACTTGGTGTTGATGCAGTTGGTATGAGTACTGTTGTAGAAGCTATTGCAGCTAACCATATGGGAATGAAGATCTGCGGCGTATCCTGCATAAGTAACCTTGCAGCAGGAATGAGCGCAAATCCTCTTAATCATGAGGAAGTGCAGGAAGCAGCAGATATGGCAGCTCCTCGCTTTGCAAAGCTCGTAACAGAATCCATCAAACAGTTTGGGGACATCGAGTGGTTTAAATAAAACTTCGCACATATGAAAAAAGAAGGTGCTAGCCTATTCCTGAGTGTGGCAGTTAGTAAATGATTTTCTTGTCATGAAAGAATTATTAAATTCAAGGCATGATATCTGGAATAATATATTCTAGGATCCGAAACTCGCTTCGCTCAAACATGCGGATCCTAAACAGAATCTATTATTCCATCTATCAAGCTCTTGAATTTAATAATTCTTTCAAAGACAAGAAAATCATTTACTAACTGCCACACTCAGGAATATTAAAAGTATTTGTGATTTTTCATATGTGCGAAGTTTGAATAAAGAGGACCAAAATCATAATTTATACTGGGAGGATACATTCATGAACATCAGGTTTTTTAACGCAAGAATACTTACAATGGAAGAGGATAGGCCTGTTTTTAGAGGCGAAGTCTGGACTCGTGATGATAAGATATCCTTCGTGGGGACGAGCGAGGAAGCTGGAAGTGTTAATGCGGAAGGCAGTTTTGACAGAGAGATAGATTGTAAGGGCAATTTACTTATGCCTGGTTTTAAGGATGCTCATACTCATAGTGCAATGACGCTTATGAGATCGCTTGCGGATGATCTTCCGACGCAGGAGTGGCTTAATAATCAGATATTCCCGGTTGAAGCTAAGATGACTGGGGAGGATATATATACTCTTACGAAACTTGCTATCTTAGAGTATCTTACAAGTGGTATTACTACGATCTTTGATATGTATCTGACTCCTGAAACTATTGCTAAGGCTTGCAGGGAAGCGGGCATGAGATGTGTTCAGGTTGGATGTGTTAACAATTTCTCTCAGTCACTTGAGCTTGTAGAGAGGATGTACAACGAGCTTAATGTTGAATCAGATCCGCTTAATTCATATTTCATGGGAATTCATGCAGAGTATACCTGTTCTCCGGAGCTTCTTACTAAGTTCTCAGAACTTGTTCATAAGTACAAAGCACCTGTTTTCACACATATTGCTGAGACTAAGTCTGAGACAGACGGATGTATTGAGCGCTATGGCATGAGCCCTGTTAAGTATCTTGCTTCCATGGGACTTTTTGATTTTGGTGGTGGCGGATATCACCTTGTTCATGTAAATGAAGAGGACATGCAGATTCTTAAGGAAAAGAATATGTATGTTGTCACCAATCCCGGCTCAAACCTTAAGCTTGCATCAGGAATTGCACCAATTTCTGATTATATGAAGCACGGTATCCCAGTTGCACTTGGCACAGACGGCCCTGCATCTAACAACTGTTTGGACTTCTTCAGAGAGATGTTCCTCGTGACAGGCCTTGGCAAGATAAGAGAAGACGATGCATCAGCTATAGATGCCATGGAAGTTCTTAAAATGGCCACAGTTAACGGCGCCCATGCCATGAACCTTCCAAACTGCGATATCCTAGCATCAGGCAAGCAGGCTGACCTTATAATGATCGACCTCGACCAGCCCAACATGCAGCCTATAAATAATATCTGCAAGAACCTCGTATACAGCGGAAGTAAGCAGAACGTCAAGCTGACCATGATAGCAGGAATCATCAGATACGAAGACGGAAAATTCAACATAGGCGTAGACCCACATACTCTATACGCAGAAGCTGAAAATATCAAGAAACGAATCATGTCAGAACTTGGTAGGAATTAAAATTTTATAAAATATAGCGCATTATAACTAAAAATACGCTACTATAAGTAAGGAACAAAACTTTGCACATATAAAATTTTACTAATACTTTGAAGATTCCTGAGGGCTGGCAGTTTATAAAGGATTTTCGCGTCATTAAAAGAATTTCTAAAATTCAAGAGCTTGATAGATGGAATGATATATTCTGTTTGGGATTCATCTGTCTGAGCGAAGCGAGTTCCCGACATAGAAGTTCATCCATGAACTTCTAAACATGTCGTAACTACGTCCTGTAGTTTATGAATCCCGGAATATATTATTCCAGATATCATGCCTTGAATTAGAAATTCTTTTATGACACGAAAATCCTTTATAAACTGCCAGCCCTCAGGAATCGGCTAGAACCTAGACATTTTATATATGCAAAGAAATAAGACACAAGATAGGAACTAGATATGCAGGTTTATGTAACGGTGCTGGGGATTATTGTTGCAATTTTAGTTATTGCAGCGATCCTTGGTAAAAGAAATGAATTAAAAGCAGAGAAGTATTTCAGAAGCAAGGCAAGAAGAAACTGGGGGAAGCCATCTGATATCGATATCAGAGAAAATCGCAGAAAAGCAATTCCCAAATATTATGAAAATCATATAGAAGAATCATCTATAGATGACATCACCTGGAATGACCTTGGCCTTGATTCTGTTTATGACAGAGTCAACTACTGCCAGTCAGGTGCAGGCCAGGAGTATCTGTATTACAGACTCAGAACTCCAATGCAGACTGATGATTTCGATTCATTTGAAAAGCAGGTAGAAAACTTTACGAATAAAGAGGATATGAGAATAGAGACTCAGCTCATTTTTGCCAAGATGGCAAATTATGGCAAATATTCTCTTTATGACTACATCGGATCTCTTGATGATCTTAAGATGCCTTCAAGACTTCCTCACATTATCGCAGATATTCTCATTCTTATATCCATATTTGGTTGTTTTATTAAGTTTGAGATCTTCTTACTGGTTATAATTGCATGTCTTTTGTACAACGCAGTTACTTACTTTATCATTAAGGGAGATATCTCGCCCTACATCTACATTTTCGGATACATCAACAGAATGTTCTGCGGTATCGATCTTTTCAAGAAGATCAAGGACGATACCTTAAGTGAAGAAACCAAGGTCTTTTTCCAGTATGAAAAGGAGATAGACTCATTCAAAAGAGGTTCATGGATCATCCTCGATCCTGCAAGGCTTTCAGGAAGCGGCGATGCCATAAACATGCTCCTTGACTATGTCTGCATGTTCACACATATAGACCTTTTCAAGTTTAAGAGCATGTACAAATTCGTTAAGAATCACGGCCAGCTTCTTGATGACATCGTTACAGGTCTTGGCCGCATTGAAACTGAGATTTCAGTAGCTTGTTACAGAGCGTCTCTTGATGGAAAATACTGTAAGCCTGAGTTCACAGAAGGTGCTACAGACTATGAGGCACTTGATATCTATCACCCATGCATGACAGATCCAGTGCTTAACAGTATTAAAGCTAATAGAGGCGTGCTTATTACAGGTTCTAACGCATCAGGTAAGTCAACATTCCTTAAAACAAGCGCTATTGCAGCTGTTATGGCGCAGACAATTCATACTGTAAACGCATCCTCATACAAGGCACCTCTTTACAGAATCTATTCCTCAATGGCCCTTCGCGATGACCTTGCGGGAGGAGACAGCTACTACATCGTAGAGATCAAGTCACTTAAGAGAATCCTCGATGCAGCTAATACAGGCGGCAACAGAATATTCTGCCTTATTGACGAAGTACTTCGCGGAACTAATACAATTGAGCGTATCGCAGCTTCAACTCAGATCCTTAAGAGTCTTGACCACAAGAATATCCAGTGCTTTGCAGCAACTCATGATATTGAGCTTACAGAGCTGCTGAAAGACTCTTATGATAACTATCACTTTGAAGGCGAAGTGACAGATTCAGATGTTCACTTCAGCTACATGATCAAAGAAGGCCCTGCAACAAACAGAAATGCTATTAAGCTTCTGTCTATAATCGGTTACGATCCCAAGATTGTAGAAGATGCCCAGAACATGGCAGACGAGTTTACTAGAACCGGAATTTGGCAAGGGTAAAACGCGATATAGAAGGTAGCTTATATGCGTAGTCGAGGAGACGTTATATTATGAATCACATTGAAATATACACAGACGGCGCCGCAAGAGGAAATCCTGACGGCCCCGGCGGCTATGGCGCAGTTCTTAAGTTTGTTGATAAAAACGGTGAACTTCATATGAAGGAGCTTTCAGACGGCTTCGACAAGACAACCAATAACCGTATGGAGCTTCTGGGAGTTATCAAGGCACTTGAAGCCTTGAATCACCCCTGTATCATAGACCTTTATTCAGATTCTAAATACGTCATAAGCGCATTCAACGAACACTGGATTGAAGGCTGGCTCAAAAAAGGCTGGGTCAATTCCCAGAAAAAGCCCGTAAAGAACAGACCCCTTTGGGAAAGACTTCTAAAAGCAGCAGAAGGCCACAACATCACCTGGCACTGGGTCAAAGGCCACGCCGGCCACCCCGAAAACGAAAGATGCGACCAGCTCGCCACAACCGCAGCTGACAAAGATCCTGCCGATCTTCTCCACGATGATGGCAGCGATCTTAAAGAAATCTGCTGACATGATAAAGAAATATATCTTTTATTAGAATGCATATTAAATAGCTACCGATAGTATCTTTATTAAGATCTATCGGTAGTTTTCTGTTAAAAAACACGAATTTTGAGTTTACTAAGACATATTTCAGAATTCTTTATATTATATTTAGATTATTCAAGCCTAAATAATGATACAATACGTTATATGTTGAATTCTAATTTTGAAATTCAAGTATAAATGAATTATTGAATGAAACGATAAAAGAAATATTCAGCGAGACTTCTCAGCAATTATGGGAAGACGATAAAGTAGATCAGGGAGATTTGGCTAAAATAATCCTCGAGCGTTATCCGTACGAGGAGTGCTCAGGGGCATCGTTTGTTTATTCGTACAGTAACCTAGTGCTTTCGACATACCCTAAAGCGAACAGCCACAGCCCCTACGACGAGTGGCAAGGTAGCTCGAGGATTATTTTAGCCAAATCTCCCCGCCACAACCTATCTCCCCCTCCAAATCTCTGAGCAGTTTTGCTTAAATCATGAAAGGATTCTATGAACGAAGTTAAACAACCGAAAAAGCCGTTAATTATGTATTATATAGGTGTACTGCTCCTGATAGTATTCCTTAATCTTTTTGTATTGCCCCTTATTCTGGGTCATAACAGAGAAGAGGTTTCCTACAGCCAGTTCATCAGTGATACAACCAGCGGCAATATCAATAATGCCAAAATCTATTCAAATGAAATAGTATATCAGAACAATGACGGCAAGTATTACTTTACAGCAACAATAGATGATCCGGAGCTTGTATCAAGACTTACACAGTATGAAGTAACATTCTCCAGCGAAGTTGAGACACAGACTTCTCCTCTTATGGAGTTTATTTTAAGCTTCGTTGTTCCTGTAATTGTCTTTATACTTCTTGGAAGATGGCTTTCCAACAGGCTTATGGACAAGATGGGCGGCGGATCTTCAGGTCAGTCAATGATGTTTGGCGGACTTGGTAAGTCCAATGCAAGAGTTTATGTTCAGTCTACAGAAGGCATTAAATTTGCTGACGTTGCAGGAGAAGAGGAAGCCAAGGAGAATCTTCAGGAGATAGTTGATTATCTTCATAATCCCGGCAAGTACAAGGAAATCGGTGCATCAATGCCTAAGGGTATCCTTCTTGTAGGACCTCCCGGAACAGGTAAGACAATGCTTGCAAAGGCTGTTGCCGGTGAAGCTAACGTACCTTTCTTTTCTATGAGCGGATCAGAATTCGTTGAGATGTTCGTAGGTATGGGTGCTTCCAAGGTCAGAGATCTTTTTAAACAGGCCAAAGATAAGGCTCCATGTATCGTATTTATAGACGAGATCGATGCTATCGGTAAAAAGCGTGACGGCCAGCTTAATGGTAACGATGAAAGAGAGCAGACTCTTAATCAGCTTCTTACTGAGATGGACGGCTTTGAGGGTAATAACGGAGTTATGATCCTTGCTGCTACTAACAGACCTGAATCCCTTGATCCTGCCCTTACAAGACCGGGACGTTTCGACAGAAGAGTTCCTGTTGAGCTTCCTGACCTAAAAGGCCGTGAAGATATCCTTAAGGTTCATGCCAAGAAGATCAGAATCTCAGATGACGTTGACTTTAATAAGATTGCAAGAATGGCTACAGGTACATCCGGTGCTGAGCTTGCCAATATCATTAATGAAGGTGCACTCAGAGCAGTTCGAGATGGCAGAAGATTTGCAAATCAGGCTGACCTTGAAGAGAGTATAGAAGTAGTAATAGCCGGTTATCAGAAAAAGAATTCGATCATGTCTGATAAAGAAAGACTCATCGTATCCTATCATGAAGTTGGTCATGCCCTTGTAGCAGCAATGCAGAAGGGAACAGCTCCTGTTCAGAAGATAACCATCGTACCACGTACAAGCGGGGCTCTTGGATACACCATGCAGGTTGAGGAAGAGGGCAATCACTATCTTATGAGCAAGACTGAACTTGAAAATGAGATAGCAACACTTACAGGTGGCCGGGCTGCAGAAGAAGTTGAGTTTGGCTCTGTTACAACAGGAGCTTCCAACGATATCGAACGTGCTACCAAGCTGGCAAGAGCTATGATCACAAGATACGGAATGTCAGATGATTTTGACATGGTGGCGCTTGAAACAGTAAACAACCAGTATCTTGGAGGCGATGCATCCCTTGCATGTTCAGCTCAGACACAGGCTCTGATCGACAAGAAAGTAGTAGAACTTGTTAGAACCCAGCACGAAAAAGCGATCAAGATCCTTAAGGATAACAAGTCCAAACTTGATGAAATAGCTAAATATCTTTATGAAAGAGAGACTATTACAGGCGATGAGTTTATGGAGATACTCAATCGAAAAAATGATATAGCCGCAATGAGTTCCGGAATCCTCGATATCTGACACTAATATCAGACCCAGTAGTTTCCAAACTCTTATCGTGGTATACTAAATATATGCAACGTTTCATATTATTGTGCACATGAGGGTACGAATATGGATATTACCGATTTTTCTACAGGAACAGAGATAACGATATATATCCCTATTTTAGATAAAATGATCCCTGCAGTCTGCAAAGTTGTAGGACCCAGGGGGCAGGGAATAATGGTTACCCAGCCTAGGTATAAAGGTGTGCCATTAAATGAAATGCACGATTTTTCTTTTAGTATTCATGATAAGGATAATAACAAATATAATTTTGTTTGCAGCCTTATACAGCCAATTTCGCAGCTTAATAACATGTTTTATTACATGGAAGGGCTCCAGGGAATAGATACCAGAAATTACCGAAGGGCAGAGCGATATCCTGTTGGTATAATGGGGACCGCATATACCGGTAAGGAAAGGGATGTCCAGATTGTAGTTTATGATATTTCCATGAGAGGAATATCATTTGCTATGGAAAGAGAGGCTGTTTTTCGTATAGGTGATGAGGTTACTATCACTTTTCAGGAAAAAGAGCGGAGCAGACATCTTGTAGTACAGGCTACAGTTGTTAGAAAATTCTCACTTGATGAATTTGAGGCTGTCGGATGCAGGATGCATGATATTGGAACTGATGTAATGGCCTTTATCAAAAAGGTCAAGGACAGGTATACGAACGAGGGGGAGCCCCAGAACAAAAAATGATCTGGGGGCCTAATATATGGGTCTATGAAAAAAATTGCTTTACTTACAGATGGTTGGCGCAAATACATAGTTTATGCCTGGACTGAAGGCATGATGAGGAAGATAAAAAATGAGCATCTTGAAATAGCTCTTTTCCAATTCAACTGCTTTGGCAACTGGAGTCGTGACAAGGAAAATAATACGGGCGAATATAATATCTTCAGCCTTCCGGAACTCGACGAGTTCGACGGGATCGTGATCGATGCTAATAATATCACAGATTATGAAGTTCTTCAGAAACTTATAAAGTCAGTCAGAGAAAGCGGAAAACCTGCAGTCAGTATCGGTCATGAGTTTCCTGATCTTTATTATGTCGGAATAGATAACAGAAAGCCTATAGAAGAGATTATGGACCATCTCTATAACGTCCATAATTGCAGAAGATTTGTTTTTGCCGGAGGCCCCGGAGATAACTTTGAGAACAGACAAAGAGCTGAATCTTATCTGGATTGTCTCCAGAAATATCAACTTACAGAACTGAATAATCCTGTCCTTTACGGGGACTATGAGTTTTCCACGGGTGTTCGCTACATGAATGATTATATTATCAATCATAAAGAATTTCCCGATGCTTTTGTGTGCGCTAATGATAATATCGCTACAGGTATATGCAGGACAGCTGAGCTTAATGGATATCATGTTCCGGAAGATTTTCTTGTTACAGGATTTGATAACCTTGAAAAAGCCAGAAATTACCTGCCTCAGATAACAACTGTCAATATGGACAGGGAGCTGATCGGTGAACAGGCCCTGAACATTTTAATTGATGTATGGAATGGCAGGGATATACCTTCACACAGATATACAGATGCTAATGTAATATATGCTGAGAGCTGTGGCTGCCCCAACAGTGGAATGGTAGATTATCGTAATTATCTTAAGAGTGTAATAGATTCAAACTGTGCCAGGGACGTATTTGAAAATGAGATAGCCTGCCTTGAAAGAGAAGTTTTAAAAGAGTCTGCCATGCATGATATGTTCAATGATATTGAACTATTCATGTGCAGAAAGCATGTTGAAGGCTTCTTTGTTGTTGTTGACGAGAGAATATTTGACCCTAATATGAATACCCATTTTCCGGTAGAAGGCTATTCAACTCCTGATCTTAAAGTGCAGCTTGCTGTAGTGAAAGGCAGAAGTGTTAAGTTTAATACTGTAAAAGAACTTATTGGATATATTGATCAGAATCTGACTGAGAATCATTATCTTTTCAGTCCCATACATTTTGGTAATGAAGCTGTTGGCTTTACTATTCATAAAAACCCTGCTTTTCTATATGAGTGGTCAAACCTTCTTGATATGCAGGAGGGTATTATTGACGGCTTTAAGAACCTTTTCCATAAAAAGCAGCTTACAAATGCCATGAAGCAGCTTGAAGATATTTATAATAAGGATCAGCTTACAGGCGTATACAATCGAATAGCCCTTACTGACATAGTTGAATCGAGATTTAACAAAGAAAGGGCCCGAGGAATCGTCTGGGGAGTTGTATTCGTCGATGCTGATAATTTTAAGGAGCTCAATGATACCTATGGTCATGAATATGGTGACAAGGTATTAAAGCTTATAGCCAAGACAATGAAGAAGCATATTCCTGAGGGAGGGAATGTTTTTAGATTTGGTGGAGATGAGTTTGTAGCTCTTTTCCCAAATGCATCAAAGGGAACATTGAAGCATTATAGGGAAAAAGTGGTAGGCGC
>JAEEGH010007382.1_pt1 | contig 26508 bp, 21 predicted proteins | sample 9134181 | NCBI WGS metagenome assembly JAEEGH01 (sample SAMN16246544, study PRJNA631951) | gut metagenome | biome: gut microbiome; feature: rumen; material: DP-attached | host: Bos | place: Iran: Karaj | collected 2018-10 | reverse complement strand
CGAACTGCGCGTTGTCGGCCGGGAAGCCGCCTTGCGTCACGGATGACGTCACGGACGAGCCTCCGGATGAACCCAGCGCATTCATCTCGGCGTGCGATGTGCGCATGCGGCGGGCCTCCATCGTGCCCTGCATCATGCGCTGGTACTGGTCGTAGGAGGTCGTGAACTTGAAGACAGACTGTGCTATCTCCGTCTTGATGGTGCCCATCAGCTCCTCGAACATGCCGTAGGCCTCGCGCTTGTATTCGACGAGCGGGTCGCGCTGGCCGTAGGCGCGGAGGCCGACGCCGTGGCGGAGTTCGTCCATCGCGCGCAGGAACTCCTGCCATTCGCGGTCTATGACCTGCAGGAAGACGCCCCTCTCCATGTACGGCAGGACCTCGGGATCCTCGCCGGAGCACTTCGTCTCGTACGCCTCCTCCACGCGCTTCATCACGAACTCGCCGGCGGCTTCGGGATTGCCCATAAGAGGCTTGAGATCTTCCTCCGAGACCATCACGGGGAACGTCACGCCGAGCCAGCTCATGAAGTCGTCAAGGCTGCCGTCCTTCGCGTCGAAGAGGTAGCGCTCGCACTGCGTGAGCACGAGATCGTTCATCACGTCGAGTATGAGGCCGTGCACCGTCGCCTGGTCGCCCTGGAGCACGCGCCCGCGCAGCTCGTACACGACCGAGCGCTGCTTGTTCATCACGTCGTCGTATTCGAGCGTGCGCTTGCGCACCGCGAAGTGCTGCTGCTCGACGCGGCGCTGCGCCGTCTCGACGGAGCGGTTCAGCCACTTGTGCTCCATCACCTCGCCCTCCTGGAGGCCGAGGCGCTGCATGATGCCGGCGATCCTCTGCGAGCCGAAGAGCCTCATCAGCTTGTCTTCCAGCGAGATGAAGAACTGCGACGAGCCCGGGTCGCCCTGGCGCGAGCAGCGGCCGCGCAGCTGGCGGTCGATGCGGCGGCTTTCATGGCGCTCCGAGCCGATGACGTGAAGCCCGCCGAGCTCCTTGACTCCGGGCCCGAGCTTGATGTCCGTGCCGCGGCCCGCCATGTTCGTCGCGATCGTCACGGCGCCTGGCTGGCCGGCGAGGGCCACGATCTCCGCCTCGCGGGCGTGGTTCTTCGCGTTCAGCACCTCGTGAGGTATGTGCGCGATCTTCAGCATCCGCGAGATCACCTCGGACGTCGCGACCTCAACCGTTCCGAGCAGAATCGGCTGGCCCTTCGCGTGCCGCCTCTCGACGTCAGCGATTATGGCCTTGAACTTCTCGCGCTCGGTGCGGTATATCTGGTCGTTGCCGTCGATCCTGTTCACCGGCCTGTTCGTCGGTATGGAGACGACGTCGAGCTTGTAGATGTCGCGGAACTCCCTGGCCTCGGTCTCAGCCGTGCCCGTCATGCCGGAGAGCTTCTTGTAAAGGCGGAAGTAGTTCTGTATCGTGATCGTCGCGAGAGTCTGAGACTCCTTCTCGATCTCGACGCCCTCCTTCGCCTCGACGGCCTGGTGCAGGCCGTCCGACCAGCGCCGCCCGGGCAGCACGCGCCCCGTGAACTCGTCGACGATGTAGACGTGGTTGTCCTGCACGACGTACTCCACGTCCTTCTCGTACAGGCAGTACGCCCTCAGAAGCTGGTCCACGACGTGCACGCGGTCGGACTTCTCGACGAACGCCGACTGCGCGTTGCGCCTCTTCTCCAGCCTCTCCGCGTCGGAAAGCGACCTGTCGCCGTCTATCGCGCTCATCTCCGCCGCGAGGTCCGGCAGCACGAACATCTGCGGGTCCTGCGGGCAGATCTTCTCGCAGCCCTTGTCGGTGAGCGACACCTCGCGCGTCCGCTCGTCGATCGTGAAGTACAGCTCGTCCTTCAGCGCGCGCGCGTGCTCCTTGTATATCTCCGAGAGGAACTGCATCTCCACGTCTTCGTGGTGCTTCCTGAGCTCCGCGTTCTCGAGCATGTGCCGGAACTGCTTGTGCCGCGGCATCGAGTGGTAGACCTGGTATATCTTGTCCTTGAACGTCGCGACGTCGCCGGAGTCTATCGCCTTCTTCGCCTGGGCTATGAACTCGTTGCACTGCGCAGTCTGGACCCTGACGATGGACGAGACCAAGGGGTTCAGCTCGACGTACACGTGCGCCGTCGAAATCGTGGCGGGGCCGGAGATGATGAGCGGCGTCCTCGCCTCGTCGATGAGAATCGAGTCGACCTCGTCGACGATCGCGAAATGATGCCCGTTCTGCACCACCTGCTCGGGCTGCTGCGCCATGCCGTTGTCGCGCAGATAGTCGAAGCCGAATTCGCTGTTCGTGCCGTAGGTGATGTCGCAGCTGTACTGCGCGCGGCGCTCCTCGGAGTCCATCGAGTTCTGGATGCACCCGACGGTCAGGCCCAGGTACTTGTAGAGGTGGCCCATCCATGTCGCATCTCGCTTGGCGAGATAGTCGTTCACGGTGACGAGCTGCACGTTCTTGCCCGCGAGCGCGTTCAGGTAGAGCGGCAGCGTCGCGACCAGCGTCTTGCCCTCGCCCGTCTGCATCTCGGATATCTTGCCCTGATGCAGCACTATGCCGCCGATCAGCTGCACGTCGAACGGCACCATGTTCCACGTCAGCGTGTGGCCGCAGACCTCCTCGGTCGTCCCGCACAGCTTGCGGCAGGCGTTCTTCACAAGCGCGAACGCCTCGGGAAGCAGATGGTCGAGCGTCTCGCCCTTCGCGATGCGGTCCCGGAACTCCTGCGTCTTCGCCGGAAAGTCCGCATCGGAGAAGTTCTTCGCCTGATATTCCTCCTCAATTCGATTGATCTCGCGGACGATTGGCCAGAGCTTTTTAAGCTCGCGATCGTTCCTGGTCCCGAATATTGCCTTCAAGAGATTCATAGTAGGTACATATTATACCAAAAATCGGCCACTCAGTGAGGCCGACTTGCCCCTCACGCCCTTTTCGGGGGCGTGAAGGCGCGAAAAAGCTCTAGCCGGCGCCCTTGCGGACGCGTCACTCGGCCGTCAGCTCGAACACAGCCGAGTCGTAGTCGCCGCGCAGACGGACGGGCAGGCCCATCGCCTTGAGCGACTCTCCGGACAGCCTCTTGCCGTCGGCCAGCGTGTGCTTGACGCCGTCTCTCACGTTGATCTCGCGGACGCGGTACGTCTTCTCGCCGCAAATGCCGTCGAGGCGGATCGGCGGCACGTAGTCGCTCCAGTTGCCGCGCACAAGTCCCCAGAGGAACACGACGGCGTGCGTCGCGCCCTCGTTCGCGTACATGAGCGCCGCGTGGCTGCTGCCGTACGGCGAAACAAGGCGGTAGAGGTCGCCCTGCTGCACGGTCGGACGGATGCGCTTGTAGTCCGCAACGCACTTCTTCGCGAAGGCGACTTCGTTGGTGTCCATGTTCTTCGGATGCAGCTCGAAGCCGAGTCGGGCGCTCATCGCCACGTCGAAGCGGTACTTGAGCGGAGTGGTGCGCTTGGTCTGGTGGTTCGGCACGTCCGTCACGTGCGCGGCGATCGCGCAGGCCGGATAGAACTGGCTCTCGCCCCACTGAATGAACACGCGCTCGCGGGCGTCGGAGTCGTCGGAGCCCCAGAACTCGTCCGCATACCGCAGAAAGCCGTAGTCAACATGCCCGCCGCCGGAGGAACACGCCTGTATGTCCACCTGCGGATACTTCGCGCGGAGCTTAGCGAGCAGGTCGTAGAGGCCGACCGTGTAGTCGAACGGAAGGTTCGCCTGGTGCTGGGCGTCAAGATATGTGGAGCCGATGTTGTAGAAGTCGGCGTTCGCGTCCCACTTGATGTAGCTGAGGTCGGGGACCTTCGAGTAGAGCGCGTCGAGCTGCCCGTAGATGTTCTCGCGCACTGCCGGATTCGAGAAGTCGAGCACCGTCTGGGAGCCGCCGCGCCCGACCTTCACCGGACGGTTCTTCGCGCGTATCACCCAGTCGGGATGCGCCTCGTACAGCCAGCTGTTGGTGTTGACCATCTCGGGCTCCACCCAGAAGCCGAACTTGAGGCCCCTCGCCTTCGCCTCGTCGCTGAGGCCGACGAGACCGTTGGGCAGCTTCTCCGGGTTGACGACCCAGTCGCCAAGCCCGACCTTGTCGCGGTGCACGTCGTCGCGCGCGTACTTGCCGGTGCCGAACCATCCGTCGTCCAGCACGAACAGCTCGCCGCCCATCTCCTTCACTCCGTCCATCATGTCGTGCAGAACCTTCTCGGTGAAGCTGAAGTAGCTGCCCTCCCAGCTGTTGAGCAGAACGGGGCGAAGCTTGCCGCCCGCCGGCATCTGCCATTCGCGCGCCCAGCGATGGATGTTGCGCGATATCTGGCCCTTGCCGGACGACGACCAGGTGAACGCGAACTTCGGCAGGGCGATCGACTTGCCCGAGTCAAGCACGTACGCTCCAGCGCTAGTGTCGGCGCCCGCGCGAACCTCGACGAAGTCGCACTGGTCGCGCTGCACGCTGATCCCCCACGAGCCCGACCAGCAGAGGACGCCGCCGAACACCCTGCCCGACGTCTCGCTCGCCGCTTCGCCTACGCTCAGCATGAAGCTCGCGTTGTTGTCCCACGCGTCCCTCACGCCGCTGCGCGAGCCGATGGACACGGTCTGGCCGCGCTCCACGGGCGTCTCGCGCAGCTGCGCCTCCGACGCCCACTGGCCCGTCACGTACTGAAAGCTGAACGCGTTCGCAAGAAGCGGAAAGCCCATCGCGAACGAGTCCATCCGGCCCAGCCTGACCGCGCCGTCCTCCTCGTTCCTGAGCTCGACCCACGTCTCGATGACGTCGCAGGTCTCAAGCGCCCTGAAGTGCTGGACGACGAAGAACGGATACGACGCGTCCTTCATGGTGAGCGCCACGTGCTTCGCGCCGGGCGCGTCTTCCACGGTCTCCGCCTTCACGCCGACAAGCACTGTCGTCGGGCATCCGTCGGCATGCGTCGCCTGAAGCCCGCCCCACTTGTTGAAGCTATAGCCCCTCTGCGCGCTTTCGCCGTAGACGGCGTAGGCGGACGGGGCGCGCTGGACGTAGTTCCCGCCAGTCCACCTGTTCCATGAAAGAGCCGCCGCGTCGGAGAAGCCGGCAACCCTGTCGCCGTAGTGCAGCACGTTCCACGAGCCGTCCTTCAGAGCCAGGGCAAGCGAGGTCGTCTTCGTGCTAAGCAGGCATTCACGCCCAATTTCGGCGGCATCCGCCGCGACTACGAAACCGACGGCGAGAGCCGCGGACAGCATGACTACAGTCGACTTTCTATTCATAAGGCTTATACTATAGCATTTTTCAGCTCTACCGCGCAAGCGCGGCGAATCCCGAGAACGGATCAGCCACGGCGTCCGAATCGCAGCTTGAAAGAGTTCTTGCGCCATTCGATAAGCCCGAGGTCCCGCATTCGACCAAGCGAACGGGAAAGAGCCGGGCGCGTCACGCCGAAGTACTCCGCCATCCTCTCACGGTTGAAAGTGACTGTGCCCTCCCCTGTGCCGCCCGACTCGTTGTCGAGCTCCGAGAGGTACACACGTATCCGGGCCTCTATGGACGGAGCGTCCATGACCGCAAGCTTCCTCCATGTCGAGAAGAGCTCGCGCGAGAGTATCTTGGCCGCATTAAGCGCAAGCCGTGCGACCAGCGGACCTCCCGACGCCATGAACGTGCGTGTGCGATCCATGTCGAAGGAGACGAGCACCGTGTCCTCCGCCGCGACGACAGTCCCGGGCCAGCATGTTATCTCGGGCACGTGCAGAATCCACAGCCCCAGCACCGAGCCGCGCCCAAGCTCGCGGACAAGCACGGGATGGTCTTCGCTCGTCTGCTCGTACACGAAAAGACGGCCGGACGCAATCGCCATAAGCCTCTCCGCCCTGAAGCCGGCGTGCACTACGGTCTCTCCGCGGCGGAACGACCGCCGCACCCCGTTCATCCGCTCCAGGGAAAGTTCCACGCCGTCGACGGGAACGCCGCTGAAGAACTCCATGCCATGAGCAAGTTCAACCAGTGTCATGCCCGTATTATACCAAAAACTGCGCCGCGCTCAAGTCTCCGCGTATGCGCCGAGAAACGCGAAGTGCTCGATCTCGGGATCCTGCGAAAGGTCGGAGAGCAGCCTTATCACGGCAGGGTTCTTCGGCGTCGCCTCGAAATCGAATATGAAGCGGAACTCAAAGTCCATGCCGGGCACGGGACGCGACTCGAGCTTCGTAAGGTTGACGTCTATCGAGGCAAATTTCGTGATTATGGACGCAAGCGCGCCTGGACGGTGCGGCAGCGACAGCATGATCGAAATGCGGTTTGCGTCGGGATATATCTCGAGCTCCTTCGATATGCAGATGAACCGCGTGTAGTTGTAGGCGGCGTCCTGTATTCGCTCGGCTATCACGCTGAGCCCGTAGATGTCCGCGCAGGCGCGGGACGCAATGACTGCGATGTCGCGCCTGCCCGACGAAGCCGCGTCTCTCGCCGAGACCGCAGTGTTCACGGCCGGAGTGGCCTTCACATTGGGATGTCTCTTCAGGAACGCCGAACACTGGGCGAGCGCGTGCGGATGGCTCACGATCTCCCGAACATCCTCCACCGCGACGCCGGACGGAGCGAGCAGCACGTGGTCGACCTTAAGCCTCAGCGACCGAGCGATGTGGAAACTGTGCTTCTGCATCAGGTCGTAGACCGCCGCCACCGAGCCTGCCGCCGAATTTTCCACAGGCAGGACTCCATAAGGGCAAAGGCCCTTCTCCACCGCCTCGAACACCTTCTCGAAGCCGGAGAAATAGACGATGGTCGGACTCTTGACCAGCTGCGAAGCCGCCTGCTGCGCATAGGACCCCTCGGCGCCGCAGCACGCGACAAACGCATTCTGGGAAAACTGGCGTTCGCAGGCGGCGGCCGCCGTCCGGATCTCCTCCGCCAGAGGCGAGAGGCGGTTGTGCCGCTTTTCGCGCTGAATATCGGCTATCGAGTCCCAAAGGCGCATCCGCCGCTCGGCAAGGCTCCTGATCTCGTCGTCAAGCCTGCCTATCTCACGACGCACGTCATCCAATTCCATGTCCATAGGCGGAATCATACCAAATACGGACGTGCCGCGCCGTACCTCTAGGTTACGGAATGCGCGTAAAACAGCCATGCAGCGGCGCACCCTGCCATGCTAGAAGCTGCCGGGCGCTAAATGGTGCCAGGAGCGGGACTCGAACCCGCACGCCCGATTACCGGGCCGCGGATTTTAAGTCCGCTGCGTCTGCCATTTCACCATCCTGGCGCATATGCCGTGCGATTCCCTATTATTATATCAAATCGGCAGGCGATTTTGCAGAAGAGCCACATTTTTCTGTCGCGCCAACGCATTTCGGGTCTAGCGTGACAATGTGGTGACATTTCTGCCGCGGGCGTGCATTCTCCTTCTGTGATGACATCGGAGAAAGGAGAGTTTTACGGCCACCTGGCGCGGCGGATTTTGTTCGTGGCGGCGGCGACAGGCGTCTATGGAGCGGTGCTCGCGGTCTGGCGGTCTCCGCTCATGGCGGCTTATGTCGCGGCAAAGCTTCCGCTTGTGTTCGTCGGGGCGACGCTCGCAGTGTCGGTGTTCTGCTGGATGGCCGGACTTGCGGCTGGCGCGGAGCTGAGGTATCGTGAAGTCCTTGCGGCCGTTGTGTTCGCGATGTCCGTCGCAGGGGCGATACTTCTGGCGCTTGCGCCCGTGGTTCTCCTCTTCGTCTTTTCCGCCGCGCCTGACTCGGCCCCGCCCGAAACGATGCGCCTGGCGCATTCTGCGATGATGCTTGCGCACATAGGCGTAATGGGAAGCGCGGGAACAGTCGGCGTGGCGCTTCTCTACAGGCGTCTCAGAAGGCATGTTCCCGCGGAGTGCAGGCTCGGGATGATGCTTGCTCTCTGGCTTGAGGCGTTCGCCGTCGTCGGATGCCAGCTCGGCTGGATCATGAGGCCTCTCGTCGGCAGCCCCAACATTTCCGTGGAGTTTCTCCGCGCCGACGCTCTTGAGAGCAACTTCCTTGAATCCCTGTCAACCCAGATCATTCCACACCTACTCAACGGAGGAGTCGTAAAATGAACAACGAGACAACAACAGGACTCGGCGAGCTGCTGCGCGCGCCGGGCGACGTCATGGGCTTTGCGGACGGCAAGGCGCGCTGCTGGCGGCTTGCCGCATTCCTTGCGTTCGTGACGGCGGCGGGATGCGCGCTGTTCGGTTTTGCCGTCGGATCGTTCGTCAGCCTTGAGGTCGCGGCGCTTGACGCGGCGAAGATGGTCGGCATCGCGGCGTTTTCGTACGCACTGTGCTTCCCGACGCTGTATGTCTTCGCGACGATCAGCGGATCGAAGCTTTCGGCGGCGCGGCTTGCCGTCCTCGGTCTCGTCTGCACGGCGACGCTCGGAAGCCTCCTTGCGGCGCAGTCGCCGATTCTTTGGCTCTTCTCCGTGTCGACGGAGAATGCCGCGTTCATAGTTGTCCTGTCCTGCGTTCTCGCGGCGCTGTCGCTTGGGTTCGTGGCGCGCCCGATTGCCGCGGCGGCAAAGAGGGAAATCGTCGCGAACAGGGCTGGACTCTACGTCTGGCTAGTCGTCTTCGCCGTCGTCGCGCTCCAGACCGTCACGCTAGTCCGTCCGATGCTCGCGCCAGCCAACACGCCGCGCACGCCCGAGGGCAAGTGCTTCTTCCTCATGCACTTCGGCGACTCCGTCGGCCTCTCTGCCGCTTCGATGCAATAAGAGCGCTTTATTAGGTTTGACCTGGGGTCATGATCGCTCCGAGGCATGCCGTTTTGCTATAATATTGCCAGAAGGGATATAAATGAAAGACCGACGAAAATTGCGTGCACGGCCGCATTGGCCAGGAGTCCATGCCGAAGTCAGCTATGTTGAAATATGTTAAGCGAGTCTCCGGTTTGGAACGCGAGGAGGAAGCAACAGGAAAGGAGTTGAGGGGTGGCGGGAGAAACGATGGAGAAAGGGGCGGCTAAAGCCGCCCGCTGCGATGAAGAGGGGCGCGTGAAGCCGGGAGGCGCCGAAGAGTCTAAGCCCTATTTCCACAAGTCGCTGCGAAACCCTAACATCAACTACAGTTCGGGATGGTGGTCGGCTTCGATTCAGGTCGCGAAGAACAAGTCGATCTTGGGGGCGATCGTGGGCGACAAGGCCGTCTTGAACGCGCTTGGGCGGGCTGTCGAGGAGTACTGGCAGTCATTGCCAGCGAAATACCCGGAGCTGGAGCTCTTTGACTTCGTGGTAATGCCCAATCACTTTCATGCGCTTCTTCGCATTCATTTCGCGCCGGCGAACCGCGAGCACCATCTTGGCTTCTTGATGAGCCGGTTCAAGGGCGGCACCTCGTTCATCTACGGCAAGATGCGTCGCGCGGGCGGGGTCGCGGGCGGGGTCGAAGACATTGGCGCGCAACTCTGGCAACGAGATTACTGGGATGACCTCATCACGAGCGATGACGAGTTCAAGGGCCGGCAGAAATACATTCGCGAGAATCCCGCGAATTGGTCTAGCGACCGCTATGGGGCCTGTACGGCGTTTACGCTCGGCAATGCAGAGCTCTTGAACCTTCCTCGCGTCGCGTTTGTGGCGAGCCAGGGATTTTACGCGAGCGAACTTAAGCCGAGGAAGATTTGGGCGAGTTCGGGGGCGGCTAAAGCCGCCCGCTGCGATGAAGAGGGGCTCGTGAAGCCGAGAGGCGATTCATCGAAGTACTCGGCTTTAGCCGCGCGGGTGTTGATTTCGACCTTTACCTCGGCCCAGGAGCGAGAGGCCCTTCGACGGGCGCTCGCGAAGAGACGGCCTCTTGTCGCGGTTTTCCCCTCGGGCATCCCCGCGGAAGGCGAGCTTGAGCCGGCTTTTGCCGCGGCGATTCGAGAGGGCTGGGCGCTCGCGGTTTCGCCGCAGGCATCGGGGTCGAGGCTGAACAAGAAAACAGCAACTTGGTGCAACGAGTTTTTGCTGAAAAACGCCGACGAGATATGGGTGGGCGATATCTCGCCAAACGGCATGCTCGCCCAGATGTTGGCGGGTCTGGGGCGGAATTGGGTTTGATAATTAGTAGTATCGCCAGTAAAGCCGGCATCGAGATAAGCGCCCTCGCGCTGGCGGAAACATGGTGATGAAAATGTCGGCCTTTGGCTCTTTGCTCGATTAAGCGCAGGTTTGGTATAATATCGCCGTAATAGTATATAAAGCTATGCTTGAGACTGGAATTGAGAATGGAAGGCAGATAGGGCCGTATCGAATCGTGCGCCTGCTCGGAAAGGGCGGCATGGCCGAGGTGTACGAGGTAGAGAACGAGAGGCTCGGGGCGCGTTTTGCGCTCAAGGCGTTCACGCTCGACCACGGCGAAGTCGAGTTCCTGCGCAAGCGCTTCCAGGTCGAAGGGCGGCTTCTCGCGCGGCTGTCGCATCCTCGCATCGTGCGCGTCTACGACATGGGCGTCGACGCGGAGACCGGCCTTCCTTACTATGTCATGGACCTCGTCCTCGACGAATCAGGGCGTCCGCGCTCGCTGAAGGACGAGCTTGAGAGCGGCGAGGCGACGGAGGAGATGGCCGCGAAATGGTACGAAGACCTTCGAGAGGGACTGGAGTACATCCACGCGATGGGCGTCGTCCACCGCGATGTCACTTTGGAGAACGTGCTTGTCGGCCCGGACGGACGCGCCGTCCTGTCCGACTTCGGGGTGTCGAAGATTCTGCCGCGCGATCTGCGCGCGGAGCTCAAAGAGACCGTCAACACGATGGTGCGCGGCGAAAAGCCGCTTATGGGCAAGTCGTTCTACATTGCGCCCGAGGTTGCGGCAGGCGGCGACGAGTCGGCGGCGTCGGACTTCTATTCGGTCGGAGTGATGATGCTTCGCCTCCTTGCGCAGGTGTGGTACGCGCCGGGCGTCAAGCTGGACGACATGCTCCTTCCGTTCGATCCGCAGTGGCGCCGCATACTGCCGGCGCTTCTTGCGGAAAAGCCGACGGAAAGGCGCATGGCGGTCTGGCGCAGACCGGACAGGAATCCGTTTCGATCGCTCGTCACGGCAGGAGCTGGGGAAAACGACGTGATGCTGCGAATCAGATTCCCGCACTGGCTTCTCGCGGGCATCATGCTTTTCGCGGCGGTCGCGTTCGCGGCAGTCGCGGTCTACGCTGCGTACGAGCGCGGCCAGCGCAAGATGGCGGAGCGCGAACTGCGGACGCTTCGCGAGAGGGTTTCCGCAGTCGAGGCTAGATGAGTGCGTTTCCCGAGACTCCGGCGACGCTGCTCGTCAAGCTTGCCGCACAGGTGACGGGCGAGGACGAGGCGAACTGGGTGCGGTTTGCCGACCTGTACGTTCCCGCAATACGCGATTTCGCACGGCGTCGCGGCAACGGACGCGACGTTGACGACGTCGTCCAGGAGGTTCTGGCCGGACTGGTGCGGGTTCTGCGCGGCAACAAGTTCTCGGCGCGCGACGGGAAAGGGAACTTCCGCGCCTATCTTGCGAAGATGATCCGCAATCAGCTGTACATGACGTACAGGCGCGAGAAGGCAAGAGGGCTCGGATTCAGCGTTCCGCTTGACGACGTCGAGCCGAGCGTCCCGCCGGACAGCGTGACGGCGGCGATGGACGCGGAATGGGCGGCGGCGCGGCACCGCGCTGCCGTTCAGCACGTTCTCACCAGGACGATGGTTTCGGACCTGAACAAGCGGCTTTACCGCGCGTATGTCGTGGACGAGCGCCCCATTGACGAGGTAGCGCGCGAATTTGGCGTCACGCGCAACCAGGTGAGCCAGGCGAAGACGCGCATCGGGCGCATGGTGTCCGCAATCGAAGACGCGCTTGGGACTTGAGTGGAAAGCGCAACTGCCGTTCTTAGGCGCATATGGGCGCAATCAGCTCATGCGCCAAGTCCATTGCCTCGTAGACGGTCGGCAGGACACTGAGACTGCCTTTATGTCCACGACAACCCGACGAAGCCCTAAAGCAGCTCGCGCAGCGACCTGGCGACCGTAATCGCCCAGACCTTTCCGACGCCGGCGGACTTCAGCGTCTTCGCCGCCTCCGACAGAGTGGAGCCCGTCGTCATGATGTCGTCCACAACGAGAACGGTCTTGCCTGCAAACGCGGAGGCCTTTCGCAACGCGGCGAAAGTGCCGACGACGTTCACACGGCGATCCTCTTCGGAAAGGCCGCCCTGTCTCGCAGGGTTGCCAACGCGCTTCAGCAGCGCTCGACACGGAATGCCGACGCGCTTCGACAAAGCCGAGGCCAAGATGGCGCACTGGTTGTAGCCCCGCAGCCAGCGATGCGGCGTGGTAGACGGCATCGGAACGATGCATGCGACTTCGGAGAGACGGAATCGCACTCGCGCCAGCCCCTCCAGGAAGTCCGCGAAGTCCGACCTGAGATGGACGCGGTCGCGAAACTTGAACGCATTGACCAGGTCGCGTGCGTCGTTCTCCAGTCTGAAGACCGACGCCACACGGTCGTATAGAGGACGATGGCAGCGGCAGTCCTCGCAGAGGAACTCTCCGTCCAGCCCCGCCGCCGCGCGCCCGCAGCGCCTGCAGAGTCCGTCTACAGGCGTAAACGGAAGCCGCATCACGCAGTCGGAGCAAAGATAGCGCCCGGGTCGGTCGACCGGGCGCCTGCAGACCTCGCACGTGCGAGGCCAGACTATGTCGAGGAGCCTATCGAGCAAGGAGGTTCGCGGGATACTCGCCGGCGTCGACGAGCTTCTTGATCTCGCTCATCACGAACGGCTTGTCCTCGCGGTACGTCACGCCGAACCAGCGGGAGTCGGTCGGGAGGACCCGGCAGTCGGCCTTGCCTTCCTTGATCAGCTCGTCCACGACAAACGGAATGTACCACTCGCTCTTGGGCTGTCCGCCGTTCTTGGCGAGCCACTCGGGGAAGCGCCTCTCAAGCTCGGCGAAGAGCGCGGGCTGGAAGCCCCAGAGATTCATGGAGACGCGCGCGTCCAGAGGCACCTTCACGGGCGCGTCGGGATTCTCGCGGTTCTCGGCGACATCGCCGGCCTTGACGAGCTTCGTCATCTCGGTGACGCCCTTGAGAGCGCCGTCCGCCGCGACGTCGCAGATGCCGCGCGCGACGGATCCGTTCTCGCTGAGCGTCACGTCGAGCCTGTAGCCGACCATCGCGAAGCGCATCTTGCCCGCGACCTCGGAGGCGTCCGACGACAGAAACGCGCCAAGCTTGGCAAACGCGTCGCGGCCGTAGAAGTCATCGGCGTTTATGACCGCAAAGGGCTCGTGGACCGCCGTGCGCGCCGCGCGCGTCGCATGCGCCGTGCCCCACGGCTTTGTGCGGCCTTCCGGCACTGAATACGGCGCGGGGAGGTCGTTGATGTCCTGGAAGCAGTAGTCGACGGGGACAAGGCCCTCGTACTTGCCGCCAACCTTCTCCTTGAACTCGGCCTCGAAGTCCTTGCGGATCACGAAGACGATCTTTCCGAATCCGCCGCGTATGGCGTCGAAGACGGAATAGTCGAGAATGGCCTCGCCGGACGGTCCTACCGGATCGACCTGCTTGAGACCGCCATAGCGCGAGCCCATGCCCGCCGCGAGAACTACCAGTGTCGGTTTCATAAGATGCTCAGCCCTTCACCTTCCCCACAACGCTCGTGCACGCCTTGATGACGCCGGCGACGTCCGCGAGGTTGGAGGGAATGATCATCGTGTTGTTTGTCTTGGCAAGATTGCCGAACTGCGCGAGGTACTGCTGGGCGAGCTGCATGTTGACGGACTCGAGCCCGCCGTCGCCGCTTATCGCCTCCGCCACCTTGCGAATGCCCGTCGCCTGGGCCTCCGCGACGAGCAGAATCTCCTTCGCCTTGCCCTCGGCCTCGTTGATGCGGCGCGCTCGCTCGCCCTCGGAAAGCGCAACCGCCTGCTGGCGCTCGCCCTCGGCCCGGTTGATCTTGGCCTGGCGCTCGCCCTCAGACTCGGCGATCATGGCGCGCTTCTCGCGCTCTGCGCGCATCTGCTTCTCCATCGCGTCGCGGATCGACTGCGGCGGAGTGATGTTCTTGATCTCGTAGCGCGTCACCTTGATGCCCCACGGATCGCTCGCCTTGTCCACAGCCGAGACGATCGCCTGGTTGATCGCCGTGCGCTCCTCGAACGAGCGGTCGAGGTCGAGCTTGCCCATCTCGGAACGCATCGTCGTCTGCGCGAGCTGGGTCGTCGCGAACAGGTAGTTGCCGATGCCGTACGAGGCCTTCGCCGGATCCATCACCTGCATGTAGAGGATTCCGTCCACCGAAACGGCGATGTTGTCCTTGGTGATGCACTCCTGCGGCGGAACGTCAATCGCCTGCTCCTTGAGCGTGTGGCGGTAGGCGATGCGGTCGAAGAACGGTATGAGAATGTGGAAGCCGGCGTCAAGCGTGCAGCGGTAGCGCCCAAGCCGCTCCACTATGTACGCGGTCTTCTGCGGCACTATGACCGCAGTCTTCACTATCGCGACGATTATCACGAACGCGACTATGCCAAAGAACATCATCGGACCCATTTTACAGCACCTCCACTTTCATTGTCAGGTTGTCTTGAGAAATCACCTTCACGTCGGCTCCGGCAGGTATCGCGACGTCCGCCGACGCCGTCCACTCGGCGTCGCCCAGCACCACCCTGCCGGTTCTGGGCGGATCGATGGCGACCGTCACCTTTCCGGCGCGTCCAACGCACTCGCGGTCGAAGTCGGTGCCGGCCCTGTCGGTACGGCCGACGAAAAGCATCTTGAAGTACTTTCGCAAAAGCACTATGTACACGATCGACAGCACCGAGAACGACGCGAGCTGCCACGCCACGCCGAAGGGTTCGCCGATGAGCGTTCTGAGAAGGCCCACCGTCGCCGCCGAAAGGCCGAAGAAGAACGCGACGAATCCTGTCGTCGCAAGCTCAAGCAGCATAAGCGCGGCGCCTGCATAGACCCACAGCCATTCACAAGACGTCCATGACGTCATTTCGCCCTCCCTTCCCTTACGCCAGTCACCATCGCCCCAGGAACCTCCCTGAGAAGCTCGTTGAGCCTGGCATCGTCCATAAGATCCTGATTTGAAGCCGGTGCGGACGGCGCGGGAGCAGGCGTCGCCGCGGGAGCAGACGTCGCGGGACGGACAGGCTCTGCGGGCTGGGCCTGGGCCGCGGCATGAGCCGGCTCTGCAGGCGCGACGGCAGGCGTCACGGCAGCTGCTTGCCGGGGCTGCGGCGCCAGTTCGCCGGCGCCGCCCTCCCTTAGCGCCCTCACGGCTCTCATGAGCTCCTCGATCGTCGCGACCGTCGCGATGCGGGATGCCTTTATGAGTGAAATCTCCATCAGCGTGCGCACCGACAGCACATGGCGGAGCTTGTCCTCCATCTCCGCCAGCTGGTCGCATATCCTGAAGACGCGCCCGGGATCGACCTCCTTCGCCTGCTCTGCGAGCATCTTTATCTGCTCGGGCGTCGCCTCTATGGACTTCGAGCCGGCTCCTAGCGCCTGGACGACTGCGAGATTGCGGAAGTGCGCCAGAAGCTCGCCGGAAAGCCGCCGCATGTTCTTGCCGGACGAGTCGAACGTCTCTATGGCCTCAAGAATGGCCGCAACGTCGCCCCTGAGAATCGCGCCTGCAAGCCCCTCCAGCGCCTTGCGGCTAACGAGGCCGAAGACCCCGAGGGCGTCCTCCTCCCTCACCTTCTCGCCCTTGAAGGAGACAAGCTGGTCGAGCGACGAGAGCGCGTCCCTCATCCCGCCCTCCGCGCCGCGCGCGATCGCCAGCAGCGCGTCCTCGTCCGCGTCAATGCCCTCGGCTTCGCAGATGCGCTTGAGACGGGCCACGATGTCGTGGGTCTGTATGCGCCTCAGATCGAAGCGCTGGCAGCGGGATATGATCGTCGGGAGGACCTTGTCGCCTTCAGTCGTCGCAAAGACGAACTTCATGTACGGCGGCGGCTCCTCAAGCGTCTTGAGAAGAGCGTTCCACGCCGCGTTCGAAAGCATGTGGCACTCGTCGACAATGAAGATCTTGTACTTCGAGCCGGTCGGCTTGAACTGGGCCGACTCGATAATGGGCCTCACGTCCTCGACCTTGTTGTGCGAGGCGGCGTCGAGCTCCGTCACGTCGAGGGAGCGGCCCGCTGATATCTCCTCGCAGTTGACGCACCTGCCGCAGGGCTCTATGGAGTCGCCGCCCTCCGTGTGAAGGCAGTTCAGCGCCTTCGCGAAGATGCGGCTCGTCGTCGTCTTGCCTATGCCGCGCGGACCGATGAAGAGGTACGCGTTGGCGACGCGACCGGATTCGATCGCGTGGCGCAGCGTTCGCACCACATGATCCTGGCCCACAACGTCGGCAAACGTTGCAGGACGATACTTTAACGGAAGCGCAACATGTCCCATTGCCTTGATTATAGCATAAATCAGCGGCGACGGGAAGTGACTTCGATGACGTTGACGCAGTTCCTGAGCTGCAGTATTATCTGGTTGACGACCCGCTCGGAACCCAGCACGTCGATCTTCATCCGCGAAACGGTGCCGTCTTCGGTCGGCCCCACGTTCAGCGTCTGTATGTTGTAGCCGCGCCCGGAGATGAGACCGACAATGCGCGCAAGCACGCCCGGCTTGTTCTCCACATAGCAGCAGAGGCGGTAGATTGACTCTTTCACAGGATCACCTCCACAAGCGTGGGCGACTTGGACTTCAGCGACCGCGCCAGCGCCGACGGCAGCGACTCCACGCCCTTGGCCCTGACGCCCTTCATGCCGTACGCCCGCGCAAGCCGCACGAAGTCCGGCGAAACCAGGTCCGTCGCGAAGCGGCGCCCTCCGAATTCCTCGTCCTGCATTCTGCGGACCAGCCCGAGCGAACGGTTCACGAACACCACAAACACCACGGCGAGGTTGTGCTCCACCGCAACGGCAAGCTCCTCGCCCGTCATCTGCGCGCCTCCGTCGCCGACAAGCGCCACGACCGGATGGCCCGGACGCGCGATCGCTGCGCCTATCGCGGCCGGTATGCCGAAGCCCATCGCGCCCATCCCGCCGGACGAAAGGAAGTGGCGGGGATAGACGTGCGGAACGTTGCGCACCGCCCAGAGCTGGTGCTCGCCGACGTCCGTCGCCACTATGACGTCCGTGGGCAGGACCGCAGCGCACGGACGCGGATTCCTGGCCTCGTCGGCAGCGCGCTCGGCGGCGAGACGGGCCGCCCAGACCGAGTGCTCCGCCGGACGGATGCGCGAATCGACCGTCGCGAGAAGGTCCTTCACGTCGGCTACGATGCCGAGATGCACCGTGACGTTCTTGTTTATCGAGCTCGCGTCGCAGTCGACGTGGACGATCTTCGCGCGCCTCGACATGCCCGGCGAGAAGCCCGTGGTGCGGTCGTTGAACCGCACGCCAAGCGCGAGTATGACATCCGCCTCGGAAAGCGCAATGTTCGCCGCAGGCGCGCCGTACATGCCGGACATTCCAAGCGCAAGCGGATCGCGCTCGTCTATGGACCCTATGCCCATCATCGTCGTCGCCACGGGTATCTGCGCCTTGTGCGCGAGAGCCGTGACGTCGCCAGCCGCGTCCGCCGCGATGACGCCGCCTCCGGCGTAGATCACGGGGCGCTTCGCCTCGTTCAGGAGCTTCGCAAGGCGGCCGACCTCCCTCGGCGTCGCGTAGACCTCAGGATGGTACGCCCTGAGGCAGACTCTCTCCGGATGCTTCGCGGCGGTCAGGGCGCGCTGGCAGTCTCGCGGCACGTCGATCACCACAGGGCCGGGCTTGCCGTGCGTCGCTATGTAGAACGCCTGCGCCATCGTCTCCGGAATCTCGTCCGCGCTCTTTACGAGGAAGTTGTGCTTCGACACCGCGCGCGTAAGTCCGACCGTGTCGGCCTCCTGGAAGGCGTCCGTTCCGATCTGGTCAAGAGGCACCTGCCCGCAGACGAGGACGATAGGCACTCCGTCCATGTTCGCGCAGCCGAGGCCGGTAATGGTGTTCGTGAGACCGGGGCCGCTAGTGACCAGCACGACGCCAGGCCTGCCGAGAGACCTCGCATAGCCGTCGGCCATGTGGACGCAGCCCTGCTCGTGGCGGCCGAGGACGAACCTCATCCCGGACTCCCTTACCGCGTCGAATATGTCAAGGACGTTTCCGCCGGGATAGCCGAACACGACGTCCGCGCCGGCCTTTGCGAGGCCTTCCACAAGAGCCTGGGCTCCCGTTCTCTGCCCGCTCTTCTTCATCTGAACGTCAGGCTCTCGCCGTTCTTGGCCAGCCTGCCGCGCATGCGGGCCTTGGCCTTGCCCTCGAGGATGCAGTCCGAAAGCGGGTCCTCGACGTACCGCTGCAGCGCCCTGCGGAGAGGCCGCGCTCCAAGCGCGCTGTCGTAGCTCCTGTCCACGATGAAGTCAAGCGCCTTGGCGTCGAGGGTCAGCGAAATGTGCGACTCCGCAAGCCTCTTCTGCAGACGGTCGAGCTCTATGCCGAGAACCGCCTTAACGTCCTCGCGCTCGAGCTTTCTGAAGACGACCGTCTCGTCAAACCTGTTCAGCAGCTCCGGCCGGAAGGTGCGCTTGGCCTCCGCCTGCAGCTTCTCCTTCAGCATCTCGTAGCTGGTCTCGGCCGTGTCCTTCGCGAAGCCGAGCGTGTGACCCTCGCGCGCGAAGTCGAAGCCGAGGTTCGCAGTGCATATCACGATCGTGTTGCGGAAGTCTATCACACGCCCCTGCCCGTCGGTCAGACGGCCGTCGTCGAGTATCTGCAGCAGCATGTTGCAGACGTCGGTGTTCGCCTTCTCGAACTCGTCGAACAGCACAACCGAGTACGGCCTGCGCCTCACCTTCTCGGTAAGCTGGCCGCCCTCGTCGTAGCCGACGTATCCAGGCGGCGCGCCGACCAGGCGGGAAGACGAGTACTTCTCCTGGAACTCCGACATGTCAAGCGTTATGAGCGCCTTCGCGTCGCCGTATATCTTCTCGGCCAGCATCTTCGCGAGATGCGTCTTGCCGACGCCCGTCGGACCCAGGAACAGGAACGAGCCGATCGGCCTGTTCGGATCGGCCGTCAGCGCACGGCTGCGTCGCAGCGCCCTGGCGACGGCCTCTATCGCCGGCGCCTGCCCCACGACGACCTCGCCAAGCGCGCGCTCCATGCCGAGCAGCTTCGCGGACGTCGTGGCGTTCATCTTCTCGACCGGAACGCCGCTCATGAGGGCGACAGTCTCCGCGACGTCCTCCTCGGACACCTCGATCTCCGTCTCGGCGTGCGACTCCCGCCACTTCTCAAGCTCCGCCCTGAGCTCGGCGGCGGACTTCCTGATCTCCTCCCTGCACTGCGCGGCAGAGTCGAAGTCGCCCTTGGCGACCGCAGACTCCTTCTTCCCGCGCAGAAGGTCTATGCGCTCCTGCATCTCGGAAAGCCGCTTCGGACGCGCGCTCGCGCCCGCACGAAGTCGCGCGCCCGTCTCGTCCATCGCGTCGATCGCCTTGTCAGGCAGCTGCCGCGCGGGCAGATACCTCGCGGTAAGCTCCACCGCAGCCGAAAGCGCGGCGGGCGTGAACTTCGCGGCGTGGAACTCCTCGTATCTCGGGGCGATGCCCTTCAGTATCTCTATCGTGTCGGCGACAGTGGGCTCGTCGACCTGGACGGACTGGAACCGCCGCTCCAGCGCCGCGTCCTTCTCGATGGACTTGTGGTACTCCTTGAGCGTGGTCGCGCCAATGCACTGCAGCTCTCCGCGCGCAAGGGCCGGCTTGAGTATGTTCGCCGCGTCCATGGCCCCCTCCGCGCCGCCCGCGCCGACCATGGTGTGCAGCTCGTCGAGAAAGAGTATTATGTTGCCCGCGCGCCTCGTCTCGTCGATCACGCGCTTCAGCCGCTCCTCGAACTGGCCGCGGTACTGCGTGCCAGCGACGAGCCTCGCCATGTCGAGCGCCACGACTCTCTTGGACTGCATGCGCTCCGGCACCTCGCCGCGGTGTATCGCGAGGGCCAGCCCCTCGACGACCGCTGTCTTGCCCACGCCGGCCTCTCCCACCAGAACCGCGTTGTTCTTGGTGCGGCGGGAAAGTATCTGCACAATGCGCCTAAGCTCCCTCGTCCTGCCGATCACAGGGTCGAGCTTGCCCTGCCTTGCGAGGTCGGTGAGGTCGCGTCCGAACGAGTTCACCGTCGGCGTCTTGCCTGCCTTGCCGCCCTGCGTCTGCCGGGCGCCCTGCGCGTCCTGCCCGTCGCCTTCGGAAGTGGCGTCCCCGCCCTCCTGCTGTCCGGCAGAGCCGTCCGCGCCGCCCTGGCTGCCGGCCGCGATGAACTTCTCGACCGTGACGCCGGCGTTGAAGAGCAGCTGCGCCGCCGCGTTGTCGCCTTCGCGCAGCATGGCCGTCACGAGATGGGTCGTGTCGACGGCGTTCCCCTGGCCGGCCTCGATGCCGGCCATCTCGATGACCTTGCGCGTGCGCGCCGAGAACGGCAACGCACCCCTTTGAAGCACTCCGGGCGCGCCTCCCTGCACCATCTGGCGGAACGACTCCGTCAGATCCTCCGGCGAAAGGCCGAGCGTGCGGAACCTGGCGACGGCCTGGCACTGCGGTATCGCGAGTATCGAAAGGAAGATGTGCTCGCAGCCTATGTGGTCGTGGCCGAGCTGGCGCGCGCAGTTGGCGGCCGCGCCCAGCGCATCGGTCGCGTGCTTAGAGAACGTCATTGAGCATCACCTCCTCGAAGCGTCCGTTCATCTCGTCGGCGCGCTCCGCGTCGACGCGGTCGCGCTCGTCCTGCGAAAGGCCGTCCTCCGCGTTTGAGAGGTCGGCGGCGGTCATCATGCCCTCGATTTCCTCAAGCGTGATTCCGTCCAGCATTCCCTCCTTGGCGGCGAGCCTCATCGGAGAAAGCAGATCGAACAGCTCTCCGGGCGAGATCAGCCTGCAGTTCTTCAGTATCGCGAGCGCGCGGCAGAGCGAATCGCCGAATACGCGGGGCAGCTCGTTCTTGAGCCTGGCCCTGGCGTTGCCCTCCTCCCGCAGAAGATCCTCCACGACGCGCTTCGCCCTCTCCTGCGAGCCGCCGTACCTGAACAGATACGCATGGCCGGTCTCGCTCACTCCGTCGGCCGAAATGCCCTCGATGTCCATGCCGAGGGCGTGAAGCCCCCGCTTCACCGCGTCAAGCTCGCCCAGAAGGTGAAGCCCCTCGAGATGGATGCGGTCCTTGACGCGGTAGTCCGCCGGCACGTCGGCCGCCGGCAGAACCGACATCCTCTCCTGCGCCTGCCGGCGGCTCTTCGCCGCGTCGGCCTTCTCCATGCCGTTGACCATGTCGTGGATGGCGTCCATGATCGCGCCGATGAACGGCGGCGGCTCCGGCGCGTCTTCGTCGTTGGACGAGTCCTCCGTCTGCCTCGATATCTCCGTAATGCTCATCGAGACGCCCGGAGGAAGGCCCGTGACCTTCCTCGTGCGCTGGCTCTTGCGCTGACGGCGCTCCTTCTCCGCCTTGGCGCACGCGGCGCAGACGTAGAGCTCGTCGTCCTCTCCGCCGTCACCTCTGGATATCGCCTCGCTGGCGTCCGCCTTATGGCATATTTCACACTTCATTGGTTTGCTATTATATCATATGTCCCGCGCCAGAACCCGGCGGCGGCCATCACCCGTACCGTGACAGATGCTTCTCCACAAGCCGGCCGAGCCTCGTCTCGAGCCACGGCACGACCTTCCAGTAGTCGCGCAGCTCCAGATACTCCCCTACAGGCCCGGGCTGCCCGCTCTTCGCGCCGCTCTCGCACTTGAGCATGATGTTCCTCGCGGTCGCGCCGGGAGACACGAACTCTATCACCTGCGTCTTGTAGCCCATGACCCGCATGAGCATCGCCCTGAACGAATCAGTCAGTATGTCGCAGAGCCGCTCCCTCAGTATGCTCTGCCTCAGAAGCCCTGCGAACGGCGCCGCGGCGCCTGTGCCCGAAATCGTCTTCTGCAGCTCGTGCTGGCAGCATGGCGCGGAGAAGACGTACCGCGCGCCCCACTCGACTCCCTTGGCGAGCGCCTCGTCCGTCGCCGTGTCGCATGCGTGCAGGGAGCACACCAGGTCCGGCCGCACGGTCGCGCCGCCGTCGGCGCCAACCGCCGCCGCAAGCTCCTTCGCGCCGAAGTCGGCAAGGTTCGCCTCGGCGAAGACGACCCTGTCCGCGACATCCAGGTTCTCGGCCGTCTTCCGCGCGGCCGCGACGACGTCCTCCCTGCGGTCCACGCCGACGATCCGCACGTTCTCGAACCCAAGCGCCTCGGAAAGATAGAAGTAGAGCGCGATCGTGAGGTACGCCTTGCCGCACCCGCAGTCCACCGCGACGAACCCGCCCTCCCCGCCAGGACCCGGAGCAGGGCGCACCGAGTCCCCTACGACCCGCAGAAACTCGTTTATCTGGTCGTACTTGCCGCGCATCGACGCCCGCACCGCGCCCGAGCCGTCCGCTATCCCGATGGCCCTGAGCAGCGCCGTCGAGTCGAACCTGCCGAGCGGCACGTCCTTTACGCGGTCGTGCGGCTGCGTCTTCGCGACTCTGTCCATCTCCGCCGAACGGGAGACGAGCACATGGCCCTTCTTGGTGACCCTGACGTGAAGGTCGCCCTTCGCCGTCATCAGATGCAGGTCCCTCGCGCCCTTCTGCGCGATGATCTCCTCCAGCCCCTCCGCCGCGCCTGCGTCGTCAAGGTTCTTCATCCGCGTGTCCCGGCCCTCCGACATCTCGGCCTGGAACATGCGGCGCCCGCCGATCTCGACGGGGCGCATCGATATCCTGAACACGCCGCCGCCTCTGCGGACGGACTGAACGAGCTTCATGAAGCCCGCGCCCAGCACGCGGGCGCGGATCTCCTCCTTGAGCGATTCCTCGAGTTCGTACCTCTGCATCAGACAAGGCCGCGGCTCACGAGATGCTCGGCGATCTCGACCGCGTTAAGTGCAGCGCCGCGAAGCAGCTGGTCGCCGGACACGAACATCTCCAGCCCGCGCTTGTCGTCGCGGGAGATGTCCTGGCGTATCCTGCCCGCGAGAACGTCGTACTTGGCCGTCGCGTCGAGCGGCATCGGATAGCCCCCGTTCAGAGGATCGTCCACGACCTTCACGCCCTCGGACTTCGACAGTATCTCGCGCGCCTCCTCGGGCGTTATCTCGTTCTCGAACTCAAGGTTGAGCGACTCGGAATGCGCACGCGCGATCGGCACCCTGACGCATGTGCACGAGAGCCTCAGCTCCGGATGGTGCAGCATCTTGCGCGCCTCGTTGCGCATCTTGAGCTCCTCGAGCGTGTACCAGTTCGTCTCGTCGAACTTGTCGATGTGCGGAATCAGATTGTACATCAGCTGGTGCTGGAACGCCTTCACCACGAGCGGCTCGCCCTTCGCATACGCGTGTATCTGGTCCTCAAGCTCGTTGAGGCCGGGCTGCCCGGCGCCGGAGGCGGCCTGGTACGTCGCGGCCACGAGCCGCCTGAGCCCCTTCGCCTTGTGAAGCGGCGCAACGGCCTCGAGCATGATCGCCGTCGTGCAGTTGGGGTTGGCGATGACGCCCTTGTTCCAGTCAAGGTCCTCGGGGTTCACCTGCGGCACGACAAGCGGCACCTCCGGATCCTGCCGGAAGGCGCGGGAGTTGTCGATCATCTTCGCGCCGGCCTTGACGCACGCGTCCTTAAGCTGGATGGCGACGTCGGTCTTGCCTGCGAAAAGGACTATGTCCAGCCCCTTGAAGCAGTTCTCGTCGGCCTTGAGCACGCGATACGTCTCGCCGAGTATCTGCTCGTCGCGCTCGCGGCTCGCGAACACCTTGACCTGCCCGTTGACGGGGAACTTGCGGTCGCGAAGCATCCTGATCATCTCGGTGCCGACGGCACCGACCCCTACGAGACCGACATTGTATTTCTTCATGGTTTTGCTCTTTGCGGATTTGAATACGTCTTGAACCGCCCAGCTAGACGCGCTCCATGTCGCGCCGCAGGGCCTTCTTCTTGAGGGCGTCGCGCTTGTCGTGCAGCTGCTTTCCGCGGCAGACTCCGATGCGCAGCTTGACGCGCCCTCCCTTCAGGTACATCTCAAGAGGCACAAGGGTCAGCCCCTTGGCCTCGGTCTTCATGCGCAGGTCGCGCACCTCCTTCGCGTGCACCAGCAGCTTGCGCCGGCTCTTGGGCTCGTGGTTGAACCTGTTGCCGAACTTGTAGGCCGCTATGTCGCACCCGAGAAGCCAGAGCTCGCCGCCGAGCACGGCCGCATAGGCGCCGGAGAGGGAGACCTCGCCGCGCCTGCAGCTCTTCACCTCGGTGCCAGTCAAGACCATGCCGCACTCGACGGTGTCGAGCACGGCATAGTCGTGGCGGGCCTTGCGGTTCTCCGCCAGGACGGCGTCGAATTTCCGCCCGGCCACTCCGGTTTCCCCCTCAGTCAGCGAAGAGCGAGTTCACGCTCATGTGCTTCTGGTTCCACTTCGTCTTGGCGCCCTCGGCCCTTGCGATCGCGTCGAAGTCGATCTCGGCGATCAGCTTGCCCTCGGCGACCTCGGCGAGCGCGATGTCGACCTTGTCGACGTCGAGCCCGAGCCTGCCCTTGGCGCGGTCCTCGGGCGTGAGGAGCGTCGTCGGGTTCAGCAGGGGCTTCGCCCCGTTGATCAGGTCGCGCTCCCTCTTCGAGACGAGGTTTACGAGCACAGGTACCGAAGGTATCTTCTCGTGGGCCCTCTTCAGAAGTTCTGCGTTCATGTTATGCTCCTGCCTCCGTAGCGGAGTTTACCTTGCGCTCGCGTCGAGTTCGGCCATGGCCGCCTTGCGCGAAAGCTTGATGCGGCCGCGCTCGTCGACGTCGATGCACTTCACCTTGATTATGTCGCCGACCTTGCAGACGCCGTCCATCGACTTGAGGAACTTGTCGGAGAACTCCGATATGTGGCACAGGCCGTCCATGCCGGGCAGAATCTCGACGAACGCGCCGAAGTCCTTGATGCCCGTGACCTTGCCCTCGTAGATCTTGCCGGGCTCGGCGACCGCCGAGACCGCGCCGACCTCGCGCTTGGCGGCCTCCATCGACTCCGCGCTCGTCGCGAAGATGGAGACCTTGCCGTCGTCGTCGATGTCGATCTGCGCGCCGGTCTTCTCGACGATCGCCCTGATGTTCGAGCCGCCGGGCCCGATGAGCGCGCCGATCTTGTCGACGGGTATCTGCATCTCCTCGATCCGCGGCGCGTACTTGTTGAGCTCGGCGCGCGGAGCCGGGATGACGGACTCCATGAAGTCGATGATCTTGAGCCTCGCGTCGTGCGCGGCCTTCACAGCGCCCTCGACGAGGTCCCACGTAAGGCCTCTGAGCTTCAGGTCCACCTGGAAGCCCGTGATGCCCTTCTTCGTGCCGCCGACCTTGAAGTCCATGTCGCCGCAGTGGTCTTCGGCGCCGAGGATGTCCGTGACGAGAACCTTCTTCGACTGGTCCTCGTTCGTAAAGAGGCCGATGGAGATGCCCGCGACCGTGGCCTTGAGCGGAACGCCCGCGTCCATGAGCGCAAGGCAGCCGTTGCAGATCGACGCCATCGACGACGAGCCGTTCGACCCCATGATCTCGCTCACCACGCGGATGGAGTACGGGAAGCTGTCGGGCAGCACCTCCGCTATCGAGCGCTCGGCAAGCGCGCCGTGGCCGATCTCGCGGCGGCCCGTCGAGCCCAGACGGCCGACCTCGCCCGTGCAGTACGGCGGGAAGTTGTAGTGGAGCATGAAGCTCTTCGAGGACTCTCCGCCCGTGACGGAGTCGAGCTCCTGCGCGTCCTTCTTCGTGCCAAGCGTGACGGTCGCGAACGACTGCGTCTCGCCGCGCGAGAAGATCGCGCTGCCGTGCAGACGCGGGAACACCCCGACCTGCGCGCTGAGCGGACGTATCTCGTGCTGAGCGCGGCCGTCGATGCGAAGGCCCTTCTCGAGCACGTTCCTGCGGACGGTCTCGATCTCAAGCGCGTCGAAGAGATGCACGAAGCCGACCGCGTCGACCTCGGGCCACTTCTCGGCGACCTTCTTCAGAAGGTCCTCCTTGATCGCCGAAACCTTGCCCTGGCGCTCGAGCTTGCCCTTGATCAGCAGCGCGGCCGCAAGAGCCTCGCCGCCCTCCTTGCGCATGAAGTCCATCTTGTCGGCAGGCTGCGGGACGTCCTTGATGTCCTTGTCGGGCTTGCCGAGCGCACGGCGCATCTCGATCTGCAGGTCGATGATCTTCTCGACCTCCTCGTGGGCGCGCTTGAGCGCCGCGATGAAGTCCTCGTCGCTGATCTCGCTGGCGGAACCCTCCATCATGAGGAACTTGCCGCGGATGCCGGCGTAGAGAAGGTCGATGTCGCTCTTCGCCTTCTGGTCGTGCGTCGGGTTGATCACCCAGCGGCCGTCGACGCGGCCGATTCTGACGCACCCGATTGGCCCCATGAACGGGATCTCGGAGATGTGCAGCGCGGCCGACGCCGCGTTCACCGCCAGGAAGTCCGCCTCGCGCGTGCCGTCGCACTGGATCAGCGTCGAGTTGACCTGGACGTCGTTGTAGTATC
>JAEEGH010007381.1_pt1 | contig 26510 bp, 23 predicted proteins | sample 9134181 | NCBI WGS metagenome assembly JAEEGH01 (sample SAMN16246544, study PRJNA631951) | gut metagenome | biome: gut microbiome; feature: rumen; material: DP-attached | host: Bos | place: Iran: Karaj | collected 2018-10 | reverse complement strand
TTAGAAGCACACGACCATCTCCAAGGGCACGGTTTATTATCACTCCAACCGGGCCGTTAAGCTCAAGTCCCTGAATAAATCCAACACCTCTGTGGTCAATAATTTCACTGTGTTTTGCCTTAAGCTCTTCAAGTTTCTCATAAAGATATTTTGAAACTTCTTTAACATTATCAAGGACACCGAGCTTCTCATACTGTTCAAATACAGCACAGATAGCAGCGCCGCCAAGAGGGTTGCCGCCGTATGTCGTTCCGTGATCTCCCGCAACGAGTGAGTTCTGTCCTACCTTTTCTGTCATAAGGAATGCACCTACAGGCACACCGCATCCGAGAGCTTTTGCGCTTGTCATAACATCAGGCTTTACGCCGTATCCCTGCCATGCAAACATCTCACCCGAGCGGCCCATACCGCACTGAATCTCATCAAATACAAGAAGGATGTCTTTCTCATCACAGATTTTTCTGAGCTCCTCAAGGAATGTTTTATCGGAAGGATGAATTCCGCCTTCTCCCTGAATTGTCTCTGTAATGATTGCGCATGTCTTGTCATTAATAAGAGCCTTTACGCTCTCAATATCGTTATGCTTTGCGAATTTAATATTTCCGATACCGGGCTCAAAGGGTGCTCTGTACTTTTCGGTACCGGTAATCGAGAGAGCTCCCATTGTACGTCCGTGGAAAGAATGCTCCATTGCGATTATCTCGTGATCGGTCTTGCCGTCCTTAAGATATGCATACTTACGAACAGTCTTGATTGCGCCTTCAACTGCTTCGGCACCGCTGTTTGTAAAGAATACCCTGTCCATGCCGCTGTATTTCTTTATAAGCTTTGCAGCTTCGATGGCAGGTACGTTGTAATAATAATTTGAAGTATGAAGAATCTTGTCTACCTGAGCTTTAACGGCATCGTTGTACTCCTTATTGCCGTATCCAAGTGCAAAGACACCGATTCCTGCTACGAAATCAAGGTACTTCTTACCCTCGATATCATAAAGGTATACGCCTTCTCCCCTGTCAAAAACAACGGGAAAACGGTTGTATGTGTGGAGAAGATCCTTCTCCGCTTCTTCTATGTATTCACTCATTGTCATATTCATATTTATTTCTCCATATTGTCATCGTCGGATATAATTGCTGTTCCGATACCCTGATTAGTAAAGATTTCAAGAAGCAGGCAGTGAGGAACTCTTCCGTCAAGGATATGTACTCTGCTTACGCCGTTCTTGATTGCATCAGTACAGTTGCCGAGTTTAGGAAGCATGCCTCCTCCGATGATTCCGCTGGCGATGAGGTCATCTGCCTCTGATGCGGTAAGTCTCGATATGAAACTGCTCTTATCGTTAATGTCTCTGTAGAGACCTTCAATATCTGTAAGGAATACAAGCTTATCCGCACCTACTGCCTTTGCAATGGCACATGCCGCATTGTCTGCGTTGATATTGTATGTATCAAAATTATCATCAAGGCCGATAGGGCAGACGATAGGAAGGAAATCATTTTCAAGAAGGTCATATAAAACCTTTGAATCAACTTCTTTAATGTCTCCTACAAATCCGATATCCTGTCCGTCGGAATACTTCTTGTCTACCTTTAAAAGTCCGCCGTCCTTACCGCTGATTCCCACAGCCTTTACGCCAAGTTCCTGTACCATGGTAACAAGTCTCTTGTTAACCTTGTTAAGTACCATCTCAGCGATTTCCATTGTATCGGCATCAGTTACACGGAGTCCGTTAATAAACTGGGATTCCTTGCCCACTTTATTAACCCATGCGGAAATCTCCTTACCGCCGCCGTGTACAATGATAGGCTTAAATCCTACAAGTTTAAGAAGTGTAACGTCCTGGATCACATTTCTTTGAAGATCTTCGTTGCTCATTGCGCTTCCGCCGTACTTTACAACTATTATCTTACGATTAAATTTCTGAATATATGGAAGCGCTTCGATAAGCACCTCAGCTTTTTTCATTACATCCTGCATATCCTTGTCCACTGTCTTATTCTCCTTAGCTCAAATGATCTGATTATGTAGCTTGCATTCAGCATACTGACTTATTCATACTTGATCAGTAAAAATATATTTTGGGTATATTTTCAGCTTCTATAGTCTGCGTTGATCTTGACATAATCATATGTAAGATCGCACCCAAAAGCTGTTGCTTCCTGATCTCCTTCATTCATATTGGCAACTACCATAACTTCATCCTCTTTCATAATAGAGACTGCATATTCTTCATCAAAGTCAATCGGATTGCCATGATCGAATACCTTAAGTGTTCCCTTCTTACTTTCAAAAAAGAGTTCAACATCATTTTGATCAAACTTCGCCCCGGAATATCCCATAGCGCACAAGAACCTTCCGAAATTGGCATCGCATCCGAATATTGCAGCCTTAGAAAGATTAGAGCCTACTATCGCTCTTGCAAGAGTTCTTGCGTCATCCTTAGTCTTTGCTCCTGTAACTTTGGCTTCAAAGAGCTTGCTTGCGCCCTCTCCGTCACCTGCCATCTTCCTTGCAAGGAATCTGCATATAGTAAAAAGAGCTTCATAAAACTTATCATAATCTTCGTTCTTAGAAGTAATAGTATCATTTCCCGCAAGACCATTGGCCATAAGCAGAAGGGTATCGTTAGTTGAGGTATCTCCGTCTACTGTTATCATATTGAAGGTATCCTTAACTACGCTGGAAAGTGCCTGTTGCATGAGCGTTTTGTCAATAGAAAGGTCTGTTGTGATAAAACCAAGCATGGTACACATGTTAGGATGTATCATTCCTGACCCTTTACTCATACCTCCGACTGTTACAGTCTTACCACCTACTTCAAAAGTAAGAGCATACTCTTTGTTAATGGTATCTGTTGTCATTATTGCTTTAGAAGCTTTGGTTCCAGCTTCCTTGTCGTGACTCAGAATCCCTGCCATGCCGGCCACTCCGTTTACAAGCTTATCTACAGGAAGCTGCATACCTATAACACCTGTAGATGCAACAGCTACTGTATCATATGGAACTCCAAGTTCTTTCTCAACAGCCTTGGCTGTAGCTTCGCAGGCATCAAACCCTTCCTGCCCCGTACATGCATTGGCTATTCCGGAATTAATAACAACAGCCTGCATCTTGGATCCTGATTCAACTATCTTCTTGTCCCACATAACACATGCAGCCTTGACCTGATTGGTAGTAAATGTTCCTGCGCATTCACATGGCACATCCGAATAGACCATCGCCATATCGGTACGTCCCTGGTATTTGATGCCTGCTGCAAAGTCTGCTGCTTTAAAGCCACTTGGTGCTGTAACACCGCCTTCTATAATCTTCATATCAAACCTCATCCTGAATATAAATAAACAATCGTTTTTAAAAAACAAATCTACTAATCGCAAATTCTATCGTAGGTATTTCTTATTTACGAATTCCTGACTTCATCATAGAATCATGATTCTTGATCATATTTCTTATTAAATAAAAATCATATATTAAATATAGTAACATTATCCGGATCAATAACATGATCGTAATAGTTCATGTCACTTCTAAGGATCCATCCCATCTTGCTCCAGAATGCATTGCCAGCTTCATTGGTAACGAAAGCATTAAGTGCGACTTTGCATATCTTTTCTTCCTTAAGGGCCTTAAGACAAAAGTCAACCATGTGCTGTCCTATATGTCTTCGCCTATAATCCGGCGAAACACACACATGATACATGCAGGCGCGTCTTCCATCATGTCCGCACAGTATGGCACCAACTATCTTGCCATCTTCTACATCAACACAGCATGTAGTAGGATTTCTTTTTAGAAAAATCTCGATCCCCTCTTTAGAATCATCTATACTCCTTATCCCAAATCCCTTGATTGACATCCAAAGTGCATATACCTCGTCATAATCTTCTATTGTCATTACACGGACCATTACTTTACCTCATGCCATAAGTGAAAAAACACTTTTAATTTCTATTAAATATTGGCGACTTAAGAAAGATCACATTGCCAGTCATCAAATGCCATATGTGCCGGCATAAGATAACTGACATAATGCATTTTCTAAAGTCGTGTTCTATTGTTAAGGGAAACAAGGAACCATATCAAGTCCCATGCTCTCTTCAAGTCCGAACAGAATGTTCATATTCTGTACAGCCTGTCCGGCTGCGCCCTTCACAAGATTGTCAAGTGCGCCCATCATAATGATGCGGCCGGTCCTTTCATCAATCTTAAAGCCTATATCTACATAATTGGAAGTTTCCACCCATCTTGTCTCGGGATATACACCATCATCAAGTAATCTTATAAACTTCTCTTTGCCATAATACTTATTGTATACATCACGGATCTGCTGCGGTGTAGGGAGCTTACCATCTATCTTATTAAGGCTTGCATATTCTGTTGCAAGGATTCCCCTGTTCATAGGTGCAAGATGCGGTGTGAAGTTTAAAAGTATCTCTTTGCCTGCCGCATATCCAAGCTGCTCTTCTATTTCAGGAGTGTGTCTGTGATTGGCAACTCCGTAAGGTTTTGCACTTTCATTGACCTCGCAGTAAAGGTTAGCTACCTTGGCTCCTCTTCCGGCGCCTGATACGCCGCTAAGTGCATCTATTATAAGAGTATCCGGATCGATAAGTCCTTCTTTGACCAAAGGATAAGCTGTAAGAATGGAGCATGTCGTATAACATCCAGGATTAGCAACGATTCTTGCGCCCTTTATCTTATCTCTGTTGATCTCGCATAGTCCGTAGACAGCTTCATCAATATACTTTGGAGCTTTGTGCTCGATCTTATACCACTTTTCATAAACGGAAACATCTTTAAGTCTGAAATCTGCTGAAAGGTCAATGATCTTGACCTTATTAAGAATATCTTCATTGACAAGTGATGCACACAGGCCTTGAGGAGTTGCTGTGAATATCACGTCAACTTCATCAGATAGCTTGTCCATATCTTCGCCAAGACAATCTGCATCTACTATTTTAAAAAGATTCTGATAGATAGATGCATATTTCTGATCTATATAACTTTTGGAGCCATACCATACAACTTCTGCCTGAGGATGCATCTGAAGCAGCCTTACAATTTCTGCTCCGGCATATCCTGTTGCGCCAATAATTCCAACTTTGATCATTTCACACCTCCGATTGTAGTGTCTTACTTTTTTTAATTAAACTTACGATCAATGATCTAAAAGCCACTACATCAATCCGATATTGAATAACTTAATACAGATTAATTTTACTCTGTTTTTTATGATGGAAATTTACTAAAACGCACCATTTCATTATAATGTATTTAATAGTAAAAATTCCATTTTCTTTTTGATCATTCTTAAATGTATAAACAAAATGCCCGGTATACCGACTTATTCATATAAGAAAGTGCACCGAATGCGCTTTTTATCTGTCACATTCATAAGAATATATGTCATAGTATACGACCGGGTGTATAATAATGCAAGTGATATTTTAATATTTATACATTATTTTTGAAATAATGTAATATTTATACATTTTCTTCTTGCATTATGCATCAAATGGTAGTATATTTACTTTTGTCACACATACAAGCGCTCTTCTATTTGCATCGATTTTATGCATGATTGGGCAGCTTTATGGACAATATGAGATTTATCATTACTAAATATACATTATCACACAGAATTTTTATTCATAAGTAAATGGAGGAATTATCAATGGCTACTAAGAAAAAAGAAAAAGTTATCCTTGCATATTCAGGTGGTCTTGACACTACCGCGATCATCCCATGGCTCAAAGAAACCTACGGCTACGACGTTGTATGTGTATGTGCTGACTGCGGACAGGGCAATGAACTTGATGGCCTTGAAGAAAGAGCCAAAGCAAGCGGAGCATCCAAGCTTTATATAGAAGATATAACAGATGATTTCTGTGACAATTACGTAGTACCTTGTGTTCAGGCTCATGCAGTATACGAGAACAAATATCTCCTTGGAACATCCATGGCTCGTCCGGCTATCGCCAAGCGTCTTGTTGATATAGCAAGAAAAGAAGGCGCAACTGCCATCTGCCATGGTGCAACCGGCAAAGGAAACGACCAGATCCGTTTCGAGCTTGCATTTAAGGCTCTTGCACCCGATATCCGCGTGATCGCACCCTGGCGTGATCCTAACTGGAAGCTTCAGTCTCGTGAAGATGAAGAAGAATACTGCAAAAAGCACGGAATCAATCTTCCATTCTCTCACAGCAACAGCTACAGCCGTGACCGCAACCTCTGGCATCTGTCCCACGAAGGTCTCGAACTCGAAGATCCTTCTAAGGAACCCAACTATAAGCATATGCTCGTCCTTGGCGTAACACCTCAGGATGCTCCGGATAAGGAGACTGATGTTACTATGACATTTGAAAAAGGTGTTCCTAAGACAGTTAATGGTAAGAAGATGAAAGTCTCCGACATCATCCGCACTCTCAACGAACTTGGTGCCAAAAACGGTGTCGGAATCATCGATATAGTAGAGAACCGTGTTGTAGGAATGAAGAGCCGAGGCGTATATGAGACTCCAGGAGGAACTATCCTCTATGAAGCTCACCAGCAGCTTGAAGAGCTCATCCTCGATCGTGATACCTATGCTCTCAAACAGGAAATGGGCGCTAAACTCGCTCAGATTGTATACGAAGGAAAATGGTTCACACCTCTTCGCGAAGCTGTTCAGGCCTTCATTGAAAGCACCCAGCAGTACGTGACAGGTGAAGTTCACTTCAAGCTTTATAAGGGCAATATCATAAAAGCCGGAACAACATCACCATACTCACTCTACAATCAGGATATCGCTTCCTTCACAACAGGCGATATGTATGATCACACAGATGCAAGCGGATTCATCAATCTCTTCGGTCTCTCACTCAAAGTCCGCGCTCTTAAAATGCAGGAAGTTGATGAAAAAGCCAAGAAGTCAGCAAAGACCTCTGTAAAGAAGAAATAATACCTATTACCACTATAGATAGGTATTGCATGCTACTTGTCCTCTCATGTTCATTAAGATCATAAGCGGATAAGTGCAAGCCTTTCTTTAAATGAATACATACATTATCATTATAAAAGACATTCGGTAATAGCTTGTATTGCACTTCCGAATGTCTTTTTAATTGCTCATTAACTATTTTTTGTGTATTCTATACATTGGATAAGCGCTTTTTAAGTGTTACAATTTGCTTTAGTATCTTCGGGGGAGGATTAAACCATTAGCTACTCACTTGGTTCGTGACATGAGGTTATTTCTATGAATTCAATCATTCTCATTACATCTTATATTTTAATAGTCAATCTTCTTGGTTTTGCAGCCATGGGAATTGATAAACATAAAGCCAAGGCAGGTTCTTACAGAATCCCCGAGGCGACTTTATTTATCTTAGCTTTAATAGGAGGCAGCATCGGAAGTACCATAGGCATGTTCTTTTTTAGGCACAAGACAAGACACTGGTACTTTGTAGTATTTATGCCTACAATTCTTATACTACAGGTAATATCTGTAATAGCAGTGTGCTACTTCGTAAACTTCAGATTTATGTAATGTTTTTTAGAGGGGACAAAGGGGAAAATCATGCATATAGCAGTTTGTGATGACAATATAGCTGACAGAAAGCAGATGCAAAGGCTTTTGGAGCGCGCATCTGATGCAAACAAGAAAAACGGTCTGGAGGGATTTTTCATAGATCTTTATGGAAACATACCTTCTCTTATGCAGACTCCGCAGATGTATGACGGCATCTTCATAGATATGACCAATATTTCTGAGAGCGGAATGAACGGAATTGAAGTTGCAAGGTCGCTTAGAAAGATCAACGTAAGCGGCAAGATCATCTTATGTTCCTCTGCTATCGATTATGAAAGTCTGGCTACGAATGAAGAAAAAGAAGATTTCATCTTCATGACCAAACCCATTCTCAAGAATAGACTCAGAGAAGTTCTTGATATCTGCGAAGAATCCAGATCAAACAAGGAACCGCTTATAGAGCTTAGAGATGATAACGGGACCATCTATGTCAATGGCAATGATATCCTTTATGCTCATTGTAAAAACGGCGGAGGACGCATCGAAATAAAGCTTGTAGACGGGCAGATCATAACTATCCTGTCCACTATCTATATGTTCTATGAAGATCTGGAGCCTTTCTATTACCTTCTCCCGGCTTCTGATCTGGCGATCATAAATATAAGACACATACAAAAAACGAAAGCCTTCAGTGTGATCATGGATGATGGTCACAAATTCTGGCTTTCGCTTGAATTCAATAAACATATTAAAGAGCAGCTCAAAAAAGAAAAAGGGTTGTAATATCAGTAAGTAACGACTATACCACCATCGTTAGCATACATGGAGCTTACGCCTCTTGTATCTACTACTATGGAATCCTTAAAGTTCTTTCTGGCAAGGATCATATCGCGCACAAGCATAGCTCTTTCGAAGTTGTTACAATGTGATACTGCAAGAATCCTATCTTCAGTATCATGACTTTCCTTTTCAATAAGGTCTACCATCTTCACAAGAGCTTTGCGGATGCCAACTCCCTGGCCTCTCTGAACGATATTACCTTCTACACCTTCACATACAGGCTTGATGCTAAGTGTAGCAGCAACCAGCGCTTTCATTCCGGACAGACGTCCATTCTTTCTAAGCGTCTCAAGATTATCAAGTACGAAAAATGTAGTCATATCATCTCTGAAAGCTGATATCTTTTCTACAATTTCTTCAAAAGAAAGACCCTGCTCTTCATATTCCATGATCTTAAGTGCAATAAGTCCAAGACCGCAGCTGGCAGAAAGAGAATCCACTATGAATATATCCTTCTGACCAAACTCTTCTTCATAAAGGTCCTTGCCGATAAGTGCACTATTATAACTTCCTGAAAGCTTGGATGAAAGAGTAATACAATATACATGATCAGCATCTGTCTTAAATGCCTGCATGTAGCTATCAGGTGAAGGGCATGCTGACTTGGGACATTCCTCACTTTCAGCAACATGTTTAAGGAACTGTGCCTGATCAAAAGTTTCGTCATCCATGATATGATAATCGCCTACTTCCAAAGAGAGCGGGACACTCTGAAATCTTGGATCACTATAATACTCTTCAGGCAAATCGCAGCAGCTGTCATATACAATTTTAAAACTCATATATCCTCCGATAAAGCAATGTAGTTCTCATTACTACATAATACCACCTAACATACGATGCGTAAACCAAAACTTGATGTGATGGCACGGCTTTATTAACATCAGTATAATAACTGAAACTTCGCTTGACATTTACAATGAATGTATTACCATCCTCTCGGTATCACTTATTCCTATCAAATCGACATCAAGCGCATTTTGTACCTTATCTATTATTTCATTAACCTTTAAATGATATTCCTTATCGTCCATTGTGATTCTCTCCTTAATAAATTTTAAATTTACCATAATATTGTGAGCCTATCCAACCACAAGCAATATGCCCTGCTTTATAAATAGAAAACAAATCCTCATAAAAATCTGACTTATAGTATTCTTTCATACTATTTGCCATTATGATTTGTTTAATGTTATGTACAATACTCCTTACTAATTCATCCCTATCGCCAAAATTTGTACCTGAACATTTTGAGTAAATTTCATCATTAATATATGGCATAATATCTCGATCAATATCATCAACTAATGGATTCCATTCATGATTTAATACATCTCGATAATTATGTTGCAAATAAATAGAAATCTCATTCATTGCTCTTTGGCAAACATTATCCCAACTATATCTTATCGATTCATCATCAATGCTATCTAGACTTCTGATTATGCGATAGCCATGATTTAATAGAATTTTATCCCTATGACCGCAATTTTCAAAAAAGTTAATGCTTTCTATTTCTTTTATAATCTTCATATCAACATTCATACGACCCTCCTATTTTTTTAAATTAATTCTATCTGGAATTCTTACAACAGATTGCTCATTAACCACATTATCGATATAATCTAATCCCTGACCATTTATCTCTTTATTGATAGAAGAATAAATCTCATCTGTAACATCTTTTTGAATGAACTGCGATATTGGTTTATCAAAACTATCCAAATCGCCGCCTTTAATGGTGGCATCAATATAAGACAGTATAACATTACGCTCCTCTTTGGTAAAACCTCCCACAGCATCTCCAAATTCATTCTCGATCTTACGAAAAGTATACCATTGCGCATACTGCTCTTTTGAACACTCAACTACATAATGCGCATCTGCTGGATCAAGTCCAGAATAGCGGAAAGCATCTTCTGCTGCATCTGCATATTCTTGAACTGTTGGAAGTTTACCTTCTCTAATACCATCTTTTCTGAACTGATCCCACCAATTTTCCATGTGCTCATGAAACTTATAATGAGGAGACCCTGGCGGAGATTTCATCAGATCTCCTTCCATTTTTACGCAATATGCTTCTCCTCTATCAATTACATCTCCAAATGCTGCATCTTGGAACGTATGATGAGCTTCGCCAGGTATTTCTTTTAGGAAGTCGTCATTGTGAAAATTATTATATGTATCTACTATAACCCCCGGCTTATATTCATAATCTGATATTTCGTCTTCAGGTGTATGTCCATCATCTACATGATCTGATGCCTTTTCAACATCATTAACATCATTTACAGTATCATCAACTGATTTTTCAGCATTCATTGCATTCTCTGCTGATTTTTCGGAATCTGCTATATGTTCTGCTGTCTTTTCTGCTTCTGCTGCATGCTCTATTGTCTTTCCTGATTCAGTTACGCGTTCTACTGTCTTCCCAGATTCAACAACATTCTCAGCTCCTTTTACAGAGCCTGAAGTGTTGCTGGCTATTTTTGTTGTATCTGCAACATTACCTATTGCTTTTTCTGATTCAGCTACATTACTTGCAATTTTATTATCATCAGTAGTTTTGCCAAGCATCTTTGATGAGTCTGTTACATTATCTGCAGATTTGCCAAGGTCTGATGTTTTAGAGCCATCACTTGCTGTATCAACGACTGCTTTGTTATCTGCCATCTTCGAGGCATCGCTACCAATATCAGAGTTCTTACCTGTAGCAGTCACATCGGGGATTGCCTTTCCTGTGTCATCAACATCTTCTGCCAATTTCAGTCCATCTGATGATTTAAACACATCGTCCGCATCATCAAATGATTTTGCTACTTGTCCAAGTACTCCCGGTAGTACTACATCTGCACCTAAATTTATGCCTGCATTTACCGCAACATTAATTGCTGCATTCTTCCAGATGTCGTCAGTCGACATTCCATTATTATAATTGACTATCATCTCAGGAACTGTGTCTGTGGGAATATCTACAATTGCAGTATCCAAAATCACTTCAGCAGTTTTTTCAGCTATTACTCCTCCTCCAAACAAGGAAGCAGCTTTTTCAACAAGTCCTGTTCCGCTTAACATTTCCCCTGCCACTGCAGAAGTCACGAGCATATATGATGCTTTTCCTGCTCCGTATGCGTAAGGATTTTGAAGTTTGGAAGCTTGGCGAGCCAAATCTCTCTCTTTTTCTTGCTCTTCACATAAGGCCATTATTTCAAGATCATATTCATCATATCCTGAATATTGACAGCCTGATGCTATTTTATCAAGAACACTATCTGTTGCTTTGCCGATATTATAAGGAACGTCAGTCACGCCATTCCAGTATGCTTCAGAATTACTTAATTTTTGTTCCAACTTATAATATTGTACAGCCTGATTATATTCATCTATATCATCAAATCCATTGAGATTAAGATATTCTTCCCATGTTAGATTCTTTTCATATTCATAGCCTTCTTCATTTTTAACTTTACTTTTTAGATCAGCAAATTCATCTTCTAAGCCTCCATTTTCTCTTATACCATTCATATCCTGATGTTCATCCCAGAAATCATTTATTCGTTCTCTGGCATCTTTTTCCTCTTCGTCAGATAGCTTATAATATGGATTAGTATAATTATCAAGAACTCCCTGGTCACTTTTTACATATGCATCTATCTGATTATCTGTTTCTCCGTTAAGTCTTTTTTCCTTAAGAAATCCCGGTTCAAACTTTTCATCCCACACATTGTGTTCCGATACAGATTTTCTTCCAAGAACATTGCCATCAGCATCAGTAACACTTACTGTAGTAACAGGTCTTCCCTTCTCATCTCTTGTCACGGATACAGATATATCTGCTTCTTCTTTTTCTAATCCGCTTCGCTTTACTGATACCTCCACCTTATCAGTTAATGCTGTCCAGGCTTCTCCATTAAGATACTTATCCATATAAGGCTCCATCGCCTTAACTACAGCCGGATCTGTCTCAAATGTGTAATTATCATATGTAACAAGTTTAACCCCATTAAATCCGGTTGTATCAAAAACAGTTACATATTCTGGTTTTATTGTTTCCTGATGCGTAATCTTTTGGAATCGAGCATCGAACGCCTCCATAACTTCTGCATCATACTCGTATGCATGATTATAGATAATTGCCATCGCTTCTGCTGTTCCCGCACTCCATAGAGTAGCATCTTCAGGCACATCATTTATGAAGTCAATCATAGCATCAGTATTACCTGATTCTGTCCATATCGTGGCACAGTCAACTTCCCATGGCGGTACAACAGCTATCGGAGTATACTCATTATTTCCAGCCACTTCCTCATCTACCAAAGCATTATATGCATCTGCTAGTTCCTGGTCATAGCTCTCAGTTCTTTGTGTATAGTCAGAAAATGTATTCTTATAGTTAAGTATCCTCTTTTGCTTTTTTATAAATACATCTTTCTTATCTTTGACATAATTAATTGACGCTGCAAAATGTGGATAGTTAAGATCTGCGACGGCATCTATCGCTTCATCCAGGAGATCATCTTCCTCTTCAGTAGCGGTATTTGCTGCATCACAATGATTTATGATCGCATATTTGTAGTAACGATCATACTTAAGTATACCAGAACTATCGCAAGAATGTCCCATTCTAATCTCTGGTTCATAGTCGTCTGATTCAAGTGATAAATAAAAATCATCACACTGGTTTATCAGCTTTCCAGCTCCTACTACTGCATCAACTGTTATTCCTTTCATATTACATAGAGTATTTTCAAAAAATAGTCTGTATTTCTGTTCAAGGAATTTATCATATAAAAGCTTGTACTGTTCTGCTCCGGCGCCTTTCCATCCCTTCTTATGAACAAAAAGATCATCAATCATATCGCTCTGAGCCGTATCCATGCTCCATACATCATGATAATAATCCAGAAACCACTCTGCGGTATTATATAAAGTTGGATAATGTAGCCATATAACAAGCCCACCGCCACCTGAACCGCCATCTGCTTCAAGCACACTTACTAAAGCCATTACTCCTCCAATAAAACTGATACATCCGCCGTATAACTTTTTATGACGAATATGCTGCTTAAATCAAAATGTCAATTTATAGAAATATACTTTTTATTCAACTGATATACTTACATCATCTATCAGTGATCCGTCGGCTTCTTTACCAGTATTAGCAGCTTCCGTTAATCTCTCTCCTACAGAATGAAGCTTTGTGACATATGAGCGCATTGCTTCTTCAGCAGCTGTATACTGACTTAAGAAGGATGGTGCTGACTCACCAAATACTGCAACGCTGCACAGGGTATTGACCTCATCATTGAGATTATCAAGAAGTGTTGTAAGTTCATCTGCATAATCTGAAAATTCCTGTGCCTGATCCAGTAATTTCTTTGTATTTAAAGATATCTGATTTGCCATAGTACATTCCCCCTTTTTTAGAAATTCATTGCATCTGTTGCTGATCTGTCAAACGAAGTGTAAGTTGTATCTGAATCCATTGCATATGCTTCCACTGCATCTGTTGCATCTATAAGGCACATCATCTTCTCAGATAGAGCTGTATAGGATGCATCAAACTGATCAGGCGCATCTCCGTACCAGTCCTGTACTACTCTTGTTTTAAGATCTTCCAGATCATCAAACCATATCTTAAGTCTTGTTTCGATATCATCGATATTCCCTATTACTTGTGCAAGTCTCCCCTTATCAATTCCTACTACATCTACATCCGGCATTTTAAATTCTCCTTTCGCTTTTACACATCTTTATACTTATCAGAATCTATATATAAATTCTTCATTGGCAAGCTTTATAACATCACCATTTTTAATTGTCTGTGGCTTCTTTGGACTTAATCTTTGACCATTGACATATGTTCCATTGGTTGAATTGTTGTCAGTTATGGTTACAAGATTTCCACTACTTTCTATTACTGCATGTTGTCTTGAGATAGAGCTGTTATCTTTGATACAGAAATTAACATGCAGGCTGTCTTTGCCTATTGAGAAGTACTGCTTATCTATGACACAGTTCTCGTTATTACTCTTACGTATCAATGTTCCATAGGATTCGTACATACTTCCGGACATTCCTGACCCGAGAACAGAGGTTTCATTTGTAAGACCGCCCTGCAGCATTACTGTTTCATTAGCATGATAATCTGCTGCAAGAACAGGTCTTGGCCTGGGTGGTTCTTCTTTTTCTTTTTTCTTGTTCTTCTTATCTTCATCCTTATTATTTTGCTTACTGTCTATACTATTTGTATTAGATTTTTGTCCTATAAGTATGATTATAAGTATTACAAAAAGAGCTATGATGATCACGATTACTACTGAAACGATTACGATGATACTAAGAGGAATCTGATCTAAAATGTTACCGCTATCCGGAACAGTTTCTTCCTCATTTGTACTATCCTTCGCACTGTTTCTGGCTTCATACTCAGATGTTGTTACTTTGCTGTAAGTAATACCAAGAGCATCGATGATCCTTACAAGTTCTGAGCAGTCTACAGAGCAGTAATATCTTCCATCCTTCTTCTGCTGATTGATTCCTATAACATATCCGCTACTATTGATCAGTGGGCCGCCGCAGTTATTACCTGTTATAAGACAATCATGCTCTATTACATGGATGTCGTTATAAGTCTTGCTGTTAGCTATACTTCCTGAAGACATGGTTACATCATCCTGATCGTACATCACTGTATTACGGTCATATCTGACAGCATACGGGAATCCAAGGGCATATACAGTCTGCGTCGCTTCGTAAGGCTTATCGCTTCCGGGTTCATCTGACGTAAGTATCGATAGAGGTGTTCTGTTATAGAGGGGCTGTGAGAGCTTTATAACTGCAATATTAAGCTCGGGACTTCTTGTAATGACTTCTGCAGCTATCGACACATCACCCTCTACAACCACCTTGACGGATAGGTCTATCTTGTCCCAGTCTTTCTCTTCTTCATTTACTCCGATGGTATTAAATGCATCATCTCTTGTAGCCTTGGTAGGCGCTACAACGCTATTGGTCGTGATTACATACTCGCCGTCCTGCGTATTACCAATTAGAAATCCTGTACATCCAAGGATTATGAACTCTTTACCGGCATCATTAGTATATATACTGTTAACCTGTACTATTCCTTTGGTGGCATCAGAGACTGATTCTGGAAGTACGGTAACAGGAGCTTCATTACCCATTGCCGTGCTGTTTAAATAAGATGAGCTATTATATTGGCCCGCTTCCATTCCATCAGTACTTGATGATACTCCAAGTGATGATATCTGCTCGTCTTCACTATCATTGTTAGAAGTGGCACTACTTGTCATACCATCACTTGAAATGTCTGTGCCTGAATTACCCATAGCATGAATAGGCATAGTTATAGCACTAAGACCCACTGCCATAGTACAGACACCGGATAATACGTTGTACAATTTTCTACTAAGCATAGTTCTCCTTTAATAGCAATCACTGCCAATAGGCATGATTTAACTGCAAGATAGAATTAGTATATTTTTATTCCTTATTTTATTCATTACCCTGAATAAACACGTGTGAGAACAAATGCTGCGAATACAGCAAATCTGATTAAATAGACAATACAATCTATAAAACTTTTTTCATCTCCCACTATTAATTACAAAACAAATTATATATGTGTTATCTGTAAGAAACTCCCTATTTTTCTTACAGCCCCAAAAACACATAATAATGATAATAATAATATGGGAAGAATGCAAGATGTTTTTTATCTTCATCATAAATATTTCTTGATGCTCAGAATAATTAAAAAAGAGCCGAAGTAAATCCGACTCTTTCGCAATGTGCGCCATCGGGCGTACATTCAAAAAGAGCCGAAGTAACTTCGACTCTTTTATAGTTTTCAATATTTGGTTTTAATGCAACTTCGCAAGTATTATTTTGCGAAATCTGTTGCTCTGCTCTCGCGGATGACATTAACTTTGATCTGTCCGGGATATTCCATCTCAGCTTCAATCTTCTGAGATATATCATGTGCCAGAATAACCATATCGGCATCTGTAACCTGATCCGGAACAACCATAACACGAACTTCACGTCCGGCTTGAATAGCATAAGAGCTTTCAACGCCCTTGAAGCTGTTAGTGATATCTTCAAGCTGTTTAAGTCTTGTTGTATATGTCTCCAGCGTCTCTCTTCTTGCACCGGGACGAGCTGCTGATATAGCATCTGCTGCCTGTACCAGAACTGCGATCAGAGACTGAGGTTCAACATCACCATGATGTGCCTCTACAGCATTGGTGATCAGAGCTGACTCCTTGTACTTGCGACAGATATCTGCACCCAGCTGTACATGTGAACCTTCCATCTCATGGTCAACGGCTTTACCGATATCATGAAGAAGTCCGGCTCTCTTAGCGATACGGATGTCAAGACCAAGCTCGCCTGCCATCAGTCCGCAAAGCTGAGATACTTCAATCGAGTGTTTAAGAACATTCTGGCCATAACTTGTACGGAATTTGAGTCTTCCGAGAAGCTTGATGATCTCAGGATGAAGTCCGTGAACTCCAGCTTCCATAGATGCTGCTTCACCTTCTTCTTTGATCTGAGTGGCAACTTCCTTCTTAGCCTTCTCAACCATCTCCTCAATTCTTGCAGGATGGATACGACCGTCTACGATGAGCTTCTCAAGAGCAACTCTCGCAACTTCACGACGGATCGGATCAAAGCCGGATATAACGACAGCTTCCGGTGTATCATCTATGATAAGATCTACACCTGTCATTGTCTCGAGTGTACGTATGTTACGACCCTCACGTCCGATAATACGTCCTTTCATCTCGTCACTAGGAAGCTGAACAACTGAAATAGTAGATTCAGAGACATGATCTGCAGCGCATCTTTGGATAGCTCCTATCACAATCTCCTTAGCCCTCTTATCAGCTTCTTCCTTAGCCTCGGCTTCGATGTTCTTGATCATGACTGCCGATTCATGCTTAACATCATCTTCAACGATCTTGAGTAAGTATTCTTTAGCCTGATCAGCTGTAAGTCCTGAGATCTTCTCAAGTTCCTTACGTCTCTCCTCATCAAGCTTCTGAATCTCCGCGGTCTTCTTTGTAAGATTTTCCTCGCGGGCACTCAGGCTCTGCTCTCTTCTTTCGATCGCTTCTGATCTCTTCTCGACATTCTCCTCTTTCTGCTGTATACGTCTCTCAGAGCGCTGAATTTCTGCTCTGCGGTCACGAACTTCTTTTTCCAGGTCATTCTTAGTCTTCAGGGACTCTTCCTTTACCTCAAGGAGTTTTTCACGTTTCGTATCTTCTGCAGATTTGAGGGCATCGTCAATGATCTTTCTTGCTCTTTCTTCAGCACTGCCGATCTTAGCTGCGTCATTTTTCTTATGACGTGCATTGTTAACGTTAACGGTAATGATGACAGAAAGTGCAGCTACTACTACTGCTATAATTACAACCGTAGTAATACTAATACTCATTACAGGAGCACCTCCTTATTCAGTTTTCATTGTACAATATTTTGTATATCATGCCCAAAATCAGCATTTGTTTATACAATTTTACAATAACTTAAGTTTACGCCTGTAATGGCTCTCTGTCAAGGTTAGGATTATCGTCAAGTGGCATCAGAAGCACTGTTTAAGTCATCTGCTTCAGTTTCGTTTTGGCCGTTCATGGAATTTCCATGTCCACCCATTCCGCCGCCATTTCCGCCAGGAGTCATGCCTCCCATGCCGCCTCCCATGGAGGAGACGTTTCCTGAGCTTACGGAATCGAGTGTTATTTCTTCCTGCGATACACCATTTATTGAAATGGTATATGTGTTGCCAAGTTCAAGATCTGAACTACTGAACATCACTGCTGTTCCGCTCTTTGATGCAGTATACTCATAAATTATATTTCCTTCAGAATCAGTTATTGTAATAATATCACCTGATTCATATCCTTCTGAAAGTGATACAACAAAAGCGTTTTGTTCAGAAGTATCAGAGAAGGATTCAAGCATGCTTGAGCTTCCAAGTGCGATAACTGTTCCGCCTTTAACGATGAGTTCACCGCCGCTCTCTGTACCAGAATCGAGAGGTCCGTTAGCTCCGCTTTCCGGTCCATCTACAACTATGTTGCCACCATAGATGATAAGATCTCCATTCGAATCAATACCATCGCCATCTGCATTAACGTATATGTTACCACCATAGATCGCAAGGCACTGAATATCTGTTTCGGATTCTTCTGTTTCAGAGTTTTCAGCTTGAGATTCTGTTGAATTTGCTTCTGCGTCAGAGTCTTCAGCACTGTTCATTCCACCAGGGCCGCCCATCATGTTCATGGACATTGTATCTGAGCCGCCACCTGCGTTCATTCCATCATCTGATGATGTTACGCTAATATTTCCATCATAGATATTGATATAGTATGCTTCTATTCCTTCATAGCTTGTCTCGATAGTAATAGTTCCGTTCTCGATATCAAGCTGGTTTTCAGCATGAAGTCCGTCATCACCTGTACAAATAGTGATCGTGCCATCTGATATAAGCAGATCTCCATCGCTGTGGATTGCGTCGTCAGAGCTGTTGATTACTATCGTTCCACCTGAAATTGTAATCTTAGTTCCTGCTTTAATTGCTTTAGAGCTGTCGGATTCTTCGTCTTCAGTTTCTGATGCATCAACTGTTTCTACCTGGTCTGATGATTCAGAATTATCTCCGTTCATATCTGGAGCCTCGCCCATTTCTGGCATATCACCATCCATTTCAGGGGCTTCGCCCATCTCCGGCATGTCACCATTCATTTCAGGGGCTTCGCCCATCTCCGGCATGTCACCATCCATTTCAGGGGCTTCACCCATCTCTGGCATATCGCCATTCATGTCAGGTGCTTCACCCATCTCCGGTGTTTCTTCTGTGTCCGAAGATTCTGCATTATCGCCATTTCCAGGCGCATTTCCGCCATCCATATCATGCCTGCCGCCGCCCATATTTCCGCCGCCCGACATCATCTCATCTGTATGAGCTGCTGCATTTTCATATCCGCCGCCTGTTGTGATATCAAAGCTTCCACCTGATATATCCACATAAGTAACAGCAGAAATACCGTCATGATCAGCTGTAATTGTAAATTCACCACCCGTGATAGTTACATATCCTTTATCTTCATCGGAATCATTATTTGCCTTTATAGCATCATTACCCGCCGTCAGGTTTAAAATTCCATCACATATACGAACAGAGTCTTTTCCCACAAGACAATTATCATCCGCTGTAACTGTGATGTTTCCACCTGTTATTACCAGATCATCCTTACTCTTAACACCATGCCCGCCTGTTGCTGTAACATAAAGCGTTCCTGAACCATTGATCGTAAGATCGCAACTTGAATATATGGCTGCATCAACATCTGCTGCTATTGCAGCTTCTTCACTTAACCCTGCAGATTCAATTACATTCTCAGATCCTTCTTCAAGTGTTATGAACACCTTATCAGCTGCTGCCACATATATTGCTGGCAAGCTGTCATTGGTGATCGTAACTCCATTAAGTACTATCTGAATCTTTGCATCAGAAGCATTTACTATAACCTGATTGTTCTCAAGTGTGCCGCTTAAGACATATGTTCCTGCTGTTGCAATATACAGATCTCCATCAAGTTCATATGCTCCGCCACTTGTATATCCGTCTATATCACTTAAATCTATATAAATTGCTGAGGATTCTGTATAGGAAGAATCCAGATCTCTGTCTGAAAAAGCACCGTTTTCATCAGCAGATATATCAGATGTTACACTGGAAACACCTAATTTTTCAGCATTCATAAATACAATAGCAACAAGCACAGTCATCAGTGTAATTATGATACAGACTATTCCTGTGTATTTGTTAAAAGACATATTTTGGTACTCCTAATCTAATGCCGCGAGTGAAACGAGTGGCTAATGATTCGATATTGGTGGAGCTCGCGACACCAATTCGCGGAGTTAGTCGTAAGATTAGCCTTTAAGTTCTTATATTACGAAATCCGCAGCAAGTGCGGATTTCTGTCTCAATGTCAAAAGAATATGTAGCTATTTTTTCTTCAAAAGCTTATTACTGATACTCACCGTTATAGCTTACAAGTACAGCGCTATCAACGTACTTCTTGTTTCCAAGAGTTGTTACAAATGTTGTGTCTTCAGAATTAAGTCTTACTTCATATGTAAGCTCGATACTGCCTTTGCGAGCTGTCTTGCCCTTAAGGATAAGTCTGTCTGTATTAGCTTTGATGAAGTCCATAACTTCTTTTTCTGCAGATTCATCTTCAAGTGATACAACAATTATATATGGTTTAACGTATGTCTTGCGGTTAACAAAAAGAACAAGAACAAGGCCGATGATAATGCTTCCGAACACTGCAAGCGGGATCATACCTGCTGCAAGAACGATACCAACTGCAATTGACCAGAACAAAAATGCTATATCAAGAGGATCTTTGATCGCAGTCCTGAAACGAACAATGGACAACGCACCGACCATACCAAGTGAAAGAACTACATTGGATGTTACTGCCAGTATTACCAGGGTCGAGATCATTGTAAGTGCTATAAGTGTTACGCCAAAACTTGGAGAATACATAACTCCCTGAAAAGTCTTTTTATAGACAAAAAAGATAAATACGCCGATTCCAAATGCCAGGGCAAGGGCGATCACCATGTCCAAAATACTTACTGATGCTACATTCTCCAAGAAACTTGATTTAAAGATATCACTGAAACTCATTTTTAATACTCCTTCTTTGAATTACTTATTATTGGTATAAAGAGATATAAATTGTATCTGCTTCATGTTTTGTATTACTTATTTCAAAATGAACCCTGATGTATTTTCGTAATCAGAACTTCATAATGCTTTAATTCATTCGAATATCCTGCATATTGCGTACTTTGAAAACGCTGTTGCTCTGGTGTCTTCAACCTGAACAATATCTCTTACGAGGTCAGGTAGGAAATTGTCCCATTTAACTTCAAGGACTATCACATCCGGAGCCACAGGGATCGTTACACAATCAGGATTCAAGAAATCCGTACATCTAAGTCCACTCCTTATGTGATGATCTAGTGTCACTCGGACATTCCCTGCCGAGTAAGTAAATGGATCTCTTGTATAATCAACTATTGTCTTAGGTCTTATACCTTCATATTTCATCCCTCGGTACAGTTCCTGAACCAGAGGATGCTCATGGTCTTTCATCCATTCAAAGTCGTTATCAACTATCCTTTGACACTGCTGCGGCGTAAGAGATGCCGATTGCTTGAAGCCTATATCTACGCGCTTACTCTTTTTCTCCAGATGAATGACGGATGTATCAAGGTTGTAATAGCGAATACGATATTTATCACGGTCTCTTACGCCGTCCAACTTCTCTTTCAAAGCTCTGTCATCATAAGAATCAAAGTAAAGGCTTCGGATCATATACTGGCCGGTAGGGCCAACATGCTTATCCTGTTTTAATACAGCCCGCAACCTTTGTCGCAAAACGTAGTAGTCTGCCAGGCTTATACAGTGTTTGATTTCGTGTCTTCCTTGCATATGTGTCTTCCTCCATGCCTTTCGTTTCACACGTTGCTCGTCTATGAATGTCATTTTACGCACCCTACCTAAATTCAACATAAATAAAATCTAAAACAATAATTATTAATTGGGCATAGCGGAGGATTCCTGAGGGTGGAAATTAAAGTAAAAGGAGCGTTATAGAAAAAAGCTCCCACGGCATGCCGGGGAGCAGTTATTTTGGGATGTATTAGTCTATATCCATAGCTTTGTATATAAGTTCTGTGCTATAGCCTTTTCTATATAAAAAGGCCATGATCTTTTGTTTTTCTTTATATTCCAGATCAGGAGAATAGTGTTTTTTATTTAGTAGGTGCTTGATCTGTTCTAGTTCTACGTCGCTGTCATCAGAAGAATAGGATTCATCTATGATTTCAGTAATAAGGTCTCTATCTATTCCTTTTTGAGCAAGGTCCTGCATGATACGTTTTTTGCTTCTGGATTCCATGTAGTATCTTATGTAATCTTCTGCATATCTTCTGTCATCAAGGTAGTTATAACTCTTGACGTAATCTATGGCATCATCGATGCAGCTTTGAGGGTAACCGCCGTCATTTAGCTTTTCTCTTAGCTTATATTCTGTATAGTCACGTTTTTGCAAGAGGTTCATTGCGCGAAGAATGGCGCGTTTACATAGGACTTCCCTGACTATTACGTCTATGGTAAGCTGGTCTATCTCTTCGCCTTCTTCAAGCTTATATTTGCGAATTTCTCCTTTATATAAAAGGAATGCTTTCTCACCATCTATATATATCTGGGATCTTTTACGATCATATTCCTTAATGGATGTGATTATCATGGTTATACCTTTCTATGCAGAATATTCCGATCTTTTAGGCGATTTTAAAAAAGTTGGAAGCACGGTTAAATGCCTCCAACTTATAATTTTTCTTTTCATTCCAAATATCTTGTAACAGATAATCAAACGAAAGAATCTTTTCTTAAATGCAACAAAACAATCTGCCTTAGTCTTCAGAAGCAGCTTTCTTTCTAGTTGTCTTCTTAGCTGCTGTTTCTTCGCCGGCTTCATCAGAAGCTTTAGCTGCCTGAGCCTTAGAGAACTCATCTAAAGGAAGGTTGTAGAACTCACGAACTCTTCCTTCGATCTCAGCCATAACTTCAGGATGCTCTTCAAGATATGCCTTAGCATTCTCGCGACCCTGACCGATCTTCTCGCTGTTGTACTGGTACCATGCACCAGACTTGTTAACAATATCGATGTTAGCAGCAAGATCAAGGATATCACCTGACTGTGAGATTCCCTTACCGAACATGATATCAAACTCTGCTGTCTTGAATGGCGGAGCGATCTTGTTCTTAACGATCTTAACTTTTGTATGATTACCAACTACTTCGCCGCCAACCTTGATGGAATCTGTACGACGAACATCAAGACGAACTGATGAATAGAACTTAAGAGCTCTACCACCTGTAGTAGTCTCAGGATTACCAAACATAACACCAACCTTCTCACGAAGCTGGTTGATAAATACTACAGTACAGTTAGACTTGCTGATAACCGCTGTAAGCTTACGAAGAGCCTGTGACATAAGTCTTGCCTGAAGACCTACATGTGAATCACCCATCTCTCCATCAATTTCAGCCTTAGGAACAAGCGCTGCAACAGAGTCAACTACTACGATATCAATAGCGCCTGAACGTACCATTGTCTCTGTGATCTCAAGAGCCTGCTCACCGCTGTCTGGCTGAGAAATATAGAGGTTATCGATATCTACGCCAATATTCCTTGCATATACAGGATCAAGAGCGTGCTCAGCATCGATGAAGCCTGCAATTCCGCCTCTCTTCTGAACTTCTGCGATCATGTGAAGTGTAACTGTTGTCTTACCTGAAGATTCAGGTCCATATATCTCAACAATACGTCCCTTAGGAATACCACCAAGTCCAAGAGCGATATCAAGGCTGAGTGAACCTGTAGGTGTAGTCTCAACGCTCATCTGATTAGTGGGATCACCCAGTTTCATAACTGCGCCTTTACCGTACTGTTTCTCAATCTGTCCAAGGGCAGCTTCAAGTGCTTTCTGTTTTTCTTCTCTTTCCATACTTTCCTTTCCTGCGCATACGCGCATAACCTCTTGTAAAAAGAGATCCTTCCTCTCCGGCAGATATTTTATTATTTTGAAAAAATATAGGATGTACTTCTATGTACAGGATCCAAAAACGCATTCTATACATATTTAGAATTGCATGACTGTAATTCTATGTACTAATGATATAGCTAATGAAATCCAGTGATAATGCGATAAACTCATCTCCCGCCACATTGATCACATGATTTATTTTAGGGTATATCCTGCCGGTTGTCAATAATTTTAGCATTTTTTATGCTAAATATTTAATCTTAAATGCTGAAATGTCTGGCAGATATGCCTCAGATATTTTCAGAACTTTAAGAACATTTAGATGTTAGCATGAAGGAGACTTGTTTGCAACTTCTAAAAAGCGGCAATCAAATATCGTTTTTGCGCTATCTGATCGCCGCTTTTATTTATATTAATCGTCATACTTCTGATGTTTTATTATAACATCGCCAAATCGTTTAGCCTTCAAGAACATTCAGCTCATCATCAATAGCTCTTGAAACAAACTGATTTATAGTGATTCCTTCATTAGCAGCATACAATGCAATTTTCTTATGCTGCTCTGGTTTAATTCTTACATTGAAAGTCCCTTTATATTCACGTTCAGGTTCTTTTCCAATCTTTTGACAGTAATCAAGATAATTATCTATACAGTCATGCATGGACTGAGTAAGCTCTTTTACTGACTCTCCATGAAAATTTAAAGAATCATTTATTCCAAGAACATGTCCAATAAAAATCTGATCTTCCTGATCAAATTCTACCTTTGCGTAATACCCATTATATTCCATCAAAGAATTCATAGTTCAATCTCACTTTTCCTAATTTACACTGTTTCAATACAATCACATTTACTAAACTTTACATCACTCAAAGTTGAATTAGAAAAATCCACGTAAGATAAATCTGCTTTTGTAAAATTTATATTTTCTAAATAACAATTTTTAAGGGGTTCTTTTCTGCTGTGCTTTGATTTAATATTATCATTGCATTCCATCAGCTAATTCTTTTTTCGTGTTTGAAGGAACTGGTACTAGTATTTATATTTAATATTGGTAAATCATTCATTATCAGTTATAACAATTTACAGAAATAAAATACATTAATCAATTTCTTTTGCTTCTCGGCATTCATCAACAACGCAATCAAACATTTCACTTACTGAGCCACCTAAATAAAGTAATAGCCCATCAGTAAAACAATAAAATTTGTTCGTTTTTGTCATGAGCACCAATAAATTATTTCTACAAGCCATACCAATAGGATATATTTCTTCATTTACAGAATATTCTGATAAGCACTCTTTGAAATAATCTGCATCAATATTACATCCTATCGCGCTTATAACATTAAATGAAATATCAAAATTCTTCTCATCCCTAGGAATTATTATTAAATCACCAAATTCTTTCAAAAAATCATCAACATTTTCCGGATATTCTAATTTTATTTCTTTGTACCTTTTTCGAATAGGCGATGTATCAATACATCTCCCCTCATTCCATCCCGATCGGATTAGCAATTTTTTTGTAATTTCTTTCATATACGGTCCTCTTACAAGAAGTTTTAGCATATCTTAATCAAAAAGAAACTTCATCCGACACAGCTTCCACTACATCAAACAAAGTTTCATTATCCTATTACTATCACCAGTTTATAATATTGCAAAAGCTTTATACCTGGAACATCAATAGAGACAACTTACCAAGTATAAGTTCTCTTATCACAAGCCCCTTATCCATCTTATCCTGTGAAGATAACTTCACAAGCTTATCTATAGGATATATTTTTTCAGTATACTTATCTTCTACGCCGTCCACATGAGGGCTTGCAAGAACTGAGCAGCGAAGCCTTAATCGAAGTTGCCTACAAACTCTGTAGTCAAAGCCTTCGTCATCCATAAAATAGAAGTGGCTTTCAAGCGTAGCACTCTTATCAATATCCTTAGCTATATACTTTTCAATGATAGTTTTGAGCTTGAATGGCACAAAATTCGAAGACATAAGTTCATCATAGCTATATCTTGCTCCAATATAGTACTTCTCAAAATCCTGCATTATATACTTAAAATCTTCTTCATTATGTACCAGCATATTCTAACCTCAAATACATCTAAATCTTGCAGATTCCTAGGGCTGGCAGTTTATAAATGATTTTAGTGTCTTCAAAAGTATTATCAAATTCAAGAGTTTGATAGATGGGTTTTTATATTCTGTTTGGGATCCACATGTTTGAGCGAAGCGAGTTTCCGACATAGAAGTTCATCCATGAACTTCTAAACATGTCGTGACTACGTCCTGTAGTTTATGGATCCCAGAATATAAAAGCACATATATCAAGCCTTGAATTTTAATACTTTTGAGACACTAAAATCATTTATAAACTGCCAGTCCCAGGAATCCCCCAAGACTAGCTATTTCATTTATTTATGATAGAGCTTCTGGCTCTCGTAATGCGCTTCGCATGTAAGGTTCACGCCAAGCTTTTT
>JAEEGH010007380.1_pt1 | contig 26511 bp, 24 predicted proteins | sample 9134181 | NCBI WGS metagenome assembly JAEEGH01 (sample SAMN16246544, study PRJNA631951) | gut metagenome | biome: gut microbiome; feature: rumen; material: DP-attached | host: Bos | place: Iran: Karaj | collected 2018-10 | reverse complement strand
AACACGTTGACAATCTGTGCGATATTGGCCATCTTCACGCGGTCGGTGTACTTGTGGAACACGTTCAGCGAGAGGGATGCCACGAAGGCGTCGCGAAGGGCATTCTGCTGATACAGGTGGCCAGGGACGGTGCCGGGTTCTTCGTCCCACCAAGTGCCCCATTCGTCGACCAGCAGACCCACTTTGCCCTCAGGGTCTTTCTGGTCCATGATGGCCTTGTGCTTCTTGATGACATCCTCTATCTCCAGGCACTTGCCCAGCGCCCAGTAGTACTGGTCGTTGTCGAATTTGGTAGCCGAGCCTTTGGAGCCGTCCCAGCCCGAGCAGGTGTAATAGTGCAAAGAAACGCCCTGCATGCGATTGCCGATTTTATCCATCAGCACTTCCGTCCAGTTATAGTCATAGTCGGAGGCTCCGCTGGCTATACGGTAGAGCTTGTTCTCTCCCTGGTCGCGCAGATAGGTGTTGAACTTACGGTATTCGTCAGAATAGTATTCGGGAGTCATGTTGCCACCGCATCCCCAAGCTTCGTTGCCGATGCCGAAATACTTGACCTTCCAGGCTTTTTCGCGTCCGTTCTGCCTGCGCAGCCGGGCCATAGGTGTATCGCCGTCGCTGGTCATGTACTCTACCCATTGCGCCATTTCCTTGACGGTTCCTGAGCCGACATTTCCGCTGATGTAGGGCTCGCAGTCGAGCATTTCGCAGAGATTCAGGAACTCATGGGTACCAAAGGAGTTGTCCTCGATGGTGCCGCCCCAGTTATTGTTGCGCAGCGAGGGGCGTTGGTTCTTCGGGCCGATGCCGTCCATCCAATGGTAGTCGTCGGCAAAACATCCGCCTGGCCAGCGTAGCACGGGCACTTTCAGGGCCTTCAGCGCATCGAATACGTCCTTGCGGTAACCGTTGATGTTGGGAATCTGTGACTGTTCGCCCACCCAAAGTCCACCGTAGATACAGGAACCGAGATGCTCGGAGAACTGGCCGTAGATTTCGCGGTTGATCTTGGCTCCGGCCTGGTTGGCATGAACGGTAGCCTTCACGTGCTCGGCAGCTGTCAGTCCACTAACGAGACCGAACGCCAGAGTAGCGGTAAAAAGTAGTCTTTTCATAACAATTATTGGTTTTAGGGTTCATAATCGTCTGCAAATGTAATAATAAATAATGTGTAAACCAAGAAAAAATGCCAAGAACTTCGATTATTTCGACAAAAATGAGTAATTTTGCAGCCGAAAATAAACAATATGTGACATGAACTATCTTGATAGAAACGAATTTAACTTTGAACCCAGCCAGAAAGTGCTGGAGGCAGTGAAGAATTTCGACCCTAAGGATCTGTGCTTTTATACCCGCATATACGACCAGGGGAAGAAGAGCGTCATCTCGGTGCGCGTAAGTGAAATCTATGGTGTCCCCGAGGAGCAGGTGCTGCTGGCCTACGGTGGCGAGGAGATACTGAAGAACGCCATCCACTATTTCCTGATGGAAGGCCAGAACAAGACCATCCTCATTCCGCAGTTCTCGTGGTGGTATTATAATAAGGTGGCCAGCGAGTGCGGTGGCACCTTCGAGATGTACCCCCTGCACGAGACCGACGACACCTTTGCCTACGATGTGGACGAGGTGATAGAGTACACCAACCGCATTCATCCCCGCATGCTGCTCCTGGCATCGCCCAACAACCCCACGGGCAACAGCCTGACTTCGGAGGAGATTGGCCGCATCATGGAGAACATTCCTGCGGACACGATGGTGCTTGTGGACGAGGCCTACGCCAGCTTCATCACCACCGATACCGACTACATCGCCCCGTTGGTGAACCGCTACCAGAACCTCATCATCTCGCGTACGCTGTCGAAGTTCTACGGACTGCCTGGCCTGCGCACAGGCTTCGGCTTTATCGGCAAGGGACACGACCAGTTCCTCAGCTATTCGAACAAGTATCTTGGCTTCAACCGCTTCGCCGAGGCCGTGGCCATCGCCGCTTTGGAGAGCGACGAGCACTACCGCCACGTAGCCGACGAGATGGAATGGGGACGCCAGCTTTACAAGAGCGAACTCGGACATCTGCCTGGTTTTAAGGTATATAAGTCGGTAGCCAACTTCATCCTCATCAAGTACCCCATCGTCATCAAGGAGGCGCTGATGGAGACCCTGAAGATTCAGGATTACAAAATCAAGTTCATGGGCGACCCGGGACTGGAGTCGTGTCTGCGCATCACGTTAGGACGCCGCGAGCAGACTCAGGTGGTCGTCGACACCATTAAACGAGTGTGGGAGGCACAGCAGAAATGAACGAGAAATACAGGGCTACGCTGAAGTCGGCAGAGACGGAGGACTGGCTCGACCTGCACGTCATCCGCCCCTTCTGCTACTACTGCGCCGTCTTCTTTGCCAAGTTCGACATCCATCCCAACACCGTCACCATCTGGTCGATGATTATCGGTGCCGTGAGCGCCATCTTCTTCGGTTGCTCCAGCTTCTACTACGGCGGCACGATGGGCTTGGTCTACAACATCATCGCCGTTGTGCTGCTGATGGTGGCCGATATTCTGGACTGCACCGACGGACAGTTGGCCCGCATGACGGGCAAAAAGAGCCGCATGGGCCGTATACTCGACGGCGTGGCCGGCTTTGCCTGGTTCATACCTATTTATCATGTGCTGGTGTACCGTTTCTACCTGCACCACGATCTGGAGTTCAGCTTCCTGGGTATTGCCGACACGCAGCAGAACGTGCTGATAGCAACGGCTGTCGTCTACGCTCTGGGACTCATCGCTGGTATTGCCGGACTGGCCGGACAGCAGCGTCTGGCCGACTATTATATTCAGGTACACCTGTTCTTTCTGAAGGGCGAAAAGGGTTCCGAGCTCGACAACTCGAAGCGCCAGCAGGAAATCTATGACCAGATGACGCCCGAGACCCACACGTGGGCAGAGCGTTACTTCCAGAAGTCGTACATCGACTACACCAAGAAACAGGAGGCCGTCACCCCGCAGTTCCAGCGGCTGTTGAAGAAGCTGCGCGAGAAGTTCGGCTCTACGGACAACATTCCCGCCGAGGTTCGCGAGGACTTCCGTCAGCGTTCGCTGCCCGTCATCTTCTGGAACGGGCTGTTGACGTTCAATTTCCGTGAAACTTGGCTGTTCTTGTTCTGTCTGCTCGACATTCCCGTCTGCCACTTCCTGTTCGAGATTGTCGTGATGGGACTGCTCTGGAAGTATGTGAATACCCGTCACGAGAACTTCTGCCGCCAGATGGCCGACAAACTCTGAACCATTATGACCTGGACAAAGCAGCGGCTCAACAATCTGTTCTTCGTCGTCGGCGTACTGGCCTGCGTGGTCATGCTGTTTACTTTCGACGTCAGCTTTGTCGAGTTGTGGGAGCACTTGTGTCACGCTGGCTACTGGCTCATCCCCATCATCGGCGTGTGGCTTATCATCTATGCTGTCAACGCCTGGTCGTGGTTCACCATCATCCGCAGCAAGATAGCCGGTACCAACGAGCACGTCGGCTTTTGGCGCGTCTATAGGCTGACCATCACGGGCTATGCCCTGAACTACGCTACGCCTGTCGGCGGCTTGGGTGGCGAGCCCTACCGCATCATGGAACTGTCGAAGGACATCAGCACCGAGCATGCTACCTCGTCGGTCATCCTCTACGCCATGATGCACTTCTTCGCACATTTCTGGTTCTGGTTCTCCAGCATTTTCATCTACTTGGCGTTGGCTGCTGTCGGCGACCTGCCCATCAATACCGCCATCGCCACCCTGCTGGGCATCATCATCGTGTTCTGCCTCGTGGCCTTCTACATCTTCTCGAAGGGCTACCGCAACGGACTGGTGGTGAACGTATTGGGCTGGATAGGCCACATACCGGGACTCAAGGGCTGGAGCCGACGCTTCCGTGAACGTCATGCCGACTCGCTGCAGAACATCGACCAGCAGATAGCCGCCCTCCACGCCGAGGACAAGCAGGCATTCTACAAGAGTCTGGTGCTGGAGTATCTGTCGCGTGTCATTCAGAGCAGCGAGGTGCTGTTCATGCTGCTGCTTTTCGGCATCGACAACGGCGGCGGCTTCTCGGGCCTGCTCATCACCTACCTGCACAGCATTCTCATCGTCTCGTTCACCACGCTCTTTGCCAACCTCATCGGCTTCCTGCCCATGCAGCTTGGCGTACAGGAGGGTGGCTTCGTGCTCTCCATTGCTGCGCTTGGTCTCTCGGCCGCCCTCGGCATCTTCGTGAGCATCATCTGCCGCGTGCGCGAAATCATCTGGATAGCCATCGGCATGCTGCTCATGCGACTACCAGACCGTTAATTATCAATCGTCAATTATCAATTCTTATGTTTGGAGTAATTCTTGCTGCGGGTATGGCCAAGCGTCTGCGCCCGCTCACCAATGACAAGCCCAAGTGCCTGCTCAAAGTAGGCGAACGTACCCTTTTGGAACGTACCGTTGACGCTATGCGCCAGTGTGGTATTACCGAGTTCGTCGTCGTCACCGGCTATTGTGCCGACCAAATACGTGACTTCCTGACCACACACTATCCACAAACCACCTTCCACTTCCTGCATAACGCCGACTACGAGCACAACAACAACATCTATTCGCTGTGGATGTCAGGACAGGTAGTCCGCGGCCGCGAGTTCCTGCTGATGGACAGCGACATCCTGTGCGACCCAGCAGCAGTAGTCCGTATAGCCAGCGAACAGGAATCCGCATTGGCCGTCAACCGTCACGAGCTGGGCGAGGAGGAAATGAAAGTCGTAGTCGATGCCGACTACCGCATCACGGAAATATCAAAAACCTGCCTCCCCGAGGACGCAATGGGCGAGTCGGTAGGCATCGAGCACATCACCCCTGAATACAGCGAGGCCCTCTTCCAAGAACTCGACCTGATGATAGAGCAAGAGGGACTCATCGACATCTTCTACGAGCGCGCCTTCGAACGGCTCATCCCACAAGGCCACACCTTCCGCGTGGTCGACACCACCACCTATTTCTCTTACGAACTTGACACCCCCGAAGATTTCCAGCGTGCCCAGGAACTGATGCCAAGTAACCTGAATTAATAGACAATATGACACATCCCTCAACAGAACGGGTTTTCAGCATCTTCCGTGAGCTGAACCAAATACCACGTCCCTCGCATCATGAGGAACGAGTGGCTAACTATCTTTGCCAGTTCGCCGAGCGACTGCATTTGGAGTATGAGCGCGACAAGGAGAACTGCGTGGTAATACGCAAGGCGGCAAGTCCCGGCCATGAGGGGGCAGAATCCATCGGGATGCTGAACCACATGGATATGGTGTGCGTCGGAATGAACGACCCGCTGAACGACCCCATTGAGGCCTACGAGGAGAACGGATGGATGAAGGGCCGTGGCACTTCGTTAGGAGCCGACAATGGCATCGGCCTGTCGATGGCTCTTGCAGTGCTCGAGGACGACAGTATCGTGCATCCGGCACTTGAGGTCATCACGACGACGAACGAGGAAGACGGCATGTCGGGGGCTTCACAGTTGAGCAAGGACTTCCTAAAAGGACGCAAGGTCATCAACCTCGACTCAGAGGACTACGACACCATCACTACGGGTGCCGCAGGAGCCTGCCTGCAGTTCCACCGCATCCCCATCAAGAGAGAAACGAGTGGAGAGGGGCGCTGGTTGCGCATCCGCATAGAGGGAGGACTGGGCGGCCACTCTGGCGTTGACATCAACAAGGGACGATGCAGTGCCGTGATTCCCATGAGGGGCATCGTGAAGGCTGTCTGCCACCAATGCGACCTATCTAACATAGAGATAGGTGAGGCCAATGCTTCGATTGCGTCGAAGGGTGAGGTGGTGATTTGCGCTAAGTCTGACGAAACGTATGAGTTCGTCAAGCAACAAGTAGACGGCATGAACCAATGGATGCGCGAGGAATATCCTCAAGACCCAAGCATCACCTGTAGTATTGAGGAGTGTGAGGCGCAGGAAACGGTCATCCCCACGGAGGCCATCGAGGCCCTGATTGGCTGTCTGGAACAGGTGCCGCAAGGCGTGGTGAAGATGAGCGAGGCTATGCCTGGCACGGTGGAGACATCGAACAATATCGGACGTATCGTGACGGAAGAAGGCCTTATCTTCGTATCGACCCATACACGGAGCTTCATCGACAACGATATGGCAGTGCTGAGCGAGACGATTGCCAAGACATTTACTGCTGTCGGTGCCACTTCAGAAGTCGTGATGTCGGCCCCTGCCTGGCAAGAAGACCAGCAGTCGCCCTTCCTGCAGCTGGTCAGCAACACGTTCCAAGACGTGCTGGGCTGGCGTCCCCGCATGGTGGCTATGCACTTTGTGCTCGAGGCAGGCTTCTTCGTGCAGCACTATCCCGGCATTCAGATAGCCAGCATCGGCCCCCGCATCGTGGAGCCCCACTCTACCAGCGAGCGGGTGGAGCTGAGAACCATCGACGACATCTGGGAGGTGCTGCTTGAATTGCTGAAACGGTTGTCGTAAAAAGATGAGGGTTGAAAGTAGAACACTACCTTCAACCCTCAATCTTTAACTATAAGCTCTTAACTTTCAGCCCTATTAAGACATCGGCAGCTCCAGCCACTTGATGTAGCAGAAGTCCTGACGGTGGGGCAGATTCTTGTTCTTGGGATACATGCGGACGGCACTCTTGTACTGACCAGCCTGCTGGGGAGCCAGAACAGCTTCGAAGGTGTAGTTGTTGCCTTCGTGACCCGTCATCTTCAGCGGCTCGACGTTGAACACGTGCTCCTCGCCGTTCTTGTCGATATAGACGTTGACCTTCTCCAGTCCGATGGCATCATCAAGGCCCTGCTCGTTGATGACATAACGCAGATTGTACTTCTTGCCTGCCTCGAAACCAATAGCAGGAACGTCCCATTCGGCAGATACAACGCTGATGGCATCCCAACGCTCAGCCACGATTTCCTTCCACTGGGCAATCTGCTTAGCCAACTGATAGTCATTGGCAGCAATTTCCTTGTAACGCTTGGCTTCCTTCTCGTAGAACTTGGAGTAGTAGTCGTCGAGCTGACGCTTCATGGTGTAGTGTGGAGCTATCTGTGCGATGGAGTTCTTGACCACCTTGATCCAGCCTTCGGAGATACCCTTCTCGTTCTTGTCGTAATAGAGAGGCACAATCTCGTTCTCGAGCAGACCATAGATGGTTGCTGCGTCGAGCTGGTCCTGATAGCCCTGGTTGGCGTAAGTGCGCTTCTCGGTGAGTGCCCATCCGGCACCCTCACGATAGCCCTCCAACCACCAGCCGTCCTTGACGGAGAGGTTGACCACACCATTCATCTCGGCCTTCTCGCCAGAGGTACCAGAAGCCTCCAACGGACGTGTCGGGGTGTTCATCCAGATGTCGACACCCGAGACGAGGCGACGTGCCAGCAGGAAGTCATAGTCCTCGAGGAAAATAATCTTGCCGAGGAATTCAGGACGCTGCGAAATCTCATAGATGCGCTTGATGAGTCCCTGACCAGCACCATCGGCGGGATGGGCCTTACCAGCAAAGAGGAAGATAACAGGATGCTCGGGATTGTTCACAATCTTAGCCAGACGATCAAGGTCGGTGAACAGCAGGTGAGCACGCTTGTAGGTAGCGAAACGACGGCAGAAGCCGATGACCAATGCATTGGGGTTCATCTTCTCCAGCAGAGAGACCACACGTGAGGGGTCACCCTGATTCTTCAGCCATGTCTCACGGAACTGCTCCTTGATGTAGGTGAAGAGCTTGTTCTTCAGTGCCATGCGAGTAGCCCAGATTTCCTCATCGGGACAATTGTAGATACCGTGCCAGATTTCCTCGTTCGACTGGTCGCTCATGTGCTTCTTGTCGAAGTACTTGGCATAGACCTCACGCCACTCAGCAGCTGCCCATGTGGGGAAGTGTACGCCATTGGTGACGTAGCCAACATGGTTCTCCTCGGGATAGTAGCCTGCCCAGATGTTGGCAAACATCTTCTGGCTGACCCAGCCGTGAAGTTTCGATACACCGTTGACCTCCTGGCAGGTGTTGCAGGCAAAGGTCGACATGCAGAACTTCTCGCCCTTATCGTCGGGATTGGTACGACCCATACCGATGAACTCGTCCCAGCTGATACCCAACTTCTGAGGATAGCCGCCCATATACTTGCCGAAGAGACCTTCATCGAAGTAGTCGTGGCCAGCAGGAACAGGGGTGTGGACAGTGTAAAGACCAGAAGCACGCACCAGCTCCAATGCCTGGTTGAAATTCAGGCCCTCGTCGATATAGTCACAAAGACGCTGCAGGTTGCAGAGTGCGGCGTGGCCCTCGTTACAATGATAGATGTCCTTCTTGATGCCGAGCTTCTTCAGGAGCAGCATACCGCCGATACCGAGCAGGATTTCCTGCTTCAAACGGTTCTCCCAGTCACCGCCGTAGAGGCTGTGGGTGATGGGCTTGTCGAAGTCGGAGTTCATCTCGTTGTCGGTGTCAAGCAGATAGAGCTTCACACGGCCGACATTGACACGCCAAACATAAGCGTGAACCATATAATTAGTATAAGGAACATCAACCACCAGAGGATTGCCTTCCTGGTCGACTTCACGAACAATGGGAAGGCTGTTGAAGTTCTGAGACTCGTAGTTGGCAATCTGCTGACCGTCCATCGAGAGGCTCTGTGTAAAGTAGCCGAAACGATAGAGGAAGCCGACGGCACACATATCGACGTTAGAATCAGAAGCCTCCTTCACGTAGTCACCAGCCAACATGCCAAGACCGCCACTGTAGATCTTCAGGGCAGAGTGCATACCGTACTCCATGCAGAAGTAGGCCACTGAGGGACGCTTGCTGTCAGGCTTCACGTCCATGTACTTCTGGAATGCACCGTACACGTCCTTGATGCGCTTCATCAGCGACTTGTCCTTGATGATCTCTTCCTTACGGGCGAAGCTCAGTCGTTCGAGCAACATCACGGGGTTGTGCTTCACGTCGTGATAGATTTCGGGATCAAGGTCACGGAACAAGTCACGTGCCTGGAAGTTCCATACCCACCACAGGTTGTGTGCAATCTCGTCCAAGCACTTCAGCTCTTCAGGAAGGCTTGACTTTACAGACAGCTCCCTCCACTGGGGAGCGTTGGTGTAATCAGCTTTAATTTTCATCGTTGTAATTTACTATTATACTTATTTATTTACTTTTTCTTTCTTCAGCCCGACGCAAGGCAATATCGTAAGCCTCGTCGTAGTACTTGATGAACTCGCTCCAAAGGGCTTTCTTCGAAAGTGCCTCGGCATGCTTGCGGCACTCGTCGATCTGTTTCTTGCCCATATTCGAGAAGTCGGCTACAGCATCCTTGATGGCATCAGCCACCTCAGAGTAATTGTAGTCAGTACGATGGATGACCTTCACACCATCCTCCAGTTCACCATTATGCCCGAACACACCATTGGCCCATAAGCCAAAGCCGGCAAGGTCTGTAGTGATACAGGGAACCTTGAAGGCCACAGCCTCCAACGGCGTATAGCCCCACGGCTCATAATAGGAAGGATATATGCAGAGGTCATTGCCGAGCACCACATCATAGTAGGTCATATTGACAATTCCGTCGTTACCGTCCAGATAGCAAGGCAGGAAAATGACCTTTACACGCTCGTCCTTACGGTTGTGCATGTCGTAGTATTTCATCATGCCGAGTACATTGTCATGACTCATATTGTGGAGCCAGTGGGTAATCTGGGGAACCTCCAGCGACTCTGTGTATGATGATTGAGGTGACTTCAGCCTATCCTGTAAGTCCTTACGCGGCTCTCCCACCCAACCGGGCACCTCGATGAATGCCAGCACCGGCTTATGCAGCTCCTTGTCACGCAGCAAGCGGTTCATAGCCTCAACAAAGACGTCAATACCCTTGTTGCGGAACTCGTAACGTCCTGATGTCGAAACAATCAGCGTATCGTCATCAAGTGATTCTCCAAGCAAAGCATTGGCCACGTCAAGCAGACGACGACGAGCAGCCTTACGCTTCTTGGTGAATGTGGGGCCTTTGGGAACGAAACTGTTGTCAAAGCCATTGGGCAGCACCACATCAACGGGCTTGCCAAGCAGTTCTACACACTCACGGGCCGTAATATCGCTAACCGTCGTGAAGCAGTCGACATGGAAAGCGGTCTGCTTCTCAATGGAGTGCTTCGACTGCATATTCAGCTCACCAGCCATCTGGTCACCGTTATAGGCAAACAGATAGTCGTAAAGCGGCTTTTGATTGCCGGCTATTGAACGGCCGATACTCGTAGCGTGAGTGGTGAAGATGGTACCTATCTGCGGCATCTTGTTGTTGATGTAGAGGGCACCCAAACCACACATCCACTCGTTAGCATGGTAAATGACTTTCTGTTTCTCGTTCAAGAAATACTTGTAGAAGCTTTCCACGACCAATGCAGCAGCATAGGAGAACATGGAGGCTTCGTCGTAGTCGCCATAGGCATGCAAGGAGTCCACCTGATAGTTTTCCCACAACCAACCGTAAATCTCGTTCTTCTTCTCGAAATACGGATTGAAGTCAACTAAAATCGCAATTGGTTCACCGGGCACCGTCCAGCGCCCTACCTTGACCAAAAGTCCGCTCTCCTTAGCCTCCCATTGCCAATTGGCAAACAGGGATTTATCTTCCTTGAAATAGGGACTTTCCTTTTCTTTCCATACGTCAGGACCAATAAACAGAATCTGGTCCTTCATCCTGTCTTGCAATGTCTTCGCCCGAGAAGAAAGGACGGTGTAGATACCACCAACTTTGTTGCATACTTCCCAACTCGATTCAAAGATGTAGTCAGGCGTTAAATGATCTTTTCCCATTCGTTATAATTATAAACGGCTGCAAAGATACTTAAAATTTTCAAAAACTCACCATATTTTAGCATATATTTTTGCCTCTTCCACCTTTTTATTGATTTATATTTGTTACCTTTGTCGGCAAAAAGAAGCGATACAAATGAAAAAAACATTACTAACATTGACCTTTGGACTGCTCTCCTCCTGCTTGCTGGCACAGAATGAGGGTAAGGTTTTCCGCGCATACCTGTTCAATAAGGAGTACGATGTATATCTGAGAATTGATTTTTACAATGAGTCGATATCCGTTCCTGGTAACGAATTGTATGGCAAATTGCCCGGCTACTTAGGAAAGAACAACAACTCTTTCTGCTGGCCCATCACAGCAGTAAAGCTAAAGGACGAGCACACTGCTGAGCTGAGCCTCATCAACGACTACGGCAGCGAGGACCTGACAGCCACCTTGACACAGCAGAACGATTCGACCTACATTCTGAAACAGGAGAAAGGCAGTACACTGAAGGTGCCTAAAAACGGAAAATGGCAGAAGTTACCTAAAACCCTGCCATTCAAGCGGAAATAACATCCCGTATTTATTCACTGTTTTTTCTGATTGTACATCCTACCTACGTGATTCATACCGCGTAGCATCTGCCGATGGAAGCGGTCTTCAGCTCTCAGGACATCAAAGAGTTTTGAAGCAGAAAGCACACTAAGGAATTTGTTATGGTAAGTCTGTTGAATGCGCTTCAGCTCCAGATCGTATTCATCGCGCTGACGGATAGCTTTCTCGCAACCTTTCTCATCAGCAGGTTTTCCCCACCCCAACTGTCGCTGGCGGTCATAGACTGCACGCTGCTTGGCCTGCATCTCTTTGTAGATGGGAAAGAATTTGGCAGCCTCCTGAGGTGTCAGACAAGCCTCCCTGGTGATAAACTGCTCCAAGTCGGCTTGGAACTTCTCAGGCGAGAACTTCTGCTGAGGCTGCGGCCTGAACCCTTGTGCCGAGATCACTAGCACCAAGGCAAGGGATAGCAACGTTACTGTTAATCTTTTCATAAACCTTCTTGTTTAATATTCACTTGCCAAGTAGGCATAGATGTCATTGTTATCAACCATGACATAGTCGGCAACCTCCTCCATGTAAGATTCCGTATTGGGATCAGAAGCATCGGCTATGTTCTGTTCGGCAACATCAGGGGCATAGAAGTATATTGTAGCAGTTAGCACTGCCACCAACAAGCAAGCTGCTGCATACATCCACGGTCTCATTCTGACCATAATGCTCTGCTTGGGCTGCTCAGGCAGATTTTTCATCATTTCGGCAGCAAAGTTGTCGAAATAACCTTCGGGCACACGAAAAGGATTTCTGTCGCCCATGCGGCTTTTTATATACATTTCTTCGTTCATCATACTCTATTGACGTTAGTTTTGAGAAAAGGTTTAATCACGTGATTTAAAAAATACAGATATTTTCTTGACGGCGATATGATAGGAAGCTTTGAGGGCACCTTCACTGGTACCGAGTTGCTTGCTGATATCACTGTATTTCATGTCGTCATAATAACGTAAGAGGAAAACCGTGCGCTGAACTTCAGGCAACGAGGCTATGGCCTCCTGCAACTGTGCCTCAGTCTCGTCACCGTCGAAATAATCGTCGGCCATCAGGGTATTGGCGATACCCAAGTCAGCATCATCGGTGCTCATGGTGACAATGTTTTTCTGTCGTCGCAGGAAGTCGAGGCTTTCGTTAATGGCAATACGCGATAGCCACGTCAGCAACTTCGAGTCGCCATGAAACGTCCCCAACCCCTGCCAGGCCTTGATAAAGGTATTCTGCAACACATCGTCGGCATCGTCGTGAGACAGCACGAAACGACGTATCTGCCAGTATAGCTGTTCACTATACTGCCTGACCACCGTCTCGAATGCTTTGCGTTGCATCTTGGGGTTTGCCAACTGCTCTATTAGGAGTTTGTCGTCTGTCATTATTCAATATTCGGCTTTAGGGCCTCACCGACAGCGTCATCATAGCCGTACACATCAGGATAATACTGCATGGAGCCGTCGGGAGTCAGGAAAATCGTATAATATGTTATATATAAAGGTACGCGCGGAGAAACTGGTAATGAATGTATCAGCCGTGGAGTCGGTTCTGCAGGATCCAGCTCGTCCATCATCTCAATGCCCTGTTCGGTCTCTGGCTTCATACCCATCGAGATACGCAGTTTATCCAACAGCCATTCGTCCGGCTCATCCTCCATCATAAACACAGCCAGGTCAAACGGACGCTGCACACGGACACAGCCATGGGAAACGCCCCGATTGTCACGCATAAATGCGCCAGGACTCGACGTGTCGTGAAGAAACACGGAGAAGTTGTTGGGAAAGCGGAAGATAATGCGACCCAGCGAGTTCCCAGCACCACCTTCCTGCGCCACGCGGTAGTTTCCACTCAGCAACATACCCGCCGACACCGCTTTTGGCGAGATTCGCTTACCCGTTTTGCGGTTGGTGATGTAATAACGATGACGGGCAAAATAGCCAGAATCTCCCCCATGACGAGCCACATCATCACGGACTATGCTCATCGGTATGACCCACTCAGGATTGATCTCCATGTGGGTTATTTTGCTGGAGAGCAACGGGGTCTTGGTCCTAAGAGCACCACAAGCCACTCGCATATCCAATACAGAGTCAGGGCTGACTGCCCACAAGTGGAAAGCCGGCACATTGACAATTATATATTTCTCGTCAGGGGCAACCTGCTGCTTGTCACGCCATCGCTTGCGTTCCATGTTCACTAGGATTTTCTGGCGCTGGGCTCCTGAGGACGTGGAAATCAACTGTAGCAGACGACTGTATAGTTCATCCTTCGGCTCAACCATACGCAGACTGATACCCAAACTGTCAGTGGTTGCACGCTTCAACGCCCTCTTCACATAAGCATCGTTAGGATGCTCCACTTTCACGTCATACAGATTGAAATAGGAAATAGCCTGTCCCGTAGAATCCCTTTCGCGGGCATCGCAATGGTTCATCACGTAAGTCGGATTGACAAAACCGAATCGCTGGCCTATGACATAACGCAAATAGGCTTTTGTCAGATTGTAATCCAACCGGGTCATCACACGGCTTACACTATTTTTCGAGTCAAACTGGAGTGTCCGTATTCGACTGAGGTCATCGGCAATCTGTGCAAAATGATACCTCCGCTCGCTGAACCCCATTTCGGGCAGCTTCACACGCAATATCTCTATGAGGGTATCGGCACGCTCGTCAACACCGAGGACATCAGTCCAGACCAAATCACCACCCTTCTGATAATACTTCCGGGTGTGATTCGCAGCAATACTGTTGTCGGTGTCATTCTTACAAATATGCTCCAAACTCTCATTAATCAGCTGAGAGCTCAGAGCATATTCTTCTGCCTTCAAATTGCTGAAAGCGTCTAAAGTCAGATTCCGCTTGGTATGGGTTGTCGTCTCGTGGCACCCCGTCAAGAGAAATAGAAAGAACGCCAGCGCCGATACTATCAACGCACCTGTATCTTTCTTACCACCTTGCCTACTTTCAATATGTAGCAACCTTTCGGAATATTTAATTCTATACGTTGTGCAGGGCTTTCTATCTTGACGCTCATCACCTGACGCCCCGTAAGCGACACTACTTCCAGCGTGCTTCCTTGTGCTCCAGTGATATAGACAATCTGCTTATCAATGGTGATTTCTACCTGTTCTTCCACCTGCTCAGAGACGGCAAACTCCATTTCTGAAGCTGCCATAGCAAGGGGAGATGTAGCCATCAGCAATCCTGCAAACGTGAATACAAGTAATCTTTTTGTCATATATGCATATAATTATTTGGTGCAAATATACAACTTTTCCTCGAAACCTCCAAATATTTTCACAAAAAATTTCGTCTGTTAGGCAAATTACACATCAAAGACCGCCAATTCGTTGGACAGAACGGTGTTTTCGAATACTTCTCGAGCTTCATTAAGCAGTATGTCTTCATCTTCATAGCGGGAGCTGTAGTGCCCTAATATCAACTGTCGGACACCAGCATCACGGGCTACCAAAGCCGCCTGACGAGCTGTGGAATGGTTATATTTCTGCGCCATCGCCAGATTGTCTTCACCATAGGTACTCTCATGGTAAAGTGTCGTGACATATTTCAACTGCAGGTGAAGCTCTGGCATGTAGCGGGTGTCGCTACAATAGGCATAGCTGCGGGGCGGTTCAGCTGGTGTCACCAGGCGGGAATTAGGAACTACGGTGCCGTCCTCTAAGGTCCAGTCGGCTCCATTCTTGATATTCATCGACTGAGAGACGGGAATCCGGTAGAAGTCAAGCATGTCGCGACGGATATGAGGCAATGAGGGCTTTTCACGGAAAAGGAAGCCACACGTTGGCAGCCTATGTGTCAGCGGAATGGTCTCAACGGTCAGCGAACGATCTTCGTAGATAACCTCACGATGCGAGGCATCAATGGGATGAAACACAACTTCGTAACCCAAATCACGACAGAAGAGTTCCATCTGCCGGTGCAGCATGTCCTCCAACTGTTCGTTGGCATGAATATGGAGTCTGGCGGTACGTCCTAACAGCCCAAAGGTGGAAATCATGCCTATCAGCCCAAAACAATGGTCACCATGCAAATGGGAGATAAAAACATGACCCACTTTCGTGAAACGTACCCTGCAACGACGCAGCTGCATCTGCACGCCCTCCCCACAATCAACCATGAAAAGCTTGTCGCGCAGCTCTACAATCTGTGCGGAAGGATAATGACGAAGGGTGGGCAGCGCACTGCCACACCCTAAAATGTGTACTCTGAACGGCTCCACCTTGTCATTACATTCTATAATCGTCCTCCGTTGCTTCCTCCAACTGGATATCCACCTTGTAGTGATGCTCCACCTGACGGCTATACTCAAAGATATCCTCGGCATCCTTGAACACCAGGGTGTCAGGCCCTATCGAGACCAGTTCGTACAAGTTGGTTTCCACCATGTCACCGCCACCGTCACGAATGGCTACAATTTCCAGCTTTCCATTATAGATTCTCCACGAACGGTAAATCATGGCTGGCTGGTCAATACTTTCGGCGATACCACCCTCCTTGATGCGGATGCCCATTTCCGAACTGCCATCAAGCGGGTTAGGCATGACCCAGTCACCCAGAAGAGCCGACTGGTTGATCACTAACTTAGCCGTCTTCTTGTCTTTCAGCATCAACGCTATACGGTCACCTACCTGGAATCCACCATAGCACTTTCCTTTTTCGTTGGCCTCGGCAATACTCAGATTCAAGGTGTCACCTATATCAGTCAGCAGCTGCAGGGTGTTCATTGCCGAACCGTCGATGCAGATGCCATAAACTGTGGAATCACGATTAACAGTGACAATCACCGTCGTGTCAGACTCTTCCTCCACCTGCTCTTGATGCTGTTCACCACCCTTTCCACCACAGCTGCCTGCGGTCATGACCGTTGCAGCCATCAGCATGATTACTCCAATTTTCTTCATAGCTATCTTGTTTTTATCTCATTTCTCATTCTGTTTCGCTTCATTCCACAAAGCGTCCATCTCTTCAAGCGTCATCTCAGTCAGCGGACGCCCCACACGAATGCTGTGCTGCTCGATATAATCAAAGCGTTTGATGAACTTCTGGTTTGTCCGTTCCAACGCATTGTCCGGATTCAGCTTATAAAGTCTGGCCGCATTGATGACCGAGAAGAGGAAGTCGCCCAACTCATTGGTGGAGCGGTCTTTGTCCTCTTGCCGCAATTCGGTTTCCAGTTCCTCCAGCTCTTCGCGTACCTTATCCCATACGTCCTCTTTCTGTTTCCAGTCAAAACCTACGTTGCGGGCTTTGTCTTGAATGCGGTATGCCTTGATGAGGGAAGGCAAGGACGCGGGGACACCCGACAGGACTGTCTTGTTACCGTCTTTCTCCTTCAATTTGATTTGTTCCCAGTTCTGCAGCACCTGCTCGGAAGTCTTTGCATCGGCAAACTCACGTTTCTCCGTATCCTCGCCAAATGGCAACGGCTTAGGGTCCTCTGCACCCACCTGCGACGGATGATAGATGTGAGGATGACGGAATATCAGTTTGTCAGCCTGCAAATTGCAGACATCTGCTATATCGAAATCTCCCGTCTCAGAACCTATCTTGGCATAGAACATTACGTGCATCAGTACATCGCCCAGCTCCTTGCAGATGTTTTTGCGGTCATCGTTCATCAGGGCGTCACACAGTTCGTAGGCCTCTTCTATCGTGTTCGGCCTCAATGACTCGTTCGTCTGCTTCTTGTCCCATGGACACTTTTCACGCAGCTGGTCAAGGACGTCGAGCAGGCGTCCGAAAGCCTTCATCTGTTCTTCTCTTGTATGCATCTGCTCTTACATTGTTTTATTTTTGCGGACAAAGTTAAGCATTATTTTTGAAACTGCCAAAATAATTTTGCAACTTTGGCATGGTGTTTGCAGAATTATGATTATCTTTGCATCAAAATTGTAAAATTGGTAGTAATACATATAAAATAAAGAACAATAGTGACAAGTCAGTTTTCACCCAAAGTGTCTGAAGTGCTGGCCTTCTCCCGTGAAGAGGCCGCCCGACTGGCCAGCCGGTCTGTAGGTCCCGAGCATCTGTTGCTCGGACTGCTTAGGATGAAGGAAGGTCCCGTGATAGACATATTCCACCGATTGAACTTAAATTTACAATCGGTAAAGACGGAATTAGAGACCAAAGTGAGGGAAGATGAACTCGGAATGCCCATTCACACCAGCGACCTCGTATTGAATGAAAAGGCGAGTAATATCTTGAAACTTGCTGTACTTGAGGCACGTATTCAGAGAACAGAGAAAGTAAACGAGCAACACCTGCTACTGGCTATCCTGCACGACCAAGTGAGGAATGGAGCCAAGGAGGTATTAGAATTTAATGATATGAATTATGATGACGTATTAGCCTTGTTGCACGCCCCACAGCAAACGGGCGTCAGCGATGGCATAGGACTGCCCGATGAAGACTACGACGAGGAAGAAGAAACGGGTGCAGCACCGAGCAACAGTTCCAACAAGTCGGCAGGCACCGCCACTGCCCAGACGAAGACCAAGTCGAAGACACCTGTACTCGACAGCTTCGGTACCGACCTGACACAGGCTGCCAAGGAAGGTAAACTCGATCCCTGCGTAGGCCGTGAACGGGAAATTCAACGTGTAGTGGAGATTTTAGGCCGCCGTAAGAAGAACAATCCTATATTGATAGGTGAACCGGGAGTAGGTAAAAGCGCTATTGTCGAAGGACTGGCACAGATGATTACGCTGCACCACACGTCGCCCATGCTCTTCAACAAGAAAATCTACACACTTGACATGACCGCCATTGTGGCAGGCACCAAGTATCGCGGACAGTTTGAAGAGCGCTTGCGCCAGCTGATGAAAGAACTGGAACAGAATCAGGACATTATCGTCTTTATTGACGAGATTCACACGATAATCGGAGCAGGTTCCACACCCGGTTCAATGGATGCTGCCAACATCATGAAACCTGCTTTGGCACGTGGCACAGTACAATGCATCGGTGCCACCACATTGGACGAATTCCGTAACTCCATTGAGAAGGACGGCGCACTGGAACGCCGTTTCCAGAAGGTATTGGTTGAACCGACCACCAATGAAGAGACCCTCCAGATTCTGAAGAACATCAAAGACCGCTACGAGCATCACCACCATGTGACATACACAGACGACGCATTGGCAGCTTGTGTCAAATTGACAGACCGCTATGTGAACGACCGTTTCATGCCCGACAAGGCCATCGATGCTTTGGACGAAGTGGGTTCGCGTGTCCACTTGGGCAATGCTCAGATACCTTCCGATATTACGGAGAAGGAACAGGAGATTGCCAAGGTGAAGGAACGCAAGCAGTCGGCTGTCAAGAACCAGAACTATGAACTGGCAGCTGGTTACCGTGACCGCCAGACGCAGTTGGAGAAGGAACTGAACGAACTCAACAAGAAGTGGCAGGATGGTGAGAGCGACGAACGCCAAGTTGTCACCGAATGCGAAGTGGCCAACGTTGTCAGCATGATGACAGGTGTTCCTGTTCAGCGCATGGCCGAGCAAGAGGGCATCCGCCTGAAAGGCATGGCTACGGAACTCAAGGGAGCTGTCATTGGCCAGGATGGAGCCATCGACAAGATGGTGCGTGCCATCCAACGTAACCGCGTGGGACTGAAAGACCCCAACCACCCCATCGGTGCCTTCATGTTCCTCGGACCAACAGGTGTAGGCAAGACCTATCTGGCCAAGAAGTTGGCGGAATTCATGTTCGGCAGCAGCGATGCACTCATTCGGGTCGACATGAGCGAATACACGGAGTCGTTCAACACCAGCCGCCTCATCGGAGCACCTCCGGGATATGTCGGCTATGAGGAGGGAGGGCAACTGACTGAGCGTGTACGTCGTCACCCCTACTCCATCGTGCTTTTGGACGAGATCGAAAAAGCCCATCCCAACGTATTCAACCTGTTGCTGCAGGTGCTCGACGAAGGTCGCCTGACCGATGGTAACGGACGGTTTGTTGACTTCCGCAACACGGTCATCATCATGACCTCCAATGCCGGTACACGGCAATTGAAGGACTTCGGCCGTGGCATCGGTTTCGGTGTCCAGTCAGGTTCCGGGCTGGCCCTCAACGAGCAAGACAAGGAACATGCCCGCTCCATCGTACAAAAGGCCCTGTCAAAGCAGTTCTCGCCTGAGTTCCTGAACCGACTGGACGAAATCATCACTTTCGACCAGCTCGACCTTAATGCCATCAAACAAATCATCGACATCGAACTGAAGGGACTATTCAAGCGTATCAGCGAGATGGGCTATACCATTGAACTCAGCAACGAAGCCAAGGAATTTGTTGCCACCAAGGGCTACGACGTACAGTTTGGTGCCCGTCCGCTGAAACGTGCCATCCAGACCTATATCGAGGACGGCGTCTGTGAGCGTATCGTTAATGGCGAAATAGAATCGGGTGCCATCATTCATGTTACGAAGGCACCCGACAAAGAAGAACTGGTATTTGAGTAATACCCTATTATTCAGTAGGTTTCAAGAGCTTATCGCCTGTACGGTTGATAAGCTCTTTTTTGTAGGCCTCCGGATAGCCGGGACGTTTGACGGTCTCACCAAGGCCATACTTTCCGCGCTTGAAGCGACCCTGTTCGTCTACAGGACGGACGGCCATATCGTTGTGTCGCACAATGAGGAAAGTGGCCAACTGGCGCCAGCGGGCTATCATATTGTCAGCCTGCATACAAGTATATTTAGTCAGGAAGTTCACGCGATCGGCACCTTCTTTGGTCAAAGCAATCTGCTCAATGCCTTTTTGTTCGAAAAAATAGGCATTCTCTAACGAGTCGCGAACCTGCTTCAAGTCGGGGAACAAGGAACTATAGCGGGGATAGACCATGTTACTGACCCAATTCTCTACCCAGAAGGCATTGTCCATCGAGAAAGTAACATCATCGGCTCCCTTACCGCTGTAGCAATCAGGCTGTTGAGTGGCGCAGCAATAGACGGGCGTGTAGGCTACCATATTGGGGTCGTCATTGCCAAACCAGAAACAGCCGCCAATCTCGCGAGGCAGCCAGGAGCGCATCTGCGACACATATGTCCAGGCTGTCTGCTGGGTGGACGTGGGGCGCTCATTGAAGCACTTCTTGCCGTCAACCTCGAAGTAAAGGGGAGTTGGACGGTAAGGCATCTGCCAGATACCACCACCAATATCGGCCTTGTCCTTCGACTGGTCGGAAACGTCGAAGGGAGTACCCTCAAAATGGTCACGCATGGCAACCTGCACATCCTGCACGGTCAGCAGTTTGTTGGGCTTCACCCATAGAGGCATCACCTCTGCGTTGGCGTCACGACCCTCTGCCCAAGGAATGTAGCGGTCCATACCGTCGGCGTAGCGGTTGAAGAACTGCCAGACGCGAGCGTCACAGATACGACGTCCAGAGAAGTCGGGCTTGGCGTAAGCAGCGTTGTAGCTGAAGTCCTGATCCTTGCCATCGTACCAACCCATGGTGCGGGCGTAACTCACCACGTTCTTTGACCACAGCACGGTTTCCTGTCCCTTCTTCTGTTTCTTGGCGGGCATGAACGTGGTGATGCGGCTTTGGTTGGCATGACCGCAAATCATGTCATCAGGCACCCGCATGGCCACCCAGACGGTACGCTCCTTCGAACGTGTGCGGTCTGCGGCACAGCCCATCATCTCCATAATCCATGCCTCGTTAGGGTCACAGATGGTAAAGGTCTCACCCTCAGAGCAGTAGCCGTACTGCTCAACCAGCGACGTCATGACATCGATAGCCTCTCGCGCAGTCTTCGAACGCTGTAGGGCGATGTAGATGAGTGAACCATAGTCTATGATGCCCGTGCTGTCGACCATCTCCTCGCGTCCTCCAAAAGTAGTCTCACCGATGGTTACCTGCCACTCGTTGATATTGCCGATAACATTGTACGTTTCTGCCGCCTCAGGTATTTCACCCAAGTATTTGTTGGTATCCCACTCATATATCTTACGCATCTCGCCTGACTGATGCTTGGCAGCCGGATAGTGGTACAGATACATAAATGCGCCATACGAGTCTGCATTGTAACTACAGATGACACTTCCGTCGGCAGAAGCCTTCTTACCGACGATGAAATTGGTACAAGCCGTTGAATGTTGAACGTTGAACATTACTCCCACAACGGTCAAGATTGTCCATAATAGATTTTTTTTCATATCTTATTCAGTTGTTTTAGTCGCATGAATTCCGGCACAAAGATACAAATAAAATTGGAATTAGCGAAGTAAAAAAGAAAAATCTTCCACTTCGTATATGAGAAACACCCACGTGGAGTACATTTACCTCCAGATTGCATGTTTATGCACTTACAGATTGGACGGAGCAGACTGGGAGTTTGGGTAGGGTAAACCCAGGGTTTCCCTAGGGTAAACTCCGACTTTACCCTAGGGAAACTCAGGATGGGGTAACGGTGCGCATTTTTATGCAAAACCACGTATGGATATGCAGCTTGTTCCTAACTATAATTCATCATAAAAAAGAATTCTCATTATAAGGAAACCTTCTTTTCGTTATTACGCTTTCATTTTTCGTGATGGAAAGGACGGGTAATGATATGTTTGCCGATATTGATTACTTTTGCAGAAACAATAATAAACATTCAAAACATGAAAGGATTCATTGGAGAAATGCTGGGGACGTTTATCCTCACGTTTTTGGGTTGCAGCAGCGTGGCTGTGGCCGTGCTTTTCGGCGAGTACAACAGTATCTTTCAAATCGGACTCGTGTGGGGTATCGCTGTGACACTGGCCGTCTTCCTCACGCGCCACATCTGCTACGCCCATCTCAACCCCGCAGTCTCGGTGGCGATGGTCGTGGCCGGACGGATGAAGCCGTCGATGCTGCCGGGCTATCTTGTGGCGCAGCTGGCGGGCGGCATCATGGCGGGCGCGATGCTTTACATCCTGTTTGGCCCGTCGATTGCGAACTATGAGCTGACGCACGACATCTTGCGTGGCACCGCAGCCTCGGTTGACACCGCCCGCATGTTCGGAGAGTTCTATCCCAACCCCGGCGACGCCGTTGCGACCGTTTCGCTGCCATTGGCAATGCTCGCCGAAGGGTTCGGCACCATGATGCTGGCGCTGTTTATCTTCGGACTGACCGAGGATTGCAACGTGGGTAAGCCCTCGTCCGACCTGCAGCCGCTGTTCATCGGCCTCGCCGTGTCGAGCATCATCTTTTTCGTGGCGCCGCTCACTCAGGCAGGGCTCAATCCCGCCCGCGACTTCGGCCCGCGCCTCGTGGCCTTCCTGATGGGATGGGGTGATGCTGCGCTGCCCGACGCCGTCGGCGGCTGGTTCTGGGTCTACATCCTCTCGCCTATCCTCGGCGGTGCTGTCGCGGCCCTTCTCTTTAAATTCATCCTCGAACCCATCAACAAAAACAAGAATTGATATATGAAACAGACCAGACTGATTATCGCCGGCGGATTCCTCGGAGCCGGCAAGACAACCCTGATTTGGGACGTGGCGCAGCGGCTGATGGCCAACGGACTGCGCGTGGGACTGATAACCAACGACCAGGCGCCTGAACTGGTGGACAGCCGACTGCTGCGGCAGGCTAACCTACAGGTCAAAGAGGTGGCGGGCAGCTGCTTCTGCTGCAACTTCGACGGCTTTACCAACGCCATCAAGGGATTACGCAAGGAGGTGGAGGCCGACGTGATTCTGGCCGAGCCGGTGGGCAGTTGTGCCGACCTCACAGCCACCATCATCCGCCCGCTGAAGAAGTACCTCGATACCGAAGTCATCGTGTCGCCCTTGACCGCGCTTTCCGACCCCATGCGCCTGAACTCCATCATCTACGGCGGCGACGGCGGTCTGCACGAAGATGCCGCCTACATCTACCGCAAGCAGTTGGAGGAGAGCGAAGTCATCCTCATCACCAAGACCGACCTGCTGACGGAGGCTCAGCTGGAGAAACTGACGAAGGACACGCAGACGTGCTTCCCACACACGACGGTAATGACCGCCAGCGTGCAGAACGGCATCGGCGTAATGGAGTGGCTCAACGAGGTGGCCAATCGGCAGGGCAGCGGAAAGAAAATTCTCGACATCGACTACGACAAGTATGCCCACGGCGAGGCCGTCCTCGGCTGGCTGAACGGCACGGTGGCCGTCAGCAGCAGCACGCCCGCCTACTGGGACGCGCTGTTGAAGGAAATCATGAACGGCTTGGCCAAGGCGGTGAAAAAGGAGAAGCTGCGCGTGGGCCACATCAAGGTGATAGCCGAAAATGGGTCGCAGTATGCCGTGGGCAACATCACGGGCGACGCCTCGCTGCAACTGCGAGGCACGGCTGGCTCAGGCGAGAACCTGAAGCTCATCGTCAATGCCCGTGTCGAGACCACGCCCGAGCATCTAAATGAATTGGTAAAGGACGCGCTCGCCGCCGCCATCGACGAGCAGTACGACAATGAAATCCTCGCCTGGCGTTTCCTGCAACCGGGACGTCCCAACCCGACCCACCGCATCGTGTAAACTCCAAACGCAGAGGGACGGCATTCTTACGATAAAAGAACCGTCCCTCTGTTTTATTCATCCGTTTCATTGTCCGCTGGCTGTCTCCAATGGTTAATCGTCGTTGTCAGGCTCGGACGGATTGATGACGATGGCGGTCTTGTCGAACGTCTGGAACATGTCCCGCTCCGCTTTCGTCAGCTGGTGATAGGTGTAGCGCGGACTTTCCGAGTTCTCGTAGCCTATGCTTAGACTGCTGCCTTCAATTTTCCACCAGTGCTTGATTGCGTCCTCGTCAATTCCGTTTTCGTAGATCATCAGGAACCCATCGTCCTCATCCCAAGACCCGTCCGTGTAATTGACCAATTCACTACGCTTATATACTTTGTTGTCGCTGGTCACGGTGTAACGGTTCACAACGATGTCGACCAGCTCCTGATAGTCGGCCAGCACGTAGGTCGTCTGTCCGTTCGCCGTTTCGGTGCGCCCCCATTTGCCAATGTAGTCGTCAGACGGCACCGCCTTGTCAATCATCTCCAGCAGCTCGCGGTCATTAGCCTGCGGGCGGCGCAGAATAGCCTTCTGAGTCGTGTTGCCATCGTCGTAGCGTAATTCCAGAATCAACTGACCGTCAGCGAGGGTATAGCCCAACACCTGCGACCTGTTGTCGATGTCGTCAATCGTTATCGTGTGCGCTGCCACGTCTACGGTATATATGCCGTGCCGTAGCCAGCGTTCCCAGTATTTGAGGGGCGTGCCCTCATAGCCAGAATAGATGGTCCGCGTCACCACACCGTTTTCGTCGAAGCGTAGCAGTGAATAGCTTACGCTCTTGCCAACCATCTCTTCTTCGTCGTCGTCAGAATTATAATACAACCAGTCGCCTACCAACTGGTCGGCGGTCTCCTCATTGTGATTAACAGGCATGTCATCCTTTGCACATGATGCCAAAATGACCACGGTCAGGCAGCTTGTCAGCATGCCGACCAACAAAGTTTTAAATAGATTCTTTTCCATTGTTATTCCGTTGTTTAATACTTAAAGGAGTGGTTGCACCCACTCCTTTTTTGCTTGTTTACTTAATCTTGTAGGCTGCGAAATACTCGCCGTGGCGGAGGTAGAGGATTCCGTTGTTGATGTGCATGTGCGACCAGTAGGGGCCGCTGCCCTTGGCGACGCGGAACTTGCTGACGACGTCGAATTTCTCGGGCGTGGAATTGACCAGGCCCACGAAACCGCGGCGCTCGTCGTAGATGTAGAGCTTGTTGTCGGCTGCGATGATGGAGCCCTTGCCTGCGCCGCCCGTCCACTTCGTCTCGTAGTCGGTCTTGCCGGTCTCCCAGTCGATGCAGCACCAGGCGCCGTCGTTGTTGTTGATCCAGTTGGAGCCGAAAATCTTGCCGTTGACCAGCACGTAGCCGCCGTGGTGGGTGTCGAGGGTCTCGGTGCGCCATGTCAGGGTGACGCTCTTCAGGTCGTCGGCTAACTTGAGCTGGAAGCCGTTGATGTCGTAGCCGTGGCAGAAGAAGATCTTGCCGTCCTTGTAGAGGGCCGAGTTGGGGGCGATGTTGTCGCGGAACCTGCCACCGCCGCCGCCCGTGTGACGGGGTCCCCAGTCGTCGAAGGTCCACTCGATGTCGCCGTTGTCGGGATTGACGCCGACGACGGTCTGGTTGGTGGAGCCGATAATCTGGCGCTTGCCCTTGTACTCGATCATGATGGGCGAGACATAGCCAGATTTCTCGCCGATGGCGCGGGTCTTCCATATCTCTTCGCCAGTATTGCGGTTGAGGGCCACCATGGTGGTCTGCTGGCCGCAGGGCGTGTAGATAATCTTGTCGTCGAAGACCAGCGGGCACTCCGACGTGCCCCACATGCCGGTCTGGCGCTCGTACTTGGTGCCGCCGTCGACCGTCCAGAGAATCTTGCCGTCCTTGATGTCGATGCACACAATCTCGGCCATGCCGCTGATGACGTAGGCCTTGCCGTCCATGATGGCGGGCGTGGTGCGGGTCTCGGGATAGGACTGCTTCCAGGGGTTGCCGTACTCTACGGTGTACTGCTTCTTGCCATCGAGGGTGTAGCACTGGAAGACCTCACGGGTGCCGTCCTCGTTCAGGCCGGTGATGTACACCCTGTCGCCCACGACGAGCGGCGAGGAGTAGCCCTTGCCGGCATCCTCGGTCTCGAAGACGAGCGCGGGCCCGGCCTCCGGCCATTCGTTCAACAGTCCCTTGTCGGGATAGTAACCATTGTGTTCCGGGCCGCGCCAACCGTAGGGCGTGACCTGTGCCGTGGCGACCGTCGTAGCGGCTACCATGAGCACGATTGAAAGAAATTTCTTGTTCATACGTTTAACATTTTAAATTAGGTGAATATTTCTATTGTTTGATGTTATAGGCAATGAGTGCGGTGCCGTGGCGGACGTAGAGGACGCCGTCGAAGATGGTGGGATGCGAGAAGCAGGCGCCGGAGCCGTCGGTGATGCGGAACTCGCTGACGACGTCGAGCCGTTCGGGATTGATGCGGGCCAGGCCCATCGTGCCGCGACGCTCGTCGAACATGTAGAACATGCCGTCGGCCAT
>JAEEGH010007378.1_pt1 | contig 26513 bp, 21 predicted proteins | sample 9134181 | NCBI WGS metagenome assembly JAEEGH01 (sample SAMN16246544, study PRJNA631951) | gut metagenome | biome: gut microbiome; feature: rumen; material: DP-attached | host: Bos | place: Iran: Karaj | collected 2018-10 | reverse complement strand
ATGGGCGTGATCATGACGATATCAAGATCCGTCACCTATGCGACCATCTACGACCAGAGCGCTGAAGTACTGACCAGGGAGAAGATCGCAGGAGTATCGAGGATTCTGGGACTTCCGCAGTTTGGATGGATGCTGGTTATCGGAATAGCAATAATGTTTGCGCTGCAGGGATTCTACTATGTGTTTAATTCAAGTCAGATCGACTTTTACTTAAGCCAGCCCACAACCAGAACCCAGAGGATCCGCAAGAATTACTTAAACGCCATGTCTACATTTCTGGTGATGTATGTATTTTCCGAAGTTGTTGCGCTCATTATTGCAGCAGCCATGGGTGCGGTTAACAGGTACGTGATCCTGTCGGCGCTGGCAGAGACCATAAGGGCTCTTAATCTGTTTTTTGCCTTCTATAACATAACAGTGCTGGCTGTTATGCTAAGCGGTACACTTCCCATAGCGATCCTCCTTACCATGGGAATGAGCTTTGTATCAATGATCATCGTCGCAGAACTGGATCTGTTTAAGGGAATCTTCTTTGCGACATACAGCGATATCAAGCCCTTCAATGTACATCTGTCACCGCTTTTCGACAGAGTAGCAGCCATGAACGAAATGACTTCCAGGAATAATTTCTATCAGGCTGTCAGCTCTTTTGATGGATTTGGAAAATGCCTTAAGCTGATCGTTCCCAGGGAGATAGATACTCTGATTGTAGGTATCATAGCATTTGTGGCGGTACTGATCATCTCGCACCTAAGGCAATCCGAGTGGGCGGGAAAGAGCATACCTCTTCGTCCCTTCAGATGGTTTGTGAAGGTGATCGCCTGTGCACTTGTGGGAATTGGAAGCGGATACTTCGTATATCTCATTTACATAGGGGTATGGAATAAAAAACTCTATCCGATCATGTGCGCTATCATGATAGTCGCCACCATTTTTGCGGGATGTGTGATGGAGGTTATCCTTGAAGGAAATATAAGGAGATTCTTCAAGGGCATGGCCCAGACCATCGTGGCTGCGTGTCTGGTGCTCCTGACTTTTATCATATACAGGGGTGATCTTCTCGGATTTGACAGCTATGTTCCGGATCCTTCAAAGGTAGCAAGCTGTGCCATCATAGGCGGCAACAGGAGCTTTAACAGCTACACGGATACATATTATTCATACGGCACCGGATCAGATATGGTTCTTAACAACGTGGAAGATGTCTGTAAGATTGCAAGAACCGGAATGAAGCTGCAGAAGGAACTTCGTGATAGTGATGGCAGAAGCAGTACCGGCGGATATTTTATGACTGTTCTCTACAGAATGAAAAATGGCCGGAAGATATACAGGTACATAGTTGTTCCTTATGATTCCTTTGATGAAGAGATGGAGAGGATAGTATCCAGCGAGGAATTCAAGAGGGGATACTTTGATATCTTTTCTGATGACAGGGTCAGGGAAGCTGACAAGGCAACCAAGTCACATACGCTCAGATATGTATCCATGAATTCGAGCAGTGACACCAGGAATTTCGATTACGAGAAAGTAAGTGATGCCTACAGAAAAGACCTGCTGGAGAACTACACCTTCAGTTACATCAAAGAGAGTGTTCCCATCGGGAGCATAGAATATGAAAACAATGGAACCGAAGACTACATTTTCGGATCTCTGGATGTCTACGACAGCTTTACCAATACGATAGCTCTTTTGCAGGAATATGGGATCTATCAGGAGGGAACGCTCAAGGCTTCTGATATAAAAGAGATCAGGGTCACCAATTATTTTGTCGGCTATGATCTTGAAGAAAACAGCGATGCTGACATAAATTATGACAGCACGAAAACTTCATCGGTATCCTATACAGATGAGGAGAGTATAGAAAAAATTATTGAAGTTTCAATTTCAAACAGTTATCATAATCCATGGTTTAATTATGACACTACCAATGAACAGTTTGGGATTGAGGTTTATTTAAAAGGCAACAGTTCATCTTACTGTGACCAGTATTATTCATTTATAAGGGGGAAGGTTCCTGATTTTGTCAAAGCGGATACAAAAGGCTAAACTTAACAGCATGTCATCAAACAAAAGAAAGAGCCTGCTTTCATGGATTTTCCTTATTCCATCGCTTCTGGGAGTGGCCACATTCTTCGTGGCACCTTTCGGAGTTGTCATCTATTATTCGATGATCGACAACCCCATCCAGAAGAACTTTGTGGGATTTTCAAACTTTGTGAATGTATGGACCAATTCGGCCTTCAGACAGGCAGGACTCAACACCATGAAGTTTTCGCTGGTGGCGGTGCCTCTGGCGGTGGTCATTTCGCTGATCATGGCGGCGATAATGGAATCCAGGATCCCTTACAAGAGCTATTTCAGATCCACATTCCTAAGTCCACTGATGGTTCCTACCGCATCGGTAGTTCTTATCTGGCAGGTGCTTTTTAACTACAACGGACTTATCAATGAAGTGATGATGAAATTCGGAGCTTCAAGGGTTGATTTCCTTAAGTCAGATAAGGCTCAGGTGGTTATAGTTGTACTGTTTTTATGGAAGAACCTGGGTTATAATATGATATTGTTTATGGCGGCCCTGGCCAGCATACCCAAGGAACTCATTGAGGTTGCGGCTCTGGAGAACGCCACCAAATTCCAGGTATTCTGGTATATCAAACTCAGGTATATGTCATCTACGGTTTTATTTGTGAGTATTATGTCCCTGATCAATTCCTTTAAGGTTTTCAGAGAAATCTATCTCATGACCGGAGATTACCCCTACAGCAGTCTGTACATGCTGCAGCACTTCATGAACAACACCTTTGCATCCCTGGATTATCAAAAGCTCTCGTCGGCAGCGATAATCATGTTTCTGGTGGTTTCGGTGCTGGTGTACATTATGTACAGTGTAGAGAATTTTTATGGTAAAGACGTTGAAGGATAATTTGGGATAATGAGAGACATGGGGAGCGTCCTGAAGAGGAGACTTAGATTCAGACGACGCATAGACAACTTAAAAACTGTAATTGTTACCCTTTTGGCTATCGGCTTTGCGCTGGTTTTCCTGATGCCTATTATTTTCACCATGACCAATTCGTTCATGTCGGCATCGGAGATCAATGCCAATTACGGAAGCATTTTTGCAACAACTGAAAAGGGAGGTAAGGTTTTCGTCTCCAAGACAGTAAACCTCAAGCTCATTCCCGATCAGGTGACTTTTAACCAGTATTACACGGTTCTGTTTAAGAGTCCGGAGTACCTGTTCAAGTTCTGGAATTCAGTGATATATGTGGTGCCCATAGTTGTTGTACAGCTCCTGGTGGCGATTCTGGCATCCTATGGTTTTGCCAGGTACGACGGGAAGGCTAAGAGGGCAATCTTTTTCGGATATATCATAATGATGCTGATGCCGTATCAGGTAACACTGGTACCTAATTTCCTGGTATCCAAGGCACTGGGGATATATGACACCCCCTGGGCGATATTGCTTCCGGGTTTCTTTTCACCCTTTGCGGTATACCTTCTGACCAAGTTCATGAAGAGGATACCCACCGAGGTCATGGAGGCGGCGGCCATTGACGGAGCCGGAGAATGGATGATCTTTACCAGGATCTGCGCGCCGCTTAGTAAGGGTGGTATAGCATCAATTGCAATACTTGTATTTTTTGATTACTGGAACATGGTTGAGCAGCCACTGATCCTTTTATCTGATTCGGACAAGCATCCGCTTTCGGTGTTCCTGTCCAAGATCAACACGGGAGAGATCAGTCTTGCTTTCGCTGTGGCGGTCATATATCTGATCCCGCCGCTGCTGATATTCTTATACGGTGAAGATTATCTGGTAGAGGGAATCTCATACCAGGGAGGAATTAAGGGTTAAGTTTCATTTTCAGGGAGAGTTTTATTATGTCAGAAGAAGTAGTAACAGTAACAAACGGTGAAGTAGTTGATCCCGGCAACAAAGAGAGAAGACCGGCGAACCGTAAGGATGTGGTGAAAAATGTGGCCATCGGCTTTTTGTCTGTAATGCTGGTGCTCACGTTCTTTTCAAATACCATCATGAATTTCTCGCTGCCTCAGGTGGCTACCAAGCAGATAACAAACGGTACCATAAGCCCTCAGATCAGGGGAACAGGTACGGTTTCCGCTGAGGATCCCTACAACGTGACCGTCAATGAGACAAGGAAGATCTCATCCGTTGCCGTTAAGGAAGGCGATAAGATTGAGAAGGATGATGTTATCTACTACCTTGAGGATAAGGAGTCTTCGGAACTGACGGAGGCAAAAGAGAGGCTTGAGGACCTGGAGCTTTCATATGAGCAGACTCTGTTTTCAGGCAGCATCCCCAATGATGTCATTTCCAGAGTAAGAGGCGGCAGGACCATGACTTACGACAGCTATCAGGCAGAACTTAAGGACGTCAATGACAGATATGACGCTGCCGAGAAGGCTGTAAAGGATATAGATGCCGTAATCCAGTATCTCAATACATCCAAGACCATCGATACCAATGAGATCGCTTATAACGAGATAACTCCTGATTACACAGACGCACAGGCTGATCTGGACGCTGCACAGACAAATGCCCAGAAGAACAGCTCAGAGGAATCACTTTCAAGAGCGAACAACAGACAGTCATCCATTAGGGAACTGATAAGCCTTAAGACCGAACTTGATCAGATGAGCGATGATGATGTTGATTACGAGGCCAGAAAGAACGAATACGAAGCAGCCAAGAAAGCTTATGAGTATGCATATGGCTCCGTTGATGATCTTCAGAAGGAACTCAATTATGTGAATCAGAAAGTCATCGACCTTGAGAGGAAGACTTCATCATATGATGAAATACTGGCCAATCTTGAGAACATCAAAAATATCAACTCCAGAGATAAAGCCCAGCTTGCTGCATATGCCAATCAGCTTGGTATATCCTACGACCAGAAGATCGCCAAGGCTGAGCAGGTAAAAGCGGAGGCTCAGGTTGTCTTTGACGATGTAAAGGATGAGAAGGACGAGCTTCTCACAAGTATAAATACAGAGATTAGTCTGTGCGACCAGAGAGACAAGATCGCCAAGCAGAGGGAGAAGGTTGAAGAACTTGAAAAGGACTCTGTAGGTGCGACCATCAAGGCGCCTGTTAAGGGCACCATATCCGAGCTCAACAAAGTTGCAGGCGAGACAACATCAGCAGAAGAGACTGTAGCTGTCATCCAGATTGATGGAAAAGACATGACGACATCCTTCTCTGTTACCAACGCGCAGGCCCAGAAGCTGAAGGTTGGCGATTTTGCGGTTCCTCAGAATGTATGGCAGTTCAGCGAGGACTTCAAGGCAACTCTTACATCCATAAAGAACGACAAGTCCGACCCCGGTAACAAGAAGGTTCTCACCTTCAAGATCGACAGCAAAGAAGTTACTCCCGGGCAGTCACTGTCCCTTGCCATAGGTGAGAGAAGTGTTGACTATGACCTGGTGGTTCCCAACAGCGCCATCAAGAGTGACAGCAACGGCAAATTTATTCTGGTTGTTACCAGTAAGTCAAGTCCTTTGGGCAACAGATATATGGCATCAAGGGTTGATGTTACTGTCAAGGCACAGGACGACAACAACACTGCAATCTCAGCGGCAGTTGAGGGAGATGAGTATGTCATCACAACATCGACATCCATGGTTAAGGCAGGAGATCAGGTGAGGCTTGCTGAGGAGTGATGAAATACAGATTTAAGATTGATTTAAAGAAGAATAGGAAAATAGTTATCCTTTGGGTGATAATTGCCGTACTTCTTCTGAGCTATGGGGCTCTTGGACTCCTTGCGGATTATTTTATCCACAGGATGCCTGACCAGCTGGCAGCAGACAGGTGGGATGGTGACATGAAAATGGCCCAGACCAGCATATTTATCACAGAAGATCAGATCGTATCTGAGAAGGATATCCCAAAGATCAGGTACAATCTGGAAAAAAAGCTGGAAGAGGCCGGAGTGGTACCTCCTGAAGAAGATGATGCCGATCAGAAGAACAAGCAGCCCAGGATCATTGACACCATCGGGATAGATGAGATGAATTCTCAGTCTGTTGAACAGCAGGATGATATCGACCGGCGAATAGTGCCCGAAACCGGTATTAAGAAGCTGTACCGGTTAGCTTACAGCGCAGAGGGAACTGTCGATGTTACCTGGGATGAGAGGACGGTGGAGAGCGCCTCTGCCGTAGGAGTTGGAGGGAGCTTTTTTCTCTTTCACCCTCTGGAACTTGTGACAGGCAGCTATCTGATGGATGACGCGCTCATGAAGGACGGTATAATCGTCGATGAGGATGTGGCGTGGCAGCTCTTTGGATCAGTGGATATAATAGACCAGCCGGTACTTATCGGTGATGTACCGCACTACATCAAGGGTGTTGTGAAAAAGCCCAAGGGAAAAATAGAAGAGCTTTCCGGGCTGGACAAGAACTACGTATTTTTGTCCTATGACAGTCTCTCCAAGTATGGTGAGATCCTCAGCGGCAAGACCTCTGAAGGCGGTGATGATGCGGAAGAGGGACCGATGGGAGTGGCAGGCGGAATCAACTGTATCGAGATAGTTGCACCTAATCCTGTAAACGGACTTGTGGCCAGTGTTGCCAAGGACATCACGGGACAGTCAGAGGAGCATATTAAGATCGTTGACAATACGGCCAGGTTTAATTTCTTTTCCCTGATAGAAGTTATCAGAAATACCGGACTTCGCAGTATGTGGAGCAAGGCAATTTATTACCCGTACTGGGAGAACGTGGCCAGAGGCTATGAGGAGAGACTGGCCTTCATCCTTGAGATCAGAATATTCTGCATAGTAGCCGTGCTGCTTATTGCAGTCAACATGATCATAGGCGCATACAGGCGCAAGACGTGGACCATCGAATCGGTGGCAATGTATCTTGCAGATAAAAAATATGATCTGGAAGTTAAGCGTCATCAGAAAAAGAATAATTCATTAACTGAATTAGCATCATCAGATGATGAGTCTGATGGAGAGGAGGGTTTATGAAAAAAATATCAACTGTAGCAAAAAGAAGCATCGGATTTGCATTGTCTGCAGCTCTCATTCTTGGAACCTTAAGCGGATGCGGCAAGGGAAAGAGTGAAGACAGCTTTGTCAATCAGGCAACAAAGAACTCCAAGGAATATGTATTCAGAACCGATAAGATCGATTTTCTTGATGGGACAGATTACAGCAATATTTCCATGGTTGGAGATAAGGTATATGCAACCACATATGCTGTGGACGGCGGTATAAACTTATTTACCTTTACTACTGACGGCAGCGAAGTCAATAATGTCAAGGTACCCGAGGCAGACAATGAGAGTCACGGATATATTACCTTTGATGATGCAGGCAACATGTATTCAATCCTCACTGTGTATGACTGGGGAGAAGGCGGAGAAATTGAGATCCAGCCGAATGCGGGGACTGCATCAGACGAAGATTCTGATGGATCATTTGGCGCAGAAGATACAGATGCATCAGATGATACAGATGCAGATGCAACTACTTCTGACGAGACAACTTCCGATGACGCAGATACTGAGAATGCTTCTGAGAGTACAGACAGTGCGGACAGTTCAGACAGCGATACAGAAGTTATAGAACTCTCAGAGGATGATCTTTCGATAGACCTTGGCGAGGGCATGGGCGATTACGGCGGATCATCAGAAGAGAAGCAGTATCTTGTTAAAATCGACCCTTCAGGAAAAGAACTTTTCAGAGTTGATCTGAACAGTAAGGTTTCTGAAGATGAGTACTTTACAGTGTATTCGATGGCTTATCTTGAAGGAACAGGTCTTTTGATGAGCTCAAACCTCGGCATCGAAAAATATGATGACCAGGGAAATCTGGTGTCCAAGGTTCTTGATACAACAGATTCCGGAAGCCAATATTACCAGATAGCCGTAACTCTTTATAAGGGATCAAACGGCACTCTGTTTACTTCATACTGGGGAGACAACGGACTTGAGTTCAGACCTTTTGATCTTGCCACAGGTAAGTTTGGAGAGAAGTCAAATCAGTTCTCAAGCTATGATGACTACACCTTCTTTAGCGGAAACGGATATGACCTCTATGTATCAAAGTCCGATGGATTCTATGGATACACACAGGCAAAGGATACGATCACAAAGATCCTTGACTATGCGGATTCCGATATAAACATGAGCTATTCACTGAGTATAGTTGTAGCTGTCAGCGACAAGGAATTCATAGCAAACCTTCCTGACGAAGAATACAACTACGCGTTGTACAAGCTCACTAAGGTTGCCCCTGAGGATGTAAAGGACAAGACAGTCATCACTCTGGCAGGAAACTATGTTGATTACAATGTAAGACAGAAGGTATTCAAGTTCAACCAGGAGAGCGATGATTACAAGATCAAGATCATCGATTATGCATCACTCGTAACTTCTGATGATTACAATGCAAGTGCAAATCAGTTCAACCTGGATATCGTATCCGGAAATGTACCGGATATTATGGTGTTCACAACTGAAGAACCTGTAGACAGCTACATCAACAAGGGACTTTTCCTGGATCTGAACACTCTTTTGCAGAATGATCCTGAACTTAAGGATGTTGAATTTGTTGACAATGTAATGGAAGCTTTCAAGACAGGAGATAAGCTTTATCAGCTGGTACCTTCCTTCTATATTGAGTCACTGGCCACCAAGACCGAGTATCTTGGAGGAAAAGAGACACTGACCATAAAGGAATGTGACGACATGATCCAGAGTAAGGGCGTAAGCTACCTCAACTCTTTTGGAATGTATGATAAGCAGAGCCTTCTGTATTCGGGACTTGTAATGTCGGGCAGTCATTTCATTGACTGGGAGAACAAGACCTGCAACTTTGGCGGTGAGGAGTTCATCAACTTCCTGGAATTCACCAACAAGTTCCCTGACAATATCACTGATGAGATGTGGGAACAGTATGAGGACACAGCTTACATGAAGGGTGATTCACTTTTCTCCTTCGCTTATGTAAACGGCTTCAGACCTTACAGAAGATATGTTGACGCAACATTTGCCGGAGACATCAAGTTCATCGGATTCCCCAACAACATGGGCGTGAACTGCTCTGTAATAGTTCCTGAGATGAGATTTTCAATAAGTGCCCAGTCCAAGAATGCTGACGCTGCATGGCAGCTCCTTCGCCAGTTCCTGTTAGAGGATTATCAGAACGAGATTACATATGAGTTCCCTATCAGGAAGTCAAGCTATGATAAACTGGCTAACGAGTCCATGGAGAGAATGTTCTGGATCGATGATGATGGTGTTAAGCAGTATGAGGACGACATCATGTACCTGGGAGATCAGGAGGTTGTTGTTCAGCCTATGACCCAGGAAGAAGTTGATTATGTCAAGAACTTTGTCGGATCACTGAACATGGTCTACAGTGCCAATGAGAATGTTTACAACATAATCACCGAAGAGGCTTCTGCTTACTTTAGCGGACAGAAGAGTGCTAAAGAGGTGGCTGATATTATTCAGAGCCGAGTTAGTATCTATGTAAATGAAAACAGTTAAAGAAGTTTGAGCTATTATCTTATTGTGTATAAATGCATCTTAGATTGTCTAATGAATCTGAGATGCATTTTTCGATTTTTAGGGAATTTTTGATGGCAGTAGATATAAGTGCACACGAAAATTCACATGAAAAAAAAGCCCTAAACCATGCGGTTTAAGGCTAAGCAGGGTACGGGAATCGAACCCGCCTCTTCAGCTTGGGAAGCTGACATACTACCGATGTACTAACCCTGCAAATGTAAGTGCATTCATAATTGCAACGCACTACCTTATTGTAGTTAAAATGTGGTATAATTTCAAGAGTGTATGAAAAATATTTTTTGAAGGAGGATAAATAATGACAGAGAAATTAAAAAGTGCAACAGCAAAGGGCAAGGGCTTTGCAGGTGAGTTCCGCGAATTCATAATGCGTGGAAATGTTATGGACATGGCAATCGGTGTTATCATCGGCGGTGCCTTCCAGAAGATCATTTCTTCACTCGTTGATGACATCATCATGCCTCTCATCAGCGTCATCACAGGCGGAATCGACTTCAACAACAAGTTCGCCGTTCTCAGCGGAGGAACTTACGAGACTCTCGAAGCTGCCAAGGAAGCAGGAGCTGTAACTCTTAATTACGGTACATTTATCACTGTAGTTATCAACTTTATCCTGATGGCTCTGGTAATTTTCTGCTTTGTTAAGTTTATGAACAACATCAGCGCCAAGTTTGCCAAAGAGGAAGAAGAGGCACCCAAGACCACCAAGATCTGCCCTCGCTGCAAGAGTGAGATCAATATCGAGGCCACAAGATGCCCGCACTGCACATCAGAACTTTGAAAGTGAGCAGGTTTCATGATTGAGGATTTAGAGGCAAAGAACAGAAAATACAGGAAAAATCTTGTCATAACGGGCTATGGCTTCATAGTAATTGAATTCTGGGCCCTTATTAAATTCGTCATCAGGATAGGTGAAGACGGCGGATTTAAAGTGATTTCCGGAGATCAGGCAGCTGATTACTTCACTTTGATAAGGTTTTTTGTAATTCTCTTTGCCTTTTTTATCTTCATCACTCTTTTTCATTTTTATATCGGACTTTCATCTGCCGGTTATGGAGCCGGAAAGAGCAAACACTGGGGATTCATTCCTGCAGCGATAGTGTATATAGGATTCACTGTCTATGAATTTCCGGATCTTATCAGAGACGTTATTGATGCTTATTTAAAGAGCGAAGAGATGACTACGGCAGATAATACCATTGCTTCTATACTTTTGGAAGCAACCATACTCTTTATTCTGTGTGATATGATCGTGTCAGCTTTTCTGCTGATGATCAACAGCAAGAAGCTTGAGCAAAAAACTGTAGAGAATTAGGGGAAGAACCATGCAGGAAGATTTTCATTATTATGCCACATATTGCGCAGCTTTCCTCGCCGGGTATTCTCACGAAGAGTGTCTGGATATCTGCTACAGTGATCAGTTCGTAGACCTGTGCTCAAAAACTCTTTTATCCAAACTCGGTGCGCCTGCCAGGGCTGCAACCACCCAGCTGCAGCTGGAGATGATGGATGCCAGGACCGACATAATCGGACTTCAGGACATTACCCGTATCTGGGCCTCTTTTCATTTCCTGCCATATGATCTTAATGCGGTCAAGAAGTGGCGGACCAGGAGATACATGTACAGATACAGACTCATCTGCAAACCCAACGGCGATCTTGTTGTTAAGATGATAGAGACAGTCAGAGGCAAGTCTCTTCAGCATGTTGGGATTGCGATGCATGTTCTTGCTGACACATGGGCCCACAGCTATTTTGTCGGAACTCCGTCCCTTGTCATCAACAACACCGACAGCAATTTCTATGAGATCCGCACAGATGAAAATGGCGAGGAAAAGAGATTTAACATCAAATTCCGACATAATCCGGGAGCAGCTGACGATCTTGAAAAAAATCTTTTTACCAATACCATCTACCAGGGAAATGAAAAGTCCGTCATGAACCTGGGGCATGGAAGAGCAGGACATCTCCCTGATTATTCTTTTATCAAGTATGCATATGTTCCCGCCTGGGGTGACTACAGGGAAATCATAAAGGACAATCCTTCTGATTATTATAAGGCCTTCGCCCAAATGGTATATGCCATGAGATTTTTCAGGGGAGAAGAGGAGTCTTTTGCTAAAGACACCTATTCCTATGAGATCATTGAACCATACAGGGAACGAATTGACAGCATATTGAGAAAGCGCCAGCTAAACGCCTGTGAGGACTGGAAGGCTTTTGGAGAAGAGCTTTCGGGAGAAGAGATCCCGGACTTTGACATTGGCAGGTACCAGGAAGAGTACGTTATGGCTGACAAGAACCATAAGGATGACACCTTCATCGGGAAATTCATAAATGGTGCAATTGCTCAGAAGAGCATGGTTACAAATGAGATATTTAAGTCAGGAAATATTCTTGCGGGATTTATAAAAGAGATACCCAAAGGTTGATTGCGATTTATGACTACATTTCAAAGGATAAGAAGCTTAATTACAGGATTATTGATGATAGCCTTAGCTGTATTCATGGTCCTTTTTACGAACGACGGTTATCTTGTGATTTTAATAATTCTGAGCGTCTCTCTGACCATTTCGGCAGTTGGTGAACTTTTTTATTATTTCACAATGGCAAGATTTATGGTCGGAGGAAAACTGTCTTTGTACAAAGGTGTCATTATCCTTGATTTTGCCTTTTTTACATGGGCTATTACAGACCTTCCAAACTTTTACCTGATTCTTTACCTGGTATCTATCCATGCCTTCTCTGCACTGGTGGATATTCTCCGCGCTAACGAAGCCCGGATCAACGGAGCCAAAAATTGGATGTTTAAGCTTGGTTCCGGTATTTTTGAAATCTTTATTGCAATTGCCTGTATTTGGAACCTAAATAACAGGGAAGTTGCAGTCTTTTTGTTCAGCCTGGGCGTGATCATTTCAGGCCTTGTCAAAGTGGTCAATTCTTTCAAAAGAACAACCATCGTCTATATCCAGTAATCAAATTGGATATAATTTTCAGAAAAATATTATAAATTTTCATATTATTTAAGATTTATATATAAAAATTTCATGAAATATGTTAAAATATTTATTGCTCAGTAATAAATCTGTTGTTGTTTATTTTTAATGTCATACATCTTTTTATGAGGGCGAGTAATAATAACAGATTTCATTTTCTTATTATGAAAGGGGGAAGTTTAATGAGAAACAGGTTATTGAAAGGAGTAGCAGCTCTGGCTCTGTCAGCAGTTCTTGCTACCAGTGCTGTGGTAGTACCGGTTGTTCCGCAGACTGCTATCACGGTTGAGGCGAAGACGAAGTTAAAAACATATACTAGTAAGCTTACTGTAACATTAGGTAAGAATGGCAGCTTTAAAAAATCAATAAAAGGAACTGTCAAGAGCGTTAAATCAAGTAAGACAAATATCGCAACAGTAAAGAAAAATGGAACTATAACTCCTAAGAAGGCTGGAAAAACAGTTGTTACCGTTACTACAAATAAGGGAATCTACAAGATAACTGTTACCGTTCCTAATGCGTCTTTGAACAAAACAAAGGCAACTATTGATGTTGGTAAGAGTGTTAAGCTTACAGCCAGAAACTTAAAGGGATTTAAGTGGTCATCAAGCAACACGAAAATCGCAACTGTAAGTAGTAGTGGCAAAGTTACTGGTAAGAAGGCTGGAACAGCAAAGATTACTGCAAAGGTTGGAAAAATTAAGCTTACATGTACGGTTACCGTTAAGGCAGTGAATAATTCTAATAACAATAATAACAACAATAATGGATCAAACAATCAGACTACTGTAGTTGATGATTTTGATTTCAACAGGGATTGTAAGATCACATATGGGACAGAAAATATTTATATTGAATTCGATCTCAAGGAAGGCGCTACCGAGGCAGAAAAGCAGGAACTGAAAAATAATGGCCTTACTGTAGAAAGTGGAAAGGCAAAGGGAACCATTCCCTGCCCAACAGCAACTTACACCTTTACTAAACTGCCTACGACGCTCGACGGACTCAAGAGGATAAGAAGAAATGCAGACAATGACTACTTTGCTCCAATGGCAATGGGTATTGTTGCGATGACAACCTATGAGACGATGACATCTCCGGATGCGCAGTATGATCATCCGATCTATGATTATTTTGAATATATCAATGGAGACATATTTGAAATAACAAAACCTGCCAGAAGCGGTATTTACTACTCAATGAAACCTACTTTGGAGAAGGGTAAATACTGTTATTTCCAGGGAGCAAGTCCTTCAAATTCATATACACCAAATAAACCATACACCTTTAAGTTGGTGCTTGGACCATATAAGATTGGAGCTAAAGAAGATAGCATTGCGTATGGTCCAACCCCTGAGAGACTTATGATCCTTGTTTCATTTGCAGGGGATGATTCACAACGCTACATGGATGTATGGCGTTCAAGTAATGGTAACTGGTATTGCTGGGATGATTCATGGCAACACTTGGTTGCTGGTATTAAGGATGTTGCTAAGCAGTGGTAAATAAAAGAAGAGCCTTGGGCAGTTTCAATTGATTCATTAACGAATCGTTTAAGATTGTTCCGAATGATTTATTATCGACATAGTAACGAATAATGTAAAACGCTGTAGCATCTAATTGATGTTGCAGCGTTTTTTTGTTAAGCAGGGCATTATGAATCTTGGTTGTATTGTCACCATATAAGGAGAAGCAGTTGCTACTAAAAAATCCGCATATAGATGTTGTGGCTGTGTCCGCCATCCTTGACATCCATAAATCAGGACGCTTATGCATAAACACCGATGGCGATAGACTCATGAGCAGCTGATTGGATGATTCTATGCATCTGGGATTCTCATTAAGCTCGAAAAAACCTCGCTAAGTGTTCACCCATGGTTCGCACTAAACTCGAAAAAACCTCGTTAAGTGCTCTGCTCAAAGGACAAGCCCTGCCAAGGCAGGGTGGCTGCTTTATTACCTCAGGCTCCAGATCTTTGAGCAGCTGGATGAAAATCCAATCATTGTCTGTTTTGGCAACCGTTTTTCAATGTTACCAGTGAGTGCATAGGGGATTACTGTCCGAGCATTAATTGAACGAGTGCAGTATCTGGCAAAATATGTCTTTAGTAAATACTGCCCGCTGGTATTTCCGTTTTAATCAGGAGTAGCATGACATTCAGGAGATTGTAGGCATGACTATTTATGGCACTATTTCCGATTTTCGAAGAAGAAACATAAATCTGAGTTCTGAAATTTATGGCCCTTTTTGGCTCTTTAAGAGAAGTGCCATAACATTTAGTGATTGTAGGCATGACTATTTATGGTACTATTCCGATTTTCTAAGAAGAGACATAAATTTGAGCCCTGAAATTTATGGCCTATTTTGGCTCTTTAGGAAAAGTGCCGTAACTTACAAGGATTTTATGTTTAACACTGGTACAAAAGGAAAATGTAAAAAAGGAGCAGTGACGACGAGCTCTTCAGCAAGCCTGATACGTATATGTCATAGAAAACAGAGACTTTTATACGTTTGTAGAAGGCAAAAACAGGAGCCAGATACGTATAAGAAGCAGAAAGCAGGGACTATTATACGTTTGAAGAAGCGGATAACAGGTGTCAGATACGTATAAGTCGTAGAAAACAGAGATCATTATACGTTTGAATAATGCGATAGCAGACGCCAGATACGTATAAGCCTTAGAAAACAGGGACTATTATACGCTTGTAGAAGGCATTGACAGACGTCTGATACGTATAAGAGGCAGAAATCATGAACTATTATACGCTTGTAGAAGGCAAAAATAGGCGCCAGATACGTATAAGGAGTAGAATGCAGGCATCTATGAGACCGGGATTTTGGATGAGAGCGCAGGAGAGGTCCTTGAAAAGGGAGGAATAGTTTTCCTGTGTCCTGAGTCTACAAAAGAGGCAATGCCAAATTCCATAAAATCCACATTTACCACGGACTTCTGGTCGGTGGGAACTTTCTATTCCCAGGAGGGCAGCATGGGACTTCTTATTGATGATGCCCATCCGTTGTTTAAGGATTTTCCCACAAGCTTTCACAGTGATTATCAGTGGTTTGTTCCATCAAGTCAGAGGGAGATGATCCTTCCTGATGGTGTAAGGAGCATAGTCGCTGTCCTTGACAGCTATGCATACCTTCGAAATATGGGGCTAATCCTGGAGTTTAACTGAAAATTAGACATTAGTATAATTATCACACAACTAAAAGTCAATAAAAGCGTGGGATGTCCGCAAAATGCTCGCAATATGCAAAAAAAGCAAATATTAAAAAAGTATAATATTTGATAAAAAGTAGATTATTGTCACGGGATATAGAGTATAATTATACAAAATATGGGATACATTCTAGGTCATTTTGATCAGCCAGAGGAGGTATTATGAACAGGAAGAAACCAACTATCGTAATCGCTGTGGCTTTGGCTTGCATGCTTTGTGCATGCTCAAAAACCGCATCCGGAGGAGTTAACTCAGGACTTTTGGAATCGGATGTGATCGACAGCAGCGAAGGGTCTTTTACCAAGCCTTCTTCCATAACCATTATGGTGGATGGAACTCTTATAACGCAGGAAAACGGCAGAGATGAGTTTGAGAAACAGTGGGAAGCTCTGACGGGAATTGACCTGATAATTATACAGCCTGAGCATGATATATATTATCAGGAGGTCGAAAAAGCGTTTGAATCAGGTGACTTACCGGATGCTGTTTTGTTGAGTTCAACATACTATACATCGTATGCTGCACAGAATTACCTGGCAGATATATCTTCATATTACCAGGGGTCTGACCTCCAGGCCAGTATAAAGAGCGCGGGTAAGGAAAGCCTCATTGATGGTATAAGGATCAATGGTAAGCTCTATGGAATAAGCCCAACAAGAGGAAATGGCTGTATCACCTATATTAAGAAGGCCTGGCTTGACAACGTGGGATTGAAAGCGCCATCCAATTACGATGAATATCTTGCCATGATCAAGGCATTTACTGAAGGAGATCCTGATGGTGATGGCGTAAATGGTAATACCTACGGTGTTTCTGCTGCAGGGATTATCAATAATGAGGCTCCTTATACTAATTACCTTCCTGAGTTTTATCAGGATGCCCACCCCTCTTTTTATCATAAGGATGATGGCACCTGGGCAGATGGTTTCTTTGAGGAAAGCATGAAAGCGGCGCTTACAAGAATCCGCGATGCTTACTCAAAGGGATATATTGACAAGAATATTGCAGAGAATGGAACCGGCGACTGCAGAGATAAGTTCTATGCCAATGAATATGGAGTTTTTACTTACTGGGCAGGAAACTGGGCGCAGACATTGTCCGACAAACTGGCCGATGCAGGGGTTGATAATGAGCTTGTAGCGATCCCGCCGATCGCAGAGACCGGAGCATACCTTGAGAGAGTTGCTCCCGTATGGTGCATAACATCTGCCTGCAAAAATCCATCCGGTGTATATAAATATTTTTTGGAGACCATGAACGATGGTGGTGCGGTGGAAGAGCTTTGGACTTACAGTCCGGTATCTGATAAATTTGCCAAGAATCACATTGATCATATGATAGCTACTGTTGCTCTTAAAAATGATCCGGGTAAGATCACGGAAAAACAGGCACAGGCTCTGGAGCTTTTTAATACAAACAGCGTTATGGCTGACCTGCCTTATGGAACAGATGCATATTCACTTTATAATGATGAACTGATGAACCTCAAAAAAGAACTGGTGAAGAAAGTAGTAATTGACGGAACTGATATTGATAAGGCATATGCAGAACTTGAAGCGGCCAATGGCGTATATATGTCCCAGGCAATTGTAGATTCACTGAATGCTGAGTAAGGAGGCAGATCGATGAAGAAGAATAACAGAGGCATAAGATTTGGTATAAAAGGCAAGATTCTTATTGGCAGCATCCTGATCAATATAATTGTTTGTACAGTTATGGGGGTAGCGATCTACCGTTTTGTGCAAAAGAGCTATGTTGAGTCAGCAGCCAGGAATACTCTTTCTATATGTCAGATTGCTGCCAGGCAGCTTAATGGTAATCTTTTGAGTTTGCTTGATGTGGGGGCTGATGAGAGCTATGCCAATACTGTAATGAGAGATGATATGGCTGTGGTTGCAGGTTCTGCAAACATTTCCAACATATACACAGCTGGAGAGAGAAATGGTTCGCTGGTTTATCTGGCCACACCGGCTGCTAACAATATCTCAATTGGAACTTCGATCGGGAGTGATAACACAGACGGGATAAATAAAGCTCTCAGCTCTGATGGGTATGTGTCCACAAATGTTGAGAAGACGGGTTCCGGTGTTAATTACATCACTGCCTATGCACCGATAAAAAACAAATCCGGAAATGTGGTTGGCGTTCTTGGAATTGACTATATTGTTGATGATCTTATCAGTTCATTGAATAGTATAGTTGAAACTATCATCATAATTGCGATTGTTATGGCTGTTATTTCGGGTGTCATCTCAGCTGTCATGGCAAATGGTATTGGTTATGGCCTTGGAGTTGTAGATAAGAAGATTACAGAACTGGTAAATAACAATGGTGACCTTACTCAGAAAATCGAGGTTAAGGGAAATGATGAAGTATCAGATATCGCAGACAGTATAAATAATCTTCTGGAATATATCAGGGGCGTTGTCGGATCGATCTTTGACAGTTCAAATAAGCTTTCCGGTTCAGTTGAAACAGCACTTGATAACACAGTAAGGACCAACGATCAGCTGGATAGTGTGTCCGCAACCATGGAGCAGATGAGCGCTGCCATGGAAGAGACAGCAGCTTCACTTCAGCAGGTTCATAGCTCTACTAATAAGATTAAAGAAGATGTACAGGGAATGTACAGCAATGTTCGCGAAGGAACAGACTATGCAGGCGAGATGGAAGAGCGAGCCAAGGAAATGAGGAAGAATGCCGAACTTGAGACTGAAGCTGCCAAGATTGCTGCTGATAATATGACAGAAGGCCTTAATGACAAGATTGATAAATCCAGGGCTGTTGAGCAGATCAGTGGTCTTACGCAGACAATTCTTGAGATCGCATCGCAGACTAATCTTCTGTCACTGAATGCAAGTATTGAGGCGGCCAGAGCAGGAGAACACGGAAAAGGTTTTGCAGTAGTTGCAAGTGAGATCAGCAGTCTTGCCACAAGCTCAGCTGATACAGCAAAGAAGATTCAGGTTATTTCCGAAGAAGTTATTGGAAATGTAAAAGAGCTTGCAGATGAAGCCACGAAGATGGTTGATTTTGTCAGGGAAAAGACAATTGGCGGTTACCAGCAGCTGATGGATACCGGCGTTCAGTATCAGGATGACGCGCAAAAGATATCTGAGATGCTTAAAAATGTGGAGAACGCCTCCAAGAATATCGAGAACTCAATGAACTTTGTTTCTCAGGCTATGGATGATGTGGCAACCGCTGTTGATGAAAGTGCTAAAGGAATTGGAGATGTAGCCGGAGCAGTAACGGAGATGTCATCAAACATGAAGCAGAATAAGGCTGTGGTAAACGAGAACGCTCAGATAGCACAGCAGCTTGATGGTGAGGTTAATAAGTTCAAATTCTAATGACAATCCAAAAAACTTGGAAAATAGAGCGTTTTGAGGGTCTGACCTGAGGGTCAGGCTCTCTTTTTGCGGGCCGTATCATCAGTTAGAAGGGTAAGCCTGTTGCATTAAGGAAATCTTCGGGAAAATCAATATCATTCCCATCAGGTAAGTCAATGTAGTCATCTGAAACCTCCTCATTTTCGCTGTCACAGTATTCCTGCATTTCTTCCCAACCACGAAGGGTGTTTATGAAGTCCAGAGGCCAACCGTCATCATCAAAGACACCATCACCATTTGTATATGGGCTATGTCTGGAGTAAACCCAGTCAACCAGCTAACACCATTCTTCTTTAGTCATGTGTCCTATTTCTCTTTTAACCAGTAATGAAGCAAACTCCCGGAAGATATCGTATTCGGACTTTTGGTATTCCTGAATAAGTGTCTGCATTTCCTTTCTGGCTTCAGAAGGATTACCGGCATTACGGAAATTGAAAGTGATATACTTTTCCTTGAGCTCTCTATACGCCCTGAGTTTTGAATCGATGCGAAACAGAGCGCTCTCATAATCGTAAGTGTTCATAAGAGCATGAAAATGATCATCCATACGAGGAAAATGTAAAAAGAAACAGTGATGACGAGCTTCTTAGCAGGACTGATACGTATAAGGAGCAGAAAACAGGGACTATTATACGCTTGTAGAAGGCATTGACAGGCGTCTGATACGTATAAGAGGCAGAAATCATGAACTATTATACGCTTGTAGAAGGCAATAATAGGCGCCAGATACGTATAAGTCGTAGAAAACAAAGACTATTATACGTTTGAAGAAGGCGATAGAAGGCGCCAGATACGTATAAGTCGTAGAAAACAGGGACTATTATACGTTTGTAGAAGTCAATAACAGGCGTCAGATACCTACCGGTGGGACTGGATAGGATTATACCTCGAACATGACGACAGAGTTGACATTATGAGAATAAAATGTATAATATAGATTGCAAACAAATAAATAGCGTAAAATATATAATGGATAAGAGGTACATAAAGATGAAAAAGCAGTTAATAATGATAGCATTTGCATTCTTTGCCGGAGCAATGGTAGGAATCCACAGGAGAGTGATCAAGGCTTATATTGCAGGAGAGCCTATTCCGGTAGCACCTGCCAGCCACTTCTGGTGTGAGAACAGAAGAGCAGAATAACTAATCATTTGGTATGAGGTAGAAAAAGTTTGAACAAGGGGAAATGATCATGAATGAGAAAGAAGCAATAATAGCAAGACATTCCGTAAGAAATTACAAACCGGATCGCATAGAAAGCGAAAAGATTTCAAAACTTAGAGATAAAATTGATGAGCTCAATGAGAAGGGAAATCTTCATTTACAGTTGATAGAGGATGCCGGTGATACTTATAACAAGCTGCTCAACAGGGCAATGGGACTGGGCTCGGCACCAAGCGTGATCGCCTGTGTGGGAAAAGACACTGATGATCTGGATAAAAGAGTCGGATACTATGGCGAGCAGCTGGTACTCTTTGCTCAGAGTCTTGGATTAAACACATGCTGGGCAGGAACTTTCAACAGAAAGAATATCGGTGCAGATGTAGCTGCGGATGAAAGGCTTGTTATCTCCATTGCAATCGGATATGGAAAAGAGCAGGGCAGACCACATAAGTCCAGAGATATATCACAGATAATGAGCGCGCCTTCAGACTGTCCGGAATGGTTTAAGGAAGGTGTCGAGATGGCACTTCTTGCACCAACAGCGATCAATCAGCAGAAGTTCCAGATAAAACTCAATTCTGATGACTCAGTAGAGTTCATTGATAAAGGTGGAGTTTTTAGCAAGGTAGACATAGGAATTATTAAGTGCCACTTTGAGATTGGAGCAGGAAGACTGCAAATATTTGAATGATTGGATTATGAAGCCTCCGGGATAAGGCAGATTGCCTAATGCCCCGGGGCTTTTAGTATGAAAATGATCCGACGCATTAATCATTAAGTGCATCGGATCTTTTTGTTTATTCATATTTATCTCATATTAAAAAGTTGTGGAACCTCTCTTGATCAATTCACCTGAGAAGATTGTCTTCTGTGGCATCTCGTTGGAGGTGAGTGTGCCGATCAGAGTCTTGACAAGCTGGTTGCACATGTCTTCGAGTCTGTTATCAACAGATGACAAAAGCGGCTCTGTGCAGTGGGAGAGGATCGAGTTGTTGTAGCCGATGATCTGAAGCTCTGAAGGAACCTTGATGTGGTTGGCTCTTGCGTAGTTCATGGCTCCAACTGCCAGGAAATCGTCACTGGCGATTATACCATCGAATTTGATGCCCTTTTTGTGCAGCGCCTCTACAAAGTTCTTTACTCCATCAATATCCTCATGGCTTCCTTTGAAGAGCTGGATGAGATTCTTCTTAAGGGAGATGTCGTGGGTTAAAAGAGCGTTCTGATAACCTGCAAGTTTCTTAAGTCCGCTGTAGGAGCTTGAGTTATAGAGGTATAGAATGTCTTTTGCTCCGCTGGAGAGCATCTTCTCAGTGGCATCACAGGTTGCCTTATAATCATCGCACAGAGTGCAGTAAACGTTGGAACAGTCATAGTCGGCGTTCAGCAGCATGATGGGAACTGTGGCTGCTGCGTCGTTTATGTATTTATTGTCCTCAGCGTTGTTCAGGATAAAGTTTGAACCTATCATGACTACAGCGTCCACATGCTGGGAGAGAAGGAGACTAAGAGATTGTTTCTTGTTCTCCACCTCGTAACCGGTACAGCAAAGCACGGAATTGTAATCGTTCTCCCGAAGATTCTGCTCGATGTAGTAAATTGCTTTGGCAAGATAAAGATCAGATGAGTCGGCGCACAGAATTCCGATGGTTTTCATGGAGTTCAGGCCCAGGCCTCTTGCGAAGGCGTTGGGCTTATATCCATACTGTTCAATTATATCCATGACTTTCTTCTTGGTCTTGGGCTTGACATTGGTGCTGCCGTTTAAAACCCTTGAAACGGTGGCTATGGAAACCCCGGCTTTTTTGGAAATGTCATAGATGGTCATCTGATTACTCATAAGTTTATCTTTCTTCTAACGGGAATTTGAAGTATCTTACGGCGTTGTTATATGATATATCCTTTGCAATTTCTCCGAGAACGGAAATGTCTTCAGCAGGATACTCGCCGTTAGCTACAAGGCTTCCGAGGTAGTTGCAGAGGATCCTTCTGAAATAGTCATGTCTTGTGTATGAAGTAAAACTTCTGGAGTCTGTGAGCATTCCAACAAATCCGGAAAGGTTGCTGGACTCAGCTACGCACTGAATCTGTTCCTCCATACCAAGCTTGGAATCATTGAACCACCATGCGCTTCCCTGCTGGATCTTGGCTACGTAAGGAGCCTCGTTGAAGGCGTTAAGCATAGTGTTAATGATCTTGTTGTCATTAGGGTTCAGTGAATAAAGAATGGTCTTTGGAAGAGCGTGCCTTGAATGAAGAGCGTTCATAAAGTCAGCCAGCTCTGCCATAGGGTAGTAGGCGTCAATTGAATCATAGCCTGTATCGGGACCGAGCTTCTCAAACATAGGTGTGTTGAGGTCACGCTTGCATCCGAAGTGGAGCTGCATTACCCAGTCTCTCTTAGTGATCTCTTCGCCCTCAAATAACATAAAAGCAGTCTGGTATTTGAGATCTTCTTCCCTTGAGATGGCCTCGCCCTTAAGTCCCTTTTCAAATATTTTTTCAATCTCGTCGTCGGTGGCAGGGCGGTAGCAGACATACTCAAGAGCATGGTCTGTAACACTGCAGCCTTTTGATGCAAAGAAATCAAGACGGTTTCTGAGGGCATCTTTCAGTGTGGCAAAAGAGCTGATGGCAACGCCACTGACTTTTGAAAGAGTTTCTATATAAGAAGCAAACTCGGGTTTTGTAATGTTCTTGGCCTTATCAGGTCTCCATGCAGGAAGGACCTTTACATCAAATGTTGTATCCTCCTTGATCTTGTCATGCCACTCAAGAGTGTCCACAGGATCATCGGTGGTGCAGATAAGAGTGACATTAGACATCTTGATGAGCTTTCTTACGCTCATATCAGGATCCTGAAGAACCTTGTTGCAGAGGTCATAAACTTCCTCGGCAGTTCTGGAATTAAGGATTCCGTCATAACCAAAATACTTGCGAAGCTCTAAGTGAGCCCAGTGATAAATAGGATGTCCGGGTGATTTCTCAAGACATTTTGCGAACATGAGGAATTTGTCTTTATCAGAAGCATCGCCTGTCATATATTTCTCATCGATGCCGAAAGAACGCATCATGCGCCATTTGTAATGATCTCCCCCAAGCCATACCTGTGTGATGGTGTCGAAATGACGGTCTTCGGCTATCTCTCTGGGACTGATGTGACAGTGATAGTCAAGTACAGGCATGTTTTCGGCGTAGTCATGGTACAGAGTTTTCGCTTCGTCGCTTTGTAAAAGAAAATCTGCATCCAGGAATTTTTTCATTGTTTAACCCTCCGTAAATAGAAATGTATTGTAAGCAGTTACATGCTTTTTACAAACATTATACAAGAGGCTTTTCGGAAATACAATAGATAATTCCGAAATAAAACCCAATATATCATGTGATTTAGCAGCATATGCATAAAATAAAAATGTACGAAAGAATCTAAATAATATGAAAAATCTGTTGACTATACGACTTGATGAATATATGATTTTAATGTAAACGCTTACACAATTACTTACATATCATATTTAAAGAAGGGTGGGTTATATGAGCAGATTTTTACAGATTCATCCGGAGGACAACGTGGTTGTCTGCCTGGAAGAGCTTAAAAAGGGAGAGAGCATAGTTCTCTCAGATGGCCGCAGTATCACGGCATTACAGGATATTCCTGCGGGCCACAAGATCTTAACAAAAGACATTTCTCAGGGAGATAACATAATCAAATACGGAAATGCTATCGGACATGCTGTTGAGGATATACAGGCCGGAAGCTGGATCCATACACATAATATTAAGACTAATCTTGAAGGCATCCTTGATTATAAGTACGAACCGGACAGTACTTATATAGATAGTAAAAAGTCCGGGATGGGCACAAGAAAAGGCAGCTTCAAGGGATTTGTGCGCAAGAACGGCAAGGTGGGCATCAGAAATGAAGTATGGATAATTCCCACTGTAGGCTGTGTCAACAATATTGCTACAGCTCTTGCCAAGGAAGCTGCCAAGTATGTAAAAGGAAGTGTTGATGAGGTTATAGCCTTCAATCACAATTACGGATGCTCTCAGACAGGAGATGACCAGGAGCATACAAGGACGATCCTCTCTGATCTTATCGGCCATCCAAACGCCGGCGGCGTGCTGGTTCTGGGACTTGGATGCGAGAACAGCAACATAGATGTCCTGATGCCTTATATAGGAGAATATGATCCTGAGCGCGTTAAGTTTCTGGTGTGCCAGAACAGCGATGATGAGATGGAAGACGGCCTTAATCTGTTAAAAGAGATAATAGATGTGGCTTCAGAAGATGAAAGACAGGACGCTGATCTGTCCAAACTTATAATCGGATTAAAGTGCGGCGGCAGCGACGGATTCTCTGGAATTACTGCTAATCCGCTGGTTGGAAGAATATCCGACAGGATCATTGAGTACGGCGGAACAAGCATACTTACAGAGGTTCCGGAGATGTTCGGGGCAGAGACCATACTTATGAACAGGTGTAAGGATGAGAGTACATTTGACGACACTGTGAACATGATAAATGGTTTCAAGGAGTACTTCACAAAACAGGGCGAGCCCATTTATGAGAACCCGTCTCCCGGAAACAAAGCCGGCGGCATAACGACCCTTGAGGACAAATCCCTTGGCTGCACACAGAAATCCGGTGATTACCCTGTGATGAATGTCATGGAATATGGTGAAAAGACAGATGTGACGGGACTCAATCTTCTGTGCGCACCCGGAAATGACCTTTGCGCGGCAACGGCTCTGGCCAGTGCAGGGGCGCAGATAGTTCTTTTCACAACAGGAAGAGGAACACCCTTTGCATGTCCGGTTCCTACAATGAAGATTGCCAGCAACAACAGGATTGCAGAGAAAAAGAACAACTGGATCGACTTCAGCGCAGGGCAGATCCTGGATGGAAGGACCTTTGATGAGCTGACCGACGAACTCTTTGACAAAATTGTAAGGACAGCATCCGGTGAAAAACTGAAAAGTGAACTGGCAGGCTTTCATGATATGGCAATTTGGAAGAGAGGAGTTACTCTTTAAAAGAACTTTTTGTAAATTTTTCACATGTAAGCACTTACGGCAAATAGCATAATAATGGGACTTCCGGCTGATGTGGTTACATTTTGTTACAAATCTTACAAAATTCGTGCTTGCAAAGATGTGAAATCCATGATAAAGTACAGTCATAAGCAAATGAAACCGCTTACATAAAATCTTTCAAAAAATATGGGAGGCAAAGATTAAATGAAAAAGAAAGTTTTATCCTTAATTCTTTCAACAGCAATGGTAGCTTCACTGGCAGCCTGCGGATCAACCGATGCTGAGCCTGCAACAGGTTCTGATTCACAGTCCGGTGGCCAGAGCGCTACAGAGTCAGGTGATGCATCAGCATCAACAGAGTCAGGTGATGCATCAGCATCAACAGAGTCAGCTCCTGCAGGAGAATACAATCTGACAGACCTCTACATCACAGTAGATGGAACACTTACAGCAAACATTGATAATGGACAGGATGCTTTTGTTGAGCAGTGGGAAGCAGCTGTATCTGAGAAGATCGGACACGACATCAAGCTTCACATCAATCAGCCTGAGCACTCAGGATACAAGGACAATGTATCTCAGCTCCTTACAACAGGCGAGCCCGGTGACGGACAGTATCCTGATGCACTGATCATGAGCGCTACAATGTACAAGCAGTATCAGAACACAGGAATCCTTTGGAACATGGCTGATGCTTACGCAAACGCAGAGTTCCAGTCAAGGATCACTCTTCCTTCAATCAATGAGAACATGAAGACAGAAAGCGGCGAGCTTTATGCTTTCGCTCCTACATACGGTAACGGATGTGTTACATATGTAAAGCAGTCATGGCTCGATGCAGCAGGACTTAAGATCGACGACATCAAGACTTTTGATGACTACTACAACATGCTCAAGGCTTTCACAAAGGATGGCCAGACAGGTGTTATCGCAGCAGGCTTCGGTAAGCTTGACGAGGCTCCTTACATCAACTACATGCCTGAGTTCTGGCAGGGTGCTTACCCGGCTATCTACCAGAAGGACGGACAGTGGGTTGACGGATTCCAGGAGCAGGCTACAATCGATGCTCTTACAAGACTTGCTCAGGGCTACGCTGATGGCGTAATCGATAAGGATACTGAGGAAGCT
>JAEEGH010007373.1_pt1 | contig 26518 bp, 27 predicted proteins | sample 9134181 | NCBI WGS metagenome assembly JAEEGH01 (sample SAMN16246544, study PRJNA631951) | gut metagenome | biome: gut microbiome; feature: rumen; material: DP-attached | host: Bos | place: Iran: Karaj | collected 2018-10 | reverse complement strand
GCACAAAAGCGGGTTTCTTTCTTCTTTGTTCTGGTTGCTCATAATGAGGTATTATAGCTAAAAAAGGCTTTATGAGTAAATACCGGGTTTGCATTGGTCTGTGTAAATGCTTTCGGTTGCGAAGCACGGTTCAAAACCGCGCGATAACGCGCTATGCCTGTTTGTTGTATGGAAACTATATACATGTCGCTACGCGACACAACAAACAGAGCATTTTTGAACCGCACTCCGCTGCCCTACGCATGTTTCAGTCTATGTGCAAAAGCGTGCGAGGCTCAATCTGCCGGTTTTTGCGTAGCAAAAAGCGGCGCTTTTCGCAGAATAAACTCTATTCGTAGATTAAGCTGATGCGAAAAGACCCCCTAATAACCCCCGATTAACTACATTTTAAGTTTAGCTTCGCGGAAAGGGGTATTTAAAATGTCATTGCCGGGCTCGCTTGAAACTTCGTTGCGAGTCTGCGTCGGGGGCGTTCATTTAACTGACAATATTTGTATGTCTTTTTTTTGCTTTCCGAGCTTTAGTATCTTGCCAGTTTTATATTTTTCTATTTGTGTTAGATAAAATATAGTATCTTTTCTATTCAAAAGAATTTTTCCATTACTGAATGGATAGAAAACGATAAAATTTCCATATGGTATATCAGCACAACAACGAAGATTTATAACTTTTTCAATCTTTCCATCGAGAAAATAATAGATTTTCGGACCAAGCCATTCATCTTTATGGAAATCATGATAATATCCCTCGTCATAAATTATAATTTCATCAAAATCCTTACAGCAAACTGAAAAATCAACAAAACCATTTTTCTTTATTTCAGATATAATAATTCGTTCATCCTTTGATTTGCAGGAAATTAATAAAGACAGAAAAGAAAGAATTATAAAAGCATTTAAAAACTTATTTCTTTTTATCATTCCGAAAGTCCTTGATTATTTTTGGTTGAAAGTACTAAATACGCATTATAATATCAGTTATTTTTGCTAATTCTATACTATAAGTTTCATTGGCATTTTTAGCAACTTTATATAAACCTGATTGCATTTCCTAAGCAGAAAGAACAATCTGCAATGATTCGCTAGATACCCGGAAGCCGCTTTTGCAGATTAATCCGGTCACTGAGCGGAGTCGAAGTGACCACAAAATGTGGTTAGCCGCCTTCGCTTGGAGTGAGCAAACCACAAAATGTGGTTAGCCGCCTTCGCTTGGAGTGAGCGAACCACAAAATGTTGTTAGCCGCTTTCACTTGGAGTGAACAAACCACAAAATGTGGTTTGCTACTTTCGCTAGGAGTGAGCGAACCACAAAATGTGGTTTGCTACTTTCGCTTGGAGTGAGCAAACCACAAAATAAGGTTTGCTACTTTCAGCAAGAAGTGAAGAACCTTATAATGAAGCTCTTCAGTTTAAGAAATCTTTAGCTCTTCATTGCTGCTTTTACCGATTGATTCGCGGACGGACATTCCGATTGAATTCTTTTTTCACAAAAAAGTGGTTTCATGCTATAATGGCGGCTATGAAGATTTATCTTGACAATTGCTGTTATAATCGTCCGTATGATAATCAAAATTATTTGCCTATTTCTTTGGAAACACAAGCAAAGTTGCTAGTTCAATCGCTTATAAAAGCAAAGCAATTGGAACTTGCCTCTTCGTTCATTTTGGATTATGAGAATGCTTGCAACCCTTATATGGACAGAAAAAATGCTGTAAAAAGCTTTTTGGATGATAATGTTTCTGATTATGTAGGGAGTGATAAATCTGAAGAAGTTTTTTCTAGAGCAGAAAAGATAATGGGCACAGGTGTAAAAATGAAAGATTCTTGTCATATAGCTTGTGCAGAAATGATGAATTGCGATTATCTTTTAAGTACGGATAAACGGATGCTGAAGTATAAAAGCGATATTTTGAAATTGCTTAGTCCAATTGAATTTATAGACTTATTGAACGGAGAAAATGAAAATGACGAATGAAATGATTGCCCCTCCTGCAACAATGGAGCTTCTTTCCAGAGGTATGGAATGTCTTATTCAATCAATGGGCGTTGTTGAAGCTGAATATTTTATAGCTGCCGTTCAACGTGAAAAATTTGATTATACAAAATGGCAGAGAGAGCATTTTGGCAATATTGATTTACGCACTTTTGTTGATAATGCAAAATCTTATGCCAAAAGCATAGGAAAATAGCAAATCTTATAATGAAGATTGCCCGGTCACCTGTCTGCCGACAGACAGAAGCCGGGCAATGACACGTCGCATAAAGGCATTGGGATAGATGCACAAATGCGGGAGGGTGCGGAGCAGGGTTCAAAAACACTCTGTTTGTTGTGTCGCGTAGCGACATGTATATAGTTTCCATACAACAAACAGCGTGTAGCGCGATATCGCGCGGTTTTGAACCCTGTGACGTGCCCGATAGCATATGTACAACGGCTCATCTTTTTGGGCAAGATTCATAACCGAGTTTGCTTTGCAAATATCGCAGTGTCAAGCATGGAAATGACACCAAATATTGAACCCTGCTCCGCAACTGGAAGCCGCTTTGGAAGTTAAAGCTCCTCTGCCGGTTTTGCAAGATACAGCTGATTCTGTAGATAACGCTACTGCAAAACGCTGGTGATGACGGCGTGGCGTTCGGTTTTGATGAAGCGGTTGAAGACAAGCACGAATGTGGCGGCGGCGCAAAAGCAGATGAACACGCCGCCAATAAGGGTTGCTTCTGTTACAGGCTTAACCCTTCCGGCAAGTGTACAAACTTTTGGCGTGAGGATGTAGCCGGCAATGGCGGCTGCAAGCGGCAGGCAGAGCGAGAAAAGCGCCTGCACGCCCTGCTTTACAGGCGGTGCGCTTATTTTGACGATTGTGCCCTGATAGAGCGGCAGATTGTTAACGTTGCGCACCGTAAACGGGCGGCCCTGCTTTGTGCATGTTGAATTCTTGCAGCCGATGCATGCGTCTGTAATAAGCGGCACAACCTGAACGGTGCTGCCGTTAATTGCAATAACTTTCGCCATGTCTCTCATTGCAAGCCTCCGTTTCAGTCTTTGAAAAGCGGTTCTCTAAGCCGCGCAATGTCTTTTGCCGTGCCGTCGTCTTTTAAGGTGAAAATAACACCCTGAAGCTCCGGCTGCGTTTCTTTTACAGGTTCTGCACCGCGCGTCCAGTTCGGAATTCCTGTAAGATATTCGTATATTGATGAATTTGCGTCGCAGCCGCCCACCGAATTGATGCAGCCGCTTCTGCCGGCATCTGTAATTGCGGCCGTGCCTTTCGGCATAATGCGCTCGTCTGCTGTCTGCACACGCCCATGCGAACCGATGACCGCGCTTACAAGACCGTCTGCATAGAATGCGAAAGTCTTTTTTTCGGCGGTGGTTGTCGCATGAAAATCTATAATGATGCTTTCTGTGTCTTTTTTGAGCCGTTCAAGCAGAAAGGGCAGCTGCACAAACGGATTGTCCGCATGAATGCGCATAAAGCCTGTGTAACCTAAAATCGAGACAACCGTAATTTTTCTGCCGTTCACTGTGCATGTTTTCCAGCTCCGTCCGGGGCTTTCATGCGGAAAATTTGCGGGGCGCAGCACATAATGCATTTCAGAAAAATCGTCTACAAGGTCTTTCTTGTAATAGATTTTGTCGCCGCCTGTAAGTACAGAAATGCCAAGCTTATGCAGATAGCCTGCATGGTTTTTGCCGATTCCTGTACCGTTTGTTGCGCCGTTTATGTTGCCGATTACAAAATCAATTGAATGACGGCTCTTTATTTCAGGCAGAAGCTGCTTTACGCATTGAATGCCTGCCTTGCCGACTATTTCTGCTATGTATAAAACGCGAATATCCAAAACAAATCCTTTTAGAGTTTCCCTTTGTGCTGACCTAAAGTCTTAAGCTGCTCGTTGCAGATTGCAGCTCCTTTCGTGTTGCCCAGTTCCGTGTATGTGTCGCGCAAGTTATAAAGCGCGTCGTAATAATGCGGAAAAATCGTGATTGCTTCTTCAAAAGCCTCGCACGCATCCGCATATTCGCCGCGCGCAAAAAGCAGCACGCCGAGATTGTTCCATATAGTTGCGTTGTCCTGTGTAATTTCAAGAGCTGCTATGTAATAGCCGTAAGCGTCATCGTATTCCTGCAAAGAATAGCAGATTAAGCCCAGCGTCTCAAAAATATCCGCGTCTTCGCCGTTGATTGAAGCCGCTTTTTTCAAAGCCTGCTTTGCAAATTCAAGGTCGCCCGAATTGCGGTAAATTACGCCGAGATTGAACCATAAAAGATAATTATCTCTGTCTATTGACAATGCGCGCTTTAAACATGCCACCGCTTCGGGGTATGCACCGTCTGTGGCAAGTTCTATTGCGCGGCTGTTTAATGTTTCAGAATTTTCCTGCATATCATTTCCTAATTCTTTTTCAGCATTAACCTGAAAAGCTCCGCTATCAATACTGATGCTTCGCAGGCAGAATACTCTTTTTCGATTGAGCTTATCGACTTTTCGATAAGTTCTGCGCTGTAAGATTTTGCCCTGCTTACTGCGCCGCTTTCTGTCAAAAGCGCAATACAGCTTTCTACTGCCGGTGAATCAATGCCGTCTTTTCTGGCTTCGGTAAAGAAGCCCTTGATTTTCTCCAAGTCCTGCGGGTTTTCACTAAGATGAATGATTACCGGCAGGCTTTTTTTGCCCTCAACAATGTCGTCGCCGCGCTTCTTGCCGGGGTTGCCTGTTGAAAGGTTTATTACATCGTCAAGCACTTGAAAGCCCACGCCGATGTCAGCGGCTGTTGCACCGAGCCTGTCGCTTTCTTCTTTTGAAGCACCTGCTATAAGACTGCCGGTCTTTGCCGCAAGGCAGGCGAGTGTGCCGGTCTTGCAGCGCACCATAGCTTCGTATTCGCTTTTAGACGGAATATAGCCGCTGTTTCTGTGCCATGCAATGTCCATTGCCTGACCAAGATGCAGGCGGCGCAGTTCCGCGCTCACAGTGCGGTAAAGCTCAAGCTTAAGGCTGTCGCTTACGGCAAGACCTTCGATTGCGGCAAACGCCGTAAAGTAAAGCCAAGAACCTGCGTTCAAGGCCGTATCAAGTCCGTAAGTCAAGTGCGCCGCCGGTTTGCCGCGCCGCATGTCGGCAGAATCTTCTATATCATCGTGGATTAAGCTTGCAGTATGCACAAACTCAACAAGCGGCACAGACTCATACGCCGCCTGCATGGCAGCGGAATCTTTGTCTGTAAAAAGTTCTGCACAAAGCACAAGCAGAAGCGGTCGCCAGCGTTTGCCGCCGAGCAAGAGCAGTTCACGGCACGGTTCAAGCAGCGGTTTTATATGTTCAGCTGTAACTGTTTCTGGCAAATTAAGAAAAAGCCTTTCTTTCAGAGCTTTATCAAAAAGTTCCGGAAGATTTTTATTGAGAACAACTTCAATTTTTTCGAGTCTTTGTGTATACTTATTCATCGGTTTAGTTTAGCACATTTAAGCTTCTTGCAAAAGTAGGAAACGGTATGAGTACAAACAGTTATCAGAAACCTGATTTTTGGTCTCAAAAGGCATTCAAAGAAGGTTACCCGGCGCGTTCAGTATATAAGCTTCAGGAAATTGACAAAAAATTCGGGTTTATCAAAAAAAACAGCCGCGTCTTGGATTTGGGCGCTTCGCCGGGCAGCTGGACTGTGTTTGTACTCCGTCAGCTTGACGGTTCAGGCCACGTTACTTCGATTGACCTGAACCCTTTGTCAAAAAATGTAAAAAGTTCCAATTTAACGTTCATACAAGGTGATCTTTATTCCGAAGAAATAAGAAGTGAAGCATCAGCATTAGGCCCGTATAATCTGGTAATTTGCGATGCTGCACCGCCTACAACCGGAAACAGGGTAATCGATACAGCACGTTCAAGCGGACTTGTGGAGCTTGCCATTTATTATGCAGAGACAATGCTGCAGCCGGGGGGCAATTTTGCCGTGAAAATTTTTCAGGGCGGCGATCAGCAGATGCTTCTGCGGAAGATGCGCGAAATTTTTACGGAAGCCAAAGGCTTCAAGCCTGCGGCATGCCGTTCAGAATCATTTGAAACATATTTGATTGGTCTGAACAAAAAAGCATAAACCTTAAGGAATATATATATTTTATGGAAAAGAAAAAGCGTTTGTATTTTTTAATTGTACCTGCTGTATGTATTTATGTTGCTGCCGTTACTTTTGTAATCATCGGCTCTGCTTCAAGAAATCCGGTAGAGCCTAGAAAACTGACAAAACCCGCAATAGGTGCTGATACCGCGGAAGCTTCTTCGCCTGCACAGTCTGCTGCTGTCGAGGTTATTGCCGAAGAAGTCACAGAAGTTGCAGAAAATACAGCAGATACCGCAGACGCAAAACCTGAAACAGTAGAAATTTCTTTGACAGATACAGCTGAAGCCGCCGTAACACCGGCTGCCGAAGTTGCGGTAAAAACTTCAAAAGAAGCTGAAAATGTTTCTGCTCCTGCCGGACTTAACGGTATGGGCGGCGCAGATGTTACGCCGCAACCGGAGATGGGCATCGAAGTGCCTGAACTGTACTATACAGTTTACCGCATAAAACCCGGCGATATGATAAGCACTCTTGCGGAGAATAATCACATTACGCAGGACACACTTATAAGCGTAAACAACATCAAACAGTCAAGAACAATCCAGATCGGTCAGTATATCCGCATTCCGTCTATGGCAGGAATTGTGTACACAACAAAAACAGCTGAAGAAACGCCGGAATCAATCGCCGAAAAATACAAGGTTTCTGCCGCAAAAGTGGCACAGGTAAACCAGACAGAGCTTGGCACTGTTTTTGGTGCAGGTACAACGCTTTTTGTGCCTGACGCAGAGCTTGACTGGATTACAAGACAGGAAATCAACGGCGACTTGTTCACGCGCCCGCTTAGAAGAAGCTATTACATTTCTTCGCGCTTCAGCTGGCGTGTAAACCCGTTTACAGGCAGACGCACATTCCACAACGGAATTGATATGGCTGCTCCTCAGGGTACACCGATTTATGCTGCGCTCGGCGGAACTGTTGTTGCTACAGGCTGGGACAATGTTTACGGCAAGTATGTAACAGTTGCGCATCATTCCGGCTACAAAACTTTGTACGGCCACATGAGCAAGATTACCACAAAGAAAGGCGCGCACGTAACAACGGCCACAAAACTCGGCGAAGTAGGTTCGACGGGTCAGAGTACAGGCCCGCACCTTCATTTTACGGTTTACAAAAACGGTTCACCGATAAATCCGGCAAACGTCTGGAATTAAATTTTCAGCTTAAATGCTCTGCAAGCGGCTTTATGTTTTCCACTTTCTTCACAAAAAAATCTAAGTTGCTGAATATAAAAAGCGCACAGTAAAGCGTTATGCTTATGCCGAAAACCGAATAAACGGCAACAGTCATGCCTGCCGAGATAAGCGGTACAGCATCAAGCAGTGCAAAAATAACAAAAGCTGAAATAAGGCCGATTCCTGCGATTACCCACTTTGAAAAGCTTACAGGACATATATTCTGCGGGTCAAAATTCGGGTCGATGCTTTTCATCGTGCGCAAAAGCTTGTCGTCAGTAAAAGGCACAGGAATAAAAAGCGGCTTGGCAGCCTTTTTTTCGGCAAGCTCCATAAGTCTTACCTGCGTGCGGCATTTCTTACAGCAGAGAAGATGAAAGCTCAGCTCAAGCGGCAAGGCCTGCCGTTTGTCCAGCATCAAAAACTGATTCATGTATTTTTCGCATTTTCCGTTTTCAGTTTGTTCCATGTTTATGCCCCTTTCATGCAAGCTGTTCTGAGAGTTTGTCTCTCAATATTTTTTTTGCCCTAAAAACATGCGATTTTATCGTGTTTACAGGCAAATCTGTTATTATGCTGATTTCGTTGTAGCTCATGTCGTAATAGAAATAAAAAATCAGACATATACTGAATTTTTCCGGCAGCTCGGAGATTGATTCTCTGATGACTTGTGCCGTCATTTCCCTTAAGTGCTTTTCTTCGGGGTCTGTGGTTGTGTCAAGAATTTCAAAATTTTCCGGGAACGAGATACAATCTTTGCGCCGGTTTATGGTGTTTACTGCTGTGTTGTAGGCAATGCGCATGAGCCATGTGGCAAACTGCGAATCACCTTTGAATGTGTTCAGACCTGTAAAAACTTTGATGAAAACTTCCTGAACAAAGTCGTCACAGTCGGTGTCGTTTTTGAAAAATCTCATACCGAAAAACCTAAGCCGCCGCTCGTATTTGCTCACAAGTTTTGCAAACGCGCGCGAATCCCCGTTAGCTGCGGCTTTTATAAGCGCAAGCTCAACTGCATCAGCAATTTGAGAGGGAAAACTGGCTACGCGGCTTAAGATTGACAAAACAGACTCTGGTTAAGACAACCGGTTATAGATTAGCAGACCGACACCAAGGGCCAACGGAAGCAGCCCGCCCAACAAAGAATAAGAGATACCGTCTATAATGCAGAAAAGTACGCTTAGAACAAGTCCTACAGAGCAGAGCAGAAGTCCTGTAATAAGGGAAAAATTTTTCAAGTTTAAGCTCTGCGGCGTGTAAGTTCCGTTTTTAAGCTGAAACATTATCTGCCTGTGGTGCCACAACAAATAGAAGAAAATGACGATTCCGCCTATTATAATTCCTGCAATTGGAATCAATGCCACTATAATTTGAGCGGCTGGTTCTGTAAATGAATTCATATAGCTTTATCCTTCTAAAAATTGGACACTGTTTTTAATAAAAAGTTGCGTAAAGTCAATTATGTTTGACGTCAGTAGCTTCAGTTTGTCTGAGCAGAGGCAGGCACAAATGAGATTTGAAGCTCCGGAAAGTGACTGCTTATCAAGGCAAGGTCCTGTGCGTCAAAATTGACACTCGGCAGACTGGTTTCGGTCTCTACAAAGAGAATAAACTCTTTTTTTTCGATTCCGAGCTTTTCTTCGCCTTTTTCTGTTATCTTAAGATAATACTGAATTATGTCAGAAATTGCTTTTCTGGAATTATTGCCGGGATAAACGTCGATGACTGCGCGTCCTAAAGTTCGGTAACGGCTGAAACGCTGATCCCAGTCGCCTTTTTCGTCAGACTGGCTGAAAAAACAAAGTTCACTCCGGTTATTATAGCTCCATTCGCGCGGCTTGATGTTTTCGCCATAGAGAATAATTTGTGGATGAAACTTTACCGGCATTACCACCCTCCTTAAGTGTTAATCAGCACAGCCACTAATTCAAGAACTGGTAGACCTCAAAATAGAGAACTTCGATTTTTCCAAGCATAAGCTCGGCGTTGAGCTTTTCAAGCAGCTCCTGCTTGACCTTTTTTTCGTCAGTCAGCTCATCTTTTGAGTGCAGTGCAAAATAATCGAGAAATACACTGCGGAGACGGCGCTTTTTCTGCACAAGTTCCTCGAAGAATTCTCCGTCAGCAGAAGGAAACGTAAAATATGGTGTTACAACCAGTGAAACGGGCGGAACATCGGCTGTAATTGCTCTAAGCTGTCCGATGTCCTTGTAGACAGTTTTCCCCGACTTTTTTTCAAGATTATCAGGCACATGTTCAATGCGTCTTAAGCCTGAGCCGATTTTTTCCGGATGAGATGTCATAACATAGGCGGTGACAAAAACCGCGCTTATAAAGATAAGGGCGCAGAGATATAGCAGAACTTTTTGAAATGTTGTAAAGCGCAGATGAAAAAATTGCCGTTTCATGACAACTATTTTAACAGATGAACGCCATAATTGAAAGTAGAAAAAATTTAAAATTGTTAATTTGTGATAAAAAATAACACTATTATTCGTGCCTTAAGTTTGTACGTGATTGTCCGAAAATTTAACGTGACTGTTCTCAAAATTTCTGGCTTTGAGAACGGTTAATGCCACAAGGGGAATTGCGTGTCAGGCGGTAAAAGAGTCTTAACAACATTTATTATTGCTTTATTAATAAGTGCAGTTTTTGCATTGGCTGCCCGGTTCGGGCTGCTGTCTGTTATAGAAAGCAATTTCTATAAGCCGATGGCATACCGCCAGCTTGAAGAACGCAACGACCTGCTTTCTGAAACTGTGGGAAAATACATTGACACGCAGGACGCGCTTTTTACGTTATTTGCGGCAAATCCCGAAATACGGATTATTACACAAAAAGAACAGGACGAAGTGGTCGTTAAAAGCAGAGCCAATCTTGCGGCAGATCTGCTTACAGAAACTCCGGGACTTGAAGGACTCCGCGTAATCGGCGAAAACGGAAAAACAATTTACTACAGCACTTTTCCGCAGGATTTTGCCGCACGCAAAGCCGATGAGCCTGCAAGCTACAGAAATTACCCGAAAAATGACATTCCATTTGAATCGATAGCCGCCTCAGAAGAAACAAAAAGCCGCATATTGAATGATTCTGACAGCAACCGTCTTATCTTTTCTTATCCGTTTTACGACAACGAGATGGCTTTTATAGGTACAATCGCCTTTTATGTGGATGCACCGTCAATGCTCCGCTATTTTATTCCGACAGACAGGTTGAGTGCTCAAAGCGGCATCTTTCTTTGGAGCGCGCCAAAAGACGGAATTCATGGCTTTGTTTTTTCTGTTCCAGAGGGGCTTGAAAACGTGTGCAAGAACACCGCTGTCAATTCATGGAATTCAAACCAGCGCATAGCTTCATTTGAAGACACAGAAACTGCCGGTAACAGGGCGAAATATCTGCTAGTTTCAGCTGAAAACAAGAACGGCTTTGTCAGCACAGTCTTCAAAGAAGACATTCTTTATATGCCGGAAAGAATCAGAAACATAATAGTGCTTGCAACAATCAGCCTGATTTTCTTTATAAGCTTTATCTGCTGCATCGCCAAAAACGCTGTAGAAAAACATGCGGAAATGCCTGTGCAGACAAAAGAGGACAAAAAGCTTGCAGAAGAAGCTGCCTCAGAAGTCAGCATAAGAGCGGACGAACCCAAAAAAGAAGAATCATTTATTGAAAAGATTGACGACGTATTTGAGATGCTCGCCGCAGAATCTTTGCAGACTGAAAACACTGAAAAAACTGAAGAAACACCGCAGTTTGATTACGACAGCCAGCAGTTTGACGATACGCTTTTTGACGATAGTTCTGAAAACACAGAAGTACAGGCTGAACAGCTCAACACGCCTGATATGTCTGACTTAATTGAAGAGACAGAACCGTTAGCAAAGCCTGTGCCTGTGGCAGAATCTGTGCCTATATTGCAGAAGCAGACAGAGATTGCAGTGCCGCTTGAAGAGGCGCACTTTGAGCAGACTGAAACCGCTGAAACAGCCCAAGCTGAAGCCGCAGAAACAGCAGAAACTGCACAGCCTTCGTCTACGGCAGCTTTCCTCAGCGCAATAGACGAGCGTATGCACCAGCGTCAGGAAATTATCGAAGAATACACGCAGCCTGTACTGAAGCCACACCTTGAAGAGTCTGAAGCTGATGAGCCTGTTACCACAAGTATAGATGAAAACTTTGAAATAGAGATTCCTCAATTTGATGCAGACTATGACATTTTAGAAAATGCAGAAACTGCACCTGAACCATCAGAAGTCTCAAAAGAAGCACAGCCAGAAATAAGGCATGGCCTGCTGTCTGCCGGTAACGCAATTCTTGCAGACGGGCAGAAAAAAGAACAGATGCAGCAAGAAGAAAAGGTAGAGCAGCCGCAGCAGGAAATCAAGTCCGCACCTTTGAGAAAGAGCAGTCTTTCTTCAATTTTCAAGGAAAAAGTGCAGCAGAATCAGCCTTATGCAGAAAAGCAGGGCGGGCATAGCGGGCTTCATAATTTTGTACAGCAGACAGCACCGTCAACAGAATTGACTGACATTTCGCAGCATGGGCTTTTGTTCCGCGGTGACGACTACCGCTCTAACTTGCCGCAGAAACCTGCTTTGTACACTTTAGATTTGAAAAACTCAAGGCGGAATCAAAACGCCGTAAATCAAAATACTCAAAATGCTGTTGAACAGCAAAAGGAAAAGAAAATGGACACATCTTTATATGACGAAACTCTTGAGGAGCTTCAGCCGGCAGTAGAAACCGAAACAATTACAAGCGTATTCAGTTTGCAGAGCGCTCCGCAACTTTTTGCGGCATTTGCGAACAAACAGCCGGAACAGGAACAGCGCGGTTCGTTTGAGCGCAAAGGCATTGCAGACCGCATTGTTGAAAGCACCACAGCCAAGATGACGCCTGTATTCACAGAACCTGAGCATAAAATCGATAACATCCACATTGAAAACGGCGTTTACCGCATTCACGAAGAAAAAGACGCTGCTTCAAACGTAAAAATCAACTATGACTTTAAACGTCTTGTAGATTCAGTTTTGAACGGCTGATTCGGCCTTGCCGCACTCAATCTGCAAAATTACTTCGTGACAATTTTTGCAAAATGTGTCATATTAAGTCTGAAATTGTCTTAAAGTTACCAAATGTCATTGCCGCGCTTGACGCGGCAATCTTTAAATGCCTGTAAGAATCAGAGAAAGATATTCGGGTCAAGCCCGAATATGACAATTTGCAAACTTTTAAGACAGCTCCAGACTTTTTTTATTTGGCAGGAAAAAAATGAGAACAACAGCTTGTCACACAGTCCGCTCTTATGAATGTGATTCTTATGGACATGTAAATAACGCAGTTTATTTGAATTATCTAGAATATGCCCGCACCGAATTCATGCGGTCAATCGGCTTTGATTACAACAAATGCGTTGAATCCGGCTTTTATCTTTATGTTACGCACATCGACATTTACTACAAGTTTTCTGCTTTTCTTGATGACAAGCTTATAATTGAAACCGCGCCGCTGAAAACTGGCGCAGTTTCGGGCACTTTCAAGCAGATAATCAAAAAAGAAGACGGCTCAATCTGTGTTGAAGCCGAAGTTTCTTGGGCAAGCGTCAACGCAAAGACGCAGCGCCCCGCAAAAATTCCAGATGAGCTTTTTGTAGACGGCTTAAAGCCCGAAACAAACGACATCACTGCATAGCGGGTTCACTGTTCAGGCTGCGAATGCCCCGGCAGTCTCAAGCAGATGCCGAACTGAATTCGGCATGACGGGGCTACCGCCGAACTTGGCATGACTGCACAGTTCGTGGTGCGCCGCCCGGCAAAAGCTTATTTCTTTTTCAGGTTTCTGCCGTAAAGACAAGACAAGCCTTTGAGCCAGTCTGCTTTTTCAGCTGAAAACTGCCATTCTTCCATGCGCCACTGCCAGTTTTGGCCGCCGGTTGTGGCTGGTGCGTTCATGCGGCCTTCTTTGCCGACATTGTACAAATCTTGCAGCGGAATAACCGCAAAAGCAGCGGTTGACGCAATTGCAAGCCGTATCAGCTCGGCGCAGAGCTTTCTTTCGTCTTCTACGCCAGCATAGTTCTTTACAAGCTCTTTCATTTCAGGCGAAAGCTCGTCGAGCCAAGTCTGCAACGTGTCGTTGTCGTGCGTGCCTGTGTAAACAACGCAGTTCTGCTTGTACATGTGCGGAAGGAACGCGTTTACAAGCCCGCCGCGCTCTTTTTCGCTTAGGTCAAACGCAAATTGAAGCACTTTCATGCCGGGCAAGTCAAAATCGTCTCTAAGAGCTGCAACTTTGTCAGTTATAACGCCCAAATCTTCAGCAATAATCGGAATATCGCCGAGCTGCGCCTTGATTGCGTTGAAAAGGTCATGATCCGGGCCTTTGACCCACTTGCCGTTTACGGCAGTTTCTTCGCCGGCCGGCACAGACCAATAAGCTTCAAACCCGCGGAAATGGTCGATTCTCACATAATCAACGAGCGAAAGCATCGCCTTTATGCGCTGAATCCACCAGGCGTAGTCCGTCTTTTTCAGTTCCTTCCAATTATAGAGCGGATTGCCCCAAAGCTGCCCAGTTGCGCAGAAATAATCAGGCGGAACGCCGGCAACAGCTGTGGCCTTGCCGCTTTTATCAAGCTGAAACAGTTTCTGGTTTGACCAAACATCGGCAGAGTCCGGCGCAACAAAAATCGGAATGTCGCCGATTATCGAAATGCCGTTTTTGTTGGCATATTTTTTCAAAGCCGTCCACTGCTCAAAAAAGAAAAACTGAATAGCCTTGTGCGTCTCAATTTCTGCTGAATGTTTCTGCTGCCATTTTGAGACGGCGCTTTTCTTGCACGTTGCAAGGTCTTGCGGCCAATAATTGCTCCACATCGCGCCAAAGCGGTTTTCTTGCTGCGCCTTTGCGTCATAAAATTCCTTGATGCTCATGAACGTGGCGTAATCTTCAAGCCAATAGTTCTGCTTTTCCTTAAAAGCTTCAAAGCGTTTTGCAAGACCTTTGCTTTTTTTCGCCTTTTCCAAGAAATTTGTAGCTGCCTTCTTTAATAAAGGAATTTTCCAGTAAACGACAGAGCCAAAATCAATGTGCCCGCTGAAAGAAATCCATTCGGGCACGGCAACATCATCTTGAGTCAGAAAACCCTGCTCGACGAGAATGTCTAAATCTATTATCAGCGGGTTGCCCGCAAAAGTTGAAAACGATGCATAAGGTGAATCGCCGTAGCCGGTCGGGCCGAGCGGCAGAATCTGCCAAAGCGTCTGCCTTGCGTCTTTAAGCCAATCTATAAAGCGGAACGCCTGCTTGCCGATTGTGCCGATGCCTGGCGTGCATGGCAAAGAAGTAGGGTGAAGCAGAATGCCGCTTGAACGTGATAAAGTCATATAAAGCTCCCTTTTGAGTTTATCATAGATAGTTTAACTGTAAGTTTCAAGCTGAAACTCGGAAGAGCTTTATATGCAATTTAATATCAACGTAAAGCCACACTTCCTTTCAGCGGATTTTGTTTGGTGCTCATGTAATTTGCGTTACAAAATCCGTTTGTGCAGGCTTAAAATACATTACCAATGAGAAGTAATTATTGTTGTGTCTGGGAATGCATTTGCTTCTATAGTCACATATCCTACCCAAAAAAGTACATTTTTTATGCATGAGCAGTCTCTAAATGTATTGGTTGGAATCGTTAGCACATTTGAATTACCTGTAATAACCAGAAAAACATCTCTGCTATATGTCTTAAGAAGGTCTGCAAGTTTTGATAAATCCTCAGGAGGAAAATTTCCTGCAATTTCAAGGTATAAAGAATTTTCGGGAACATTAATAAAATTAAGTCTATCACTGAAGGGATTTGATTCACGATACATAATAGAGGCTTTCATCTGTTCAAAATTCCAACATTGAGCGGGAGTGTAATCTACACCTCCTCCAACAAACCCATAGTCGAGAAACCAATTCAGTTTTAACTTTTGAGAACTAGGAATTTCAAATCGTAATGACAGATTAAGAAATTTCCAACGTTCTTCCGGTATTAAATGTGATAGACTGTTAGAATAAATACTTCCTGTTAAAACCAATGTTTGTCGGTAAGTAGCATAATTATTTGAAGATAATGGTAAATTTAAAGTATTCGAAAGGCCTGGTTCTACAAATAAATACAATATACCATCTTCTCGTATAGCGACCCAAGTTTGTTTCGTATTTTCCGATGGATTTACAATATAAAATCCTTCGCCTTCTTGTGCACTACTACCAGCAATAAAAATATAAGGAGTTGAAACCCATGTTGAAGAAGTTGAAGTGTGACCAAAACTGCATGTTCCTACTTCTTTTGAAGTTGAAACAATTGCTGTTACATGGTTCAGACAATCAGAAAGAATTTCTGCCGGTGAAACTCCGTCAATTTTCGAGCTTAAACCAGATATTATATAAGCTTTACCATCTGTACTGGCAGTACCTTTGCCGTCAAAAATCAGAATCTGGGGTCTGACTACATCAGTACCACCATAATTTGCATTATTCATATATAAATCTTGAGATGCAATATAGATATAATTATTAAGTTCTTGGTTTAGTGTAGTTGAGCTGTTTCCTCCGGTGCTGGAATTATTTTCTGTACCGCTGTTATTACCTGAGCTTCCGTTTCCTACAGATCCACCACCACCTCCTCCTCCGCCACCACCGCATGAAATAACAGAAAACATTACAAATGCAGCGATTAATACTGAAACTGATAAGCTGATTCTTTTCATACGAAGTTCTCCTTGAATAGTCTGAATTCAAATAATGCGTAATATATGACTATAAAAAAGTTGATGATATGTCATATAACACATATATACTAATTATTCTATACCATATATGGCATTTTTCAAGAATAAAAAGCACCATTTCTGGATATACTCACTATATGAGTTTTGCAGAAAATGTAAAAAGCGAAATTGAGTATCAAGATATTCAGATAAAGGAGCTTGCTTTTAAAACAGGCATAAGCCGGAATACGCTAACGAAGTATCTTTCAGGTAAAGAATCTCAGCCTGGCGTTGAGAATGCTGTAAAAATTGCACAGGCTCTTGGTGTTACAGTGGAATATCTTGTTACAGGCAAAACTCTTGATGAAATGCAGACATTTCAAGCGCGCAATGTACTTAGGCAATATTTATCACTATCAGACTTCAACCGCCGGACAATAGAAGATTTGCTTCATTCGCTTGTTTCACGCCAAATTCCACAAAATAATTAAATATCATCTGATAACTGCTTTTCGCGATGGCTTAATCTAGCTTTTTTATATACTGCTGACGGAAAATAGTGGCTTGCGGACGCGGACTGCCTCATGGCTTGCCATGCGAGCAGGACGACAGACACAAGTCACTATTTCCAGTAAAGCAGAATTACAATCTAATATTTTTCATGCTGAAGCCGGAGAAAAAATCTCTTGAAGAAGATTTCTGTTGGGCTATAATGTAGGCATGAATCAGTTTATTTTAGAGCTTATCGGTTATTTCGGCTCGGCTTTTGTGTTGATTTCGTTCTTGATGGCTACGGTTATCAAGCTGAGAATCGTAAATTCTATCGGGTCTGTATTCTGCATTTTGTACGGCGTGCTGATTCATGCTTACCCGACCGTGGTGATGAACGCGTGCCTTCTTTTGATAAACTGCTATTATTTGGTCAAGCTTTTCAGGCACAGCGAAAAATTCAGCGTGATAAAGTCTTCTTATAAAGAAGGCGCTGCGCAGTTCTTTATCAACGATAATATGGAAGACATAAAGCTTTTCTTTCCAGATTTTCCGCAAGTAATTGAAAAAGCTGATTTTGTGCGCCTTATCTTCTGCCAGAATCAGATTGTCGGCCTGTTTGCGGCTGTTCAGGCTGAAAGCGGCAAGCTCTGCGTGCTTCTCGATTATACTGTAAAGCAATACCGCGATTATGCCGTCGGCTATCATCTTTTTGGCGCGCTCAAAGAAGAGGGCTTCAGCAGGTTTGAATTTCAGCAAAAAGCCAACAACCATGCAAAATACTTGAATAAGATGGGCTTTAAGAACGTGGGCGGCGTCTTTATAAAAGAAGTTTAAGTTAAAGCTGAATTGACCAGTCAGCGCATCGTACTAATACATGTCTCACAGGTCATTTCGACTTCGCTCAATGACCGGATTTTTGCTTTTTTTTCTTAAATTTCCAATTTTTTTGAATAAACCTATTGACATAGTAGGTATTTCGATTTAATATGAATACATAACCTACGATGTTAGTAGGTAACAATTATCCGGAGGTACATATGAAATCATATTTTGAAAAACTTGTTCGCGAAAATTTCAGAAACGGAGTCATGTGCCTTTGTTGCCGCTGTTAATTCATTTTATATACCACATACAACAAAATTTAAGACAATAGAGAGGAATAATTATGTCAAACCAGAAATATCATTTTGAAACATTGCAGCTCCATGTAGGGCAGGAAAAGGCCGACCCGGCAACAGATTCACGCGCCGTGCCGATTTATCAGACAGCGGCTTATGTATTTCACAACGCCGCACACGCAGCCGCCCGCTTTGGCTTGAGCGATGCCGGCAACATCTACGGCCGCCTTACAAACACAACGCAGGGCGTTTTTGAAGAAAGAGTTGCAGCTCTTGAAGGCGGCGTTGCCGGCCTTGCGGTTGCGTCTGGCGCGGCTGCAATTACTTACACGTTTCAGAACCTCGCCAAAGCAGGCGACCACATTGTAAGCGCAAAGACAATCTACGGCGGCACATACAACCTGCTTGCACACACGCTCGCAGAATTCGGCGTAGACACAACTTTTGTTGCCGGCAGCAATCCGGCCAATTTTGAAAAGGCGATTCAGCGCAACACTAAGGCTATTTTCATTGAAACGCTCGGCAACCCGAATTCAAACATTCTTGATTTTGATGAAATCGCAAAGATTGCGCACAAACATCAGATTCCGCTTGTCGTGGACAACACATTCGGAACGCCGTATCTGTTCCGCCCGCTTGAGCACGGCGCAAACATTGTCGTTCATTCAGCCACCAAATTCTTGGGCGGCCACGGCACAACGCTCGGTGGCGTAATCGTAGACGGCGGCAATTTTGACTGGAAGGCAAGCGGCAAGTATCCGCTTTTGAGCGACGGCGACCCAAGCTATCACGGTGTAAAATTCACAGAAGCTGTCGGTGCAGCCGCATTCGTTACACGCATCCGTGCGGTAATTTTGCGCGACACCGGTGCAACGCTCAGTCCGTTCAATGCGTTCATTTTGTTGCAGGGCTTGGAAACTTTGAGCCTTCGCGTTGAGCGCCATGTAGAGAACGCTCTCAAGGTTGTTGAATTCTTGAAAAATCATCCGCTCGTAGAAAAAGTGAACCATCCGGCGCTCGAAAATCATCCGGAGCACAAGCTTTATAAGAAGTACTTCCCGAACGGCGCTGGTTCAATCTTTACGTTTGAAATCAAAGGCGGAAAAGATGCAGCCTGGAAGTTCATCGACAACCTTAAAATTTTCAGCCTGCTTGCCAATGTTGCAGACGTAAAGTCGCTTGTAATTCATCCGGCAACTACGACGCACAGCCAGCTTTCAGATGCAGAGCTTGCAGACCAGGGCATCAGCCAGAGCACAATAAGATTGAGCATCGGTACAGAACATATCGACGACATCATCGCCGACTTGAAACAGGCTTTGGACGCAGCGGCAAAATAAAAAAAATGGTACTCATTAAGCAGGGCATTGCTTAAAAAAGAAGCCCTGCAATGCATAAAAAGCCCCGGAACTTTTGACCCTCCAGATAAAGTCCGGGGTTTTTGCGTTTCGGGTGCGCGTTTTGCATTAGCCTTATCTACGGAATGAGCTTTATTTAGCAAAACGCCAAGATTTGCCTTGCGTCAAATCTTGAAGGCTGGGTGTACAGGAAGTGCTTGTTTAGGGCAGTGTACATAAGCTGCTGGTTTTTGTGCTACATGGGCTGTCTGTTTTTGCTCTTGCAAAAACAGACACTTTTCGCCGAATAATCTTTGATTGTAGAAAAAGCTGATGCGAAAAGAGTTTCGCCGGATAAGCTTTGTTTGTAGATTGAGCTGTTGCGAAAAGAAAAAGAAAATTGGACAAAATTCAGAAAATCTATTAAACTGCTAGGTAAGTAAGGAAATAGATTATGATAGTTTCGACAAAAGGACGCTACGCCCTGCGCGTTATGATTGACCTTGCAGAGCATACAGATGATGAACGGATTCCGCTTAAAGAAATTGCCATCCGGCAGGATATTTCGCAAAAATATATAGAAGCTATCATGACTTTGCTTTCAAAGCATAATCTGGTTGACGGCGTTCACGGCAAGGGCGGCGGCTACAAGCTCAACCGCAAGCCGGAAGACTATAAAATAAGTGACATTCTCAAAGTAACAGAAGGAACGCTTGCGCCTGTCGCTTGTCTTGAGTGCGGTGCAGAGCCTTGCCCAAAAAAAGAAGGCTGCCGTACCCTGCCTATGTGGCAAAAGCTTGACACCATGATTAACGGCTTTTTTGACGGCATTACGCTTGCAGATTTGTGCAAAAAATAGCAATTTTTTGGCTTTTATGTTAAGTGGATTCCGAATTAGGTTCGGAATGACATTAAAGCGCTTCTTGATAATTAGATAAATAAGTGATATTTTCTAGAAAATAACGAATATTTTAGTAACCGGTGCTGCTCTGCGCCACATGTGCAAGAAGCAGTTAAAAGGGAAACAGGTGCAAGTCCTGTGCGATCTCGTCACTGTAATAAGGGAGCATTTGCCTTTATAAAATGTCACTGAGCTTTTATGCTTGGGAAGGCGCGGCAAATGTGTTGAGCTTAAAGTCAGGAAACCTGCCGGTTATAATAGTACCGGGGCTGTTTGAAAGGACTTGTCATGCTGAATTTAGTTCAGCATCTGCTATGAGATTCCGAACCAAGTTCGGAATGACGTTGCTAGAGAAATTTGCCAAACAATCCCAGATCACGAGTAATTGGTCGTACTGATAAAAGCGCATTTACGGGCGTATTTTAAACTTTGACTAATTGCTCTGCTCTGCCGTTTTGGCAGGTCAGGGCTTTTTTTGTTTTTAGGAGAACTTGAGATGAAACATTTATTGAAGTTGCTTGCACTTCCAACGATGGTCTTGCTGCTTGCAGGCTGCAGCAGCAAAGAAAAAGATAAAGCAAAGGCAGATGAAGTTGCCGCATTAATCGATGCGATTTATGTGCAGAACTGGACGCCAGAAACAGACGCGCAGTGCGCCGCCGCAAAAAAAGCTTGGGACGCGCTCACAAAAGCACAGAAAGAGCTTGTTGAAGGCGAAAACGCCGACCCTGATTATTTTGGGCGCGACACAGGCGATGCATCTAAAGATGATCCGCTCAATCAAGACGGAATCGGCGAAAACGAGATTCTCGTTGTAAGCTTCGGTACATCATTCAACGACAGTAGAACAGCCGACATCGGCGGTGTGGAAAAAGCCATTCAAAAAGCCAACCCTGACTGGGCTGTGCGCCGCGCTTTCACAGCGCAGGTTATTATCAACCATATTCAGGCGCGTGACAACGAGAAAATCGACAACATGAAACAAGCTTTGCAGCGCGCTGTTGCAAACGGCGTAAAGAACCTCGTCGTTCAGCCGACGCACCTTATGCACGGTTCAGAATACGACGAGCTTGTTTCTGCATTAGATGACTATAAAGATAAGTTCGAGTCTGTTGCGGTTGCAGAGCCGCTTCTCGGCAAGGTGGGCAACAACGCTTCTGTAATTAACGAAGACAAAAAAGCTGTTGCAGTTGCTGTAACGGCAGAAGCTGCAAAAAACGCAGGTTTTGCTTCGCTTGAAGCGGCAGAAAAAGACGGTACGGCGTTTGTCTTTATGGGGCACGGAACTTCACATTCGGCAAAAATCAGCTACAGCCAGATGGCTTCTCAAATGGAAAAGCTCGGCTACAAGAATGTGTTTATCGGCACTGTTGAGGGCGAGCCGGAAGAAACAGCTTGCGAAAACGTGATTGAAGCTGTAAAAGAGGCCGGCTATAAAAAAGTTGTGCTCCGTCCGCTTATGGTTGTTGCCGGCGACCATGCAAACAATGACATGGCTGGCGATGAAGAAGATACTTGGAAAAGCATGTTCAAAGCTTCTGGCAATTTCGACAAAATCGATTGCCAGATTGCAGGGCTCGGCAGCATCGGCGCAGTTCAGCAGATGTACGTAGAGCACACAGCCGAAGCAATTTCTTCGCTTAAAAAAAAACTGAATTAGCGGACGGCGTTTACGAAGCCTTATTCAAAACAGACAGCTCGATGTTCCGTGTAAACGAAGCTGATAACGGCATGGGCGTTCTTACCGTGAAAAACGGCAAAATGACTGTTCATATAAGGCTTTCTGGAAAGAAAATCTTAAATTTATATAGCGGCTTGGCAGCTGATGCGCCGTCTGATGAAGGCGCATGGCTCAAGCCTGTTGAAGAAAAAGTAACTTACAGCGACGGCTTTTCTGAAACAGTTTACGCTTTTGATGTTCCTGTAAAAAATCTTGACAAAGAATTTGACCTTGCCTTGATTGGCAAAAAAGGCATTTGGTACGACCACAAAGTATTCGTTACACTGAAAGACAAAATGCTTCGCTAAGGGACAAAAAATGAAACTAAAATCGATATTTCTTGCAGTTTTAGTCCTGCTCCTGTGTTCTTGCGCCAAAAAAGCGCAGCCTGTTTCGGGCGGTAACGTCGATTTTGGCACGCTTGTCTTTAAAGAAACTGAAAAGCCGCAATATGCCGTTCAGTTCAGTATTCAAAAAGCCGGAACTTATCATCTTATAACGACAAACGGCAAAGAAAAATATCTGCTTGTGCCGGAAAATGCGGCCGTTCCTTCAGACGTTCCATCTGATGTTGCCGTGCTCAAGCAGCCTTTCGACAAGACTTACCTCGTTTCAAGCGGCGCAATGGACTTTATGGCTGCGCTTGGTGCTATGCAAGATTTGCGCTTTTCAGGCACAAAAGAAAAAGACTGGTACGTTGAAGAGGCTGCATCTGCCATGAAAAGCGGCAGCCTGCTTTATGCCGGCAAATACAGTGCGCCAGATTTTGAGCTTCTCATTTCAGAGAACTGCAACCTTGCTTTAGAAAACACAATGATTTATCATAAGCCCGAAATAAAAGAAAAGCTTGAAGAGCTTGGTATTCCAGTTTTTGTTGAATATTCCGGCAACGAGAAGCATCCGCTCGGGCGGCTTGAATGGATAAAGCTTTACGGTCTTTTGTTCAACCGCGAAAAAGAAGCAGCTGATTTCTTTGATAGTCAGCTCAAATCGATTAAGAAAGTGCTTAAAGGCAAGCAACTTGGTGTGCGCACAGCATTTTTCTACGTCAATTCAAGCGGGGCTGTCAACGTGCGCACGCCTGACGATTACGTAACAAAGATGATAGAGCTTGCAGGCGGCACTTATGTTTTCGATGAAACGCTGAAAAACGAAAAGAATTCGTCTACGATGAACATGCAGATGGAAGATTTCTATCTTGCCGCAGTTGATGCCGACGTGCTTATTTATAATACGTCTGTCGGTGGAAAACTTACTAATACTGATGAACTTGTAGCCAAAAATGAGCTTTTTGCTGATTTTAAAGCTGTGAAGAACGGCAAAGTCTATTGCACTGCGCCGAGCTTTACGCAAAAAACTACAGAAATCGCTTCGTTCATTGCCGAGCTGAATAAGATTTTTGCTGGCGATGATGCGGAGCTTGTTTATTTGACAAAACTGAACTAAGGATTACGGCGCGTGAAAACGAAGTACATGCTGCTTTTTATGATTTTGATTGCACTGCTCATTGCGGTTTCTGTGTGGAACTTGCTCATAGGCAGCATTTCGTTTCCGCTTTCAAAGATTGCAGCCGTTCTTTTTGGCGGCGGCACTGAAGAAGCTGCTTCGCGCGTAATCTGGAACATTCGCTTTCCGCGCCTTATTGCTGCGCTGCTTCTTGGCGGCGCTTTGTCTGTTTCGGGCTTTCTCTTGCAGACGTTTTTCGGCAACCCGATAGCCGGACCTTATGTTTTGGGCATTTCTTCGGGGGCAAAACTTGCAGTTGCCATGGCGATGATTATGTGCCTTAAAAACGGAATAATCCTCAATTCTTTTGCGCTTGTCGCCGCATCTTTTGCCGGTGCATTGTGCGCCACTGGCTTTGTGCTGCTGATTTCGCAAAAGGTGCAGAATATGTCTATGCTGATTGTGTGCGGCATTTTGACAGGCTACATCTGCTCTGCCGCCACAGACTTTTTCGTTACATTTGCGAGCGACGCGAACATAGTCAATCTGCACAACTGGTCGCTCGGCAGCTTTTCCGGCACAAACTGGAACGAAGTGCGGCTTATGGCTTTTATAGTTCTTGCCGTTTGTGCCGTGGTTTTTTTCTTGTCAAAGCCGATTGGTGCATATCAGCTTGGCGAAAATTATGCGCGGAACATGGGCGTAAACATCAGGTTCTTGCGCGTGCTGCTTATTCTGCTTTCAAGCCTTCTTTCTGCGTGTGTTACGGCTTTTGCAGGGCCAGTTTCGTTTGTCGGCATAGCTGTACCGCATCTTATAAAGACTGCGTTCGGCACTGCAAAGCCTCTTGTGATAATTCCGGGCTGTTTCTTGGGCGGCGCGGTGATTACGCTGCTATGTGACGGCATTGCGCGCACAGTTTTTGCACCGACTGAACTAAGTATAAGCACCGTTACGGCATTTTTTCTCGTTCCGGTTGTTATCTTTATGATGATAAAAAAGCAGGGAAGACGGCCAAATGCTTGAAACTTCAAATCTTGCTGCCGGATATGGGCAGACGCTGATTTCAGACATAAACCTCAAAGCTGAACCGGGCAAAATAATGGTGCTGATTGGCCCGAACGGTTCAGGAAAATCGACAATATTAAAGACTTTGACGCGCCAGCTGAAAATTCTGGGCGGTTCAGTTTCTCTGCTCGGCAAAGACATGGCGCGCATGAAAGAATCTGATGTTGCAGCCTGCATTTCAATGGTGATGACCGAGCGCATTCACCCTGAAAGAATGACCTGCCGCGAAGTTGCTTCAACCGGGCGTTACCCGCATACGGGCATGCTCGGCATTCTTTCTGAAGAAGACTGGCGCGCCGTAGATGATGCCTTAAAGCTGGTGCACGCCGAAAGTTTTGCGTCAAAAGACTTTGCCAAGGTGAGCGACGGCCAGCGTCAGCTTATAATGCTTGCGCGCGCCATCTGCCAAGATACGGCCGTAATAATTCTTGATGAGCCGACTTCGTATCTCGATATGTATTACAAGCTTGAGCTGCTCAAAGTTATACGCTGCCTTGCGCACGAAAAGCACAAAGCTATAATCATGTCGCTGCATGAGCTTGATTTGGTCAAGATGGTCGCCGACGTTGTGGCTTGTCTTGACGGCGAGAAAATCGTAAAAATTGGCAATGTAGCCGAAGTCTTTTCAGGCTCTTTCATTCAAAGGCTTTACGGCATAAAAGAAGCTGAATTCGACCCGGCTGACGGCACAATGCATCTTATACCTGAAACTTTTGATGAAGCAAAAAACAAGCGCGCGGTAGCTTCAGTTAAAAATAAAAGAAGAAAGTCAACTGCAAAAGTAATTATGGTTCAGGGCACAATGTCCAGCGCAGGCAAGAGCCTTGTGGTTGCGGGGCTTTGCAGAATTTTCAGGCAGGACGGCTGGCGCGTTGCGCCGTTCAAGTCGCAGAACATGGCGCTCAATTCGTTCATTACAAAAGAAGGGCTTGAAATGGGGCGCGCGCAGGTTATGCAGGCAGAAGCTTGCGGACGCGAGCCCGAAGTCTGCATGAACCCGGTTCTGCTCAAGCCGACAACGGACAAAGGTTCGCAAATTATCGTGAACGGCGAAGTTATCGGCAGCATGAGCGCGCGCGATTATTTTGCTTATAAAAAGAAGCTGATCCCCGACATCGTTAAGGCTTTCCGCAAGCTTGAAGAAACTTCTGACATAATTGTGATTGAAGGCGCGGGCAGCCCTGCCGAGATTAATCTGCGCCAAAACGATATTGTGAACATGGGGCTTGCAGAAATTCTTGATGCTCCTGTGCTGCTTGTCGGCGACATTGACCGCGGCGGCGTGTTTGCGCAGCTTTTGGGCACGCTTGAACTTTTAGAGCCAGCTGAAAAAGCAAGGGTGAAAGGGCTCATAATCAATAAATTCCGCGGCGACAAGACGCTGCTCGATCCGGGCATCGATATGCTTGAAGAGAAGGGCGGAATTCCGGTTGCGGGCGTGCTGCCTTATATGCGCATTTCGCTCGATGATGAAGACAGCCTTTCAAACCGTTTTGAGCGGCACGAATCGAAGCTCGTCAACATCGGTGTGGTGCGGCTTCCGCATATCTCGAATTTTACAGATTTTTCTGCTTTTGAGCTGCTTGATGACGTAGCTGTGCATTACATAACTGAAGCGGCCGAAGCCGAAAAAATGGACATGCTCATAATTCCTGGAACGAAGAACACGATTGAAGACTTGAAATGGCTGCGCTCAAGCGGAATGGAAGCCGCCGTCAAGAAATTTGCTGAAAGCAAGCTTGTCTTCGGCATTTGCGGCGGTTATCAGATGCTCGGAAAAAGAATAGCCGACCCCGTGAACTCCGAGGGCGGCGGTGAGATCGAAGGTATAGGTCTGCTCGATACCGAGACTTCGTTTGAGGTCAGGAAGCACCAGACGCAGACAAGCGGCGTATTCACAAAGGTTGGCGGTATTCTGTCCGCGCTTTCCGGGCTTGAATTCACGGGCTACGAGATCCACATGGGTGAAACGGTCTCGCACGAGGCTCCGTTGCTTAACTGCGGCGGCGCGTATTACGGGAGCGTTTACGGCTGCTACATACACGGCATTTTTGATGGACCCGAAATATCGGCAGCAGTCATAAAAACGCTATATGAACGCAAGGGACTGCGATTTGACAGCACGGGCATTGACCGTAAAACCTACAAGGAAAAACAGTTCGACATACTTGCGGAAGAGGTGCGGAAAAACCTTGATATGGAGCTGGTGTATAAGATACTCGATCATCGCTCATAGAGTGTGTACAGCATAGCATTCAGAATGGCGGCCGCTACGGTGCTGCCGCCTTTTCTTCCGTCCGCGACGATGTACGCTGCGCCTGCGGTCATTATCAGCTTTTTAGCCTCAACGACATTTACAAATCCCACAGGAGCCCCGATGATGAGCGCG